>Ga0209404_10000025_pt1 | contig 152513 bp, 188 predicted proteins | sample TroAtlMetagenome_2_FD_187447 | JGI IMG/M metagenome (GOLD analysis project Ga0209404, IMG submission 187447) | Marine eukaryotic phytoplankton communities from Atlantic Ocean - Tropical Atlantic ANT8 Metagenome (SPAdes) (version 2) | ecosystem: Environmental > Aquatic > Marine > Oceanic...
AGCACCTGTTGCTGCGAGGCGTTCAGCGGCGCAGACAGCTCCACAAAATGCACATAGCGCGCCGACAGGGCCGATACGCCGTTCAGGGACTCAAGCAGTTTTTCCTTACGAAATGCGGACAGGGCCGGGCTTCCGGAGAGGATCAGCATAGTGCGCCTTATATGATTACCAATGGGGATTGAGGGGTGCCAGATGTTCAGGGCATTTATTCAGGTTGGCAATGATACGGGATTTGCTCGCCGCTCGCAGCCTCTCAAGCCGCCCAATTACACCGTAATCTACCCGCCTGCCCGCCCTCTCTCACCCTGGCATCAGGCCGTAGCAAATCACCTACGACTGACGCCTTATACGCAAATTAATGCTCTCTTCCTGACTTTTAAAAATTGTGCAAAAAAGGAGCAATTGTTCGACAAAGCTTTACAGAACAGCCATTTGCCGATGATAGAGTTGCGCCGCAATTACGTGATATAGATCACAAGTAAGGCATCATCGTGAAGGCATAGGGCCTTCCACCGGTCGGCGGTAAGCAGTATCGACCTGTCTGGACAACCTGACAGAGGTACCACCAAGGATGACGGTTTTCTTTCGACACAGTAAGCATTTGCTCGCCTCCCTGGCGCTATTCAGCGTACTGGGGCTGATGCTCGCTATGCGTCCCACCCCCTCCGCCATGGAGCGTGTTATCGCCCGTGGAGAGCTGGTGGTGCTAACCCGTCCATCCAACACCACCTATTATGAAGACCAGCATGGCTTCACCGGCATGGAGTACGAGCTGGCCAAGGGCTTTGCCGACAGCCTGGGCGTGGAACTGCGTATCCTGGAATCTGACGACCTGTCCTACATTCGCTACGCAATTCGCAAGGGCACAGCAGATATTGCCGCCGCCGGCCTGGTCGCCACTGCAGAGCGCAGCGAAAGCCTGCGCTTCAGCACTCGCTACCAGAACATCGATACCCTGCTGGTGCGCCGCCTGAGCAGCCCGCGAATTACCGACCTGAGCGAGCTGGACGACCAGAAAGTAGCCGTGAGCGCCGGCTCCAGCCACGCCGAGCTGCTGGTCAAGGCACAACTGGACAACCCCGAGCTGACCTTCCAGGAAGTGGAAAACGCCACGCCTGAGCAGCTGCTGGCGCTGGTGGAAGACGGCCAGGTCGACTACACCCTGATCAATTCCAACAGCTACGCTCTGCAACGTGCGCTCTGGCCTGACCTGATTGCCGATTACACCGTCGCCACCGACATGCCACTGGCCTGGGCTTTTAACCCGAAAGATGACAAAAGCCTGTATATGGAAGCGCAGCGCTACCTGACCCAGGCCAAGGCGGACGGCACCACGGCCAAGCTGGAAGACCGTTTCTACGGGCATGTGGAACAGTTCAACCTGTACGCGGCACGCAGCTTCATGCGTCACCTGGACGACCGCCTGCCGCTGTATGAAGGGCTGTTCAAGGAAGCCGAAGACAGCAGCGGCTTTGACTGGCGCCTGCTGGCCGCCCTGGCTTACCAGGAGTCTCTGTGGGATCCCCAGGCCATCTCCCCCACCGGGGTCAAGGGCCTGATGATGCTCACCAACGATACCGCTCGCCAGATGGGCATCAGCGACCGCACCGACCCGTCACAGAGCATCAGTGCCGGCGCCGCCTACCTGCGCCGCACCCATGCGCGGATTCCCGACCGCATTCCCGAACCCAGCCGCACCTGGATGGCGCTGGCCGCCTACAACGTGGGCTTTGGTCATCTGGAAGATGCCCGCGTGCTGACCCAACGCCAGGGCGGCGACCCGGACAACTGGCAGGACGTGAAACAGCGCCTGCCACTGCTGGCCAAATCCGCCTACGCGGACCAGCTTCGCTACGGCAACGCCCGGGGGGGCCAGGCGGTGGTATACGTCCGTCATATTCGTCGCTATTACGACCTGCTGGTGTGGGCGGAAAATTCCCGACGCCGCGATAACACTCTCATCGCGCTGAATTAAGAGGCAACAACGAGGCACGCGTAACGCAACCCTGCCGGATGCTGCACTTCGAAACGCGCTGTTCTCAACCCGCTACTTTGTCGTCGCAGAGTGAGTCACCTAAGAGTCGTCTCAGAACAACCCTGGCTGACTCACCTGCTGCCCCAACGGCAACGGTGCAAGCCACGGCAAACGTTCCGCCAGCATGTCGTGCCACAAGGTAGCCAGGGCCAGCGCATCACCATTATCCGGCATGTGAATAAACACATAAGGCTGCTTGCCCGCTTCGATCCAGCACATCACCCGCTCAACCCAGGGCGCCAGAAAGAGCCGGTTGGCCTGCAAATCCGGGTGGCCCACATACCGAATCACCGGCGCCGCCTCACCCGGCAACACATGTACCGGCAACCTTGGCTTCTTGCGCTGGGCCTCCCGTGTAGCCGGGTCCTCTGCACTGGCGGCAAACAATGCCCGGCTGTCAAAACAGACCCGCGCAAGGTTGCGTTCCAGCAAGCCACGATTAAGCGCCCTTTCCGCTTCGCCCTTGGCGAAAAAATCCCGGTGACGCACCTCCACCGTACACTCCAGCGGTGCCGGCAACGCCTCCAGAAACCGCCACAGATCCGCCAGATTCGATGGACCGAAGATCGCAGGCAATTGCAGCAGGAATGGACCCAGCACATCGTTCAGCGGAGCCAGTCTGTCCACAAATGCCCGTACTGGCTCCTTGCCGCCCCGCAACAAATCATCATGGGTAATCTGTCGGGGAAACTTGAACAGAAAGCGAAACCCCGCCGGCACCTGGGCGCGCCATTGCTCACACTGACCAAGTGAAGGCGTGGCATAAAAAGACGTATTGCCCTCGACCGCATTGAACACCTGGCTATAACGCCCCAAAGGGCTGTTGCCAGCAGGCAAGCGCCCATCCCAGGCAGGATGCTGCCACTGCGGGCACCCCAGAAAATAAGGCTGCTTCATGCAACACCGGAGTAGAAATGGTGCTCCCGGAGAACCCTGCGCACCTGTTCTACGCGGGCATTACTGAGCTGGCGATAGTCAGGGTAAGGCGTTAACAGCAAGCGCCTTTGCGGGTCCACAGCAATCTCCGGAGCACCGTGCAATGGCCGGGCACGGTGCCGCAAGCCGGCAAAGCGCAGCAGGTTTTCCTTGCCACCGATCCAGTGCCAGCAAGGCCTCTGAGCCAACACCGGCGCGAAACACAGCGCCGCCTCCTGAAACAGCGCTTGATCCCGATAGCGCCGCCAATCCTCCGCCACCGGGCACGCCACCTTGGCCAGCAGATTCAGGATCTTTCGCCAGTGATTGGAGTTGGCCGCCACCAAGGCGCCCACATCCGGGACCATTCCCATGGGCCGGTGGGGCAGATACAGCATCAGTTCTGGCCAGGCAGCCCCCAGGTAATCCGAGTCAGGCATTGCAACAACCCCCTCCTGCTTGAGATGTTCATATTCTACCGGGCGCGATACTGAAGGAGCGAAAACGAAAAAGGGCCTGCCGCACCGCTGCGACAACCCCTTTTCGTTTGCATCTGGTAGGCACGAGTGGATTCGAACCACCGACCCCCACCATGTCAAGGTCGTGACCGGTCGGGGATAAGCGATTGAAGGGAAAGGAAAACAGGGGGCAAAACAGGCAGGCAAAACAGCAGATTCAGCACACGCGAAAACAACAGCTTACGAACGGATACCCCGACAGATTACATCAGGGCAACCCATCACTGACAGACGCCTTCCCTGGCTTTTGCCACTCTACCCATGCCCACCGCCGGCAGACAGGGAGCCTGCCAGCGACTCGTGTGTCAGCGCCACGCGGCGGGCTATTCGTGATACTTGATCACCGAAAAGACACAGTCCGCCATCTGTTCATATCCACCATCATGAGGGTGAACGCCCCCCTTCTGACGACCAACCTGAATAGCAGTCCGAGAGTTTGCGTCCTCCATGACGACCTGTGCGTTGTTCACTGTGTCCCAGCAGGTATTCAACGGGATAACATAGTTGCCACTGCCTTCTTGACCGCTGTAGTAGTCGATAAGGTTTAGCGCCCACCGATGAATGTTCCGCATGTAGCGGTGCCTGGTCTGTCCGCTACTGTACACCACGAATGCGTCTTGATCGGCTGGCGGCGGAACCGGCACACACATCCCAATACGAATACCTGGCTCGTATGCCCGAATGCTGGAAATCAGCGCATCAAGTGCAGGGAAGGCTGAATCAGTCAGCGCGTCGACACCTGCATCTGTCGTTTCAGAAAAGCAGTCGTTAATGCCGAGATGGATCATGACCCAGTCATCGGCGGCCATGGAGAAGCCGTTTGCGCTCATATACGCAGAAAAGTCCAGCTGGCTGGAGCCGTCATTCCAGAACGGATTCCCGGCCACCTCTGCCCACGCACTAAACGTGATTGTGGCATCACCATCCGACGCATTTGATTTTGTCAGGGTACCCGATGCTAACGGGTCATTGCTTCCGGATAGACGCTCACAAATAATCGTACCGCTGCCTCCCGACAGGTTGACCTCCTGCACCTCATAGGTACTGCCATTGTGATCGTATTCAGTGGCATTGATTGCAGGCTCCTCAGTAACACCAGATACCGTAAACTCGAAGAAGGTGCGCCCGGGGCCGGTGAAATCCGTTGTTTTCCATCCGCTGTGCCCCTCGTGGACATTGGGAGCCACCCCCTGGGTGCCAACCATGGTTGCGGACATCACATCAGCGCCAAACAGGTTAACGATTTCTGTCACCATCTTGCCGTTGGCCGTAGTGCTGTCACCGATGACCATCAGTTTTCGAGTAACCCCCGTTCCAGCGCTAGCATCAACCATCCGAAGCGTGCCGGAAGCCGCCGCGAGATCATCAAAGGTCACAGGATCTTGCTGTTTAATGGTCAGGGTAACATCTACTGGCGCCTCGCCATCGTCTACACGGTGGCACTCGTCCAGTTGATCTCCACGGTTGCAAACAGCATCCCACCGGTAGCGACCTGCATCGGTGTACGTCATGTTTGCAAAGTAGGTGTTAATCTGGCGGCCACCCGCATGATAAATGAATGGGGGCATGGCCAGTTTTGGCAGCTCGACCTCTTGCCCACCCGTCGGAAATGAGGGGATAACAGAGCGCTCATAGCTTAGATTTGTGGCCAGATGCAAATTCACCGCAATGGCGGGGGTGCTGGAATTTCGCCACTCATTCGCCGCCGAAGTGTAATACAGACTTTCTCCATTCCATTCAGCTGCCCCGCCTCGCGCCTCGCCTGCAATCGCATTTCCGCCATCAGAATTAAGCGCACGATAACCAACAAAGAATTGCGTTCCCAGGTCAGCCTCAGTCAAAGTAACAGGGGCGCCAGTGGCGGCATCCAACAAGCCCACCTCTAATGCCGAAAGCGTGTCTTCCTCCGGATCAACCGCGACCTCGCCGTAAGCCAGCAAGTCGCCGGTCAGTGGCGACTCTGATGGTGTTGCGACCGCAATCACCTCGATGCGGATTGTGCTCCACTTCTGGCTATCGCTGGCCGGAACCTCTCTCGTGATTTCGGGGACAGACACCACATTGAAGCTAATACTGCCTGGTGTTGTATATTGACTGCCCCAACCAGAGAAGGGGGTGCCACGGGCCACCAAAGTGTAACTTGGGGCCTGAATCTCGTCTGTCTTGCTATCATATGAAATTGTCGTAATTTCACGGAACTGGGAATAAAAATCACCCTGAACCTGTAACGCTTTGGTCGAAGCAAGCTGCAGATAATCAAGATCATTAAAATTGGGCCACACGGGCACTGTGCTGGCGTCTCCCTTACCCGCCCAAAGTGACACCACATCGAATGTCCCGCTGGCCGTATCAGTATATGGATACAGCCTGAAGCGAGTAGCCCCTGCCGGCACCACTAGCTCAAACGTGGCGAGCTGTGGCGTTGCGGATGCAGTAAGGTCGCCCGCGCTATCCTGAGCACCCATACTGCCGCCTGCGTCATCAATCCAGCGACCACGAACCAACACATTTTCGCCCTGGCCCGTAATAAGCAGGCGGATCGTAACCGTATCACCCTCTGCAGCGGCCATATCTGCGAGTGAAACAATCGGCCCAGACAGCTCGGCGCTCCCATCGGTGTTTTTCCGAATAGCTCGCCCATTAAAATGTGGGTTTTCGGAAAACTCCCAAGTATCGATGCTTCCACCCACATCAAACCAGCGATCCTGCCCCCCAACTTTTTCGCCAATCCCAAGATGACGGAAAAAAGGGTCAATCCAGCCATTCGCACGACCCACCTCTTGTGGCCGGAATACGAGACTCGATGAGGCGGTTCGCTTTCCTGTATCGACCGCAACACTCCCTGTGTCATGAAACCAGAGCTCAGAAACCCGAGCATCGTCGGCGCTCAGGACCCAAAAATAATCTCCCTCCGCTGTATCAGCTATGCCCTCCGCAGTTGTTGTAAAAATCACGCCTGCCGACATAGCTGCATCAGCCGCTGTTTCCGCCCTGTCCGCATCCGCTGACGCCTGCGCTGCAGATGAATCAACTGAAGCCTTGGCTGCGACAGCTTCATCTCTTGCGATTGCCGCCTGATACCCAGCGGCAACAGCCGTGTCTCTTGCAGCCTCAGCACGATCAGCATCTACCCCGGCTTGCGGGTAATCATCTTCAAGACGCTTCAGCGTGGGCCGAGAAACACCAAGTCTGTCCGTCCAGATGTCGCCTGTGCCGTTAACGGCTTCATCCATGTTTTCGGCGTTATCCACAAGATCACGAGGATCTCGCGACGGAACCGGATTACCAGTGTCGTAAGACATTCTGAAAGCCTCTTCTTAAAACAGCCTGATCAGGCTGGCGGGGTTTGGTCGTCGTAGTCGTACACGCGGTCGTCGTAGTTCACAGCGGTAACGCTGGCACCGAGCTGACCTCGCGGGCGGACTGATGTGATAAGTGCTTTGAAGGCCCACCGCTCGGTGGTGCCGAAGTAAACGTGCGGTGGCTCTTGACGGACCGAAATATCTGGCCAAGGCTCCGGAATAGTAGCGATGATCTGGTAATCGTCTGCGCCCCGGGTGGCAAGCCAGGGCCCTGCCACGGTGCCATCCGGGTTCCTGTAGGCAACAACGTAACTGGCTTCTGTATCCGACCAATCCATAGGCTCGGACACAGTCACCAACGCATTGCCCTCGCCATCATCCTCAATGGCCAGCATGATGCTGCTCTGACCATACTTGGGCAGATCGTCAAGGATTGGCACATAGCTCATGTAGCTGGCATTCAGGCCGTCCAGTTCAGTGTTGAAGCTGTACTCCCATCGCCGGTAGCGCATGGATGCGCGCCGGCGCATGCCGATCTGGTAGGCCTGGGCACGGTCGGTCACACCATCAAGCCGGATTTTATCCACCTTGAGCCCAAGGTCTCCGGGCAGCCGACACTCGATGGTTTCTTTCGTCCAGTTGGCACGGTTGGTGAACTCAACATCCACCCCGTCGGCGTCATCTGGCCGCCGCGACTGGAAAGAACGCGACAGAGGGCCTGTCATGTTCTGGGGCGAGTAGCCTTGACCGCTTTCAAATGTCGTGCGGATCTCGTCACGCACCGGCTGAATACGGCCCTGATCAATGGTCAGTTCCGACATGCCAGCACGGAGCGCCGTCTTCATGGCTTCGCTGACGGTGGTCTCGCTGAACACCATATCGAAGTGATCACCACGCGCTTTCCACACGCCGTCCAGCCGCACCAGCTCATCCATACCAAGCTGGCTATCGCTGTATCCGATGCTCTGGGCGATATACCGAATCACCGGAGCAATATCTCGGGTTTCCTCTTCTGGCTGCCAGTCGCCACCGCTGAGGACAGGGATTTTCCTGTTCGCCAGCAGGTTAATCTGGTTTTCTGACTGGCCGGCGATCTTGTTAGAGTTGTTCAGGCTCACCGCGATGGTCGTCCACGGGTAGCTTGCAGGCGCCACCAGGTTGGCGCGGAGCCCATACCACTGCACGTCCCGCCTTGCCTTCTCGGTGCTTGGCGAGCCTGTGCGCCGCATTCGCACCTCCGGACGGATAGCGAAGGGAAGGTTTAGCGTAAACGTGTAGCCGATCTGATCCAGGGTGCCGTTACGCATGGTGTGGTTGGCTGAAGTCCACGGATCAGCTGTACCCGCCTCGCGGTACTGCAGCTGGATGGATTGATTGGTGTCCAGAACACGCCCTTTGCTGTCAACGTAGGTCAGGCCTTTCGGGTAAAACACGTCATATTCAAGCCGGTCCGTCACTTCGCCTTCTGGGCATGCAGTGAAAGGGCCGGACCAGCCAACCTGCGCGGAGGTGCCGGTGACATAAATCACCGCATCCGTGGTAGTTGCGTTGTCGAAGCCGGGCCAGCCGCTATCAGGGTCGCCCTCATCATCCAATCGCGTCAGCTCAATTTCGCTGGTGGTGGCACCATCCACCAGGTACCGCATTTCCTCGTAACCAATAGCCATACGCGCAGCGTTCGGGGTAAAGCCGGTTACGGGGTCGCCCGACCCATAAGAAAGGGTCATTTCAGCCTCAGAGGCGACCGTGGTTTCATCCCCAGTGACGCCCACCGAGGAGGCTCCAAACACATCCGCTGTCGTGCCAGAAAGAGTGATTGCAGTACCAGAATAATTCGGCCCCTGCTCCACCAGTTGGAGCCTGCCCGAGCCATCATCCTGAGCCTGAATGGTCGCATCCATCTGCACATCCAACTCGGCGACAAGCCCGGCCAGGTCGACTACGTCCGTGTTGAGGGTGACGCCCTGGGTGTTGCCGTTCAGGATCACATTGAATGAGGCGGGAGTAACATCAAAGTCATACCGCACCGGCGCAGAGTTGCCAGTAAGCGTTGATGCTGAACCAGGGTCATCCGGCACCGAGGCGGTGAAGCTATGGACCTCGTAAAGCCCTGCATTGTCGCCCTCGATTTCAATTTTCATGCCCACGAAGGGGCCGAGCTGATCCAGGGGCCCGCGAATAATGTCACGGGCGCCGCCGGTCTCGATCTCATAATCCAGATACTGCTCTACGCGAACGGTGAGCGTGTTATTCCAGCCAACAGGGAAAGAGCCGGCACCAGAGGGAATGCTGATAGAGTCGCCACTAAACATGAAGCTTGAAGCGCTTGGGTAGTTGGACACCCCGCTGATTTCCCCAAGGTCAATGCCTGCGCCTCCGGTGGACGTAGCCCCCACCTCTGCACAGCTATGCCACCACTCCGCAGCGGGTTCGCCGCTCAGGTCCTCATTTGGCCCATAAACCGAAAAATCCGCATCGGCGCCAAGGCTGGTCAGCGGTGTTTCGCCGATCTTCACCTCACTGATGGGGATGTTGTAATCCCCCTTGCCGATACAGAGAAGCAGGCTTACCCGTTGCCGGCGCTGAGTGACAAACAAGCGCCGTGGAGGAAGCAGGTAATCAGGGTAGCGCCGCACGCTGCCAACGCACTCTGGCACCGCCTGTCCAAGCCTTGCCACATTGCCTCGCGCATCTGCAAAATCTATCGCGCTGCCCTGTCCCGGTTGATTCGGAATGTCGGGAGTCAGAGCGTTAATAACTGGCCTGAACACCTCCCCAACAGCATCCACGCCAAGGTTGAGATAATCCAGAAAAGCCCCAGCCGGCTGGACCCGAATATGCACCACGTCTTCAGCCGCAACTCTAAGGCCCGCCCATTTGCGAGGCGCCACAAGATCACCGTTGACCGTCACGCTGACCGGCTGATTATCGCCGGGCACATACCCCGGCACATTATCGGCCATCCACTGCCCAATGGTCACACCTGCCGCATCGTGCGTTTCGATGGGCTCACAGGGGCCAACGCTCGGGTAGACGTTAATCATCGTAGTAAGTGACCTTCAGGAAGCGGGATTCAAAATCAGGAATTCGGGTAATCACTGGGCCCGTTTTGTCGTTCGTCTCCAGCACCCACAGGCGGTTATCCACATCGACAATGATGCCAACATGAACGCAAAGCCTACCGCGCCAGCCCATAGCGATCACCCCGGGGCTTTTGGATGCTGGCCGCAAGCTGCTGTTAATGGTCGCGTTTACGGCAGCGGTCATGCCCCTAGCATCGTCACCGCCAACATCCCCATGGCTGGTAAGCTCTGGTTTGCCGAACATGCGCACTCGGGCGTCCCTCACCATTCCCCAGCAGTCGAACGCCTCCGGCCCCCGGCCATATCGGCGGTAGGTGGTGGCAAGGTATTGCTGGATCATAGGTAGCGGATTCCAGGGGCATTCAGGCTGTTGTATCGCTCGCGGGGCCATGCCGTGTTAAGAATGTCGTAGTAGCTGGCCTCAAACTGCACATCCAGTTGCTCAAAGGTTCCACCCACCAAGGTGAAAGTCTGGGGCTGACTGGCAGGGGCCGACAGATCGCGACTGTCATACTCGCGGTAGACAATCAGGGACTCATCATCTGATTCCAGAGCCTTCTCTACGGCCTCTTGGGCCTCACCATTCACATTCCACAGGCCGAATTTCAGCGTCTGCTTGCCGGTGTCGTTGCGCTCCGGAAGTTCAATAACCAAGTTGCCCGCCTCAAATGTCACCGTCTCACCGGTTTCAAGTGTGACGGTCTGGCTTTCGAAGCCATTGCATACCCGGATAGGATCAACACCCGGGATCAACACCTCCAGGGTGGGAATGAGAACCGCATCCGTAGGTGCGCTGGCGTAAACGGTGGCGAGAGCTTGTGATGGCATCAGGCCTCCGGCCACTCGCGGTTAGCGGCAAGATCAATCAGCGACATGCCCAGCACCAATTCAGGAAACAGGCCCCAGCCAACAGGAATGAGTGGCCGTTCGATGATTTCCAGCTGGGCCGAAATCCGCCATTCAAAGGCGCCCACCGGGGCCGGGCCGGAATACATTTCAGTAAAACGGCACTCATACTGGCTGGTACCGGGGTTATCTCGGCCATCCAGCGGGCTGCGCAGTTCGCAATTGAACCAGTCCGCTCCATCGTTAATGGCATCACGAAACCACGCTTCAAACAGCACAGTCTGCTCAGGCGTCATTATCCAGGACACATCTGCCATCGTCGGCACATTCGTAAAGGTGCGTCGCTGCTTGGCTCGGCCCGTGGCCATGGGGGTTCTCGCAAAAGGCTGTACCGGCTGCAATCCATAGCCTTCACGCTGACCACAAGGCAGCTGGGACGGAAAATCAATGCTTGTCGCCATCAGCTACCCACCCTGCGCACGTTGCTTCTGGATTGCAGGGCACGGAATACCGGCCCGTCGTCGTTAATGTCTGCGACCATCACGTCAATGACCTCTCTTCCGTCCATCTGGCGGCGCTGAACGGTTGTGCCGGCAGGCGCATTGTTGACGTTCACTGTCACATCGCCACCCACCTTCTGGCCTTTGCTGTGGTCCACCACGGTCTCATTGGGGTGAAGGATCGCCGGGAAGCCACCCATGCCATCAACGCCGCCCGCCCGGATGCCGTTACCGGTGTAGCCACCGCCGTTGAAGGAGCCAGCGAAAGACGTTGCTGCGACAGTAGCGACCATTGGCGCCGTTGCAGCGGCAGCAGCGGCAGCAGCGGCCGGGGCGGCTGCCGGCCCCACGATTGGGATGGCGGCGGTGCTGGCAAAAGCGTTTAGCGAGGCCATGGCGCTGGATGCCTGCGCATTGGCAACCATCGCAGCTGCCCCGGCCGCTGCCGTAGTCTTTCCTACAAGAAGCTGGACCGCCTGGTAAGCCAGCCATTCAGCGGCCATCTTACCCAGGGCGTTCACGATAGATCGGGCCATGCCCTCGCCAAGTTGCTGGAATGCCTCTCTGGCGGTTTGGGCGTCGAATATCATGCTTTCGAAAGCGCTGCCCATGCCACTGGAAAATGTCTCAATTGTTCCAGTCGCGATGTCGTCCATGTTTGTCAGAGCTTCCTGAGCGCTTGCAAGGTATCGCCCCCAAAACCCTCTGTTTACTTCCTCAAGCTGCGCATTGGTTTGCTGTTCGAGACGATTTAAAAGCTCACGCCTCTGAATTGAGCCTTCTTCCGTGTTCTCAAGCACAATTTGCCGACGCCGCAAATAGCTCTGCTCAATCGCCTCTTCTTCGGTGCGGAGGGAAGCCTGCACATCTTCCAGAGCATCGATTCTCGCTTGCTGCATCTCCCTGTCAGCCTCGGCTGCCTCTCGGAATGCCGCAGTTCTGGCATGCGCCGCATCAATGACACGCTGCAGGGCGTCTTCTTGGGCCTTGAGCTGGTCTTCGGTTGGGCCAGAGGATACTGGGGGCGAAACGCTGCCACCCTGCTGTCCTTGCTGACCGGCTCCATTCGAGCCTGGCAGCTCAACCAGAAGATTTTCACGAAGCACAGCCGCTTCAGCTTTCAGTTGCCGAATCCGGTCTCTAATCTCGCCTTCAGACCAAAGCCCCGGACCCATGGGCGAAAGCAGCAGGTCGCGCTGTAGCAGGCTTTTCCCTGCTTCCGCCTCCAGCTCCTTGATCTGCCGCTGCACCTCCTTCAGCTGCGCAAAGGAATCGGCTTCTGGCCCATTTATAACGCCCAGCATGCGAAGCTCTTTGCCGGTGTTGGCGATGACCTCGGACAGGGACTTGAAGCCACCGATAGCGGTAGACGTCAGAGAAATCAGGTTTTCGCGGAAAGCCGGGTCCGATACCAGATCGCGCAGATCATCAATGGCATCAACCAGCGGCGCGGTTTCAGTCGGCCCCAGAGCATTGAGCACATCATTACGAAGCTGCTGCATGGCCTGGCCGACCGTGCGCTCCATGGTCTGGAATTCGCGGTCAATGTCGGCGGCAGCGCCAATCAGCGCCGCGCTGATGGCCTCGGCAGTGATCTTGCCATCAGCGCCCATCTGGCGAAGCTCGCCGATGGACTTGCCCATCTGCTCCGCAATGGCGCGGGCCAGTCGTGGGCTGTTCTCCATCACGGAATTCAGTTCTTCGCCACGCAGGGTGCCGGAGGCCATGCCCTGGGAAAGCTGGCGAACCGCGCCCGCAGCTTCCTCGGCGCTGGCACCAGAAATCACGAAAGACTGGTTTACCGCCCGGGTGATGGTCAGCAGGTCGGAATTGCTCAGGCCTAGCTCGTCCGTGGAGCGCGCCAGCCGGGCATAAAGGCCCACCGTCCCCTCAAGATCCTGACGAGTGTCCTGTGCCAGCCGGAAGGTGTCGTTGTAGACCTTATTGAGCTCTTCCTGGCTATCGGTGACCAGTCGCAGCTGGCTGCGCAGGTTGGTGTAGGTGTCGGAGGCACGGACGATGCTGCGCAGTGCGGCAGCCCCGCCAATGGCACCCACAAACCCGATGGCAACGGTGCGCAGGCGGTTTAGCTCCATCGCAGTGGAGCGCGCACCCTTCCCGAAGCGCCGGGTGGCTTTGTCCGCACGGTTGCCGGACTTCTCCACCCTGCCAAGGGAGTTATCAAGGCCATCGACATCACTCTTTGCATCACGCGAATCTACGCCGATTTCCAGCCTTGCCTCGTATGCCATCTATGACCTCTTCTTGGATGCCCACAGCATGTAGGCTTCATCCAGCTGCTGGGTGACGAACAGCATCTGCTCCGGCTCTATTGGCGTTTCCATGAACCGGTGCCAGGCGCTGATTTCGGTGATGCTCAGGGGAAGCGGCCCGTAACCGTTATTGGTGCGGGCGCGTGAGAGGCTATAGAACGCCTCCATGTGCATGGCGACCAGGGCGTCAATCTCTGGCGGTTCCGCCTTCAGGCCCAGCTTTTCGGCCACCATGCGGTGCTTTTCGTCGTTGCCGCCCCACTCCAACTGGTGGTTAAGAGCCGCTACGGCTTTTTTGCGGTTTCCTGCAGACTTTCGTGTCGGTAGGCGGTGTGCTCACGGGATGAGCTGACCACGAAGTCGGCAAACTCGGTGTCATTGCGCATGGCCAGAAAGCCGCGCTCGACCGTATAGGGGATTTCCTCGCCTTCACGGTTCACCACACCTTCCCAGCCCAGCAGAAGGTGCTCGGCAGCAATGCGCAGATTCTCGTCGTGCAGGTCAGGGCCGAACTTGCGATCTTCCGGCTTGGCCATGACCCGGGCACGCTCAGCTTCACCAGACGCCTTGCGGAAGGCGTCGTTGTCACTGCGGGCAATCAGGAAGCGGCTGCCCTGGTACTCGCACCACCGGCCCTTCTGGATTTTGTCTGTGTCGTATGCGTCAGCGATAAAAGCCATTATGCGGTCGTCCGGGTCAGTTGCAGGGCCACGCCATTGCTGTCACGCAGGGCGGTGTAGTTCCACTCCCAGTTGACGATTTCATTGGCTCCCGGGACGGGCAGGTCGCCGCCTGCCTTCAGGCGCGGAATGGTCAGCGTGTAGCTGTTGGTGCCATCCCCAAACGGGAAGGCCAGCGACAGCTCAGACTGCGCAATCAGCTGCACCCAGGTGTCGTAGGTGTCTGCGGTCATGGAGATACCCAACACGCCGGTGGGTTCTGCGGTGCCCTTGTCCTGTTTACCCGGAGACAGCGACCCCAGACAGAAGCCTGCCTGGTAGTTGTTGTTCAGGCTCAGGGAGAAGCTGGGGATGCAGGTGCCGGTCATGGGGGTTCCATCCAGACTGATGGTGCCCACGTCCACACCGCGCAGCACACGGGTAGTGGTGGCCGCGTCGAAGGTGTCGCCAGACGGGTCGTACTCGGCATCGTAATCCGTGCCCGCAAAGGCAATGGTGCCGGTCATGGTGGCGCCAGCTTCGACGTTCAGGTCAAGCTGACCCACTCGCATGCTGTTGAATTTGATGTGGCGGTCGATGTCCTGATAGGACAGCAATACGTCATACAGAATGTCATCCACGCCAATCAGCAGGGTGTCAGTGCCGGCGCTTGGGTCATCCACAGACCATGCCTTGCAGAAGGCGCTGGAGAGCCAATCATCGAAGCTGGTGGCCGAGAATTCGAATTCCAGCGAACCGCCCGTTTCGGCGCTCTGCAGGATCAGGTCAGACACCAGGCGATCACCAATCACCTCGTTACTGTTCTCGGTGTTCATGGTGAGCGCAGGACCGCCAGAAGTGCGGCGCATAACCTGCCAATTATCGGATGACCCTGCAGCCCGATAGGCCACACGGATACGGTTGGATTCTGACATGATGGACCTCTTAGTCTGCCCGGTAGGGGATGGTCAGGTTTAGCTGGTAGTAGTTGGTATCGGGGCCGACGCGCTGCTCGCTGGCTTCCAGCGTCCATAGCGGCCCGATTGTGGTCAGGCTCTGGTTTTCCCAGTGCTCAGTGAGCGAGCTGGTAATCTGCCGCGCCGGGGCTGTGCCGGTGTTCCTTTCGGTAAACACCTGAATGAAGATCAGGCCGGCGCGGCGAGGGCATGGTTTGTCTGTGATCGATGCATTAACCGTGGCGCTCGGCGCAATGGAGAACCGAACCCAGGGTGTGCCAGCATCCTGTGCCGCCTTCACTGCTGGCGGCGTGGCATGGCCGTCATAAGCCACCGGAGCGTCCAGCCACCCGGCCATGTGGCCCTCCAGTGTCTGGCGGATCTCTTCAGGGGTCATGTGTTTCTGGCTCTCAACGCATCGAAGGTGACGTGGTAGACGCCCTGGGGAGCCTGCCCGGAATAGCCGTCTTCCAATCTTTCGGAGTACGGCAGATTGTTCTGGATGTAGATTATTTGATACGGACTGCGTGCACCGCCGATTTTCCCGGTGCCGGCGGCCAACGCAGCCTCGCCGCTCTTGTCCACGTTCATCGTGTCAAAGCTGGGATCAACCACATTCACCGATACCTGGTGATTGCCTCGGAACGCACCGGAATCGACCGGTGAGCGCTCAATCACGCCCGTCAGCGCCTGCAAAGCAATGGCGCGAGTCATGGCGTTCAGCTCACCCTCAACCACCGGGATAAAGCCTGTCGGTCGCCGCTTCCAGCCCATTACGCCTTCCTTAGCTGCACCGTCCAGGATGCGCCGGCAGGGTCTTGACCAGTGTTTACTACGCGGAACGTGTTGCCGCTGTAGGTGATGTTGTCGCCCACGGTCGGCACCGCCGGGCTGCTATCGCTGTCCAGCAGGACTTCGTTTTGCAATGCGACCAGCTTCACGTCCGTGGCAAGGATGTGCTGGGCCTGCCCTGCCCCGGTGCTGAGGAGGTTGCGGCCTGTCATTTCCGTGGCTGTGAAGCCGCCGAATACACCACGACCGGAATAGCTGATGGTTGTTTCCGGATAGGTGCCGGTCACAGGGTCGTACACGTCGCTGACCGTGGTGCGGCTGCCGGTGAAGCTGGAAACAGCATCGGCCAGATCGTCCTCACCGTCGAACGCTTCGGCAATATCCGCCTGAAGGTCGTCACGCAGACCCATCAGGCTCTCCGCACGGCAAACTGGCTGCCGCTGCTACCTGCCGGGATAAACGGCCCCAGCAGGTCATAAATAAGGGACAGGGCGCCGGACGTTGCCCGGCTCCCGTCCTGGTACTCCTTCTCGGATTCCACTGTGTCGGCCTTCACGCGCTTGCGCTTCAGCTCACCATCTGAATCGGCATACAGCCGACCGCTGGCCGCTTCCTGCGCCAGCAGCGATCCAGCCATCACAATGTCGTCCTCGACCGGATCACCAGCAACAACGCCCCGCGCCGTCATCCAGGCATTGGCCTCAAGCACGGCACGATCCTTGTCGCCCGTGCCCTCCCAGCCTGCGCCCAGGGTTGCGTCAACGTCTGCTGTGGTGATGTAGGTCGTCATTATTCAGCCTTCTTGGCCGGTTGCTTTGCCGGGGCCTTCTTGGCCGGTTGCTTGCGCTCGGGGTCAAATTTCGCGTCAACGATTTTCAGACCTTTCTTGCGAAGCTCCGCTTTGCGCTCCGGGGTAACCGGATGCGGCTCGTAATGAATCTCCATGATTCACCTCATTTAGAGAGAGGGCCGAAGCCCTCCGGTTACTGGTCAGCGTCTGCGATGGTGATAACGCCAGCAGTGTGCTTGATGTTGGTAACCACCTGGTCCCAGTTGGAGCCAGTGGCAATCTCGGCATCGGTCGGAGACTTGCCGCCGTTAGCGGTATCCCAGGCGTAGCCTTTGAGGCCCAGACCAAAGCTGTAATCTGCCTGCATCGTGGTTTCGATGCGGGTCTGGCCGTTACTGGTTTCAATGTTGGTAACAACATCGGAGCCATCCATAACAGTGACAGCCCCAGAGGCCAGAGAAAGAACCTTGGTCTTGTTCGGAGTTCCCGCCTCGGACAATGCAGGGGCATCAGTAACAACAACCGGCTTGCCGAGAATATCCACAATCAGGACATTCTGAGCCTGGAACAGCTGCGGGGTGTTGGTCAGGTTGCTGCCGACCAAGCCGTGGTATGCAGCCCCATTCATCACCTGAGAAACCAGGGACATGCTGGAATCGCCAAACAGCGCATGCGTGTTGTTGATCGCCGAGTAGGACAGGCCGGCAGATGCGGAGACATCATTGGTAACACCGGCTGCGTTACTGATGGCAGCAACAGCAGCTGCAATACCAGAGTTGAGCTGATCAGCCAGAATAGCCTCGGCCAGTTGGCCAGAAATTACGGCGATGGCCTCGGCTTCGTTCTTCTGCAGCCAAGTCATCTGTGCCGGTTCAAAGCTGATAGGGCCGAAGCCACCAGCAACCTTAACGCTGTTTTCCTGGATCTGTGCCAGGGCGGTAGCGGATGCAGAGGACTGCGCGGCGTAGCGATCTACACGGCGCTGGGCGCTATGCAGGGCGCTGTAGAAGCTGCGCTGGAAAAAATCGCCCTCAAAATTCATTGAGGTCAGAACGATAGAGCCGTTGGATGCGGCGTTGAATTTCTCGACCTGCTGGCCGAGCGTTTCTGCGGTGGCTTCCATCAGGTACTGATTGAAAACCTTCATATCTACAAGTGCCATTGCGGGTCACCTCACGATTCAAGTTTGAATTTGTCTGCGAAGTAGGCGGCACGCTCTTCTTTGTCACCGTCCACTTTGCCTTTCGCGGCCCCGCCGCCACTTCCACCACCAGGAGCCCCGCCCCCGCTTGCCTTTCTACCGTCCACGAGGAACGGGTACTGCGTGCTCAGATGCTCGCCCAGCTGCTTGGCCTCCCACGCCTCGCCGTCCGGGCCGTTGATTTTCACCCCTTCAGAGGTGTGCGCAATGTGCTGCAGCGCCTCTTTGCGCAGAAGCTCGTAGCGCTTGGCGCCGCCTTCTGCGCTGGGGTCGATCAGGCTGGCAATCACGCGCTCTGCCGCCGTGGTGCGCTCACCGTTGGCCACTTTGTCCTTCAGCTCTGAAAGCTGCTTTTCCAGTCCGTCCGCTCGCTCGCGGTCTTTCTTGGAAAGCTGCTCCCACTCCTGCTGTTTTTCGAGCCGTTCACGCTCTTTGCGCTCTGCATCGGTCTCGAATTCCTTGAGCTTGCGCTTAGCCTCCGCTCGCTCTTCGCGCTCTTTGCGCAGGGCCTCTTTCAGCTCCTTGCCATCGTCGATTCCCTCAACGTCCAGCACGTAGCCTTCATCGGTCTCCTTGTAGAGCGCCTTTTGCCCCTCTTCCAGGGCCTCGAATTTCTCTTTGTCCAGTTGATATTGCAGTGCCATCACGAACCCCGTTCGTTGGTTGTGCCTGCCCCGCAGGCAATAAAAAAACCCGCCGTAGCGGGTCTGGTCATGCGGCGAGCGTTAAACCCTCTCGGGCTCTCAGCTCGTCCAGCGTTAATGTGCGCCCCAAGTCATCGGTGAAGCGATCAATGCTCACCTTGCCGGAACGGAAGAGTGCGGCCCGTTTCGGGCCAAGCACGTCATCTTGAAATTCTTTGCTCTGCTGTCGTAGCCAGCCACCGTAAGTAAGCTGGTTGGATACCGGTCCTTCTTTGCTGGCTCGCTCACCAAGCATTTCAATCCGGTATTGTGCTTTGACCACCGGTACCATCAGCGACCGGCAGCCAAAGTGGGCCGGCGGCCTTATCCGACTATTCAGCGGGTATAGCTTCTGGTCCCTGCCAGCGCATAGGACAGTGGTTCGCCCGTCGAGCGTAGAAAGCCAGCGCTCACCCTCCAGAATGTCATCGTTTGCCGCGTAAACCGTGTTACGGGCAATGCTGCCGATATGGTTGGTGGCGGTTCGAACAAGGCTTTCAGCCTGCTGGCGGCTGCGCGTGGTCACCAGCTCTGCGACGCCGCGCGCCATTTGCTGCTGCGTGCGGCCTTCCAGAATGCCGGATTGCACGACCAGCATGGCGTCACGACCAACACCGTCTGCAAACTCGTCAAAGGCTTCCGCCAAGGTCAGCCGCTTGATCTTGTCGCCAGACACCAGTGTCATTTTGCTGCGGGTCGTCACCGCTGCGAGAGCGTCATCAGTGACGGCCGGCGCCAGATCAACCGATACCGCCGCACCCAGCACCGTGGCTGCAAAGTCCGCCTCGTGCCTGGCGAAATCACCCACATCCATCAGGTCGCCAATATCGGCGGTGGCTGCAGCAATGATGGCCCGAAGCCCTGATTCAAGAGTCGCGGAGCGCCCCGCCTGAAAATCAGTGAGCCCGCCGGCCTCTATGCGCTCAGCAAGATCCCGAGCCAGCTTTCGCAGTATCGGAAGAGCCCGCTTTACCGCGCTGCCGCCGTACCGCTGGATCATCACCTGGTGACGGGTAAGGGCCTCGATAATGTGCCCGTAGCTGGTCACAGCGTTGAACCGCCCGCCTGCACGTCATCCTCAATCTCTTCGTCAGTGCGGTCCGGGGCAATGCCGCCAGTTTTGCGGCGCCAATCCCGGAAGTCTTTCTTGGCAATCAGGCCGCGATCCAGCTCTTGAATGCGGGCAATGACCATCTGCGGATCAGCGTCCTGCTCGTAGAATTCCTGATTAAGCCGGTAAGAGATCTGTCCATGCAGGTCAGCGGATGACATGAACAAAGCTGCCCATTCCAAGCAGTTCTCAAGGCCATCACTCACATTGTCCGCCAGCGTGGAAAGGTTGGCACTCTCTGCCCCGGAGCGAGCCCGCACTGCCTCGGCGGTTTCGTTCTGGCCGCGCTGCTCGATGAGGCGCGCACCGATGGAAAGCATCTGCGCCTCTTTCCGCTCCATCAGCTTGTCGGGCAGCGTGTTTGGCTCAACTTGCACGAGCTCCACCTTGCCGCCCTTGGTCTGGACACCAACACGCGAACCCCACTTGATGCCGTTCGGGTTCAGTGCTTTCCAATCCTGGGTGCTCGTGTTCTCGCCAATGTCCACATGAGGCATCGGCTGGCCCACAGTGAATGAGCTTTCTTCCAGGTCCGCGCTGTTGCGATAGTGGCCGATGTTCAGGTCCGCAATATCCAGCAGCATCGGGTTATCCGGGTTTTCGTCGTTATTCACCGTGCCGATGAACTGAAATGGGATCAGGGGCCATGGGCTGCCGTTGGCCATGCGAGGGTATGTATCGGCCACAACATCGTCACCGCGATACACCCGCTGCCGGTAACCGGTAGCATCGAGAGACAGCACTCGAAACTGCTGCTTCTGCTCAAAATTAAATTCGTCCACTTCCTCGTCATACAGCTCTGACAGGACGACCAGCACCAAATCTTCACCAGCTCGGCGCCAGTTGATAATGCTTTCCGATACATAGCCCCGAAGCGTGGCGCGCAGGCCTCGCGTTTGCTCACGAGTAAGGCCATCTGCCGCCTCCGGGTAATCAACCAGAATTCCCTTCTTTCCGTCCTGGATGCCGTCGCTGCATGTGCCGCGCGCAAACTGTGTCAGGCTCATACCAGAGCCGTCTGCGTCATCAATTAGGTACTCAATTTCCTTGGGCAGCTCTGCCTGCGGGGTCTTACGAAAAATAGCGCCAAGCATGCCGTCATGGGTCCGCTTGGTGACACCCAGCCACTGAGCCTGCTCTTTGTATTCTTTGTAGCGCTCAGTGTCATCCTTATCAGGGTTGCGCAAATACGTCGTGCCGCGTGCCTTGATCGCGTCAGAGCCCGCAACAGCATCACGAACCCGGCGCGCTTTCTTCTGGTGCGCGGCGTAGTCTTTATGTTGCGTGCTTACGGGCATGATTCCTCACTGGAACTTGATTGGGCCGATGCTGGCCGGCTTGATCACTGGATAGTCGTGGTGGATGAAATAGCCGCCAGCGTCATTCGGGTGGTCCAGGTCGCCTTTCTTGTCTGGCTCGCCGTTGTCCGCCCAGGGCTGCTGCTCCAGGCTGTCCGCATAGCCAGGGCATTTTTCTGTGTTTACCAGATACCGCCGCTCACCCTTCGCATTACAGAACATGGCGTTCATGGCATTTACCCGGTCTTTAACCGGTGGGTTCGCGTTGGGAGCATGCACCGAAAAGCCTGCATCCCTGAGTGTCGCGATGTCGGTCTTGCTGGCGTTGACTGACTTTCTGGAATCACCAGATGCGTCCGGGTAAATGCGGATTTCGCAGGTCTTCCAGTAATCGCCGTCCCGGTATTCCCAGTAACGCTCTTTGATCTTCTGGATCATGTCCGGCGTGTCGTAGCCGTTCAGGATCTCATCCACCGCCCTGGGCATCTTGTTACGCTTCACATGGGTGACGGCTGCCATCTTTCCCACGTTGAAGTCCATGCCGATATACAGCGGCTCGCCATTCTGGTGAACGTCAGAGCAATGGTTCAGCTTCCGGTCAAACTGGTGGTAAACCGTTCCTGAAAGGAGGTTCACGAACTGACCGTTCAGATATGCGCGGATCAGCTCAGGGGTGTACGCCTCCAACATGGAGTCGATGTAGTCATCCGGCAGGTTCGCCTCGTTGTCGAAGGTCGATGCCTGGATGATGCCATAACGCTTGGCCATTTCCGGCTTGTCGCGCAACGACTTCACGAACTGACGGTAGACAAACTTAAAGCCTTCCGGCGTCGTTGTTACATCGATGCCGTTCTTGACCCCATGCACCTTGTACCGCATGCGGGCCATGATCTTGCGCCAAGCCTGCTCTGCCTTCTTCTCGGCCAGCAGGTCCAGCTCATCAACCAGGGCATGGCCGATCTTGAAGCCAACGATGTTGGCCGGGTCATCAATCGAGCGGCAAATCACAGAGCCGCGATACCGGCTACCGCTGTAAACCTCTACTTCGTGGTCACCCTTCTTAACCTTGACCCGCAGGCCCATGGTTTCGGCAACCTCGCCTATTGTGGGATAGAAAATATCCCTGATAAGCGGATAGGTCGGAGCAAAATACCCCTGGTTAATCTTTGGGTGTTCGTAGAAGTGAGCCAGCATCCCGCTGCAGCCAACCCAGGTCTTTCCTGAGCCAAACCCCGCCACATAGGAGCGGTACTTATGCGGGAGATTCAGAAAGCGGCTTTGCGGAACATTAAGCCCCGCTTTCACCACCTTGGCGTGTCCTGGCATCCTGAACCTCAAATACGATCTTGGTAGGCGGCAAATCCGCATCACCACCAGCGGGGTCAGGATTGCGCTGCCACTTGTCTCGTTGCCTGTTGTGAAGCCAAGCCAGGCAGGCTGTCGTATCCGGTGGGTAATGCTCCACATAAGGCTCAACGACTGGCGAGCCTTCGTATTGCATGATCTTCACAGCCTCATGGCTGTAACCGCATGCCCTCCGGTAAAGACTCTCGACAACATTGGCATCAGCCAAAGTCTTGCCCTTTTTTATGGACTCAAAGAATTCGGGATGCTTCTTTTTCCAGTTGTTGATTGTTTGCTCTGTTACCTCGAAAAACTCACCCAATTCCTTGTCCGTTAGGCCAAGTTTGCAGAGCTTTTCCACTTGATCTGAGTATTCTGGTTTGTAGCCTGTTTTTCTGGCCATCACCGATGACCTCCATACCGGCCCAGCCGGCTCACTTCGGGCACCGCCCGGTTATTCCTTGATGGTCGCTTTGTGGGCGGTCTTCTCCACCACCACGGCGTCAAATTTGGGCACCAGGCCAACGGCGGCTATCACCAGGGTGAGAATGGCGAACAAAACGGTCAGCACCTTGGCCATGCCCTTCACATACGATGTGAGACTGGTTACCGCGTCACGGGTGGCCTTGGCGTCCTGAGCAACTTCCATCAGGTGAGCCACACTGCCCTCCAAGCTGCCAACACGATGGGGCAGCCTTTCATCCTCAAGCTGACGCAATCGATGGTCGGTGAGCGTGTTCGACCGTTCCAGGTCGTTCACCCGAAGCGGGATGCTGTCCATGTCATTGCTACCCGCAGTCGCCGTCACAAATAGATCTCCACCACTGCCGCGCCAAATACGCGACGATAAGCCATGAAAGTAAAATGATGATTGTTGCCAGGACGGCTGCATGGGCCGTGTCCTGTGCGTATTTACTCAGCCGCCGGCGCATTGGGTTCGGATGTACTCTTGGAGCCCGAGGATTTGCGTTGTGGCTGCTCCGATTCGCTCCCTGAGACGGAGATAATCCCGTTCAGCGGAGTCATTAAGTCGGGGGGCGGCTGCATCAGGTTCGCCGGTGGCGGCTGTTGCGCTGTCTTCACACACTGCGTTGAGGCGCAGCCGCTTACGGCCAGCAGCGAGATCATCAGTAAGCCGATCAATTTCAGCCTGTGCATCACTCAGCTCCCGGGTGTATTTCTCATCCAGCCTTGCCAACGCTTGTGCTTTGGCCTTGGTCTGGGCCTGCTCTGCCAGCAGCAACGTGTTGGCAGCCTTGGCCATGTCAGCTCGCTCTGCGTTGAATTCGCTACTGAGGCGCCAGCCGTTTACCCCGGCACCGATAGCAATGCCGATCAGGACAGGTGCCAGCCTCTTAACCAGCGCCAGCCAGGTCATTTCTGTTCCCGGCGCCACTTCCAGACGCCAACGGCGATGGTTACGCCGCCGAATACCGTCCCATACGCAGCAACGGTGCCAGCAGGAATATCAGGCGGATCAAAGAACACCTTCAGCGTGATAGCCGTCACCAACGCCATCAGCCACAGAACAATGGTGATGCTCATCAGGGCGTTTTCAGTGATGAAGCGGTAGATGCGAGCCATCAGTAGCTCCACACCCACGGGCGCGGGCGACCGGGCTCCGATTTCAAGTCATCCAGATGGATAAACCGGCCGCCACCCTTCTGATTGACACCAAACCCAGTAAAGCCATGCTTCAGGGCCAGCTCGATAACTTTCAGGGCATCCCCGCCTTGCACTGCAATGTCAGCAGCCCGCCCACTGGCATGCGCTCCCGGCGAGGGCTTTTTAGCCTCAATGGGATGCGTCGGGTGCCGGTAACCGCTTGTCACGGTCATTGGCTTGCCGTACTCAGTCCGTAGCGCTTGCAGCTTTTCCATAAAGCCCGGCTTCATGCCGTTCTTGCCGGTGTGGGAGCACGCGAATTCATAGGGCTGGAAGTTGGCGAATCTGTCCCAATCCATTGCATGCTCCAGAAAAAGAAAAACCCGCTTTCGCGGGCTCGGGATGCTGGCCAATGGGGTTCAGGGGGAAGGGTTTTGGCGGCCAGCCAAGGTGCTGCTTCCAGGGAAAATAGAAATTAAGCGCTCATTTGCCTGCTCCGTTTCTTTCGCTGGCAACATTGGTACTTAGCAAAATACTCTACATTCCTGCGGTCATTTATACTGCGGTCATTTGCTGTCTTTCTAATGTCCGTAGCGCCACGATTTCACCGCAAACTTTATCTGGTTTTTTCATCGCCTCTCGATGCCACCGGTGGATAATGCGGCCCATCGAATCCCACCATATCGGCCACTTTCTTCCAGCTTTGTACCAGTTGCTCCGGTCGATGCCTGCCATCTGGCAAACAAGGTCAATGGGAAAGGCGCTGGACCGTGACTCCTTCTGATAGCTAAAAATTGCCACCTCTGCCAGCCGCTTCAGCCTGATGAATGTCCGATCCTGCTTCACATCATTGCCGTGGCGCTTTATGAATTCACCCACCAGGGCGCGATGGATAGCCTTGAAATTGGCATCCTCCCATTCCGGGGCGTAGCACATGATCAGCAAGTCACCCAGCGGTCGGGCCTGCCCCTCTACGGCAGCCATGACCTTGCCGGCGAAGATGCTGCGAGCCATACCATAAAGCTGGCCGGAAACAGGATCTCCCCCGCCGCCTCCACGCTGCATTTTCTGAATGCCATACGCGTCGTGAATCATCTTCTTTGTATCAGCCATTCGCCCTCTCCTTCGCCGCTTCCAATAACCGTTTGATAACGTCGATCGCCGTGCCGTTGGTGACCATTTCCGTGCTGCACCGGTAAACCACCCAGCCCAACAACTGCGCTTCACCATACTTCTCCAGATCCGCCTGAAATCCGCTTCCCCGGTTATGCCTACCGCCTGACCAGATGCCGCCCTCCACTTCCACAGCAAAAAACAGATCAGGCCACGCGAAATCGAATCGCCAGCGCCGCGCCGGGTGGAACCGGTGTTCGCGCACCCAACCGGTCAGCTTGTCAGCCCGTAGGTGCAGGGCCAGCGCTTCCTCGCCTTTGCTTTTCTTTGCCATTACCTGTGGTACCCCTCGATAGCCACCAGCACATCAGCAGGCACCGGCAACCACTCAAACTGGCGCCGGTAATGCGCTACATGTCCGGCAAAGATGGCCTTTTCCATTTCCTTGCGCGTCACATCCCTTTCTTCCCCGTAATAATCCAGGATGAACTGGGCTGTGTTCTTATCGATGGACGCTTCATTGCGGTGATGGCGCGGGCAAAGCGGGATAACGAAATCATTACCGATGTGCACCTTGTTGTGCCTTGCCGTGCTGCCAATGCAATGATGAATTTCCGCTGGCGCTCCGCAGCATGAGCAGCCCTGAGAAACGAGCCAGTCCCACCAGTGTTTCTGGTGAACGGTTGGTGCTTTTCCGCCTTTCATTGGTCGCCCCCAAAATCCGGCGCTTGCCCGCCCTCAATCCATTCGGCCCATTCTGAGGCTGTCAGCTCAACCCCTTTGTATTCATGTCCTTTGCATTGAGGGCAAAAGACATGCTCCCCAGATAAACGATTCGTTCCGCCGTATCCGCACAACGCACAATTCATGCTTCCACCCTCGACAGTTCGTTGGGCTCCACCTCAGCTTCTGGCCAGTGGAACCTGGCAAATTTCAGCGCCTCAGCGCGGTCTATGGCTTCGCCGACCATGTAGGCCAGACGCTTGCCGTGACGGGTTACCAGCCAGCAGCGGTACATCAGCCCACCCAGTCCAGCTGACCAATCTCGCGGCGGCAGGCTTCGCCAGATGCATTCAGCTCACCCGCCAGAATCTTTGCCTCGCCCGGGTTGGCCACGAGCTCACGGATCTGCATGCACTCACTACAGAACACGCTTAATTTCCCGGTTCGCCCGTATGGCGCGAAACTGAAATGGCACATCACACCACCCCCAGCGCAGCGATATTGATGCCCAGCGCGATTGCAGCAAGGCAGGAAAGTAGCGGGTCGCGAAGGCGGAAAGTCACGCACAGGGCGACAGCGCAGAGGACTACGATAAAAACCTGGATCATTGGCTTGCCTCCCGATATTCGTCATAGACGGCCTGCGCCTTTTCGCTCCACTGGACGCCGTTTTCTGAGCCGTAGCTGTAGATCAGCTCAATCAGTTCAGAGAACTCCGCCTTGCGCATCTTGCTGGTGCTGTGGCCGAGCATGACCACCCCGCCATCAATGCCCATGGCGATGCGGTTTTCCCGCTTGAGCGCAGCAGTGAAAACATCCTTCCACTCTTCCCGTGTGGCCATTGCCTTTTCCCCGTTGATGAGCAGGGTGCATTGGCAGGCCACATCATCAAGAACAGCCCACAACTTCGCGTTCTGGTCCAGGGAACGCTTGGGCTCGCGCAGGGCCAGCTCCAGTGATTCGCGCCCCTTCCGGAACTGCTCGGCCAGCAGGCCTTCTGCATGGTCCAGGGCGCGTTTGAAATTGTCCTCGCGCAGCCGGTAAACCTTCTCTTTGCTCACAACGGCGCCCCTGCAATAAAGCGGTTAACGATGCTGCGCTGGTTGGCTAATATCATTTCCCCCAGCGTTTCAGTTTTGGTACAGCCGCGACGGCGCAACTCTGACTGCACAGTCTCCAAAACTGTCAGCCCCGTTTGTGCGGCCTCCCATTGCTTAACCACCACCATCACATCACCAAAAACAGCGACAACGTGAGGCCAGCCGGTGTTGTCCGCCAGCCATTGAGCCTCTTCGAGAGCGCCCATTTCGTCGGTGAATTCGCTCATGCTGCCTCCATTACTGACCGGATGAAGATTTCCGCTTGCTCGGCATTGATTGCATTGCCATAACCGCGCAGTCGTCCCACTCGGGCGGGAGCCCCATCAACCAGCGGCTTAAGGCCGGGTTCAACTGGCCGCCACTTTCCATCCCGGCAGAGGAGCCAGTCAGCATCTGCCCAGAAGCCGTTAGTCGGGCAGGACCGGTCAGTGCTGCCATCTGAGTGAGCGGAATGCCCGTGTCGTGCGGGCGCGGAGGCAGTGCTCCTCTGCTCGCATCGGTTGCTGTCGGTGACGGCCAGCCGGCCAAAGCCGCCTGCCTTGGCAGCTGATCCACTCGGCTGCGCAATGAGCCATCTGGATTGGTTGCCGTTGTGGCCATGCCCGGCGAGTCCTTCCAGTCCCTCGCACTCGGCGTCACCCACCCAGAAAGCCCTGTCCCTGAGGTGCGGGGCACCGATCCCCGCAGACGGAAACGGGAAAAGCCCGAAGGCGTAGCCCATTGCTTCCAGGTCAGCTTGTACAAGGTCGAACCAAGGCCCTGCAGATTTACTCGCAACCTGCTCTCCAACGATTTTTGCAGGCTTGCACTGCTGGATGAGCCACTGGAAGGAAGGCCAAAGGTGCCGCTCATCATCAAACCCATTTCCTTTGCCTGCCGCGCTGAAAGGCTGGCATGGGCATGATCCGGTCCATACTGGCTGGTCGTCTGGCCAGCCTGCCCTTCGCAAGGCAAGGCTCCACACGCCGATTCCGGCGAAGAAATGGCACTGTGTGTATCCAGCAATCTCATCTGGTCGAACATCCTCGATGCTCCTCTCGTCAACGTCTCCGGGCGCGATATGCCCTTCCCTGATCAATTCGCGCAGCCACTGCGCTGCAAACGGGTCGATTTCGTTGTAGTAGGCAGTCATGCCGCCCTCCCCGCTTTACGCGCCATGACAGTCGTTGCCGCCGCACGCTGACCATCAGTCAATTCATACCCGTTAACGACACTGCGGACGCCTTGCAGCATTCCTGGGTGGCACTCAACACAGCACGCAGCAACCAGTTCATTCAGGCGGGCGCTTGTCTTGCTGTTTTCCCAGCCGGCTGACGGGTAACGAGCCTGCAGGCGATTCGTTATCTCAACGCAGCTCAGGGGCTTGCGTGCGGCCATCAAAACAGCCATTACCTGCCGGCGGCGCTCTGACTTAATTGCCAGCGGCATGCTGTGGTAAGCCTCTCGGCTGGTTTCGGTTACGTTCGTTTTCATGCCACTTCCCCTTTGCTTGTCAGCTGGCTGGCTGTCTTGCCCAGCGCATCAGAGAGGCGCATCGGCCCCGGTTTCTTGTCGCTGCCCAGGCGCAGTACCTCAAGGCACTTGTCAGGGCTGCCAATCAATCGTGGTTCCGGCACAAACTCGCCGTGCTCGCCTGTGTTGCTCGCCTCAGTCATGCCCAGCAGTTTTGCCGGGAAGCTCTCGGGCGGACGGCTCAGGTAGCCCATATACCGCTTCACGAACTCGTTACCCTTGAACGGCAAATCCTTTTCCGTGACCTCGCAAAGCTTCATCCATCCGCCCATGTCAGTGATTGCGGCCATGGTGCGGTGGTCATCGAAAATGACGGACTCATACGGGCCAACAGTGCGAATGGCATCTTCAACGGCAGACCAGGCGGTCAGTGCCCGGCTATCCCCGTCGCCCTCGATGTGGCGAACAATGTCCGCAGGTTTCGGGGCAAAGTCGCCATGCTTGGGGTCGTTGATGTGAGCGGTAAGGCCTTGCTTGATCTGGTCGATGTCGAAGCGCTGCAGGGCACTGAAAATCAAATCCAGAGCGCCATCGGAAGGCGTCTTGCTGTACAGCTCGCTGGCCTGCGTCCAGATGGTTACGAATTGCGAATAATCTCTTGGGGTCATCACGCCAGCCCTCGCTCTCGTGCCATGCGCTCACCGCGCTGTTGGGGGGTTTCCTTATGCCCTGACGCCGCTTGCCGATTACCAGAACGGCCAAACCGATGCGCATTGCGAATCCAGGTGTTCATGGCCGCGTGCCAGTCCTTCATCGTTGAGCCCTTGGCCCGGTGGTGGTCACAGAACTGCGGGAATTCGGTAATCAGTGAGACGCCAAGCTCTTCTGCCAAGCGCTTGTTGGTTTCGTTGGGCTCGAAGTCTTCAGGCAGTTGGGCTGCTCGTTTGGCTTTCCCCCCTTGGGGGGATACAGGGGGGGTCTTTTTATCTTTCTCTTTCTCTAATTCTTTCTCTTTCTCTAGCTCCGCATCACTTCCACTTTCTGTCTGCGCCTTGTCCGCATCGCATGCAGACACCTTGCGGACGGATGCCTTACGTTTTGCCTCCATGCTGCGCCGTTTTGCGGACACGCCATTGTGATCTTCGAAGTTAACTATCTGGATTCCGTCGCCTTCTTCTGCGATCCAGCCGACATCAGCCAAAGCCTGGCCAAAGCTTTGCACACCGGTCTTGCGGTCAATCTGACGCAGTGAGAGACCAGCCATAAAGCCGTCCTCCGTATGCTGGTCAGCAGCCGCCCATAGCCAATACAGGCAACCAATCACCGTGGCTTCGCTTTCATCTGTCAGGTCGCACAGGCGCCCCACTCTGGGATCGTCCCAGAGGTTGCTGCGCATCTTTATCCAGTCGCCGGCCATGACTACGCAGCCTCCCGCTCACGAAGCAGAGCATCGACGTTGCAGTGGTGGACCTTGAACTCAACGACCCAAACCCATGGGTTGGCGTCCCAATCCATGCCCAGCGCTCTAAAGTGGGCAATAACACCAAATCTCTCAGGAGCGCTGACCATCTGCACACCAGCTATTGAATAGTGCTCGGCCTCGTTAAAAGCCTGGCCAGCAACGGTTGCTGGGTCTTCGATCAAAAAGTCGATTCCTTCGGCCTCTTCGCCATCAGCACCGATGCACTGCAAACGCTCAACGCGCACATCGGTGATTTCGAGGGTCAGGCGGGATGCCCAGCGGGGCATGTGGATTGATGGCTTCCACCGGTCGGAACCACATGGTTCGCTTGCAAGGTAAATCGTCCCGCCGTCATTGATGGTGTTGTCGTCACGAATGGCAAACGTCTCCCGCACATACAGCAGGTCTCCGGGCTGTCCGAAGGGGCAAACAGATTCCTGAGCGCGTGACGGAATGCCCTTCGCTTTGCGCAGAGATTCATCCGGCCAGCTGTTAACTTGCCTCCGCGTCTGCGTCTTTCGCCCTGCCAGAATCGCCCTCACCATCTCCGTATTGAAAAGAATCGGTCTTGCTTTCATAATCACCTCGTCGCTTCGACAAAAAGCCCGGTTACGCCTTCCAAGCGCCGGGCTTTTTCTTTATCGGTTACCGCCCATTTGGCGGGAAATTGATTTCCGAGACTGGCGCGGGCGATGCGTCTGTTTGCTCACCTGACGGCCCGGGCCCTTCTTCGTGTTGTGACGATATTCGTTCTTTCTGGTGACCCCAGTGGGGAGCCAAAGCGGGTGCATGTAGGGGAAAATCATCGCCATATCTCCTTACTGGTTAACCGCCTTCAGGGTTTCCCCTTCCCGCGATTTCATTTCCTTCTGGATCGCCGTGCGAACGGCCACAATCGTGTCTTCTTCATTGGCGTAGCCGCGATCCATCAGCTTCAGCTCTTCCAGTGACCGGTCAGCCAAGCCGTGGAATGCCACATCGTTACGGATGCGGTCAGTCAGGTTGTCGGCGGCGGCGTTGGCCTCCCACGGGCAACCGTCCAGCTCTGCCTGTGCGGAACAGCTGGGATAGATCAGCGCGCTAGCGGCGGAATGGAACGGTTCGGGCAGGCATTCAATGAACGCAAAGCCCACAGACATGGGCAGCGATGTTTCGCCGTTCAGCATCTTCTCGAGGCGCTTTGCCGCCTTGCGGGGGTCATCGGTGGGGAGTTTTGGTGCGCGGCGATGGCCTTCCAGCTTCTCGGCCAGATCACCAGCCAACCGGGTTTGAAGTCCGTTCCGGCTCCGGCCCATCGCCCGCCAGATTTCTTCCAGCTTCTCTTCCTGGCTTCCCTGTTCTTTCACGACCGGGGGCACCTGCCCCAAGACCTTCGTGATTGCTTCCATTACCTTCTCTCCCATGGATAACTTGATTGCTGAAACTTCAATTCTTCAAATGCGGGCCATCGTGGAGGGCTGGCCCGAGAACCGTCTGCGCCGGGAGATATGTCTGCTGCGTCTAAAGCACGACATTGCCCGGCTTCAGGCGGCGGACTCTTCCCACGGGAAGCTCGGGCACAGATCGCGACGGGAAAACTCCCCGCCGCTTGCCTTCTCAGCACGCACCGCAACCGCTGGAGACATGCCGTGAATTCCACGGACCCAACCAGAAACTGTTGATTGATCGACCTTTAGCTTGGTTGCCGTGGCGGTCTGGCCATGAAAATGATCCACGAGGCGCTGATATATGTTGTCCATTTTGCCTTCCGAATATGGGTTTTCCCATAAGATACAGTATGGGCAATCCCGTTTGCAAGGGTATGGGCAGACCCATATACAATTAGCCATGGAATTCAAAGACAGAATTAAAGCCGCTCGAAAACACGCCCGCATAACGCAGGCCGAGCTGGCCAAACGGCTAGGACTCAATCAGACCTCTATATCTGATCTTGAGCGCGGTAAAAGCGCTTCATCGTCTTTTTCTTACCAGATCGCCTCTATCTGCGGGGTTAGTGCTGACTGGCTTGTTATGGGCATGGGGGAGATGAGCCCAAATTCCCAACTACAAGAAGACGGAACTGTGTACGATGTGAGCCCTGGTCCCAGCATCGTCCAGGGGCAGATCCCGATAATCAGCTACGTCCGCGCTGGTGACTTCTGTGAAGCGGAGGATCCTTTCGAGCCTGGGGATGCAGACGAATGGCTGCCCTTCCGACCACCAGGCGCCGGGCCGCGCACCTATGCATTGAAGGTTGAGGGTGACAGCAATGACCCCCGAATTCGTAACGGGGAGGTGGTTATTGTGGATCCAGACAGGTCGCCGGACCCGGGCAAGTACGTTGTGGCAAAGCGCCACAGCGACAGCAAAGTCACCCTTAAGCAGCTCTCGCTGGCCGAGGGCGAATATTTCCTGAAGCCAGGCAATCCGAACTGGCCGGAACCGATCATTAAGGTAAGCGGGGATTGGTCGATTTGCGGCGTGGTAATCGGCAAGTACGACCCGATGTGAGCAAATAGTTAGTCACCATTGACGCACCAAGGAAGGGACACCATGAGCTTAATGACCGTTTTAATTGTTATTGCTGTAATTGCACTAATCGCCTGGGGCGTGACAAAGGCGCAAACCGAGAAGGCTTCCGGCGAAACCAGTGGCTTACCGGAGGTCCAGGCTCAGCGCGTTAAGGTGGTGGACATAGATATGCCTTTCGGCTCCATGGTGACCTTTATGGTCAAATGGTCGCTTGCTTCTATCCCTGCACTGATGATCTTGGCTCTGTTCGGCTTTGCTGCCGCTATGGTGTTTGGCGCCATGACTGGAGTTAGATACTAAAACTGCAAGAAGCCCCAACAAGTCATGGATGGAAGGACTATGGATGCAAATAATAATTTAATAGAACCTTTCAAAATATCGTACAAAGGAAAGGTTGCTGATAGACATGTTCTGGATGCTATTCAGTTTGGTGAATCGCTAAGTGCAGCAGCTAAAATATACACTTCAGTGACTCATCTCTGTATGACTGGAGAAGTACCCAAAGGAAACTACAGAAAAGAGTTCATTTGTTTCGCTGAGGCCCCCCAACAGGGCTCCTTAGAAGCCTTCCTTTATATGGCTCCAATACTTGCTGATGGAACCCTCTTCGCTGCAACTTACAAAGACGCGGTATCCACTCTCTTCTGGTTAGTGGTAGATTCGTTGAAGAAAGTTTGGACAGGAAAACCAGAGGATCAAACAGTGAAAGAATTAACGGCCACCATTTCTAAAATGGCCTCTGAGCAATCAGAGCTTTGCACTATTCTCGCTAATGGCCTGATTCGTAGTAACGATAATATTGCCGATAGTAACAAGCGGTCCATTGCAGTACATGAGGCTCTGATTCATAGGATTCCAGAGATAGCAAACAGCAATCGAAACAATGCACGACAAATGGTTAGCCCTGTTGGAAGGTCTTGTACATCAATATCTCAATCATCCAATGGGGAAATCATGTCCCAAATTACTGAGCCTGATGCTGAAGCTATTCGGTCCAAAGAGGATCTAGTTGTCGGTGATACCGAAACAATGCAGTGCCTAAAAATAATTGAGCTAAATTTGCGGACCGGCCATTGCGAAATCGAAGTTGATAGATACGAAGGCGTCATTATAGGAAAAATCACTGACCCTCAGCTAGAGCAAGCAGGGAACATCTACAGCAGGTCGCTAGATCGACAGACACAATTCGCTATTAGCGCCAAGCCCGTAATGAAGGAAGACAATGTACAGCGGCTCTATATATCTGATGCCACATAATAGCCCGCTTCTGTGGGCTTTTTTGTGGCTATAGCAACGCTCTAGAAAAACCAGCCTCTTCAGGCCACAACCTCCCCTGCCCCATTCCTTAAGGAACACCGGCCTGGCCACAGGCGTAGCTGGCCTGCCGGCTTCGACCCCCGTTTTTCTTTCCGGTTCCCCTTCTTTCCCATCGGTCATTTTGGGACTACTTTGCGATCTCCTGTAATTTTATGGGTTTACCCATTGACCATAATTATGGGATTGCCCATAATGATCCCAAGTTAAGCAATCACGCAAACGGGGTCAGCCATGAACACAGCTCTCAGCAACGCACAGTTCAAGTACGACAACGCGCAGCCGGTTGATGATCTGGAGTTCTTGGACGACGAAGTGACCGACTTTGACCGCGTTGAAGAAGAGGCACTGGCAGAGACTGGCGCCGGTCGCGTCATTGATCCGGAGCAGCTTTGGACAGCGCTTCGCCGCAAGCCTGAATTCCGCACCGTTCTGCACACCGTTATTAACGAAATGATGGACGACGAGAGTTATCAGCTTGCCCGCGATGAGCGCATGAAGCTGGACGCAGAACAACGGATGGAGCCGTAACCATGACAAGTGACGAGTTTGCAGCGATCTACGCACTGACACGGGAAGGCGCCCATGCGGGCGTCCAGGGCGACCAGCAGCTGGCCGTAATTATGCGCAACCGCATTGAGGGTATCTGGCAGCTGGCCATGTTCCGCGAAGACACCTACATGATGGACGTTTGTGACCGCTGCGAGTGGATGATCCGCGCCTCCATCTGTCGCGGGCTCGGGCAGCCCTGTTTTTTGCCCAGCACGGAGGAATTGGCGGCATGAGTTACGGAAACACGATTTTGAGCGCCGCCGCTTTCGGCTTTCTTTTCGCCATCTACTGCATGGCCGGCGAAATGGATTACCAGGACGCGAAGCTGGAAGAGCAGCACACCTGCGCGATGGTGCGCGACGGAATTTGGCCCGCAGAGCAGGCCGCAAACATTAACTGTGCCGAGCAGGTGCAGGTAGCGATCAACGAACAACAGCGCTGACCTGTTGTTTTACGGGCCTTCCCCGGCCCCTTTTTATTCGAGCAAGGAGCAGAGCATGAACGCGATTGCGCAGACCAACGGCTTCGCATTGAAGCCAACCAGCATGCAGGAAGCCATGCAGATGGCGGAAATGCTGTCAGGCAGCGAAATGGTTCCTAAAAACTACCAACGCAAACCACAGGACACCTTGGTGGCAATGATGATGGGCAGCGAGCTGGGCCTTAATCCTATCCAGGCGCTGCAGAACATCGCCGTAATCAACGGCAAGCCCGCCATCTATGGCGATGCCCTGCTGGCACTGGTTCAGAACCACCCGAAATTCGGCGGCCACGAAGAGAGCTTTGACGAAAAAACCATGACCGCCACTTGCACCGTATGGCGCAAGGGTGACGCCCAGAAGCATACCGTTTCTTTCAGCCAGGCCGACGCCCAGAAAGCGAATCTTTGGGACAAGCAAGGGCCCTGGAAGCAGTACCCCAAGCGGATGCTGATGTGGCGAGCACGTGGCTATGCCCTGCGGGACAAATTCGCCGATGCCTTGGGAGGCCTGATCACCGTGGAAGAGGCCCGCGACATTCCCGAAGAGCGCGACATAACCCCGCGTGAGTCCGAGCAGCCGCAAGCCCTGCCGCATTACTCAGCGGAGGACTTTGAAACCAACTTCCCGAAATGGGCGCAGCTGATCCAAGCGGGCAAAAAGTCGGGGCAACAGATCATCGACATGGTGGCAAGCAAGGCACCGCTGACTGACGAACAGGCCCAGCAGGTGCTGGCCGTTGAGCAGGGAGAATAATCATGCAGATCCAAAACGTCACCCAGGGCAGCCCGGAATGGAAAGCCCTGCGCACCAACCACAACACCGCCAGCGAAGCGCCGGCGATGATGGGCAAGAGCAAGTACCAGACCCGCACCGCGCTGATGGAGCAGAAAGCCACCGGCATGGCCGAGGAAGTCACCCCGGCCCAGCAGGCCATCTTTGACCGTGGCCACGCTGCTGAAGCTGCTGCACGGCCTATCGCTGAAGAAATCATTGGCGAAGAGCTGTTCCCGGCCACCGCGCTGGATGATAACGGCGTTCTGCTGGCCAGCTTCGACGGCGTGACCATGCTCGAAGACGTGATTTGGGAACACAAGCTGATCAACGACAAGTTGCGCGTTGCCACGGTGGACACGCTGGAAGAGCACTACAAAATCCAGATGGATCAGCAGTTGCTGGTCAGTGGTGCCGAAAAATGCCTATTCATGGCCAGCGACGGCACCACCGATAACTGCAATCACTTCTGGTACACCACCACCCCGGAACGCCTGGTCGCCATCAAGGCAGGCTGGGATCAGTTCAACGCCGATCTGGCAGGGTTTGAGCCACGCAAGCAGGAACAGGCCGTGACAGCCGCCGCCACCGAAGATTTGCCGGCAGTTTCCGTTCAGGTGTCCGGCTCAATCTTTATCGCGGACAACTTCGACCGGTTTGAGACTGCCATTAACCACTTTGTGAGCAAGGTACTGATCCGCGACCCAAAAACTGACCAGGACTTTGCCAACCTAGAAGCTCAGATCAAAACGCTCAAGAAATCAGAGCAGGCGCTCGATCAAGCGGAAATCCAAATCCTCTCTCAAATTGAATCTGTGGACACCGCGAAGCGCCGCAAAGACATGCTGCACAAGCTGGCACGCGACAACCGCCTGATGGCCGAGAAGCTGGTCAAAGAGCAGAAGAAGGCCATCAAGCTGAAGATTGCCCAGGATGCAGACAAGGCAGTCGGTGACCACGAGCGCAAGGTTGAAGCAACGCTGGACGGTTACGCCCTGCCCCGCATAGCCACAGACTTCAACGAGGCCATGAAGGGCAAGCGCACCATCGCCACCCTGCAGGATGCCGCCGACAACGAAGTGGCACGGGCAAAGATCGCTATTAATGAATATGCCAACCTAATCCGGGCAAACGCCAAGATCATTGCCGATGCAGGCCATGAATTCCTGTTCGCAGATCGCCAGCAGCTGGTGACAGCTGAGCCCGCCCACCTGAAGACCATTGTTTCCGCTCGCATCGCTGATCACGAAGCGAAAGAGCGCCAGCGCCAAGAGCAGGAACGCGAACGCATCCGCCGCGAGGAACAGGCCAAGATCGAGCAGGAAGCCCGCCAGAAGGCAGAGCAGGAAGCCCAAGCGCAGAAGCCTGCGCCAGTTGCTGAAAAGCCCGCACAGGTGAATAGCGAGCCACCAGCCACTTATAAGGCGCCAGAATCCGCCGAGCCTCCACGCCCCAGCGATTACGACATTTTGCGCGCCATCGCCGCAGAGTTTCAGGTCGATACGCGCACAGCAGCAGCCTGGGTGCTGGAAATGAATCAGCAGGAGTTGCAGAGGGTCGCCTGATTCTCCCTGGCCGTCTCCCTGCGGCCCGTCTGGCCCGGACGTGAAACGGGCATAAATTTAACGAACAAGGATTTTATTATGAGCAGCCTCTCAAAGACCGACCTGCATTACATATTGTCTCGCATCCCCCGCGATGTTGTTGAGCTTCTGAAAGCCCATCCGGGGGTTTTCATGGCTGGCGGCATTATTCGCGCTCTGATCGCCCAGGAGACGCCGAACGATATAGACCTTTTTGGCCGTTCAAAGGAGCAGCTTGAGGTGGTGGCTGATGCTTTGATTGCGGTTCGTAAATCGCGCGGCGAAAAGGCCAGAAAGCACACCACTGCCAATGCCATCACAGTTATCACCCAGGGCCGCCTGCCTGTGCAATTCATCACACGATGGGTTTTCGATCATCCCGATGAGTGTGCCAAATCGTTTGATTTCACCGTTTGCCAAGCGGTGATCTGGCACGAAGAGAAAGACGGCTTCAGCTCCACAACCCACGAAAACTTCTACCCAGACTTGGCAGCCCGGCGCCTAGTTTACACCTCGCCTCACCGTAACGAGGACGTAGGGGGATCGCTGCTTCGGGTTCTCAAATATGCCCGTCGCGGATACTCAGTGCAGGTGCAAACGCTTGGCGCGGTATGCGCTCGCCTGCTCACCGGCGTTGACCGTGACAAAGGCGACGATTCCGAAGAGTGGAGCGCCCAAGTCATTACCGGGCTGCTCCGGGAAGTTGACCCCTTGCTTCAGATTGACGGCGTCGAGCTGGCAGATGAAGACGAACACAACCCGGAAAGAGTGAAGTAGCCCGGCCACCGCATTCCATTAAGACAACGGAGAGAGATACATGGCTAACGATTTAAACCTCTGCCTTTTCATTGGTCGCCTTGGAGCTGACCCGGAAACTCGGTTCGCCCCCAATGGAACCGCTGTGACCAATATCCGCATTGCCGTTGGCAAGAAGTGGAAGGACAAGAATGGGCAGACCCAGGAATCCACCGAATGGGTGCCTGTGGTCATGTTCTCCCGGTTGGCAGAAGTGGCCGGTGAGTACCTGAAGAAAGGCTCTCGTGTGCGCATCAATGGCGAGTTCAAGACGCGCAAATGGGAAGACCAGCAGGGCAATGCACGTTACACCACGGAAATCGTGGCCAGCGAAATGCAGATGCTGGATGGGCGCAACGATGGCCAGGCCGGAGGCCAGCAGAGCAATTACGGCGGGCAGAATCAGGGCCCGCAGCAGCCTCAACACGCGCCACCGCCTGATGATTTTGATGACGACATCCCTTTTTGAATGGCTGCTGCGGCGAAGGAGACAGACAAGTGACGATAACAACCATGTTTAACGCCCCGCACATGCTGACCCAAACGGTTGGCGATGACTGCTTGCTTCCTGAGCCCTGCATTGCAGTGAGTCATGACGCCACCCCGATCCTGGTTCTCGCTCAGGGTGACAGCGAGATTTTATTGAACCTGGAATCTGTGAACGAGCTTTGCCGGTTGCTGAAGAAAGTGAAAGGCCAGGCTGAGCTGTCAAAAGGTGATGCCAATGAGTGATATTCGGGAAGCGTTTGAGGCGTGGGCTAAAGATAACTGGCTGGGAGGCGGGGAGGATTTCCAACGCCGCATTCTCTCTGAAAGAACGAATGACGGTCAGTACAAAGATCGTGATTTGAGAGCCTTGTTTATCGGTTATGAAGCCGCCCTGCAAAGCCAGACAGCCCCCGCTGTGCCGGAGGGGTGCTGGATTGTTCCGTTCCAGCCAACTAAGGATCAATGGGGTGGCCTTGCCCGCGACTTGATGATGTGGCTAGACATGAACCGAAAGCGCCCCACAGGTGCAAGCCTTTATGAGCACCTTGAGTCGCTGGAGGTTGAGCCCCCGGAGTGGTTAAAAACCGAGGTGCTCGATAACGACCACGTTCCTTCAAAGGGCACCCGGTGTGCAGTGATCTACAAAGCCATGCTCGACGCCGCCCCACAGCCCGACCATTCTCCCGCCGCCGGGGAGGTGGAGCTGGACCTTGCCTCGCTAGACAAAGCGTATTGCATGGGATGGATAAAGGCATCGGAATGGGGTGAATGCGAAGACCTTATATCCGACATGGATAGCCCTGCTTTTGAAGAAGAGAAGGCCGCTACGCTCACCTATATCCGAAACAAATATGCCACCCCTACTACCGATGACGGTATTGATGCTGTTTTGAAAGACACATTCAACCACGGCACGGGATTCGCTGTCGTTGGTGAGACAGGATTTGCCCATGTTGATAGAGGGAAGGTTCTTGCTGCCCCTGCTGCCGAGGGTGGGGAGGTGGAGCAACTGCGGGAAGAGCTGGCCGAAATGAAAAGATTGTTCGGAACAGCCATGGAGGTTGCCGACTTCCCCGATGCCCACCCCGCCCAGCCGCGCAATGATCAGGTAGCAGCTCTGGAGAAGTTCGCCCGCGACTGTGGCCTGTTCGATTCTGCATACGATGATCAGGGGTACATCGAAATACCCCGCTGGCGCTTCAAGGAATATATCGCCCGCCTCCGCGCCAGCCAGCAGGAAGGAGAGTAACGCATGTGCTACATGGAAATGATCTACATCGACAGCCAAGACAATGCTCGAAAAACAGGTGTCGGCGCGGAATTTGAGTCCCCAGAAGAGACCCGCCGCGCCTTTGAGTCTGCCCGTCCGCTGGCTGTGCCCTCTGACTATGCCGATTACCTGCTGGACCTGTACGACGAAGACGAAGACCTGGTGGACACGATTTGCTTGAGCCGGAGCAGCTTCCAAAAGGTCAGCGGCGAGAAGGCAAAAAGCGATTCGGAATACATCGAGATTGATGACCGTTTCTGGTCCCGCCTTCGCAGTAATGGGGGTGATGCCTAATGCCCTACTTCCGCGCCAGCTTTCGCCACACGTTCAGCACCGGCGACACGGTGGAAATGACCAGCAATCCGTTCAAAGCGAACAGCTGGGACCAAGCGCGGGATCTGGCCAAGGCATTCGGATACGACGATGACGTGCGCCTGGCCATTGCCGATGTGGACCAAAACACCGGCACCCGAACCGAATACCCACAACTGACAATGGTGGAGTAAATATGAGTATCAACACCGAACGACTGAAAATTGACCGGGCTTACGACGCAGGCATGCTGAAAATGCCGGGAGGTGAGTGATGGATATAGATATGAGCACGATTAACCACACAGTCGCCTGCATGGCGCAATCCATCGCAGCGGACATGGCGGCCCCTCATGTGCTGATGAGGCCTGCTGTATTCAAGGACGGCGATGCATGGTGCGCACTGTATGGGGAAGATTTGCAGATGGGTGTTGCCGGGTTTGGTGACAATCCTTCCGAAGCTTGCGTTGCCTTCGACCGCGAGTGGCAAGGAGCCCACCAATGACTAAACGAGTAGCAATAGCGGAGCTGGAAGGGGCGGCGCTGGATTGGGCGGTTGCGAAGGCTGCAGGAATGCGGGTGCGAGTTTGCGGCAACCCTCTTCATCACGGTCACTACATTGAGGCGGCTGACGGCAAAGAGCTGCAGCGGCGTTATTTTTACTTCGAGCCTACGAAGGACTGGTCCCAATGCGGCCCGCTGAAAGCGCGATATAAAGTTGACTCTACTTACATGACAGACGGCTCTGTCAGGTGCAGGTGCCCAAAGAAATTCGGCGGATTTCCCACATTTGAGGAGGGCCTTGGCCGTGACGAGCCAACCGCCGCCTGCCGCGCCATCGTAGCCTCCCACAACCCGGACGGCTTCGTGGAAGTGCCGGAGGAGCTAACCCATGGATAGTGATGAATTTTACGTCTGTCAGTCTTGCGGGCATGAGGACGATGCCGACTATTTTGGTCGGTATTGCCCGAATTGCGGCGTTGACCTGGATGAACTTGAGGATGATCTGGTGGAGGGGAAGTGATGATTAAAATAACCTTGAACTTAACAGAGTCGCAAGCTCGAAACCTGCTTTCTGCTGTATCGAAAAATGATGATGGCCGCCCCCAGTTTGGGGACACCTACAAGTCCGAAGATAGGAAGATGCTCCATGCGAAAGTGCTGGTAGCTCTTGAGGCAGCAGCAGAAGGGGAGGGCAGTGATGGGGCAGCCAATGCAAAAGATTAAAGATGGCCGATTTGTTGAGAATGCCATAGTTGTATGGCTGCTTGACAACGGCGGGATAGACTTGAACGACATTGCATGTCATCCGTTCAGCAATGAGGATCGCGAGCAGTTTGCCCAGCTTATCGGGTATTCGCTTTCTGGTTATGGCTCTCTCAGCTATGTGTCTGATGACTCATATGTAAAGGCCGAGAAAATGGCAGGGTGCGAAGATGAGAGGGATGCCGAGATAGCCGCACTAAAGGAGACACTGGAAGAAATACGCAGCCATCTTCGTGAGGCGGCATGTGTGGCATTTGCCATTCATCCAGACGACCTAGCGACAAATCCGGGGCATTAGCCATGCAGCGAATGAAAGCCACCGACTGGCTGGAGCGGTACTTCTGCCCCGACAGCCAGCCCAGCCTATCCTGGGTGCGCACCAAGCTACGAGACGGCGAACTGCCCGGAGAGAAGCTCGGCGGGGTATGGTTTGTCCATGTGAAGAACGGTAGCGCAGAATTGGACTATGGCAGCATAGAGGCCAGCAACGACGCTTCCGCCGCTGCTCATGCACTACTTGAGGACTGGATACATGGCGCCACCGAAGCCACGCAGTAAACGGTACCGGGATCTGCCGGACAATCTGGAGCCGGACCCGCAGAACCGCAACGGCAAGCCCGTGGTGTATTTCCGCTACGTCTTCCCCGATGGGCGCCGTAAGTCGCTCGGGAATGACCGGGAGCACGCTAAGGCCGTGGCCAAAGCCCTGAATGAGCAAATGGCACAGGATAGCGTCAAAGATGCCGTGGCGGCCATGCTGGGCAATCACACCCGGGATAATCCGCCACTGAACAAGGTTATTGAGGAATTCGAGACCCACTACCTGCCGGGCAAGCAGTACAGCGCCCGGAGCCTGGACGAAATCAGCATCAAGCTGAAGCGGTACCGGGAGACATGGGGCAATCAGGTGGTGCAGAGCTTCACCACCCTGCAAGTGGCCGAATTCCTGAATAAGCTGAGCGTGAGCGCCTACATCAAGCACCGCAAGCTGCTGCTGGACCTGTTCGCCTTTGCCGGCCATCAGGGCTATGTGAACGCCAACCCGGTGGCCATGACGCTGGCTAAATCAGACAGTCAGCGCCAGAAAAAGCGCCAGCGGCACACCATCGAAGGGTACCGGGCCATTTATAACGCCGCACCGGACTGGTTGCAGCGGGCCATGGATATTGCCCTGCGTACCCTCCAGCGCCGGGGAGACCTGTGCAGTCTACACCGGGACCAGGTGGACATGGAGCGCGGCACCATTCGCATCCTGCAGGAGAAGACCCGGCAGTATAAGGAGCCGGTGTATCTGGAAATTCAGATGGGGAAGGAATTGCGGGCAGCGATTCAGGCCTGTCTGGGCACCGGCATCCCCTGCCCCTACCTGATCCACTACCGGCCGGAGCGGATGAAAGCCAGCAACCGGGCCGCCAAGCTGCACCCGTTCGCGGTGACAGAAAGCCACCTGACCAAGACATTCTCGAAGGCGCGGGATGCATGCGGCGCCTACGACCACCTGAGCAAGGACCAGCGGCCCTCATTCCACGACATTCGCGCCCTGGGCATTTGGCTGTACGAGAAGGCAGGATTCGCGCCGGAATACATCAACGCATTGAGCGGACACGCCAGCAACGCGATGCGTGAGCATTATGCCGAAGGGCATGAGACAAAGGCGCCAAAACTGGTCAGCGCGGACCTATCGTTTCCCGAAAATACCCCGAAAATACCCCGAAAATAAAAAGGGCTCACCGCCGCACAGCGATAAACCCTTGATATGTCTTGAAATTCTGGTAGGCACGAGTGGATTCGAACCACCGACCCCCACCATGTCAAGGTGGTGCTCTAACCAACTGAGCTACGTGCCTAAAGAGGGTGGCAATTCTATGCAGCTTGACCCGTCAGGGCAAGACCCTCGTTGCAGATTGATGGCCATCCCGCAAATGGCATTATCCCAACGCCGTATTACTTGCGGCGGCGCGAGCCCCAGGCGGTTTCAATCTGACGTGCGCGGGTAATGGATTCTTCCACCAAGTCCGACTGATGCTCGGCAAACTCGCGAATAATCTCCAGGGCCGACCGCACATCACGGCGGAAAATGGTTTCCACCAACGCCTTGAAGAACGACAGGCACTCCTTGATTTCATCCGGCTCCAGATGCAGGGCCATAAAATAAGCCCGCTGCATAGCCGGCTGCATATTGATCAGCACATCTTCCACGAAGACATTGCGGGCGAACGGATAGACATGTTCCAGAAAGCGAAAGCTGAGGGTAAAGAAAACATCGTGGTCGCGCTCCTCCGCTGCCACTTGCAAACCGTGAACCAGCTCAATGAACGAATCCAGGTCTTCTTCGCGCACCACCTTAATGGCTTTGCGAATCACCAGCCCCAGCAACACCTGCATGACTTCATACAGGCTGCGCACATGGGCTTCGGACATCTCTTTCACCACCGCACCCCGGCGCGGCAAAATGTCGATCAGCTGGCGACGTTGCAAAATCAGTAGCGCCTCACGCACAGATCCCCGGCTCACATCCAGCTCCCCTGCCACACGCAGTTCCTGAATGCGATCACCGGCCAACATGTCGCCATGGATAATTTGCTGAGCGAGATGCTGGGCAATTTGCTCAGAGAGGCTTTCCTTCGCTTTGAAGCTCACCGAACCCCCGGTACTTGTTGAACAATCCAATTAGGCTTGTCCGACTATAGTACACAAGAAAGCCACCACCAAGTGCTGGATTTGCCAACCATCCCCCGCCAGTATCAAATGCATCAGTGCCATACTGATCCAGCCACAGCACGGATTCACCCACAACAAGAACTGTGACCACACCCAATACCGGGCGGAGCTGCATGAACAAGGAATTGATCACCCAGTTACCCAGAGTTGAGCAACTGTTCGACCACTATGCGGAGCGTTTTGGCAAACAACAGACGGCATACCGCAACCATGTCTACCGGCTGGTAAACCTGGTCATGGCGCAACGTCCCGTCAATGACGAAGAGCTCGGCAAGCTGCAAGTCGCCGCCTTTTTCCATGATGCCGGCATCTGGTTGGCTGGCACCTTTGACTATTTACAACCCTCAGCCCGGCTCGCTGAACACTACCTTCAGAAAGAAGGCCTGGAAGATTGGAGCCAGGACGTGCGCACCATGATCATGAACCACCACAAAGTTAGCCGCTTCAGCCGCAACCATCTGGACCTCACCGAAGTGTTCCGCCGGGCCGACTGGGTTGATGTGAGCCTGGGGCTGCTGCGTTTCGGCATTCCCATGGCGCGGATTCGCTTGATCAAACGGGGCTTCCCCAATGCGGGCTTTCATCCGCTACTGCTCAAGCTGAGCGGCCAGCAATTGCTCAGCCAACCCTGGCGCCCCCTACCCATGCTCAAACGATAAACAGGCCCCACCAGAACCGTAGCGCACCGCCAGGAAAGTTACTCACAGCTTCTGTGGATAACTCTGTGCATAGACTGTCAGGAACTGCCGCCACCGCCTGCCGTGCCTGCCATGTCATTAGAATGATGAAAAAATGGCCATAATATTAAGCTCTTTAAAATCAATAACTTACAAATACGCACTGCAAATCAATAGCTTAGCCCCCAACGTTCACGCATCGGGTGAAATCAGCATGTTCGCTGTGCAAAACTGTTGCCCGGGAACAGGGCATAATCGGAAAAAGCAAGAGAAAGGCGCAGCCGATTAACGAAAAACGGCACGGCAGCAAGAGAAAGTAACCAGAACGAGAAAAGCCGCTCGATAAGCGGCTTTTCCAAAAAACGGTGATGTCAGGCTCAAGCTTGAGCAATCAGCGGCGCAGACTGAAACTCACCCCCAGCACGACCACCGGTTCGATATCCAGATCATACCGATCGCGCTCTTCCTCACTATCGCAAGCCCTGATGCCACGGTACTCGTCGCACTCCAGCGCTTCCAGCACGCCCACCGCCGCGCTCACGGTCCAGCGCGAGTACGGTTTCACCCACTGGTGGCCCAGCTCAACGCCAGCGCCCAGCCGCTCATAGTGGCGCTCGCCGCCCAAGTCGCCCGCCATCAGGCCCGTGTAGAACCCCTTTTCTGACATCAACCCGCGTTCCATCTTGTGGCGCCAGCCTGCTACCCAGCGGAACTCTTCCGTATCCAGGCCACTGGAATCCACATAATAGGCAGGCATGCCGTAGAAACTGTTCTTTTCGGTAGCCCATTCGAGGTTCAGCCCGACCAGACCATTGAGATAGCCGATACCGATCAGGGCATCGTCCGCCGCCGCCGACAGAGGCAGCAACGCAAGGAAGGAAAGCAGCCAGCGACGCATGGCAAACTCCAGTTTATTGTTGTTATATCGGGCAAGCCCCGGCAAAGAGCCTGTATTTTTCACAACCGCCTGGCCGATTACAAGCGCCAAGGCGTCCCCCGTAGCCGGCGCAAACGCCGGTCAGGGGAAATTCAGCGTGGATCAGAGCGGAATTTTATCGATACTGTCCGCGGTCCCATCAATGGCTCCGTCGACCTTTTCCAGCGCTTCATCAGCGGCATTACCCGCCACCGGGATAATCGACAGCACCGCCCCAACCACGGAACCGGCAGCCCCCACTAAACGCATGGGCGTGGTCGCCAGCTTGGTGAGGAAACAGCCACTGAGAACGGCGGCCAACAGGCCAATAACGGCCAGACGCATTACGGATTTCATACCTTCTCCTTTTTTCTACTTATTATTGGGAGCCTGCCGGCACCGGTCGGCCCGGCAAGCGCCTGTCATTGATCAGTACTCGAACGTCATCCCCAGACGCTTGCCCACTTCTTCGTAGGCTTCTACCACGCCACCCAACCCCTGGCGGAAACGGTCCTTGTCCAGTTTTTCGCGGGTGTTCTTGTCCCACAGGCGACAACCGTCCGGGCTGAATTCATCGCCCAGCAGCACTTCACCATTAAACACGCCAAATTCCAGCTTGTAATCCACCAGCAGCATTTCACCGTCCAGGAACAGCTGCTTGAGCACATCGTTCACCTGGAAGGTAAGCACCTTCATCTGCGCCACCTGTTCATCGGTGGCCCAGCCAAAGCTCTGAATATGGAAATCATTGACCATGGGATCCCCCAGGTCATCATCCTTGAGGAAGAATTCAAAGGTGGGCGGGTTCAACTCCAGCCCTTCTTCCACACCCAGACGACGACAAATAGAGCCCGCGGCGATGTTACGCACCACACACTCTACCGGGATCATGTCCATCTTCTTGACCAGAGATTCCGTGGCGGACAAGGTTTTCTCGAAGTGGCAGGGAATGCCCGCCGCCTTCAGCTTTTCCATGATGGCCGCGTTAAACTGATTATTCACCGCTCCCTTGCGCGCCAACGCCTCCTTTTTCTTGCCGTCGAAGGCTGAGGTGTCGTCACGAAACAGCATGATCAGCTTGTCCGCGTCATCGGTGGTGTACACAGACTTGGCTTTGCCGGCATACAACTCGTCGCGTTTTTCCATGGAAAGGCCTATTACTCAGGTCAGTATTAATGTACTTGCAGCCAGTCAAACCCTTCCGTCTGGCTGGCAACGCCAATTCGTTCACGCCCCTGGGTAATCACCCGTTCGACCGCATCCAGTGCGTGCCGGGACGTGTTGTTCTGTTCACTCAAGTGCGACAGCACCAAATGTTGCAGGCGATCCACATTGGCCTGGCGCAGCAATGCCGCCGCCTGATCGTTGCTCAGATGCCCTAACATACCACCCACACGCCGTTTCAACGATGACGGATACGGGCCAGACGCCAGCAACTGCGGGTCGTGATTGCATTCCAGCACCAGTGCATCACATTCCCGGTAGGCATCCACCACGTGGGGAGTAATCGCGCCCAGGTCCGTCAGCACCCCCACAGTGCGCTGCTGCCAGGAAAAACGGTACTGGCAAGGTTCGCGGGCATCGTGGGGGACCAGCACCGGCAGTATTTCCATGGCTCCCAGGCTGAATGTGCGGCCGGGGCGGATTTCCTGCCAGTCGGCACCTTTCAGGGTAGCGCGCTTGTCATGCACAGCACTGGCCGTGCCAAAGGAGCTGTATACCGGGCATCCCACCTTGCGGGCCAGCGCCCCGGCGCTGCGAATATGATCACCGTGTTCATGGGTGACCAGAATCGCGCTGAGCTGTGCCGCCGTCAGGCCCAACCTCCCCAGCCGCGCCTCGGTTTCTTTCACCGTGAAACCGCAATCGATCAGCACCAGGGTATCGTCAGCCTGCACCAGCGTGGCATTGCCTTTACTGCCACTGCCCAGTGACGCCAGCTGCATTAATCGAGCTCGTCGTAGATTCGCTCGAGAATGGCCAGCCCCGGGGTTTTCTCCACCAGCGCGGTGCCTTTCTCGTTCAGGACCGCCACCTGGATACCGTTGGTGGTGTGGCTCAGTTTCAGCTGTGCTTCACGGGCACCCAACTCATATCGTTCAGGAACCTTAAGATAAAAGATGCCCACTTCACGATCGCGGTCACCCACCTTTAAATCGGTTTTCTTCAGGGCATCGCCCACATATTCCCACGCCCAGGCGTAGCGGGTGGACATCATGATGATCGGGTAGCCGTTGCCGTCACGGCCCAGCAGCGCCTTGGCGGACTCCCCTTCCGGAGCCGGCTCATCGTTTTCCTTGTCCGGCGCATTCCCCAGCACCATCAGTTGCGGTGGGCGTGGCGGCTCGAAGCGGTCTTCATCTTCACGGGGAGCGGTCAACCGTTCATCCAGCCTCGGCACCGCATAGAGCGGCTGCTCACCAATAAAGACATCACCTTCCGGGACCTTGATCGGATCCGTCACGTCCGCTTTACGGTATTCCAGGCTGCTGTCCGGCAACCAGCTACACCCGGTCACCAGCAGGGCGAGCGCAAGGGGGGCAAGCAACGCCGCTTTCTTCATTTAACCTCCAGCAGGCCGCATTGGCGCATGGTTTCACGCAACCGCGGCTGGGCCGCTTCTGACAGCGACACCAGCGGCAGCCGGATTCCTGCGTCAATCAGCCCCATTTCAAACAGTGCCCATTTCACCGGGATCGGATTCGCTTCAATAAACAGATCACGGTGCAGGGGTTCCAGTTCCGCATTCAGTGCACGGGCTTTATCAGCATCCCCGGCCAGAGCCGCCTCACACATGGCAGCCATTTTCGCCGGCGCCACATTGGCAGTCACAGAAATATCGCCATGGCCGCCAGCCAGGATAAAGTCCAGGGCGGTGGCATCGTCGCCGGAGTAAAGCATGAAGTCGTCACCACAACGCTCACGGATCTCGCGGGCCCGCTCCAGGTTCCCGGTGGCTTCCTTGATGCCAACGATGTTAGGCACCTTACTCAAACGCTCCACGGTTTCCGGCAGCAGGTCGCAGGACGTGCGGCCGGGCACGTTATACAGGATCTGGGGGATATCCACGGCACGAGCCACTGCCAGAAAGTGCTGATACAGACCTTCCTGAGGAGGCTTGTTGTAGTAAGGCGTCACCAGCAGACAGGCATCCGCGCCATCGCGTTTGGCGTCGCGAGTCAGGCGAATGGCTTCTTCGGTATTGTTGGCGCCGGTACCGGCAATCACCGGAATCCGCCCCTTGGCCAGCGCCACCACTTCACGGATCACACTGTCATGCTCTTCAAAACCGAGCGTGGCGGATTCACCCGTGGTGCCCACAGCCACGATGGCGTGGGTGCCCTGCTCTACATGCCAGTTAACCAGCGAGCGCAAACGCTCCCAGTCCACGGACCCATCTGCACGCATGGGGGTCACCAAGGCCACTATGCTGCCGCGAATCATGACTGTCTCCTGTTCTGCGCAAACACTATGCGCCAATTAACCGCGACGCTTCCTGCCAGCAGGCGCTATCGTCGACCGAAGGGCGCTATGGTAAACCTCGCCCCCAAGGCGGACAAGACGCGAGTCCTTCGTTTCCCCCTGCAAAAGCAAGAGGAAGCGAAAAACGGCAACGCCTTGAGGGCCCAGTGTTAAGACCTCCCACACCGGCAAGTGTTCAGTACTGGATGAACTGGGTAGACTGATTGGCCACACACGCCCCTGCAGAGGGCGAATGCAGCCCGGCATACCGATGTCTATCCCCCGGTATCGCAGGGCCATAAACAGATGGCCACCACTGATGGAGAGCAGCCATGGACCAGTTGATTGTCATTTCTGCCCTGGGCACGGACCGGCCCGGCATAGTGCAGGCCCTGTCCAAAGCCGTGCTGGAATATGATGGCAGCATCATGGATTCGCGCATGACGGTGCTGGGCGGCGAATTTGCCGTACTGATGCTGGTCGCCGGCAACGCGACCACCCTGGACAACCTGGAAGCCGGGCAGCAGCAGCTATCCGAACAACTGGACCTGCTGATCACGCTCAAGCGCACCCACGCCCCGGATGCTCGCCCTGCCGCCCTGCCCTATGAGGTAGAGGTCGTCGCCATGGACAACCCCGGCATCGTCCATGAAATCGCCAATTTCTTTTCCGCGCGAAATATCAATATTGATGATTTGCATACCGGCACCTACGCTGCGCCCCATACCGGCACCCGCATGTTCAGCCTGCAGCTGGTCCTGAGCATGAGCGCGGAGCACTCCGTGGCCCAGTTGCGCGATGCGTTCCTGGACTTCTGCGAAGCACGCAACCTGGACGCCACCATGACGCCGAAGCGTTAAAATCTGCAGCACGCTTCACGCAGCAAGCAACACGGAAAAATCATCAACATCATGAAAGAGAACAGGACAACTATGGCACACCCCAAGATTGGCAATCTGGCCCCCAACTTCAAACTGCCGGATCAGGACGGCAACCTGATTGAATTGCGGTCCTTCAGGGACAAGAACCCGGTGGTGATTTTTTTCTACCCCAAAGCCCTCACCCCGGGCTGCACCACCCAGGCCTGCGGCATTCGCGACACCAAAGCCGAGCTGGAAAAGCGGGGCGTGGTTGTGTTCGGCATCAGCCCGGATGCCGTTGCTCGCCTGCCCAAGTTTATAGACAAGCATGAGCTGAACTTCACCTTGCTATCCGACGAAGATCACGCCACCGCTGAGAAATACGGATGCTGGGGCATGAAAAAATTCATGGGCAAGGAGTTCATGGGGCTCATCCGTACCACCTTTATCATCGGCAAGAATGGCAAACTGCTGAAGGTGATGGACAAATTCAAAACCAAGTCCCATCACGAGGATCTGCTGGCAGAACTGGATGCGCTAGAGATTTAAAGCGACGTTACCAGTAAAAAAGGGGCGACTTGCGCCCCTTTTTTGTCTCACGCTTCTGGCTGCGCCTCCTGCTTACCAGGAGAGTAATCTGCCTGCCGGGGCCAGGCGTTGATCACCGCCTTGATCAGCGTGGCCAGCGGGATGGCGAAGAACACACCCCACAGCCCCCACAGCCCGCCGAACAGAAGAATCGCAGTAATAATCGCCACCGGGTGCAAGTTCACCGCCTCGGAAAACAGCAGCGGCACCAGAATATTGCCGTCAATGAACTGGATAATGCCGTACACGATCATCACCAGGGCGAAATCCCCGCCCCAGCCGAACTGCACATAGGCCACCGCCGCCACCGGCAAGGTCACCACGGTGGCGCCAATATACGGCACCACCACCGAGAGTCCCACCAGCACCGACAACAGCACTGCGTAATTCATGTCCAACAGCACAAAGGCAATAAAGGTTGCCCCGCCTACCAGCAGAATCTCAATCGCCTTGCCCCGCACATAGTTGGCAATCTGGCCGTCCATTTCCTGCCATACATGGGACAGGATCCGCCGCTTGCTGGGCAGAAACCCCAGCATCCAGTTCACCAGCGTTTCCCGGTCCTTCAGAAAGAAGAACACCAGCAACGGCACCAACACCAGAAACACCATGATTTCCACCAGGTTCGGGATCGACGCCAGCGACAGGGTCAGCACCCCTTGCCCGGCTTCCGCCACTTCCCGCTGAATCACCGCAACAATGGAATTCACCTGTTCCATGGAAATGATTTCCGGGTAATGCGCCGGCAACCCCCGCAACCAGATTTCCCCATTCTTGAGCACATGGGGCAACTGATCCTGAACCAGCAGCACCAGCTGCCGCCAGACCATGGGCAATAACACGACCAACGTGGCAATCAACAGCCCCATAAACAGCGTGAACACCAGCCCCACTGCCAGCATGCGTTTCACGCCCCGGCGCTCCAGCGCCCCCACCAGCCCCTGCATCAGGTAAGCGACCACCATGGCCGTGAACACCGGGGCCAGCATGCCGCCGAAGAACGCGATGGTCAGGCCAATGACCAGTAGCAGGACAACCAGATACACCGCTTCTTCATCCGAGAAGTAGTTATCGGCCCAGTTTCTCAATATGCGTAGCATCAAGGCTCCTGTGTGCCGCAGCGGATAACAAAACAGTAGCGGCCTTTGCTTTCCTGCATGCGAACTAGCTCATGACAGGATTGTCTCAGATAGGCAGGGATATCACTGGCTGAGCCGGTGTCCGTGGCGATCACTTCCAGTACTTGCCCGGCGCGGAGTTGCCGTAACGCCTGCCGGGTTTTCAATAACGGCAGCGGGCATTGTAATGTGGAGGCATCCACATGGAGATCAACCATTTGTTTGGATACAGGGTTTTCAGTCATTGTAATCGCTTCATTCATCGCCGCCCTGACGGCATTATAGTCACAAGCCGGGCATTGAATCAGTGCTCGCATAGCGATACCCGGAATTTCATGACCCGTTACTCGTCGCTGGACGGAGCCACAACTTGTTGACGCTGTTTTTACGTACTTTTTTGCTGTTCGGCTGCTGCTGGCTGGCCAGCCCGTCTGCCGCCGATGACAACCTGCCGGTACTCGGGGATCCCACTGCCGCGCTAATGTCTGCCGACCAGGAATACCGCCTGGGTCGGGCCTGGCTGCGCGGCCTGCGCGGGCAGACGTCCATCATGTCCGACCCCATGGTGCAGGAATACGTGGAAAGCCTGGTCTACCGCCTGGCCTCCTACAGCGACCTGAAAGAACCGAACCTGGATATCGTGGTCATCAACAGCCGCCAGATTAACGCCTTCGCGGTACCCGGCGGCGTCATCGGTCTCAACGCCGGCCTATTCCTGAATGCGGACAGCGAAGACGAAGTGGCCGGAGTGGTTGCCCACGAAATTGCCCACGTGAGCCAGCGGCACTTTGCTCGCCGCTACCTGGATTCGAAAAAAATGAACACCGCCGTGCTGGCCGCCATGCTGGCCAGCCTGGCCGTGGCCATCGCCGGTGACGGTGAAGCCGGCATGGCCGGTATCGCTGCGACTCAGGCCGGCGCCATTCAGGCCCAACTGGCCTACTCTCGCCAGAATGAACGCGAAGCCGACCGGGTAGGCATGCAGACCCTGGCCGCCTCAGGCATGGACCCGAGCGCCATGCCGCGTTTTTTCGAGCGCATGCACGATAGCCAGCGTTTCTCCGGCGATCCGCCGGAGTTCCTGCTCACTCACCCGGTGACCGAAAGTCGTATTGCCGACAGTCGGGCGCGAGCACGCACCCTGCCACCGGCACGGTTATCCATATCCACCGGTTTTCTGCTGGCTCAGGCGCGGCTCAAGGCGGGGTTTATTACCTCTGACGATCAGGCCATTGAATACTTCAAACGCTACAGCAATGAGCGCAGTGCGCTGGGCCTGCAGGCGGCGCGTTATGGCCTGGCACTGAGCTACCTGCGCGCCAATCACTATGATCAGGCCCGCGAGCTGATGCAGGGGCTGGCCGATCAGTACCCGGACGAGCTCTGGTTCCGTCTGGGTCTGGCGGAAGTGGCACTGGATGAAGGCAACTACCCACTGACCATTAAAGAAACCGAGTGGGTACAGCGAATTTCTCCGGACAATTACGCCGCATCCATCCTGCAAAGCAAGGCCTACCTGCGTAGCAAACAACCGGAAAAGGCCCTGCCGCTACTTAAACCGCTGGTCCATGAACACGCCAATGACCCGCACATCTGGGACCTGGTTGCCGATGCCTACGGCAATAGCGGGGATACCGTGCGCGCCCTGCATGCCCGTGCGGAAAGCCAATTCCTGCGTGGCAACGATCCCAAGGCGCAGCAACAAATGCGTTACGCCCTGCGTGATGCAGAAAACGACTTCGCCCTGTACAGCAAGCTGAACGGGCGATTGCGGGAAATGAAGCGATTGTCCGAAGAGGAATTCTGAGCGAAGGGCGAGGATCCGCTGGGCTTTCGCCTGCCCCAACTCGCTCGCCCCGTACCGGCCTGACACTACAACCTGTTACCCGGATCGCCTGTCAGGCCCGAGCCATTGTTACCCTTTCAATGATTGACCGAAATCCAGCATGCGGTTCAACGGCACCATGGCTTTCTCTGCCAGGCCCTCGTTCACAAAGATTTCCTGGCCCATGCCGTTTTCATCTTCCAGCACTGCCAGCATGTTCTGCAGGCCATTCATGGCCATCCATGGGCAATGGGCGCAACTGCGGCAGGTTGCCCCGGAGCCGGCGGTCGGTGCTTCAAGGAAGGTTTTGCCCGGCGCCAGTTGCTGCATCTTGTAGAAGATGCCCTTGTCTGTCGCGACAATAAAGGCGTCGTTATCCATCTCGCAAGCGGCCTTGATCAGCTGCGACGTAGAGCCCACCACATCCGCCATTGCCACTACCGAGGCCGGCGATTCCGGATGCACCAGAATGGCAGCGTCCGGGTACGCCGCTTTCAGATCATGCAGGCCTTTGGCCTTGAACTCTTCGTGCACAATGCACGCACCATCCCAGCACAGTACATCAGCGCCGGACTTGTCGCGCACATAGCCGCCCAAATGCTTATCCGGTGCCCACAGGATTTTCTCACCGTTGCTATCAAGATGCTCAATCAGCTCCACCGCGATGGATGAGGTAACCACCCAATCGGCCCGGGCTTTCACGGCAGCGGATGTATTGGCGTAAACCACCACGGTGCGGTCCGGGTGCTCATCGCAAAAAGCGGAAAACTCGTCTTCCGGGCAACCAATATCCAGGGAGCAGGTCGCTTCCAGCGTCGGCATGAAGACGCGCTTTTCCGGACTGAGGATCTTGGCGGTCTCACCCATGAACTTGACCCCGGCCACAATCAGCGTGGACGCGGAATGGTCTTTACCGAAACGGGCCATTTCCAGGGAATCGGACACACAGCCGCCGGTCTCTTCCGCCAGCGACTGAATTTCAGGGTCTGTGTAGTAATGCGCCACCAGCACCGCATCGCGCTGACGCAACAGCGCCTTGATCCGGTCTCGATAGGATGCTCGCTGCTCATCGCTGAGCGTATCGTCCGGCTCTACCTTGGCCAGGTGCGCCTGAACCCGTGCTTGTGCCTCTGCAGTCATTGCCTTACCGCCCGGGGTTTCCCCCTGATATCAACAACTTATAAAGTTAATACGAAAAATAAGGCGGGCATAATACCACAACATCAAGGAACCGCTGAATCACGGTCAATGACTCGCCCTGCAGTGACTAAAATGGGCGCGCCGGCGCCGCTTTTCAAGCCTGCAAGGAGGGCCGATAGGCAGGGCCTGCGGCCACCAGGTGTACCGTGCTGATGGCGCGCTCCAGGAAGGCCCCCTCGCAGTAGCACAGATAGTACTCCCACATGCGCACGAACCGCTCATCAAAGCCCAGCTCACGAATGCGAGACAGCGCACCGTGAAAACGTTGCCGCCAGTGATTCAAAGTCAGGGCGTAATCATGGCCGATGTCGTGCAGCTCCGTGGCCACCAGGCGAGTATGGCGGGTCAGGTTGTCGCACATCACCGACACACTGGGCAGAAAACCTCCCGGGAAGATATAGCGCTTGATAAAATCCACCTGTTTGAGCGCATAGTCATAACGCTGATCCGGCACGGTGATTGCCTGAATCAACAGCAGCCCCTCCGGCTTCAGGCGCTTGCCCAGCACATCAAAATAACCGGGCAAAAATTCCGCCCCCACTGCTTCAATCATTTCCACCGATACCACCCGGTCGTACTGGCCGGTCAATTCCCGGTAATCGTTTTCCAGAATGGTAATACGATCACCCAGCCCCGCATCAGCAACCTGCGCCCGGGCATAACGGGCCTGCTCACGGGAAATGGTTGTGGTGGTAACCGTGACGCCATAATGCTGCGCCGCATGCAGGGCCAGCCCCCCCCAACCCGTGCCAATTTCCAGCAACGTCATGCCTGGCTGCAATTGCAGGCGCTGACAAATCAAATCCAGCTTGTGCACAGACGCGTCTTCCAGAGAGGCTTCCGGGTGGGGAAATACCGCACTGGAATACATCATGGTACGGTCCAGAAACAGGCTGAAAAAATCGTTACCCAGATCGTAGTGGGCAGAAATATTTCTGCGCGATCCCTGCAGAGAATTTCGATTGTAGCGATGCAGCATCTTCAGCGCCGGCTTGGACAGGGAAGCAAAGCCCCCTTCCAGGGCTTGCATGGCATCCACATTGGCCGCGAAATAGCGAATCACCTTGACCAGGTCCGGGCTGGACCAACCTTCTTCCATAAAGGCTTCCGCCGCTCCCAGCGCTCCCCCACTCATCATCATGCCGTAGGTGCGCCAGTCCGCCAGAACTATGTGTCCCGGGTCGTGAGGCTGAACACTATTGCCCAGCATCACCGTATTGCCATCCGGCTCATCGATACGCAAACCGCCATGGGGCAGTTTCGCCAGCTGATTCAACACCAGTGTACGCGCCACCGACTGCGGCCAACTCAGTGTGCCGGCCTGGTCACCTTTATTGTCAGAGGCTTTATCGCCAGACAGCATGTGTCTCACTCCCTGTTTCCTTCATCTTCATCGCATTCAGCGCGTTAATCGCGCTTGCCAGCGGGGTGGCCATGGAAGACCGCACCCTTGCGCCACAGTTTGAAGGCCTGCCAGTAGATACGTTTCAGCGTGGCCAACCCCTGTGCACCAAACCGGAAAACCCCCTTGCCCATCGCGGCCGAATCCGGCGCAAATAATTGCAATTTCAGGCCGGCCTTGAAGACGGGAGTCTGATCGTCCCGGTCTTCCAACCCTATTCGCAAATTGGGTAAGGCAACGTGAAGAGACCAGTGGTATTGCAGAAACATGGGCAGGAACGGCGAGACATGAAACGCCTTGGGGTGATCAACCACCAGCGCGCCGTTATCGCGACGCGAAAATGTGAGGGGATAAAAGTGACGCTCACGCCAGGGCGTATTCTGCACCTCGGCAATCATGCTGTCGGGCTGGCTTTGCCCTTCCGGAAAATGCAGGTACAACACCAGCGGATTAAACAGGGAACCAAAGGTACGCCACTGCCCCAGCATACAGGTCTGCCCGCGGGACCAATCCAGCCCCAGAGTGAATGCTTTTTCGCGCACTTTTGTCGCCAACGGAACACAACGGCCATCCAGGTAATCCCGGTCACGAAACGTCACCGGTCGCCATGCCCGCCCCCAGGCCCAGTGCTGTCCCAGCAGCACATCGATTTTTTCCAGGTCGCACCAGACCATCCACAGCGGGTAATCAAAACCGTGAGTAAACGGTTTCAGCCGCTGATGCCAGACTCGCCCCTTGGCAATGGCGCAAGGCGTTACCCCTTGCTCAGCCGACGCCTTCATTACGCAGCACTCCCTGCCCGGGCTCTGGCAGCAATGCCATCCACCACGTTCAGCGCAGACACCACGCCATCTTCATGAAAGCCATTGCGACACCAGGCACCGGCAAACCAGGTAGCCCGTTTACCGTTTTCTTTCAATAACTGCTCGCGGGCGGCCACGGTTTGCGGCGTAAATAGCGGGTGCGCAAAACGGTAACGCGCCAGGATTTTGTTTTCATCAATGCGATCCGTGGCATTAAGCGTTACACAGAACGTTTCCGGGGCGTTAATGCCCTGCAGGATATTCATGTTGTAGGTCACCTGAACCCGTTCCTGATCCTGCTCGAAAAGCAAGGCATTCCAGCTGGACCAGACCCGCTCGCGACGCGGTAAAAGCCGGGTATCGGTGTGCAAGACCACCTCATTGTCCTGATAACCCAATTGCGACAAGGTACGCTTTTCCCGTTCATCCGGATCACCCAGCAACGCCAGCGCCTGATCGCTGTGGCAAGCCAGCACCACTTGATCAAAGTGCTGCTCTTGGCCCTGCACCGTTACGTAGACACCTTGATCATCTCGACGCACCCCCTGTACCGGGGTGCCGGTATGAAAGGTGGCTTCGCAACCGTCTACCAACGGCTGCACATATTGGTTGGAGCCACCGGGAACCACAAACCACTGTGGGCGATCATTGAGCGACAGCAGGCCATGGTTCTGGAAAAACTGAATGAAGAACCGGGCAGGAAACACTTCCATCTGCTCCAGGGAACAGGACCAGATAGCCCCGCCCATGGCCAGAATGTAGTCCCGGGAAAAACGCTCGCCGTAACCGTTGTCGCGCAAATATTTCCCCAGAGGAATGTCTCCCTCTACGCTATTGAGCAAGGCCGGAGCCTGCTTGTTGAATCGCAAAATGTCACGAATAAAGCGCCAGTGTGATGGGCTGAACAGATTGCGTTTCTGGGCAAACATGCCGCCCAGCCCATCACCACAGTATTCCAGCCCATTCTTCTGGTCACTCACCGCAAAGCCCATGGGCGTCGGCTGACCTTGCATGCCCAACGCATCAAGCAGGCGCCGATAGTTCGGGTAGGTGCGATCATTGAAGACGATAAACCCCACATCAATCGCGTATTCCCCGTGGGGCCGGGAAACCGGCACCGTACAGGTGTGGCCACCCAGATAGTCATTGGCTTCAAACACCTCGACCTGGTGCCCAGCTTTCGACAAATACCAGGCGGCGGTCAGCCCGCTGATACCGGCACCGACAATGGCAATACGCTGACTCATGCTTTTCCCTTTCTGTTGTTATCCGTGTTGTTATCCATAGCCGAGCTCATCGATTGCTCCTGATCAAACTGCGTCTTGGCCGCCTTGAACGCGGTGGTCACCCGCTCACGCACCCCGGCATGGGGCACGATGGGTGGCGGATAATCCGGCGCCAGTAACGGTTGCTTCCAGGGTTCATGGATTTGCTTGCTATCCAGGCCACGCAATTCAGGCACCCAGCGGCCAATGAAACCGCCCTCACTATCAAAGCGCTGCCCCTGGCGCACCGGGTTGAAGACCCGAAAATAGGGCACCGCATCCGTGCCCGCCGACGCGCTCCACTGCCAACCACCGTTGTTGGCGGCAAAATCCCCATCCATCAGGTGCTCCATGAAGAAGGCTTCTCCCCAACGCCAGTCCAGCCAAAGATGCTTGCTGAGAAACATGGCTGTCACCATGCGCAGCCGGTTATGCATCCAGCCGGTGGCAACCAGCTGACGCATGGCCGCATCCACCAGTGGGTAACCGGTGCGCCCTTCGCACCAGGCCGCGAAGCGTTCGTCATCCTGGTCCCATTGCAGCAGGTCGGTTTCGGGGCGGAATGCCTGGCCGCGACTGACACGGGGAAACTGCGCCATGATCTGACGGTAGAAATCCCGCCAGGCCAGTTCGCCGATCCAGCACGCGGCACCATCACGGCTCCCCGCATCCGCCATCGCCTCACTCGCGGCCCGGTAACAGCTGGCCACGGACAAGGTCCCGGCGGATAACGCCGCCGACAAACCACTGGTCGCGCCCAGATCCGGAAAGTCCCGCTGACGCCGATACCCCGCCAGGTTCTGCTCCACAAACCGGTCGAGCTGCTGCCAGGCAGCGTCTTCTCCGGGTGACCACTGCTGCCTTAATGCCTCAGGGACACTCAGCGCCTTCAGTGCGTTGGCGACCACCGAAGCGCCAGCAAAGTCGCCATGGTCATCACATTCTGACGGGGGGGGGCGTCACCGCCGGGTGATGATCAGCCATCCAGACATCCCAGCGCTTCTTGTAGGCACCAAACACCGTATAGGGCGTCCCTTTACCCGTGCGCAATGCAGCTGGCGGCACCAACACCCCGTCGTCGAATCCCTGCAGGGAAACGCCCTGCCCGCGCAACCGTTCCGCCACCGCCTTGTCGCGCTGTTTTTCGTTCAGGGGATACTCTCGATTGCAGTACAGATGTGTCACCCCGTGACCCCGCGCAAACTGCGCCAGCGCCTCCGGCACCGCGTCAAAGGTATCGACCTCCAACACATGCAGGTCAACGCCTCGCCGGGCCAGTGATTCGCCCAGCACACGCAGACTTTCCAGCACATACCAGCGCCTTAACGGCGCCACCTGGTGGCGATCCCACTGGACCGGACACAGACAGTACACAGCCAGTGTCCGTGTCTCTGCTCCTGACGATTCCGACAATGCGGCCTGCAAGGGCGAATGCGCCGCCACACGCAGGTCATTGCGATACCAGACCAGATTCATGTCGCACTCCAGGTGTGTTGTAGCCGATCCAGTTCGCTCAGCAGCGCTTGCCGGCGGCCGGTGAGCAGCGACACTTCTGCCGGCAATGGCAGCTGAGAAACATCCATCCCCCAGCACGCTTCGGCAAGGCCGCGGGCGGACGCAACGCCCATTTGCTGGCGCTCTGCCGCCGTCGGCCAGCGGTCCAGCACCCACAGCACCCCGCCACCGCGCTCGGCCAGCCCTTCGAACACGCTGCGCAGCTGACCGACAGACAGGTTTGCCCCCAAGCACCACAGCGGACGGTTCAAGACCATCGCCAACTCCAGAGCCGGCAAGCTATTACCCACCGGAATCAGCAGCCACCCTGGTTGCCGTCGCCCTGGCGCCAGCGACAACGCCCGCGACGCCCACTTAGCCACCAGCACACTATCTAGCACGGTCAACAGCCCGCCCAGCGACGGGGTGGCCGCCAGTTGCGCCCGCAACGGATCACAAAACTGCTCCAGCACCAGTGCATGGCTGTAATCGTTCAACAGCCCGTTGAGCAACTGCTCCAGACGGCGGGTATTGAGTGATTCCAGCGCCGCCATGGCCGCAGTCGCCGCCTCGTGCCAAGGGCCGGCATCCTGATCACAGGGGGCGCTGATGGCGGTGTCCGGCTGATCCAGCAAGCCCGTTACCTGACTGATCGGCACCCCTCGCTCCAGCCACTGCTGAATCTGCTCGATACGGGCCATATCTGCTTCGCTGTAACGCCGGTGCCCCTTCTCCGTCCGGTCAGGGGACAGCAAGCCATAACGGCGCTCCCAGGCACGCAGAGTGACCGCCGGTATACCACAGCGCATGCTGACCTGTTGAATGCTGAGGCCACCGGTTTGCGGGGCTCGCAGCGGGGAAACCTCAATCGAGTCACTCATACCCGGTTTCTAAGGCCCAGCGGATCGGGGTACGGCGACAGATACCGCTGCTGGGCCAGGTACGGCTGGTCCGTTTTGCGCAGCGCCCCGCGCAGCAACGTCATCGGCACCACCAGGGGCACCTCTTCACGCAGGTAAGCGTCAATCTGTTCGTTGATCAGTGCCCGGTCCGCCTCGCCCAGATCCTGACGCAGGAACCCGGCCAGGTGTTGCAGGGTATTCACGTGCGCACCGCGGGAGACCCGCTTCTTCATGGCGGTCATGACCGCCTGGATATAATCCCCGGCAATGTCCGCCAATGGGCGCGCCTTCATATCCGCCAGCATGGGCCCCAGCTCCCGGTAGGTTTTCTGGCAATGGGCCAGTAACTGGAATTTGTGCCGGCTGTGGAAAGCAATCAGCTGTTGGGCAGTGAGCCCCCGCTCTACCATCTGACACCAGTCGTCGTACAAAAAAACGCGCTCAATGAAATTCTCCCGCAAGGTCGCATCATTCAATCGCCCTTCTTCTTCCAGCGGCATCAGCGGGTAGCGCTCGGCCAGCGCCGCCGCAAACAGGCCGCTGGCATCACGGCGCTGCACATTGCCGGCAGCGTTATAAACACGGATTCGCTCCATGCCACAGCTGGGGGATTTGGCCATCAGGATATAACCGCGCAGGGGAGCCAGAGACGGCAACGTACGGTCGATGAAATCCTGCATCAGCGCGGTGCAGTCACGCTCGCCATCCGTGGTCAGCAAACGCAGTGCCTCGCTGCCCGGCTCCTGTTCTGCCTGGGCAGGCTCGACAAGATGCATGGCTTTGCGTGGCGCCGGCATACCCGCCCCCATTTCGGGGCACAGCGAGCGAAATTCAAAGTACGACGACAGCACCTCGGTACAGTAGCGGGAATGCTTGTGCCCCTTGTCATGGCGTACTTCCAGGCCCATCAGACAGGCACTGATCCCCACCGGAATACGCAACCCGGGCAATGTCGACAACGGTGATGATGATTGAGCACTGTCCATGGAGCGACCTCACTGGTTTCGGGAAAGAGCATCACGATGCATAGGCCCTTTCAGGTTGTACACGAAGTAAATCTTGTACAACTTTAACCTGTCACTCTGTCAACGACCTGTGAATGCGGCTATCCATCTATCCATCACGTGCCTGCAAGACAACAATCACAAAGGTGCAATCGCCGGGCCCTATGCTTATACTTCCCGCAACACTGACATTATGGACAGTATAATGCGTATTCTTGTCTGCGGTGGCCGCGATTTTGACAACCATGCCCTGCTGGAACAGACCCTCTGCCGCCTGCATCGGGATGACACCCTGAGCCTGTTGATTCACGGCAACGCCAGTGGCGCCGACCGTCTGGCAGGCCAGTGGGCCCACAACCACGGCATCGACCAGGTGAGCTACCCCGCCAACTGGAAAGCCCACGGCCGGGCCGCCGGCCCCATGCGCAACCGCCGCATGCTGCATCATGGTCGCCCTCAGGGCGTCATCGCCTTTCCTGGCGGGCGTGGCACCGCACACATGGTGGAACTGGCCGAGCAGGCAGGACTACCCGTGTGGAAGCCCGCGGAGGAACACGACAACCGCCTGTTTCAACGCACTGGCGAACTGCAGCGCTGATCGATCGCTGTCGAACGGAACATCGGAGGGAGAGAAGCCGGGAGGCTGAAACGGAAAAGGGCCCGCCGTAGGCGAGCCCTTTTGAATATGGTGGGTCGTGCTGGATTCGAACCAGCGACCAATTGGTTAAAAGCGATCCACCTAAAACGAGAAAATTATATTAATAACAATGCATTAGCGCTTAATTTCTGTCCCGCAACATTTGTGAATCACCACGATAAACCATTGTTTTTTCGTTACTCAAATGCTCATTTGGGACAAATCAACACCGCGATTCGCCAAGGCCTACCACCGGGAAACAACCATATTTCCTTCCTCTACTGGCACCCATATCACACAAACTTCTCAGCCATAGCTGACAGACCCCGCACCGACCAGGTGAGAACCTGAACTCTCCCGCCGCCGGCCATCGCAGGATCTCCGTTCTCAGGCCAGCGACAGACGTGTCAGCGACTACGCGGCGGGCTCAAATGACCTTTGGTTTCTTATGGAAAGGGGGGAAATTCACCAGCTCTCGCTCCGCCTTTGCTTCACGAATAACGGTGGTTATTTTTTCAAGATCCAAGCCGGAATATAAGTCGCCGCACTCCATCTTTACCCGTAAACGGGAGAACTTTTCGATCTCCCAATCCACGGTAACCTCACTATCAGAGTACTCAATCAATGAAATTAAGGCCTGAGCAGCATCAAGGTATCCTTGACGACACGATAGCGCTATCGCTTTCCACCCCGCGCCTGTCCAGTCACTCGGCCTACTGAATAGAACCTCTTCCACAGTGCCCACCGGCTCTGCTTTACCAGCAACAGCAACCACCATATCCAAGCTCACAGCATGAGAAAAAGCGCCATGAGACGCGAAGAACTCTTGCCTACATCGCAAATCAAACGATTCAAGGCATGCAGCATAATGCTGTTGCAGCTGAGCCCTAAGATTGCTGCGCGACTGAACCAATATATTATTGCTATGCAGAACGTTGGCCCGCTCCATTGCTACACGTGATTGGGAGAGCTCTTCACGCGTGGCAGCCAGCTCATCGGATTGGTACTTGAGCGAAATAACCAGAAGCAGAATCGTCACGAATCCAAGCAATGGATTCGCAACCCCTCCCACGTAGTCCCCAAATTGAGCCCACTCAGCAGGCCCACCCACTGCTTGCGAACCAAAGTGTCCTGCGTAGACCCCCACAACAAGTGCGATAGCAAACAGCCCCAGCAGCACCAGCCCAACAAGCTTGCAATTGCTCATACCCCCTCCCCTCTATATCAAAGAGGGAGCATACCCGATCAAACCCCCAACCCAAATAACCCGCCCTGCTGCTCCACCGCATTGCTGTTCAGAATAACCAGCTCTTTGCAGGCCTGCCGCTTATCCTTCGCGCTACCACCCACGGTGTACTCATAGTCCTTTGAGTGAATCTCGAAGCCCTCGAAAATCTCCCTGACCACCGGGTGGTCATTCAGGCTGATCACTACCTTGCCCTTGCACTCACGCCCCAAGCGGGCCATCTGTTCGTACTGATCCACACCGAATTCCGTGCCATACCCTGCCGTTTCATAGTAGGGCGGGTCGCAGTAGAACAGCGTGTCGGGGCGATCATAGCGCTCGAACATTTTTGCCCAATCTCCCTGCTCCAGCGTCACCTGTGACAGCCGGGCATGAGCGTCGACCAGGTCATTCTCCAATGTCAGCAGGTTGAATTTCGGGCGAGTAGTCGCGGCCGTACCGAAGGTCTGCCCTGTAGCTTTGCCCCCGAAGGCAAGCTTCTGCAGGTAGAGAAACCGCGCAGCGCGCTGCACATCGGTCAGCGTTTCCGGGGGCGTGTCTCGCAGCCAGGACCACTGATCCCGGCTGACCAGCACCCACTTGAACTGCTTATACAGTTCCTCCAAGTGATGCTTGACCACCCGATACAGGTTGACGATCTCGCCATTGATATCGTTAAGCACCTCAACCTGTGACGGTGACTTCGCGAAGAAAATACCCCCCGCCCCAGCAAACACCTCTACATAGCAGCTGTGCGTGGGAAACAAGGGAATGATTGAACTCGCCAGACGGGACTTTCCACCCATCCACGGGAACAGCGGTTTAGCCATTGGGGATTCCTCATATTTGCCGATTAAGGTAGGCTCACCGCGCTGTGTCGACACAGCGGCGGGCCTTGCTTGGCAAACGAGGTATGCTCTCGCTTGTTAGGACCACCCAGGTGTTACAGCACCCGGGTGGTGCCCGTCTCTCACACCTGAACGGTGTAGGAAGGTAGGTTCGTGGCCTGGCCCCGAATTTCTCTTACGCTTAGCAGTGGCTCACACCTCGACGGTCGATACCGTCAACACCGGCACTTCATAAGACAGCCTGCCGTTTTCGATCATTGCCTTCTTGGTTGCGGCCACATCTTCGCCTTTAACGGTGATGCTCACGCCGTCACGGGTTTGCACGGTGCTGGTGCCGTCGCCGTTGTTGCTCTGCACAGTGACCACATACCGGCCCTCGCCTTGCAGCAAGCGCCGGAACTTCAGCCAGGGGTTACGGGTACTCATGCGCTGCGCTCCAGGGTCACGGATTGATAAATCTCGGCACCGCCCGCTTTCTGCACACTGATCGACACAGCAAGCACCAGGGCCATGTAGTCGAGCAAAGGGTCATCGTGCATGACTTTCACGATCATCCCAGGCAGAACCACCCCCGGCGCAGCCCCGGACTCAGGAATGAGCACGCTCAGGGTTTCCACCACCTTGTTCCCTGCCCCGGCCAATTCGGCTGTACCGCGGCTAATGGCGGGCTGGCTATCAGTGATCAGGTCTTCGTAAATGTCAGGCATCGGGGCCGTGCCACCACTGCCAGCCCGCTGCACATCAACGGCCACACCTTGGCTAACACCGCTCACATAGCAGGCATTGAACGCGGGGGCCGGTTCGTACTGCGCGGAGCGCGAGCGCACCATGCCAATATAGATGCCTGCATCCGGCGTCGCCGTTTCCCAATTCCACGGCGCCACCTTGTAGCGAGGCTGCACGGTCCAGCTATCTGCCGCCATGGCAGGCACCATAATCCCGCCTGCCGCCGTTACAATTTGCGCCACCACCTGCGCCGGCGACTTATCACGGAAGCTCAACGCTCCTGCCGGGATCGGCCAATCCGGAAGGTCCTCATCGTTTCCGGTTGGCCAAGTCAGGGAGAAACCCGTGTTTTGCAGCTCTGCCGTTGCCGCCTGGGCAGCCGTGGTAGCGCTTGCGTTGGTATAGCTGCGAGTCGGCGCGAATGGCGCAGCCATATACTGCGTGCGGCTCACACCGGTGATGGTGAATTTTTCAGTAGGGAAACGCTCATCACTGGTGTAGCGCTCGATAGAGAATACCCAGTCGTGGGAGTTGATCGTCACGCTGATATCTTTCATGCCGCCGGCACCAGGCGCCACCAGCGCCAAAGAGCCCTGCCCGTAGAGCGTGCCGGAGAATTTCCACGCCCATGAATCGATATCCAGCCCGATGGTCACCCCTTGAATATCCAGCGGTGTACCCGTCGCAACGTCCGTAATTTGCAGCGTATTCATAATCAGATAGACCGTTTTGAATTCCGGCGGCTCCACCGGATCAGGGTCCGGGTTTGGCTCCACAGGGTATGGGAGGTTGTAGTCATGCCAAACGCTCTGCCCAGCGCCCCACGGTAGGCGCTGACCGCGATCGCGTGGCTCAGCCTGGCGGGCTGTGATTCGGTACGTCACGTCGTGGGGCACGCTCGGTCGCGACGGCTTCACCCAGCCGAACCGAAGCTCGACGTTATCCGGGTCTGTAATCTCAATCGTGCCCGAGTCCGTGGCGAGCGTGATCGTGGTGGCCGCGTCGGTCTGCAGGAGCGCGTAGCGTTCGGCCGCGTCGTCGTAAACCGTGCCGGTCAGGTTCACCGAGTACCAGGCAAAGCCTCTCTCTGCATCTCTGGCAGGCGTTTTCATTACCCAGGAGCTGACGTAGCCCATACGGTCGATCGCGAACGCTCGGCCCCAAGAAAGGCCCTGCTCGCGATCGCGGGAGCCGGACTGACTCCACGGCGCCGCACGCTCGCCCTGCTTGGTGTCTGCCAGCCCCCAAGCCAGCACACCGGCGCTATCCTTCTGACCGGATGCCTCGAAGCGGGCACGGATCCCGAGATCCTGGTCGGTCGCCCGGATCCAGCGCAGGCCGCGCTCGCCGTCCGCTGGTGTCGCCGGGGTGATCGTAATCGAGGTCGACCCCTGAGCGGATCCCGCCCGTTGAATAGGCGCCAGGTACTCAGCGAAAAGCGTCGGCTTTAACCACGGCAGCGGCGGGGCCAGTCCGTCGGTAAAATCGAGAACAAGCGCGATCGGGTCGACCGGGGCGATGTACGGCCCAGCCCTCAGATCCAGATCAACGCTGTCCCACTGCTCTACGGCATAGCTCACCGGTCAGACCTTGTACCGAACCATAACAATCCCGCTGCCACCTGGCCCAGTCTCCTCGGGAGCCCTTGTTTGGGTCGTGCTCAAACTGCCCCCACCCCCACCGCCAGTGTTAGGGGTGCCGGCGACAGGAAGCGGCTCACCTCCAACGCCAGCGCCATCCCCACCACCGCCGGTGCCGCCGGATCCGCTACCGGCACCCCCACCCCCACCCCCAAGGGTTTCGCTAGCGCCTCTAAAGTCAACAGTCTTGCCGCTGCCGCCTGACCCACCGACACCGCTAGCTGGAGCGCTCTCCCCAGCCGCGCCAGCGCCACCGCCGCCGCCCCCCGCTCTCTGGTAGGCCGCGCCTCCCCGGCCATCGCCGCCGGCAAAACCTTGGCTAGAAGCGCCAGCGCCGCCCGCCATGTCGCTGCCATTGATTCCCCCGCCACCTCCGCCACCGGAGCCGCCGTTATTGCCTACTGAGTTATCATCGACGTAGGCACCGCCACCGCCACCGCCCTCTGCAGCAAAACCAAATGCCGAGCTATCGCCACCATTCGCCCCCTTGAAAGGCATGCCGGTGTACTCAGGATTCAGGCCTCCATCACCAACAATCACGGAATAAGTGCCCTCAGTGAGAGAGATAGAATCCTCAACGACGCCGCCACCGCCACCACCGCCAGAGGCGCCATACTGCCAAGGCGAACCGCCTGCGCCCCCGCCTGCGACGATAAGAAACTCGACGTTTACGTCTCCGCTAACAACAAGATCTCCGTCAGACTCGAAAACATGGACCCTGTACGCCTCGCCTTCGATATCGACGATACTCTCTATGCCGCCGGTCGCTGATCCAGAGCTATCAGGTAGAGCACCTTTAAGGGGGCCACTCGCCACCGGCCGGTAGTACGGCAAGGCATTGAAAGTGACGCTCCCACTTGTGACGCTCCCGCCCGTTGACCAGGTCGGCTCCTCGGTGCCGGTAGTGCCGGCGGCCGTCACTTTGTACACATATCCGTTAGGGGTAGACGGGTGGACTACCTGCCCCGCATTGAGGGCGGTTTCCGGGGCGAAGTCGTCGCCGTATTCGTCCAGAGCCAACGCAATAACAGCGCCCGCCCAATCGTTGTAAGTGATATCGAACGTGCCATCGCCAGCACTTTGCCCTTCAGCCACCACCTGCCGCCCTGCTGGGTCATCCTTGATGACAATCACATCACGGGCAGCAGCCACACCGTCGATTTTCACCGTGCCCGCGACACGCGCCTGAGTAGCCATCAGTTGTGATCCCCTCGCAATTCGATTTTGAGCTGGTCGTCGTCGACGGTGGCCTGGCCGGGCAGGATGGTGCGAATCATCCAGAGCGGCGCGGCTGCGGCGTCGGTATCAAAGCGCGTGGTGTTGCCCACGCTCCAGCCAGCCCCCCAACCATCCGCCTTGATCGTGAAATACGGCGTGCCGGTTTGCGGGTTAACGGGGGAAAAATCCACTGCCGTGGTTCCAGTGGCCACAAGGCCACGCTCCTCGCCGTAAAGCTCGAAGGCAGTTGTCGACGTAAATTTGATCTTCCACCGCTCGGGCACACTGCCCCGGTTGTCGATCGCGACCGGGTAGGCGATCAAGTTGTAATTTGCGGTGGTCTCTTGGCCGGTGCCGTCGTAGTCGCCCGGGTCCACGGTGTAGCTCACCCAGTTGCGCACACGGGCGCGCAGGTCGCCCAGGTACACGGCTGAGGCGACCCATGTGTCATTGGCTGGAAAGTCGTGATAGAGCGGCTGCGCCAGTTGCAAGGTGCCATCGATACGGGCCTCTGTGCAGAGCGCCATATCGTCAATCCGGTGGACAAAGTGCAAGTCACCGCTCAGAGCGTTACTGTCGGCGTCTTGCGCAGTGAAAGGGTTGGCGAGGGTGGCAGTGCCGGCGGCCTTGTCCAGCGCATACATGGCCGGGTCCAGCCGCGTCCCTGCATCATCTTCAATCCAGGCATCGTGGAGCAGGTCCCGCCCGGCATTTACCACCAGGTCAGCCGCCGGGCTGGCGATCAAATCCTTCTGGGTATGGGTAAGCACGAGAATATCGGCATCACGCAAAATCGGGACGCGCCCGTCAGCAGGTAGCCGCACCGGATCGAGGCCCAAGATGGCAGGATCAAGCGGGATCTGCTTAAAGCTCACGGCGTTGTAGTACAGGCTTTCTGCCGTTACAGGCACCGGAAACTGAATCTCTACGATACCATCCTTGAGCGTTACCTCGCCGGTAATGCCATCACCGGTAACAACGCCCTGATTATCAGCCTCACCGTTGTACTGCTCGCCTGTCGCGAAGTTATTCGCACGCACCGTAAAACCATTCGGGCGCAGCGGCGCCGCCGCTGTTCGGAAGGTCGCCCCACGGGTGACGCTCCAGTCGTCGCCAATCAGAATTGAGATGGGCGTCACCGTGGCCGATACAGGCCGCCCTGAATAGCTACTGATCGTAACCAAGCCAGACGTATAACTAATCGTCCCGAGCGCAGTGCCCGTTCCCGTGGAGGTGCTGTAGTTTCTCAGCAGCCGCCCTTCTCCGTCATCGAACCACAGCTCACCATCAATACTTAACACGACGCTACCAGGCACAATCGGCGAGCTTTCCGTGATATAGAAACGCCAGTCTTGATCTGTACCCGCAAACAGTTCTTGGGCCGTTACTTCTGTGCCCACCGCAAGTTGGTAGCCCACATCAACATCGTGGCTACGAATTTCCTCTGTCTCTACCGTTGCCCGGTACGACGCCGCCGAACCACTCAGGGAAGAACGGGTAACCATTCGGATTGTTGCCATGGTGCGAACCTTATGCGTTGACCTGTTTCAGGAAGGTGTTACCGGCGATAACAAGCTGGCCGGTGGAATAATTCACAGTACCGATCACCAAAAAATCCCGACGACTCATCAGCGATCCGTTGCCGTTGTCCGTTACCCAGTGGGATTGATCGATATAGTTAGTGCTAAGCGCTTGGCCAACATCATTCTCAACCGTCCGCTTGACCGACTTGGTGATGGTGAAATCCACAGAACCCGGCTCAATACTGGACTCCGTTTCAATCACGATATCCGCCTGGCTGCTGTTGTTCGGCACAGTGACAGTTGTTGTGAGTTCGGCCTCATCCTTGTGCGTGTAGTCGACAGTCACATCGCCATCAGCCTGAAGCGCGGTGGTAATATCAATTTCACCGCGGGCATAGTTAATCTGCCCTGTGGCGTCGCCGGTAATAGAACCATCGCCGGCCACATCGGTGGCCGTTTTTTGAACACTACTGGCTTCCCAGGTGAGCGTGACAGACCCAGCAATCACCTTGCGGTTTGCCAGGCGAATGCTCAGTGGGGTAACGCCTGCGTAGGCCTCCGGGTCCTGAACGTAAATGCTTGAATCTGTCCAGCGGTAGAACAGCACAGAGCCCGCATCTGGCTGCGCTTGCAGAGTGGCGATAACACTGCCCGAGTCGTAACTCACCTGCCCTGAGCCATCGCCCACCATGTTGCCGGTGCCATCGTCACGGATGGTGTACCACTTGCCCAAATAGCGATAACTCAGGTGCAAGGATAGCGGCGCGGGCGCCGGATCAAGGCTGAGCACGTAGTTGAAGTTTCGGTTGGAATCCTCAATCTCGATGCTACCGGTATTGGGAATTTGCTGGCGCAGAGCCCCCGGCTTATAGGAAAGCGTCGTTGCTCCAGACGCACTACCCGCCCATGCGATCGCGCCCGTTGCATAATCAATGGTGCTGCCTTCCAGCCCAGCGGGCACCCCACCACTGGTGACGAATATGCCGCCCTTATCGCTGTAGGTTTCCCCTGCCAGCGAGAGCGACACAGACCCCGGCACCACCGCCGTTGGCAGCGTCGAGGTTTCGCCACTGGCCACCGTGACAGCCAAGCTCACGCTATCGGAGCCACCGGCCACAATTTGGTTCACATAACCGCCAGGGCGCTGATCGATCACCGCCGTTTCATTGCTGGCCGTGGGGATGATCGGGGCGAAGGTATCCGCTACCTGAATGGATAAATCACCAGAAGACGCAGCCACCCCAAGCGAGGTGGAGCCGTAATACTTGGCAGACGTAGCGGGCTGGGTGCTATAGATCAGCGAAGGCCCCGCTGGTTTGGGGCTCGGGTCTGACGCTGGGTAATCGCGCTTTAGCTCTGCAGACAGTTCCAGAATGTACTGGTCCGCTTTGAACGTGCGAATATCGCCACCGTTCACTTCATAAGTGAAGGTCGCTTCAATGTGCTGCACATTGAGGATCTTGATGAACTGCTGGGTGCCAAGATCCTGCCCCTCTTGGAGCAACAGCGTGTCGCCAATCTCAGGCGCCGCAATATTATTCACCGTTGGTGCATAGCAAATGATTGAGCGCTGACCTTGCAGCTGGTTGCCCCGCAGCGCCAAACCGGTGACAGGGCCGGGAATCACAAACGATTCCACCCGCTGCCGCGCCGCCTCGCGCTCATCGTAGAAATCCTGCGTGGTAAACAGCAAACCAGACACATTCGGGTCCAGCGGCTGGGCACTCAAAATAGAGTGCGCATCCAGGTAAAGGTCTGTGGTTGCGGTATCCACTTTCAAAAACGCCTTACGCAAGCTCACTTCACCGTAGGTTCTGTCCACACGGGAAATGTCCTCGAAGAGGTTATTGATATCGCCATCAATCACCTCGTTACCCGTCATCTGCCCACCGCCATCTTCATTGTCGGTGAGCCGTTCGGGCTGCATCAGTTTGATATCGTCGCTTGTGATCGCCACGCGGGGGCTCCTATTGCGGGGGCTCTACAGTCAGCAGCCGGAGGGTCGCGGTGTACCACGCCCCCGGCTCCAGGCTGATATGGGTGTGTTCTTTAATCGGAGTGGCCTCAACGGCAACACCCCGGGCGCGGTCAAACACAACGGAAAATTCACGGGCGTCATCCAACGTGAGCTCCATTGCACCCAACCCTGCAGATTCTTTGGCCACCAGAGCATCCAGCGTGGCCCGTTCCAGCCAGCCCACCAGCGTCACTGCCTGGCCGTACTGCTTCACGCCACTTTGAATAATCATGCCGCCAGTGAGGCTGCGCTCTTGAGCCTGGGCCACGCCGTTGTGGCTGAATTCGTCTTGCCAGATTAGGTTGTCGGTGAGGTCGATCTCATCAAGCGTCACTGCGTTGCCCTCATGCCGGCTTCATTCAGGAATTCCATCAGCCTGTTCACGTCATCCGGATCACCGGACAGTGAAGACGTACCGCCATTCGGTAGCGCAATTTCAACACGCTGGGTGGGCGTATTAGGCTGGGTCGTTGCCTGCTGGCCACCGCCCTGCCCTTGCGCCTGCTGGATGCGTTGTTGCCGCGCATCCGCCTGCGCCTTCACTTCTTCCTGTTTCAGGTCCTGTACGCGCTGGCGGTAAATTTGCTCGTTAATCTTCATGGCCTCGGCGTACTCACGAGCCGCGCGGCTTGCCCCTTGCTCGGACGCGGCTTTCATTTGCCGCTGCAGATCCTTCTGCCGTTCCTCAAACCGCCGCCGCTCAATATCCTGCGCGGTGCCGTTCATGTTGATCAGCTCGGTGCGTAGGCTCTCCGTGGTACTCGCCGCACTGTCGGCCAGGCCATCGAGCTGCTGCTTGGCGCTTTCAATCGCCGACTTCAGGGTGGACAGCTTCTCTTCGCCCAGCAGCTTAGCCCCCTGCTTTGCCCGGCTTGCCGCACGCAGGAAGCTGTTGAGGTTGCCACCTTGGCGCGCCATGGCACGGTCGTAATTTTCCTGCGCGCTGGTCACTTGTTCCTGCACTGCCGCTTTTGTCTCGTAAACCGTTTTCAGCCAGGTGCCGATGCTCAACACAGCAAAGTCTGTTTGCTCTTTGTAGAGTCGGTCGAACAGTTCCCCCGCTCCCTCGCCGGTGTCGTAGAAGCTTTGGCGGATACCGGTAAAAATTTGCAGCAGTGCCGCACCGGCACTACCCGCTTTGCTGGCGCCTTGCTGGGCTTTGTTGCCCACCTCTTGCGCGGCTTGGCCTTGCTGCTGGTAGGCCTGCGTGGTTTTTTGGGCGGCCTGCGCTTTCTGGTTTTCGCCAGCAGTGGCTTGCTCGGTGGTTTTCTGTGTGGATTCAATCGCGGCCTTGGTGCGCTCCAACATATCGCTGGCTGCTTCGGCGGTGCCTTCCAGCGTCTGCTTGTATTGCTCCAGCGTTTTCAGGTGATCCATTAACGCGCTGTCCGTGCGCTTAATCAGATCCGCCTGGGCCTCTTCGCTTTCCAGCTTCTGGTACGCAGCCAACCACGCTTGCACCAGCAAATCCGCTGCTTCCTTTCCCTTGTAGCCAGCATCTTCGATCGCCAGCGCCGCGGTGCCGAAAGAATCAATCGCCTCGCGCTCTACCGAAGAAATGCCGGTTTTCAGTTTCTGAATATCCAGACCAAGGCCCTTTAACGCCCCGCCCAAGCGGATCTCAGCGGCAATTGCAGCCTGCTCAAACGCCGCGCTTTGCTCCTGAGAGGCCTCAAAAGCCTTATCAATAACGGCATCCAGGTCATCAATGCTCTGGTCTCGGGCTTCGCCACTGGCCTTCTGTTGCTCTGCCGACGCTTTTCTGGAGGAAGTGGTAACCGCTTCGGCAAGGGTGTCGAAGTGACGTTTGATATCGTCGCCATCTTCTTCTATGGACTTAACCCACTTCCGCGATGTTTCACTAAATGTGTCAGCAACGGACTGCATTTCCGCCGCCCACTTATCTGCCCCTACCGCATCAAGCGCTTTAGCCATACTCGATGTGAAAACAGCCAATTGCCCAGATAGGGTAGCCACCGCAGTGCCAAACGCAGCGGTAATACCATTCCAAACAATAGCAATGCCCGCCCCGAAGGCCTGCGCAGTGGCCAGCGCGGTGGTAAACGAGTCGGAAAAGTCTTGCGCCCACTCTTTAATGCTGCCGTCTTTCTGCATATCACGCAGAGTGTCCAACAGCTCTTTCAACCGGTCCTTCAGCGCATCCAGCGAGCCAGACTTCGCAGCCTCCTGGAAGAAATCCGTCACTTCTTTACGCAGGCCAGCCACAATGCCGGTGAAGTTTTTCGCCCGCTCCGCGCCGGCCCCTTCGGACATTCGCCCAAGCTCATCGATCAACTGGCTGAGCGCATCCCGCCCAAGCTCGCTGGCGCTGGCCATGTCGCGGATTTCCGCACCCGATTTGCCAGTGATCGCGCCCAAGGCCTCCATGATCGGGACGCCGGAATCGGTAATGCTGTTCAACTCTTCCAGCTGCAATCGACCACTCTGCCAGGCTTGACCCAGCTGAGTGATCACGGTGTCCAGTGTTTGCGCACCGCTGCCATACTTGGCATTCGTATCGATCAGGCTTTGCAGGGAACCGTTCAGGGGGTCAATGCCCGCCACCTGTAACCGCCGCGCCGCCTGCGCCGTATCGGCAAGACTCTGGCTATTGCGCTCGGCAATGCGGTCCACTTCAGCCAGCACGCGGCGGCCTTCTTCCATGGAGCCATAGAGCGCACCGAACTGCCGCTCAAGTTCCTCCAGGTCACTACCCGCCGTAACCAGCTTGGTAATGCCTGCCCGCAGCGTCTGGAAGATGCCAAAGCCCGCCGCCAACCCCAGCAGCTTGCCCTTAATGCCCGCCATGGCACTACCGAAGCGGTTACCCTTGGCGCTGGCACGCTCTAGCGCTTCACCATGCTCACGGGCCTCTGCGGTGGCTTTGCTCAGCTTCTGCTGGGTTTGATCCAGTTCTTTCTGGATGCGGTCTTCCGCCTGCCCCAGCTCATTGGTGTCGATTCCGGCTTTATCGAGCGTGCGGCTGTATTTGGCCAGCTCTCGGTTGCTGCGCCCGTACTCGGTGGTGGCAATGCTTTGCGCGGTTCGCGCTTGCCGCACTGCCACGGAATATTCAGCCTGGCTCTGCCCGGCTTTTTTGCCTTCGCGCTTCAGGTCTTCATAGGTATGGACCTGTTTGTCCATTTCCTTGCGCGCTTTTTCGGCCGCTTCCTGTGCCGCTTTCCAACCCTTGGCCGCTTCCTGCTGTTTATCCAGTTCCCGCAGTTCCGCTTCCAGCTTTTCCGCTTCGCGCTGCACTTCCTGCAGGGATTCCGCCGCCGGATCCGCCTCTGGGCTGATCGCGTTCTTGGCCTTCAGTACAAGGCTGACTACGGCTTCTTTAAGTGCCATACTTCGCTCCAGAAACAAAAAAGCCCATAAATCAATGATTTACGGGCTTCCCACTCATCCTGTTAATTGTATATTTAATCGCCAAACGCTTGACAAATCTGAATTAGGGTATTGACAGATACAAAATTACCAATAGTAAACCTTGAGTTTAGGTTCCTAATCCCGATAATCCGTGTTGCAATTAACGCAACATCAATCCTACCGGAGAATCCTATGACCGCACTTCGCCAAGAAGTCGCCTTCAAGCGCATCGACATTAAGCGTCGCGCCAAAGGTGAAGTCATGTCTCCGCGCCCGACGACAGGTGATCACAAGAAGATCGTCCGTGCCGCAACAGTGGAGACCGTTATTCGCAACGGTGAGCTTCTGTCTGAACTAGCCAAAATCTAAGCTTCACCAATGTCTGATGAGGTCGAATACCAAGATGGCTGTATCCGCAACCTTGATACTCAAGACCTCATCGACATCAACAGGTGGATGATTCAATCCTTTACCCCCCGCGAGCCGATAGGGGTTTTGAATCCTGAAAACCTAGAGATGGCCCAACAAAAGCCCACTGTCGTAAAGTACGTATGCCAAACTACCGACATGGCGCTTTTAGCAGCCGAGCTAATGCACGCCATCGCTCGCTTGCACGCATTCCATAACGCCAATAAAAGAACGGCAATAGCATCGGCCATTATCTTTCTTCGAATGAATGGCTACCAATGCACCCCACCGGTCGCGGAAGGCCTAAATATTTGCGAAGGCATTGTACTCGGCCACTATGAAACAGCCGAAGTAGCAGACTGGCTTGCCTCTCACTCATCCGCTTCAGATTCCGCAGGTCTTGCTCACGACACGATGTTTATGATTTTAGGTGAGCACTTCGACGAGCAGGATTGATTTAACGCCCCAGCCGCCACCATTAAAGAAACAGTTGGCCGGGGCAGAGCCTTAGTCGAGCATGATCACTTCAAAGGGGCTGGCTTTGCCGGCGGGGGTACGCAGCGCACCACTCAGCTGACCATTGATAAACTCATCGCTCATCAGGTCGGTGGCTTCGGAAGCGTTCAGTACGGCTTCATGCACGATCACCCGGGCCTTCTTGCCGGTGGCCAGGTTCTTGCCTTCCAGAATGATGTGGCGGGGTTTCTGGATTTCCGTGGCACCCAGCACCTGCGTGCCGGTCTCGCCGTTGTATCCGTAGTCCACTTCCACTTCTGTGGCGGCACCCGAGTTCAGCGCTTTGATGAGCCCGGCATCGGTGTCCACTTCCACGTCAGTACCAACCGCCAGGTTGCTACTGCCGGTGGTTTCAGTCACCTGGACGCTTTGATCATCGATGTTCGCGTGCGCCAGCTTCACCCACTGCGCTTCGATCAAGGTGACGGTTTCCGCCGTTACCGTGCCCGCAGTAACACTGTGGGCAGCACTGGTGCCCCCCAGCGCTTCGGCCAGCAGTTCCGCTGGCAGGGAATCAAAGGTGATGGCCATTTGCGCCGGATCACCGGGAATGTTCACTACATCCAGCGCCTGGCCGTAGGTAGCGGGTTGCTTGGAAATCCGGTTGCGCGCTTCAGTGCTTGGCGGGGTGAGCTCAAAGCTGGGGACGTTGATGGGGCCATTGAATGCGCCGATAACGCCCTGCTCTACCGGGGCAATGTAGACCTTGCCGGCAAAGATGAGGCCGGTGTCCTGGTAAGACATGCTGTTCTCCTTTGGCGCAGGGCGCCGATGGGTTGGGGTTTACGTTTTAGGTTCGAGGGTCATCTGGTAGCGAGCGGTGACGGTGAGCGCCACCCAAGCGACGGGATAACCGTCTTCGGGAATGTTGTATTCGGCATCGCCCACTTCACTGTCGAGCGCGTGGCCGTCGAGCTGTTCCGTGTTGTTGCGGTCGGCCAGGGCGTTTATCAGGTCGTGCAGGTGGCGTTGCAGTTTCAGGGCAACCCCTGCTTCGGCCTTTTCGGCCACGATGATCTGGTGTGACACTTCGCGCACCAGCCGCCCGCCACTGCTTTTACTGGCGCGGCGGTCATCACCCGGTTGCAGCGCGATAAACGGGAACGCCTGCTGCTGGTCCATCACTAGCGCGTGGGCCAGCCAGCCTTCGTACAGTTCGGCGCCCGCATCGCTGCTGTAACCGTTTGCGGTGGTAATACTTTCTAGGCGCTGCCGGTACACGCCATAAATGGCTTCGCTCGGGATCATTCAAATAGCTCCAGCAGCCGACCAGCAACCACTCGCGTCATGTGGTCCTTTAGTTCTGGGGAGAGGTCATGGCGCACGGTCTGGAATACTTGGCTCACACTCGGCCCATGCAAAACTTTATAGTTATCGCGGCCCTTCCCTGTCCGAACAGCAATACCCAGCGCCCCGCTGCCGCGAAGGCCCGGCACGTAGAAAAATCCGGCGGCCGCATAGCTGCTGCCCGGTTTAACCTTGCCTCTTATGCCCCCGTGCTTAGTGCTACCCTTTCCGCGCCCTGGATGTTTCTTCGGGACACGAATTCCTCTGTTCTCGAAACGAGAAAGCAGCACTCCACGCTTTGTGGCCTGAACACCGGCCTCCCATGACTTTCCTTTCTGAATGGGCGGAAAGACACGAAGATGCCGAGCAACATAGGACCGGCTCAATGCAACTTGGCTGCTAATCCTGGACACGGACTGCTCACGAGCGAATTTGGATGTTTCGCTAAGAACGCTCTGAATTGCCACCGCGCTATGCTTCCCACCTATCTGGGCAATCGCATCAAGCACGATCTTCATGTCTCGGCTTGTTCTGGGGGTGCTCATTGGGTCACCTCCACCACCAAGGTGGTGTCGTTGTCGCGCTCCAGGGTGTGCACCGTCCAGACCTTCCCTTTCATCGTGATCTTGTCGCCCCGGCGCGGGTACGGCCACGCAGCTTTGGGGTACTCGATATAAATCAGGGTGGCGATCAGGGCGTTCATGTCGTCGCGCACGTCGTCGTAATCCAGGGTGGCGACGGTTTCCGGGCTAGTGCCCCGCTCCGGCTTCAGTGGCCCGGCCGTGATGGTGGCCGGGTCACCGTAGAAATTGAAAACGGCGCCATCCAGCGCCGTTTTGTAGCCATCGAACTGGCTCATGGTTAGAAGCTGCTGTTCAGACGCACGCGGCAAACGACGTCACCATTCACACCGCCTTCCACAAACACGCCTACGGCGGTGTTGTCAGTGGATACGGTGGTGATTTTGCTGCCGTTCCAGTAAGCAGGATCGCCCACTTCAGGTTCGTCGGCAGTGGTTTTGGGAAGCTCGAACACGCCACCGGTTTTCAGGGTGAGCTCTTCGTTGGCAGCCGCGTCATGCAACGCCACACCAAACAGAGAACCCATAACAACCAGGTCACCAGAGGCGGCCAGGGCGGCAGCAATGACGGTGATGTTCTCGCCACGCTGGATGAAGTTTTTAGCCATGATTGCACCTTTGCATCCCTCGTCGGGATAGATGGGTAAATTAGGTGCGGGCCCCGAAGGGCACCGCGGGGAGAGAGGGTTTAGCCGGGGTTATTGCCCGGCGTTTTTGAACAGGCCACGGTGATCGATGACGCCGGCACCGAAGTCCAGACGCGCTTTGATCTTCACGCCATCCACGTCGAAGCCCTGCTGGGTTTCGATGTACACACCTTCTTCACCAGTGAGGTAGGCGTATTCGATGGTATCGATACGGGACGGCGCAGCCGCCAGATACCAAGAAGATTCACTCTTCTCATCCAAGCGCGGCTCAACGATAACCGTGAGGGTGCCCGCGAACGGGTTCACGTCGCTGGACTTCGCGCTGAGGATTTCCGCAACGATCTGCTGGGCCTTGGTTTCCAGTGCCGCCGGCACAATCAGGAATTCCGCCTGCAGGTTCAGTGGGCGCTTGCTTTTAACGCCTTTCTGCAGACGCAATTGCTTGCGGCCCTCAGAGAGCGTTTCCACACTCAGAGCCCCGGCAGTGCCCAGGTTGTTGTGGCTGGCATGGAACAGGGTGACGTTATCAGCCATTTTCACGTTCTCGGTGATCAAGGCCCACACTGTGTTGCTTTCCAGTTCCGCAGCGCTGGCACCAAAGGCCGCTGGCACCCGGCTGAAAGCGTCCAGGTCATCGTTAATGATGGTCTGGCGGGTCAGGGCGATGATCTTGCCGTAGGTTTCCAGCTTGTAACGCTGGTTGTCTTCACCCATGGAGCCATATTTGTATTCACCGGCTTCATTGACCTTCTCCAGCTCGGGCGCATCACCCAGCTGCGCCCGGTTAATGAACTTGAAGTCGCTGGCGCTGGATTGGCGGCAGAATGCCTTGAACGTCTGCGGTGCCGCTTCATACCCGGCACGCAGGGTTTTGTTCGCCACATCCGCCAGGATGGCCGGGAAGTCGTCGGTGGAGTGCATGGCTTTGGCGGCGATTTCCATGCCAGTCATGCCACGGGTGGAGCCCCCGCCCGCGTGGATCACTTCCGCAGCCATATTCAGCAGGTTCATGCCACGAAAGTCGCGCGCTTCATCCGGCAGCTGGTTAGCCCCCGGGTTAACGCGATTCATCAACGCTGCCACCATGCCGGCACGCAATGCTTCACCGTTGTGACCGACCACAACATGACCACCGGGCACGGTGTTCTGGCTGCGGGTGGCCAGCAGGTTCAGCACCTCGTTGCGGGCATCCGCCACGGTGGTGCCGCTGTCGATCATGCGGTTCAGGTCCGCTTCTTCGACACGGTGGGTGGATGCCAAGGCGCGCAGCTCGCTGACGCGGGTGCGCTCTTGGGCGATGGCTTGGGTAGCCACTTCGCCCGCGTTCTGGGCTTCGGCTGCCGGTACCGGCGGCGGGTCGTTACGGGTACCACGGTTCTGGGCACCAGCGGCGGCCAGGGGTGGCTCCTCTTCTTCCTCGCCACCACCGGCAGCTGCAGCGGCCTGGGCTTTGGCTTCAGCGGCAGCCACACGGACTTCCAGCTGCTCATTGGTTTCGCCGGCATGACGGGACAGGCCCACCGCCTTCGCGCGTTGTTCGAGAGTCATAACAGTACCTTTCGGGTTGGTGTGTGCGGCAGCGGTGGCCGCCGTGATTTGGCCCGAAGCGGGCCGGTGATACAGGTTGACTGCGCCAGCTGGCGCATTCTGGAATGCGGCGAGATCTGCCTGGGCGACAGCCTGCACCGGTTCAATCAATTCATCGGCAAAGCCCAGTTCTACGGCTTGCTCACCGTTCAGCCAGGTTTCTGCCGCCATCATGGCTTTGAGGGTGTCTTTATCCAGGCCGGTTTTGGTGGCGTAGATCCCGGCCACGCTATCTTCAAACTGGTCGTACACATCCGCCATACGACGGTGATCGTCCGCCTCGCCCAGACTGGGCCCCCACGGTTTGTGGATCATGATGAAAGCGTTGGCCGGGATGCGGACCACGTCGCCTGCCATGGCGATAACGCTGGCCATGCTGAGCGCGATGCCATCAATGGTGACTTCTACACGGCGCTCGCTGTTGGCTAGCGCGTTATAGATGGCGAGGCCTTCAGTGATCTGGCCGCCTTCACTGTGAATCCGCACAGGCAGCGGGCCATCGTTCAGGGCTTCCACTTCACGCACGATGGTCATGGCGTCGAGGCCATCCCACCAATCACCGATGACGCCGTAGAGCAGCAGCTCGCCTTTGGCGTTGATCTGGTTTGTTGCAGACAAAGCGAGTCCGCCGTTGACCGCTTGGGCCAACGCTTTCAGTTTCCATTTAGGCATGGGGTGCTCCGGTTATTCGTCGCCGGGTTCGGGGTATGCCGCGCCGGGGGCACGGGCCTGGGTAACGCCGGCATCACTCACGCGGCCTGCATCGGTGGTAACGATAATGCCGTCACGGTTGAGGCTGTCGCGTTCTTGTTTGATTTCGGCGAACACGTCTTCGGGCTCAAAGCCCATGGAGCGGATCTGTTCGGATAGCGAGCCCAGGCCTGCGCGAACCATGTGGACAATCGGCGGAATTTCCCGCGAGGGGTCGATCATTTCACGGCGTGGCGGGGTCCATTCCCAGCGCACGGGCTGCTTGATTTCACCGACCAGCATGGCCGCCTGGTTGAACCATTCGCCCACGCCTTGGCATACCGTGGGGATCAACGATGCCCAGCGGTATTGCTCCACGTTGCGGGTGAATTCCAGGTGCCCCATGCGCCCGCTGCTAAAATTCACGCGCTCCAGGTTGCCGGTGAGCGCGGCGAACGGTACGCCGTAGGCGATGGCGATGGCGTGTTGTTCAACGCTAACGAATTCACCATGGCCGGATACGCTGGGCGGGTTGTTGAAGCGCACGTCTTCGCCGCCTTTCAGGCGCGGGAACATGCCGGGCTCCAGCTTTTCTGGCAGCACGTCGCCTTTGCGATCGTTGTCGCCTTCTGTCTCCACGACGACCCCCACCAGGCAGGCGGCGCTTTTGGCGGCCTCGATGCGGGCATCTTGGTAATCGTCCAGGTTCTTCATGCGCATGATGGCGGCGGTGCCACGCGGCACGCCGCGCACTTGCCCTGGGCGCAGCATTTCAAACAGATGGATCACATCCGCCGCCGGCGTGAGCTTGCTGGCGCTGAAACCGCCCAGCGCATCACCGGGGTGGCTGGTGTGCAGCCAGTAGCCCACGCGCTGGTGCTGCGCGTTGAACTGCACGCCTTGCACGGCGTAGCCGCCATTCATCTGGCCGTTTTTGGTGTGATCCAGATAATCACCTTCCAACAACCGCAGCTTGAGCGGCACTTTCAGGGCGGGGTCTCTGTCGGTCACACGCACGATAATCGCATCGCCGCTTTCTACAGCGGTGCGCACGGCCAAGGCTTGCAGGCCGTACAGGTTATGCCGGCCGTCATAGTCGATGGCCGTGCTCTCGCACCAATTCAGCATGGTGCGCTGGAGCGGTTTCTTTTCTTCAGCATCGCTCACCAGCGCACTGGGGCGGATGCCAGTGCCAACGATGTTGGTGGTGAGCACCCGCACTGCGCTGGCGGCATACGGGTTGTTTCGCACCAGCTCACGGTGCCGGGCACGCAGCAGTGGGAGCGCGGCGCGGCTTTCAGCGTTGGCGCTGCTATCGCTGCCCCGTGTCCAGGTGTTGCGCCGGCCTTTGCCAGCACCGTCGTAGCCGTTCACTGCGCGCAGGCGATCCGTTACCACGCGGGCACGGGTGCGGCGGGCTTCGGCTTCCGGGGAAAAGAACCCGATGGTGCGGTCCAGCCAGCTCATTGGTACCCCCGGTCAAACGTGGGGGCATACGCCCGGTGTTGGCCACCGGCGTTTGGGCCCTTCACACTTTTGCGGATCATGTCGCGCACACGAATCATGTCATCGAGGCTGCGGAATTCCGTGGTCTTACCGTTGTGCGTAATGCGCAGGGTGCCTGTGGCAATCGCGGCTTCAATGCGATCCAGATCTGCTTGCGTGTAAGCCATGGGCGGTTACCAGTAGTTGGATTTGCGGCGGCCACCGCCGGCGTCTTCCGGGGTGTCATCGCCACCGAACAGGTCGCTTTGTTTGAGCTGGGCCTCAAGCTGATCCCAGCGTTCATCTTTCCAGGTGTGCAAGCGCAGGCTGTAGGCCGCGTGCAGGGCGTAGACTTCGCAGTCAGCCGCCTCAATGGGCTGGCCGGGCTTGTCGTGCCACACGAGCTTGCCGCCCATGCGGGCGTTGGGCGCTTTGATCACACCGGTGAGTTGCTCGTAGTAGTCGTCGCGCACGTTGGTGTACCAGTGCATGCGGCCTGGGCCTTCGCCTTGCAGGCTGAGCCTGCCGCCTTCACCGAAGATCAGGTCTTTGGCTTTGTGGGTGCCTACCTGATACACCTGCAGGCCGAATTTCGCGGCCTTGGTTTTGTGGCCGTTCTTCTTGCTGTAATCGGTTTTTCGCGGGGCGCTGAATATCTCGCGACGGCCGTAATCGTTACTGCTGCCCTTGATGGCCATGACGCCGCGCTTCTGCCGGGGGCGTACCCAGTTGTACACCTGCTCGGTGCTGTGGCCGCCGGAGTCGATACTGATGGCACGCGGGATCATCCTGAATCCGTCCGCGCTTTTGCGGGGGGTAAACAGGAAATCATCAAGCTCTTTCCAAACCGGGTCGCTGCTATCGGTGGTGCTGACCTTGGCGAAGAATTCGCCCCAGTAGATCAGCCAGCCTTCCATGCCCCTGCCCCAGGCACGCAGCACAACGGCAACACGATCGCGCTGCACATCGATGCCGGCGGTGAGGATCAGGCCACCATGGGGCACCACCAGTTCGGGGTAATCTTCCGCGCGTTCGCGCAGGGCGTCCGCGTCTGGTGCCGCTGTTTCGTATTCGAAGGTGCGGCCCAGCTTCTGGTTGGTGAACGTGATCAGGCCGGAAAGGTCGCCTTTTTCAGCCAGGTGATCCGCTTTCAGCTTGTCGCGCACCACATCCGCGAGGCTGGTACCCGGTACGCAGGCATATAGCTCGCCGAGCTGGGTGAAGCCAGCCTTTCCATGGAAGGGCCGTGTTGGAACCCAGCCACATAGCGGGTCGCCCTGCTCCACCGCGTTGTACACGGTGTCGCGGATGTTGGTTTGTCGCTGGTGATCATCCCAGCCGCTGCCACAGCCCGGGCAGCAATACACGGCGGTATCCGGCATGGCGCGGCCGTACACTTCGTGCACTGGGGCTTCGTCATCGGCATCCAGCCAGCTGACGTTTTCCCATGCCAGTACATGGCTCTCTTCGCATTCGTGACACACCACCGGCAGCACCCGGCAATCGGATTCACGCACGCGGTGTTCCGTTTTGCTCAGGTCCTTAATGGTTGGGGTGCCACCCACAATCAGCTTGCTGCCGGGGTAGCGTTTCAGCCGCTCTTCCAGCAGGCCGATCGCATCCCCCTGCCGCTTCACATCCACGCTGGTATCGTCGGGTTCTTCAACTACACCCACGCCCACCGAGCTGGTGGACTTCACGTTGCCGGGGCTGTTGGAACCAACCAGTTTCAGGAAGCCGCCCGGGAAGGTTTTCAAATCCCAGCGATTGCCCGCCTTGCGGCTGGTGGTCACATCGACCACGCCTTTCATGGCAGGGGTAGCGCTGAGCGCGGGCACCAGCTTTTCATCGTGAAAGGCCTTGCCGTCTTTCTCTTTCGCGAACAGCACCATCAGCGGTGCCGGGTGGCCGTCAATGCGTTTGGCCAGGTACCCGATGAGAAAGTAAGTCCAGCCCAACTGGGCGGCTTTCATCAGGTCCACTTCATCCACGCTGGTGTCATCCAGCGCCGCGGCGACGCCCAAGAAATAAGGCGAATAATAAAAGTCGTACAGCCCAGCCAGATCACCGATGGTTTCCGGCAGGTGGTAGTGTTCCTGCATCCATTGCGCTGTCGGCACATGCCGACGGGGCCGGAATTTACTCGACGCCCTCAGTAAGACCTTTCGCAGCGTCGCCTGCAAACTCGCCAATTCGCTCAATTGCAGGTTCAACGACATCGCTAAGTGTTGCGGCATCAATAGTGATGCCGTGCTCCTTTTCCAGTGCCTGGCGCAGACGCTCTACCGCACCGCGAATTTCACGGTTCGCATAGCCCGCCCAATTCGTGATTGCCTGGGCAGCTTCTTCAGCCAGCACCAGCAATCCCAGTTTTTCGTTATAGGTCAGCCGACCTAGCGCCGCCTTCACCTGAGCTTCCTCAGTTTTGGCCGCCGCCAGATCCGCTTGTTTCTCACCGCCCCGCCCTGCCGCGTGGGTGCGCAGGTGGTCGCAGTAATCACGCAGCCACTCAGCATAAGAGCCATCGCGGCGCAGGTTTCCATCAGATGCATGCTTGCTAGCCGCCTGCTGGCTAATACCAACCAGCCGCGCGAAGCCAGAAGCCGTTGCTTGTGCATCAAGATCCATGGAAACCACCAATAATCGGGGAACAACTACAACCCCCTATAGAAACCCACATCTGCAAACAACCCGCGCTCTGCGCACCCGTATGCGTTAGCCGCCTGGGAGGACCCGCGCCCTGTTATCGCCCACAAAACGACCAGCTTGCCCCTTCCGGTTCACAAACCGTGCACACATAATCTTGCAACCAGCTCAGCGCTCGGAGTCCTTCGTCTCCGTCTTGGGTGATGGTGACAATTCTTCCAGCATGCGCTGGGTCAAGTTCGGCTCGCGGGGCTGCATCACCCAGGCTTCCGGTGGTGGCCGGTGCGGGGGCTTTACAACCGTTGGTGATGACTGACAGCCGACGATCACCAGACTGGACATCAGCAAGCAGCTTGCGCTCAGCAGCTTCCGCACGGGCCTTCTCCTCTTGGTGCAACTGGCTCAGGTTAGCCAGCTGGGTGTTCAGCTTGTTCTGCTCAACAGTGAAATACGCCTGGTCCACAATCACATCCAGCGCCACTTCCTCGCGGTACTCGGCAAAGGTCTTCCCAACCATGGCGCGGCCCGTAAGCAGGCCTACACCGTAGATCCCAGCAACCACCAACAGAATGGCCACGCCACGAACCGTTGCCGCGCTCACCGGTAAACCCGCCGGTCTAGCTCGAAGTGAGCACCGTCTTTCAGGGTGCGCCAGTCTCCACCCCAGATAACGGCGACGCCAAGCTCAGCCGCCGCAGCCTTAATAGCTTCAGCAATCTGCTCGTAGTACTGCCAATCCCAAGAGCCTTGCCCATCAGGGTAAGCCAGCACATCAATGGCATGGCCCGTCAGATGACGGCTGTTCAGCGTCTGGCTGTCACCATCGGCCACTTCCTGCTTTTGCTCGGCCAGGGTTCGCTCACCATCGGTGATACCAAAATCGACAGGAGACAACTGGAGAGCTCGCACTGCCAGCATGGCAAGGTGCGGATGAACCTCAGCCAAGTGCCCCATCGAGCGCTTGCTGAACTTGTGCCCCATCATCAGCCTGTTTTCCTTTTGGCGAACATGATGGCCCACTCACTAGCAGCCTTGGTGCCCACAAATCCCAGCGACCCACCAATAAAGTTACCCATGGCCACTGGCGCACCAGTGGCTTCCAGGCCGTAAGAAACCGTGACCGCAATGAACCCGCAGGTCAGGCCTTCCAGTAACATTCGAAGCCAGTCAATCGGTCGCACCTCTTCACCATCCTCGCGTTGCTGATAATGCCGGTACACGTACCCGAGCATCGCGCCAAAGGCGCCCATGGCCAGGGCCCATGCATGCCGTGCCAGATCGCCGCCGGCACTCACTAGCTGTGCCCACAGCCCCGGATCGTCCTGCATAAAGCCCCCACCACCAGAAATAAAAAGCCCCGCCGAAGCGGGACCGGGAGAAACAAAAAAGCCCGCAGGCATAAACCAGCGGGCTCGAATTACAGGCATAAAAAAACCCGCCGAGATTTCTCTGGGCGGGCTTTTCCACGATGGGAAAATGATGGTCGGTTTTGTCCCGGTCGTCAACAGGTCAAGAGAAGAAAAATACAAATTCTCTCACGCCGCCATATCGGCGAACTGGTGCCACAGGTGCCGGAGCACTTTTTCCTCACAGGTAAACAGCGTCGTCATCATGTCGTCAGCACGCGCAGCCCACGTTTCACCAAACCGGCTCTTGCTAATCTTGGCAATCGCCGCCCGATTCCTCACCGTCAGCACGCTCTGCCCTGTCGCCTTGCAGGCCGAACAATCCACCCACCGGTCCGCCATCCGCAACAACTCACCATCATCCGACATTTCCGGCTCCTGCTGCCACACCTTGCCGCGCCCGCCACACGGGCTGCACCGCATCGGGTGAACCAGCTCAAACACACACAGCGTCGCCAGGCCCTCACAGTAATCCGTCTTCCAGCCACTGCGCATACACCGCCGGCGGAACTCAGTCTGCACCCAGCCGGCCAAGGACAGCTGCGCCTGGTTGTCATCACAGAACTTTGCCCGCCCCACTAACTCAGCCTCAGCAGGCAGGTTACCCATTCCCATAGCGCCCGCCACATCCTGTGGCGTCACCAGCACCACACTCCCACCAAAGCCACCACCATCAATCAGCAGCCCTTTAGCCGTCATCTTTGCCATCAACCGGATCGGATTCATAAAACACCCCTGACCATATTTGAATTGTTTGTCGTGGAACACTCAGCGGGTGCCCTGCACCACGCGCTCCAGCTCAGCCGCCCACTTCTGAAACTCGAACACAGCCCAACTCACCGAGCGACGATTCATAAAATCATCAGCCAGGCGTTTAGCCGTTGATAAATCCATCATGAAAGGCCCCGCATGGTGCTTATCGACTTGCAGAGTCACAGACACCGCGTTCCCTGCCCGCTCACAGCGCACAGAAGGGAAACCCCTGAACATGAACCCATTGACCCGCTGGTCCTCAGCCAAAACAATCGCCACCGCCGCCGCCAAGTGCCCGTCACTACATCCAAGATCGTCATGCCACATAAATCACTCCTTTTACCTCCCGACACCTAATTTTCAGCTGTCGGCTTAGGTGTCTAGCCCTAACTGATTGATTTTTAATTTACTTATCTATAAATCCGACACCTAGACACCTAGACACATGAAAATGGGTGTACGCATGCGCATGTGCACGCGCCCGCACAAGCCCCCTTTTTAGGTGTCTAGGTGTCTAGCCCAGCAATCCCGGGGCTTGCAGCTGTCGGCCAGCTGTCGGAACAGGTGTCTAGCTGTCGGAAAACCACCATTACTGCGCACCATCGTTAATCCACTCACCCACAGCCGCCTCATAAAACGCCCTCGCCTGCTCGCCAAGCGCCTCCAGATACCCAGGCATATCGCGGCCCTTGTACACCTCGGGAGGCACCCACAGCCGCACCGTGCGCTTAGGGCTCATCGGCTTAGGCAGGCAAACATCCCGCCGCTCCGGCTGCATCACACGCTTTAAATCCGCCGCCAGATCCCGTTGCCGCCGCTTGTACTCGTTATTGCGCTCGCACCATCGAATAAAAACCTTCCACAAATCTGCCGACGCCACCGCACCATAAGGCAACCCCAAGTCACCATCCTTCCACAGCTTGTGGAAATACAGCGCCGTACTCATACCCATTTCAACCAGGCTTTCCTTTTCCTCATTCAGCGGCGGCCGCGTCCAGGTGCCAAAATCACCCAAATCCAAATCCAGCAGGTAGCGGAAAAAGCAGCCCACACCACCGTTATGAATCTCATCAAACAACGCCTGGAAATACGCCTGTCCCGGCACATCACCGGCATAAAGCACCATATAGCGCCGGTCACCCTGGTCCATCAGCAACGGCACCGTCTCATTCGACAAGAAAACAATATTCAAATGGTTCGTCTCCACCCGCTCCGGCGCGTGCTTCTCGTTAATCCGCACCGTCTTACCCGTCACCAAATGCTTCAACTGGCCCTTGTAGTGGCTCTTTTCCGCCCGGCTAACCACCTCCTCAGCCAGCGCAAAACACTTGCCTGCTTGCCAGCCCGTGAACTGGCTTTCCAGCTGGGCCTGGCCAATCGTTGCCGCCGCCTCGCCATAAATCGGCATCACCACGTTTTCCCACACAGCGCTCTTGCCTGGGCCTTCCGCCCCGAACATCACCACACTGGAATCCATCTTCGCGCCCGGATGCTGCAACGGATAAGCAATCCATTTAATCAGCCACTCAAACATCTCTTCCCGGTGGCCACACAGCCGCCAAAAGTGCTCAATAATTAACTGGCACCCGGCCTCGCCCTTTGCATCCGCCTCCACAGCAAACCCCTTCCACAGGTTCACCCAGTCCGGCCCCAGCTCTTGCCCAGGCTCAAACTTCAAGCCATACACAATTTTCCGGCTCGGGCTTTCCTCCCAATTCTTAAAAAGCTCCCGCCCCACCGCATGGCGCAAGTGAGACAGCCGCATATAAATCTGATTGCGCGAATCCCAAACCATGTCCGTGCCATACACCAACATGCAGTGCTTGAGCATCTCAGTGATCTTCCAGCGAACACCACCCCCCGCGCCCCCGCGCGCGTGAACGCGCTTTTCAGAAGTGGGCGCGGGAGAAGATTCCCCACCGGTATCATTCGCAGCCAGCCGCGCCTTTAGATCGGCACGGAAGCGCTTACGCGCCTCCTTCTTACCAAGCGCCAGCATGAAGTCATTCCAATCGCCGTGCCACGGCTCAGGCTGGGTTTCCGCCATTGCGCACCCCCCAGCTTTCCAGAACCTCATTTAGCGTAACTTTTGGTGTAACCTTGGCCCCAAAACCAGATTCAAAGGAGGAAGGACCCCCATGGCCAGCAAGAAATGCAAAAGCTGCGGAAACGTCATAGGTAGCCGCGCCAGACAATGCCCCAACTGCGGGCAGCCGCAAACCACAGGAATAGCCAAGCTCGGCCTGGCGCTCCTTCTTTTCATTGTGGTCACCGCCCCATTCACACTGCTCAACGATGAAACGCCTACACCACCACCTCAAACGGTTAAATCCGAGAGAGCGACACCGCCCACCCAGCAACCCCAACCAACTGAAAAGCCAAAGCGCAAGATCACCAGCTTTGCCCACGCAAAGGCTGTGTGCCCAAACGATTTGAAGTGCCTCCACGAAGGCTTGATCGCTGACTTTGGCAGCATCTGCAAAAGCTGGGTCAAACTCGAAACAGACAGGGAATACACGGCCTCCAGCGAAGGACTGCCAAAACGAGTTTTCCACTCTTCTGATCCCGTAACCAAGAAGCACCACTGGCGCCTTCTCGGAGACGCCTTCTACGACACACGCACCGGCGTCCGGTACTGGTATGGGTGCGAGGTAAATACAAGCACAGGAAAAATCGTCGGAATTGCCCCCCCTGTTCCAGTTGGAACAAAGCGGCGCTACAAGCAATTCAACTAGCATCAAGCCGCCTCCCCAACCGGTGCCGGCGGCAGATGCACTACCCCGCCCAACTCAGCCTGGCAGGCTGCAGTAGCATCCTGCCCCGCACGCTTCCCGGTTTTCGGGTTCAGCTTGTCGTTATCCGCCATCCAGACCGGCGTCTTTCCGGCCAGCCACCCGGCCTCAAGGAAAGTCTTGCCGACAGTCAGCATATTGCCCGAATCAAAGCAGGCAACCACCGGCCAGCCACTCCCCAACTCAAACGCCGAGGCAGAAGTGGCATAACCCTCTGAAAACCCCACAAGCTCAGCCCCCTCCAGAGAACCAAACAAATGGAAACAGCCTTTCTTCCGGCCATACTTGGGAAACAGCTTTGTACCCAGCCCATTGATGGACTGGATCGCCCACAGCTTTCCATCAATATCGACCGTCGGCACCGCAATAGTTTCATGAGAGAACCGCAGAAATGAAATATGGGCGGGCTTGGGCCTGGGCAACGTGCGGAAGAATTCCCTCACAGCCATACCGGTAAGAACCTGGCATCGACACTCAGCATCATCAATAACCAGCAACACCGCCCGCTTAAAAAACCGAATGCCGTGCGCCCCAACGCCCTTTCTGCCAAGGTACGGCGAACTGCCAAGGGCATGGGTGTGCTCTTGCCATATCGCCCAACAAGCATCACTCACGGCTTCCTGCATGGCCAGGTGTCGCTTTTCATCCCTCTCGACTTCTGCCTGCCGATCTTTTCGACGCTGTTCATGCTCCGCCCGCAGAGTGCGCTTTTCCTCTGCCGTAAGCTCCCGCCTGGGCCGCTGCCACCCACCCTGCACAGCCAGCTTAATCAGCGTACCAATGGTGTAATGCCCAGCCTTTGCGCTACGCCAAGTGTTTTTACACGCTCCCTTGTCGTAGCTCTGCCCTTGTCGGCTCCAACCATCGAAAGGGTCAAAGCCCGCCTCGCCATATTCATCCTTCAACGCACCGGCGATGGAGAACCATGTATCCCGGTCGCAATCCGCACTGACATACAGCAACGCCTGCTCCGCCTCATGCATCGGCAACGGCTCATTCATGCGTCACCCCGCCAAACTGCTTCGCCACTTCCACCAAGCTAAACCCGGATTGAACAAGGCGGTACAAACTCTTTTCCAACACCGCCAGTTCATCCTGATCCACCTGCCCATCGGCCAGCGCATCACGCACATCCGTGGTCATCTTGCCCACCCGGCTCACCAGATCGGCCAGCCCGCTGAACAATTCAGATTCAGCAGAGTCAGCAACCGTTGGCATAGGCAGCCAGACACAACCGGTAATCAAGGAAATCGCATCGAGGATCTGTTCCACATCCCCATGATCACGCGCGTATTCCGTAATCAGCTCGAACTGCTGCAAGGTGGGGTTACGGTCAACGTCGTTGAGGTTCAGGTTGTTATAAAGCGCCTGCGGGTGCAGGTCATAGGTAGCGGCGATTTTCTTAAGCCCCTGCCGCTTGGCTGTCATGGCCAGGGCTGTTTTCAGGTCGGGCAGCGTATTCTGAGCCAGCTCGACGCGGCTCATGCGTGTTGTATTCATGTTGAAACTCTCTCCCGGGTTTCTCTAACTATCGGCAGCGAACAACCGTAAAGTTGTCGCCGCTGGTCAAGCAGCTTGCCGCGATGCGGGGAAAGGTTTGATTTCCTCTGCCCGGTAGCCGGTATCGGTCTCATAGACATAGACCTGACGCCCTACCCGCACTGCTTTGCTGACTCCGCCCTGCGTCAGCCCCAACAATTCTGCCGCGCGCGCCTGACCATGCTCTTTCACGAAGTCAGATAATGGTTGCCTGTTCATAGGTTCACCTCGTACTTACACGAACATAATACCTAAAGTAGTGACTCAATCAATACCCTGGGTTGTTGTTATAAAATTACTAACGGTAATAATTCGGGAATGGGAACAAGAAACCTCACACCAGAAGAGACAGCTGAAAGCCAACGGTTGAAAGCTATCTTCGAAGCAAAAAAGAAAACTCTCGGCCTCAGCCAACAGGCCGCGGGCAATGCTATGGGCATTAGCCAGGCGGCAGTAGGGCACTACCTGAACGGCAGAAACCCACTAAATCTCAATGCCGCCCACCATTTTGCGGAAATCCTGAATTGCAGCATTAACGACTTCAGCCCGCGCCTAGCTGCCGAGGCCAGCCGCTACATGCTGCGCGAGCCCACTGGTAGCTACAACAACCTAGAAACCGCCACCCAACCACGCCAAACGCGCCTGGCCCCAATTGTAAGCACTATCATGGCAGGCAGCTGGGGTAGCGCTCCTGACATACACCCAGTCGGCCACGGCGAAGACTACGAACCGGTACCATCCGGCGCGTCTGATCATTCTTTCTGGATGCGAGTGAAAGGTGATTCCATGGTGTCACCGATACCAGCAGCAGACAGCTTTCCACCTGGCACTTTGGTCCATGTTGACCCGGAAATGCATTGGGAATATGGCGATTATGTTGTCGCAAAGCTGGATGACAGCGAGGAAGCGACATTCAAGCAGATCGTTGAGGATGCTGGCCGCAGATACCTCAAGCCCCTCAACAACGCCTACGGCCTGATTGCTATAAATGGCAACTGCCGAATTGTTGGAAAGGTAACGGAATACAAGAGAAAGCTATAGAGGCCATAACAACAACCCCCCTCCGGCTCTATTCGTAGAGGTTCCAGCAGTAAAGGAAATATTCATCCCTAAAGTCATCAACCACCCTCTTTTTCATTGCAGCGGTGCTGTATCTGTTTTCCTTGTAGGCCTTGACGATGATGGCAGACAACACTTCCTCGCCATCCGCAACCCCCATTAACTCCGACATCGCCGCCCCATCTTGCCGTTTGGTCATTACAGCTTCAGCGATTGCTGACAGCCGAGTGCAAGTCTCTTGCCTGCTGAGATCCTCCTCAGCGCCCACCCGGCCCGCAGCGATGCATATAAAAAGAACGATCAATAACCTCATCATCACCATCCCCCACCAGTCCGAGAAAGAAAATAACCCCCGTAATTCTGCGTAAAACAACAAAATTCGGCAAATTCCGCATTTTTATAACCCAAGGTATTGACCAATAATAATACCTTGGGTAGTGTTTGCTCATACCCAAGGTAGGAGAACAACCATGGCCACAGTCCACATCCACCCCACTGCCGCCACACCGGCAGCCATCTACAAGCTGCAGCGCCAAACCGGCCTGGTCGCCGTTATCCACGGCACCAGCGCCCAGCTGATTCCCCACAGCCACTGGCTGGCCCGCAAAGGCAATGCCCTGCCGCGCCACCAGCGCCGCTCTGCCGTGCCGGCCATCCAGCGCCTGAGCGCCCACCACCGTAATCACGGTGGCGACGGCCCCAGCGCGGCCTGATCGGGTGACCACCATGACCAGCATTCCAGCCCGCATCCACAACGCCCAGCGCGCCTTCAAGCGCCTACAGACCACCGCCGACATGGAGCAAGCCATGCTGCGCAGTGGCCGGTTGCTGGACCGCTACATGGCCGAACTGCCCGTCAGCAATCAAACGCTCACCGCCCGGGCCCACATCACCGAACAGGCAGACCAGTACTTGGCCCGCTGCCGCCGCAAACGCACAGGGAGTAACGCCGCATGAGACTCACCATGCAGAACGAAAAGGAACTTCGCACCGCCATTCGCGGTACCGACAAAGGCGCCAGCAGCACCACGCTAATCCGTGTCCACGGCATCACCCTTGCCGTCGCCGTAAGCAAAAGCGTAGAAGCCACCACCGTGACCATCTACCCCGCCGCAGACCCGAGCCAGGTGATCTACCACGGCACAGGCACAGCGGGCGAATGCTACGCCGATGCAGCCGATGCTATTGAAGGGGCGGTGGTATGAACCTGCTTACCGACAAGCTGAGCATGAATGACTACCAGCTCAATCGTGCCCGCGCCGAAATCATGCACAACCTGAACCTCGGGGTAGAGAAAGCGCTTCAGGGTGAGGCTGACCATACCCACGTGATCCTGCTCCGCCTGGACGGCATCTGGACAGCCTTCATGGGCCAACCACTAGGGCATCTTGCTCAACGCGCCACGACACTCATTGCTGCTGCCCAGTACCACCGCATGGGCAGCCCTCACATCCTCACCGACGCCGGACGACAACTCACAGGCCTCACCACCGGAGAACCCGCATGAAAATCATCGCCTTCACCGGCCCCGGCGGCGCCGGCAAAAACACCGCTGCCGAAGCCCTTGGCACCGAGTGGCACACCAACGAAGTGGCCTTCACCGCCCCGCTGTACGACATGGCAGCCGCCGCCTTGGGCCACACCCCCGAACAGATCAACCAGCTCAAGCAGCAGGGCGACAAAGCTATCCGCGCCATGCTGGAACAGCTGGGTGACGTGGTGCGCAACACCATCCGTCCGGACTACCTCATCGTGCGCCTGGTAGACACCCTGCGCGAACTGGAAGACAGCCAAGACACACCGGAACTGGCCGTCATCACCGACCTGCGCACCGAAGAGGAAGCCTACTGGGTGCGGGCCATGAGGGGCTTGGTGATCCACGTCAGCCGCCCGGAAGGGACCAGCGACAGCGAACACAACACCAACCAGCCCATCACTTTTGCCCAGGGTGATCAGTACCTGCTGAACAACGGCACGGCAGAAGACCTGGGGAAGATCGCCTGCGCGATCGTAAAAGGCTGGATTGTTGCCAATTCACCCGCAGCCCAGAACCGGTTTCAGGGGGCAGCATGATCAACGCTCACAGCACTAATATCCTCAAATTCCTTAGGAACGGCATCAGCATCGTTCATGAAATAATTCTCGTGATAATCCTGAAGATGATCATGCAGATTTTTCATCCTATTGCTGACGTCTTGAACGGTAATCAGATCTACTTTCGGAAGCTCATCAGAAAGGCAATAAGCAAGATAAGCCTTAAAGTCCTCACCAATAATCACGCCATTGTTGACCAAGACAATCACTCCAGGGTTTGGAAGGTCACCCAGCATCACTTTTCTAAGATCGACAAGATCATCTACCACAGTCTCAAGGCGCTCAGAAAGCACAAGACGAAACGTGGCTGGAGCATTATAGCTAAGCCCGCTGTGGATATGCTTGATGATGTTTTCGGCCCCACCTCCCAGCCGAGACATTATAACTTTAGCTCTCACAATTCCCTTGTGATGTTGCAGCACCTGATCGTGAATTGCTTTAGCTCTGGATTCCTTTATCTGCCTCTCATGCTGACGTTGAGCATTAAAGATACTCAGCATCGAAACACCAACAGAACCCGCGATGGCCACGACCGTAAGAATAGCCTGCACCCAAGCCGCAGTACTGTTGCTCCAAAACCAAGTTGCCCAGCAGTTCCAATCACCTTTGCACCAGTACCATTCCATAGCGGTCTTCTCCCCCGATTCAACGAAGGGATAACCATCTGCCAGCTTGCCCCGGCAAGTCAATGGGCAGGAGGTGCCGCATGAACCTGCTAGCCCACCTCCTATTCCGGCTCACGACCAACCGTCCCACCCGGCTGATCAAGATCAGCGGGCAGCCTTACCTTGAGCGCTACTTCCTGTGCCAGGTACTCGGCATCACCGTTTACCTGCACCGCTTTGTGCGCGACGACAAAGACCGCGCCCTGCACAACCACCCATGGCGGCACGCCATCAGCTTGGTGCTCACCGGCGGCTACACAGAACACCAAGGCCTGCTCATGGGTAGAACACCCGACGGCATCGACACAGTGCTCACCACAGTGAAGCCCGTGAAGTGGTTTAACCACATCCGCCACAGCAGCCACCACCAGATCGTCCGCGTGAAACCCGAAACCTGGACGCTCTTCATGCACACCCGCTGGCGGTTTGAATGGGGCTTTCTCGAACGCCTCACCGGCCCACTGCCGCACTACCGCTACCGCAAGCACATACCAGAACAACCCCGCCAATGGTGGCTCACCGCGCCACCAGCCAAGCGGGCAAACCGAGAACCCTTCGGAGGTTAACCATGAGCCAGCCCACCTACCGCATCAAGCACGCCGCGCAGCGCCTTGGCACCAAGCCCGGCCAACTCCGCGAACAGCTACGTGGCATGGGCGCCATCACCGCCGAAGAACGGGCCCACCCAACATGGGTGCGCGAGGGCTGGCTCAAAGAAGAACACACCCAGTACCACCACCCCGTAGTGGGCTGGACATGGCGAACACGAATCGACATCACCGAAGCCGGCCTTGTGGAACTGTTTGGCCTGCTCGATAACGCCGCATAGAGGGGCACATGGAATGGACGCAAAAGCACAAATACGCGCTCAGCGCCGGGGCCTACCAGGTCAGCAAGACATACACAGCCACCAAAGCCGTGTACACCGCCTGGCCACCCAAACCGCCATACAACAGAGCCCTGCCATGGCAGGCCCTCGTGCACCAGTGCATTGGCTGCTACAGCGATGCCGGCCAGGCAAAAGCCGCCTGCGAAGCTCACGCGGCCCTGTCCAGCTTATGCAGCTTCCTCTACCGACAGAGCGACAGCAAAAACAAACCGACTGCGCCCTGCTGATCATCACCCTGGTCAGCGGCAGCGCCCTAGCAATCTGGCTGCTACTGCGATGAACACACTCTTTCTACTCATGGCCGAATTCGAGACAGCGGAAATCCCGCTCGACGCTCTCGCCGAAAAATACCTCGGCCTGAGCCCGGCCCAAGCCAAACGCCGTGCTGCCCGCCAGGCACTGCCGTTTCCCGCACACCGGGGAAGCCGCAGCCAGAAGGCCCCGTGGCTAGTGCACACCCAAGACCTCGCCAACCACCTCGACGCGCAACGCAACGAAGCCGCCCGGGAATGGAAAGCGATCAACGAAGCAGCTTGAAAGGAGCCCATATGAAAGACGCAACGATTGAAGCAGGAATGGAAGGAATCAGCCAACACGTCACCAACACCACCTGGTTGTGCCACGCACTTTCCAAAAACGCCGGCTGGTGGACCGACCCTGATACAGGAAACGACATCGACCCCAACCCCACCTTCCCGGTGAAGCTCTGCCTGATCCATTCCGAGATCAGTGAAGCCATGGAAGGCCACCGAAAAGGCCTGAAAGACGACCACCTTCCCCATCGGGACATGGCGGAAGTAGAGCTGGCCGATGCCCTTATTCGCATCCATGACCTCGCCGGAGCCATGGGCTACGACCTCGGGGGCGCTGTTACAGAAAAGCTGGCTTACAACCAACAACGCGCCGATCACAAGCTGGCCAACCGCGCCGGCAACAACGGCAAGAAGTACTAACCACCAACCCCCAATGGGAGAGAGAACCATGCGTACAAACGTAGATGACTTCATCAGCGAACTGGACGGCGGCATGTTCGCCCAAAAGCTCGGCCAGGCCCTGTCCGATGTCGCCGCCGGCACCATCGACCACGGCAAAGGCAAAAAGAAAGGGAAGATCACCATCGAGCTGGACGTTCAGCAGATCGGTGAATCCCACCAGGTGCAAATCGGCCACACCCTGAAAGTGTCGCGCCCCACCCTGCGCGGTAAGGCTACCGAAGAAGACACCACCACCACACCCATGTATGTGGGCAAGGGCGGCAAGATGACCATCGCCCCCGATGCCCAGATGGACTTCCTGAAAACCCCTGCAACTGAGGAGCAATAACCCGATGGAAACAATCACCTCAACCAGCATCCTGGAATACATCCAGGATAACGGCACCCGCCTGGCCTTCAACTTCTCGGCAGCGGAACAAAATCTCGACGTAGCCGCCTTGCCCAACGATACAAAGGTGCTGGATCTGGAGCAGTTCAAGCCACTGCGCAACCGCTTCCGGGGCAAATTCGCCACCACCAGCGTTGAAGATTTCGTCAACTACACCGAGCACAAGGCCGATTCTGGTGCCGAGTGTTTCGTCTACCCCGACGACATGACCGCCACCGCAGTGTTGAACCTGGGCAACATTAGCGCACCGGGCCACGCCGATAGCTTGGCGAAAATGAACCTCAAAACCACCGCCGCCTTCGATGCTCTGAACAAAATTGACGGCGCCACCCGCACGCAACAGCAGCTGGCCGAATGGCTGGAAGACTGGCGCGACAGCGTTCAGGGCCTCACCAGCGACGAACAGAGCCTCACAGCCAACAAAGTCATCGCCGCCATCCGCCGTATTACCATCAAGGCCGGTAGCACCAGCGATCACACCGAAGGCCAGCTCAGCGCCACCCGTTCCTCACTGGAACAAGTGGAAGCCAGCAGCAACAGCGAACCGCTGCCCAGCTTCATCCTCTTCAAGTGCACCCCCTATCAGGGCCTCGCTGAACGCACCTTCATACTGCGCATGAGCCTGCGCGCCGATGAGGAAAAGCCCCTGCTCAGCCTGCGTATCATTCGCCCTGAACAGCACGAAGAAGAAATGGCTGAGGAATTCGCCGGCCTGCTGCAAGAAAAATTCGGCGACACCCTCCCCGTCACCATCGGCGCCTTCAGCGCCTAACAGGAAGCCGCATGCTAATCGCCCGTTTCTCCGTGCACGACGACAACCCATGGATAAGCCCCAAGGCCCGCAGCCTTGGCAGCCGGAAATGGTTAATCAAACCCCACGCGGGAAACGGGCCTGCACGCAGCACAGACGAAATCCGCAACCAAAACCCCTGCAACCTGGTGGACATACTCGAAACCGCCACCCAGTGCATCGACGACATGCTGAGCGAACACGCCCACACCGTCACCGATGCCGGGTTCCAGGTGTTTTTGTTGCGGTAGGGAGAGAGCAATGAGCAAGTACACACGCGAGCAACTGACCAACATGGCCACCGAAGTACTGCGCGCCCGCCTTTCCGGCGACGAACGGGAAGCCATTCTGGTAGCGAGAATTTCCACTGCCACCGGTTTGTCGGCTAGGGACGTCGAAAACCGAATCGAACTACTCGCCATGGGCGTGCCAACGCCATAACCAGCAGCCCAACCATAACCGCGAAGTTCAAAGCCGTGCAGCAGGCATGGCGCCAGTTTCAGGAGCAATACGATGAGTGATATTCGAGAGGCGTTTGAGGCGCTGAACAAGTACCGAAAAGCCTACGACGAAATGTATCAAATGCTAGGCATATTCCTCGACGCAGACGAGGGGCTGGAAAAGCCGGACATTGACGAAGCCTGGGCGGCATTCAATCTAGCTCCCGGCCCTGTTTACTGGAAGGCCATCGAAGCCGCCCTTAGCGCCAATAGTGGGGAGGCGGTGCCCGTCCCATGGCCCGACCATATTGCCGACGCCGGGAAGGTGGATGATATGGGCGGCTGGACGGGGTCTATTACTCGAAGCCAAGCTATCAAAATTCTAGATAGGGCCACCGACAAAGACGACCCTCACTGGGAGTTTGTTGTTGAAGATTTCTATGACGAAGCCAGCGACACCATGCCCACAATTTTTCATGTTTTTGCTGCTATCGGAGTCACCGAGGAAGAATACCGGAAGGCAACCGGGGCAGAGAACATTGACTGGCCTGCCACCGACCCCTCTGTGCCGGAGAACGATGCGGGAGCAGATGCAGTCATCCAGTTCAAAGACGAGCTACTGAAATCTGTTAAGCCTATTTTCCAGCCACACATCGAAGGCGTCTGCGCTGTTGTACTCGAACGCCTCCGCACCGCTGGCGACGAGGGGGAGGATTAAATCATGAAATGGATTTCACAGCACAAGTGTGAGTGCGGGTTTAGGAAGAAACTTCCCTTTGACAGTACTTTCTTTGCGCACGATGACGCCTGTCCAAAATGCGGGGAATTCCAGTCAGAGATGGAGCTAGTAGTGGAGCGATGGGTCAGCCTAGCAAAATGGTGGAACCCGCTTACATGGCGGGAGGGCTACTGGGTGCCCCGCCCCACCCATAACGGAGGTGAGAGCGATGAGCAATAACCATGCCGCCATGTGCGTTTATTGCGGCGAAGCGGTGATATACGACACGCGAGAAGTCACCGACATGGCCAACGCTCACGCGAAAATCGTTGAGCATGACCAGCAGTGCCCACGGAATCCGCTTGTGGCTCGCATTGCGGAGCTTGAGAAAGCGCTGGAGCGCACAGTTGATCAAGCGGAGCGGTGCCTGAATGAAGCATGCTGCTCTGCCGTCGAAAAACTCACCGAGCTTGCCCCGCACATGGGGTGGGATGCTGGCGAGGAAACAGCAAAGCTACACATGCGCCGTGTCCGCGCCGCCGCCCTGCTCAAGGAGAAGGACTAATGCCCTACTCCCGCGCCAGCTTCCGCCACACCTTCAACTCCGGCGATACCGTGGAAATGACCAGCAACCCATTTAAGGCCAACAGCTGGAGCCGGGCACGGGAGCTGGCCAGGGCTTTTGGCTATGACGATGACGTGAGAATAGCGGTGGCTGACGTGGATCAGAGCAGCGGACGCCGCACTGAATACCCGCAACTGACAGTGGTGGAGTGAATAATGGAAGAGCTAAAAATTCTGGTTGGAATGGTCGCAGATCTGCCTCAGATGGCGCTCTGGGTTGTTGCCCTGTTTTTCGCATACAAGGTCACGATAGTCGGGTCCATCTTTGGCGTGCTGCGCCTGCTTATCATCAAGGCGCACAGCTGGCTGACTACCCCGAGAGAAAACATCGTCAGGGAAGTAAAGGATTCAGATGTCGACCGGCTGACAATCCGGGATGCCTACCCGGAACTGATCAACCAAATTGAACGCCTTCGCGGCGTGGGCAGAGGGCAGCGCGATTCAAAATACATCCACACCCAGGACGTGGAGTGGTTACGCGATGCCATCACCGAGAAAATAAAGCGCGGTGATCAAGCATGAACCACTTTCGCACCCACCCCCAAGCCGGCTTCAACTTCGATGAACTGATCGTGGACAACTTCGCCGGCGGCGGGGGTGCCAGCACCGGCATCGAGCAGGCCATTGGCCGCCCCGTGGATATCGCCATCAACCACAACCCGGTGGCACTGGCCATGCACGAGACCAACCACCCCCACACCAAGCACTACTGCGAATCCGTGTGGGATGTGGATCCGCGCAAGGTCACCCAGGGACGGCCGGTAGGCCTCGCCTGGTTCAGCCCAGACTGCCGCCACTTCAGCAAAGCCAAAGGTAGCAAGCCCGTCTCACCACAAGTGCGCGGCCTGGCCTGGGTAGTCATGCGCTGGGTGGGTACCGTGAAACCCCGGGTGATCATGCTCGAGAACGTGGAGGAATTCGTCACCTGGGGACCAGTGATCAAAGAAGAAACCCCGGACGGCATCATTCACATGCCCTGCCCGAAGCGTAAAGGTCACACCTTCCGCAGTTTCGTGAACGCCCTGAAGCGCCACGGGTACCAGGTAGAATGGAAAGAGCTGCGGGCCTGCGACTACGGCGCCCCCACCATCCGCAAGCGCCTGTTTCTGGTCGCCCGCTGCGATGGCCAGCCCATCGTCTGGCCAGCCGCCACCCACGGCCCGGGCCTCAAGCCCTATCGCACCGCCGCAGACATCATCGACTGGAGCCTTCCCTGCCCCAGTATCTTCGAGCGCAAGCGGCCCCTCGCCGATGCCACTTGCCGCCGGATCGCCGAAGGCATCCGCCGCTATGTCGTGGAATCAGGGGATCCGTTCATTGTGCCCATCGCCAACTTCAACGGCAGAGACACCACACACAACATCCGCGAACCGCTCCGGACGATCACGGCTTGGCCAAAGGGCGGCCACTTTGCACTGGTTCAGGCTTTCCTCGCCAAGCACTACACCGGCGTAGTCGGTACCGACCTGCGCCAACCCCTTGGCACCGTCACCACAGTGGATCACCACAGCCTGGTGACCAGCCACATGGTGAAGCTGCGCGGCAGCAACACCGGCCACGAAGCCCGGGAGCCCCTGCACACAATCAGCGCCCAGGGCACCCACCATGGCGAAGTCCGGGCCTTCCTGATGAAGTACTACAGCGAGGGAGGCCAGTGGCAGGCCCTGAAGGAGCCCCTGCACACCATCCCCACCAAAGACCGACTCGGCTTGGTCATGGTGAAAGGCGAGCCCTACCAGATCGTGGATATCGGCATGCGCATGCTGCAGCCCCACGAGCTATTCACCGGCCAGGGCTTCCCGGCTGACTACATCCACACCCACACCTTCGACGGCACCCGCCTCACCAAGGCCGACCAGGTGAAGATGTGCGGCAACAGCGTCTCACCCTACCCTTGCCGGGCACTGGTGGAGGCAAATATGGTTCAATCAATGGAGGCAGCAGCATGAACACAGGAGCCACCATGGTCACCGATGAGCAACGCCTGCACCAACTGGGCATGGCGACCCTCAGCGATAAAGCAAAAAGCATCTGCGAGCAGCAGTACCGCCTGCATGGCCCCATCGCTGGCTGCAGCAGCTGCCCACTGGCCTCGCCATGCAGAGCAAACCCGGTACCGGATACTCTGGACGAACACCAAAGCCGCATTGAGGCGATCAACACAACGGCGGAAGGCTGCCAGGTGGGTGCGTCATGACCAGTATGCGTTTTCTCACCGAGGCCGAGTTAGAGCACCTGACCGGCTACAGAGCGCCCAGCTGCCAACGACGAGAGCTGCTGACGATGGGCATCCGCTTCTTTACCCGGCCAAAAGACGGGCACCCAGTTGTGCTGCACGAAGATGTCGCCGCAACCCAGAAGAAGAGCACCAAAGGGAGAGAGCCAGCATGGCAAAAAGCCAGCTGAAGCCATTTGCGCAAGGGGTGCGATGGAAAAATGGCGCGTGGCGTTACCGCGTACCCCGCTGGGTAGACCCCATCACCCTGAACCGTGTCTTTGAGGGCCGCAAGGAAGTCACACTGGGCCCCAATATGGCAGACGCGGCCCAGCGTTACTCCGAACTAATGAGAGAACTGGAAGGCGGCATCAGCACCATCCGCACCATCGGCGAGCTGATGGACCGATATGCCGCCGAAGTGATCCCCCTGAAAGCCCCTGCCACCAGGAAAAACAATCTGATCAGCATCAGCCGCCTGCGCCCCGTGTTCGGCGCCATGCTCCCCCATGAATTCGAGAGCCACCACGCATTCAAATACCGGGATATCCGCCGGGAAACGCCCACATCAGCAAATAGAGACATAGAAGTCCTATCACACCTGTTCAGCAAGGCGATTGAATGGGGGCTATTGCGCAACGATCAGCACCCCATTCGAGGCCTTCGGATCAAAAACCCGAGCAAGACACGGGATCGGTACGTGAGCAACGCGGAACTGGAAGCCGCCCTGGAACTGGCCAGCCCCTTCCTCTGCGCCTACGTTCGCCTGAAGGTGGCCCTTGGCCTCAGGAAAGCCGACATGCTGCGTCTGGAGCTCAGGAACGCCTCACCGGACGGTATCACCGCCAAACCCTCGAAAACGGCCTCCACGTCCGGGAAATCGACGGTATACACCTGGAACGAAGAACGGCAGTCAGCCTGGGAAGCGGCAAAAGCCATGCGGCCCAAGCGAGTGGCCAGCATTACCTACCTGTTCTGCACCCGCAGCGGCGACCCGTATATCAAGGAAGACGGCACCACCAGTGGCTTTGACAGCATCTTCCGCCGGTGGATCGACAAGTGCCTGGAGAAAGGAGTGATCGGGGAGAGATTCACGGAGAACGACCTTCGAGCGAAGGTAGCCAGCGATAGCCAAGACTTGGAACAAGCGCGCCGTAGACTGAGCCACACCAGCGCCACGACCACCCGCCGCCACTACGCCAGAAAGCCCGAGAGAGCAGACTAGTGTGGGACAACTGGCCACCTGTGGGACAACGAAAAAGGGCCCGCCAGTGGCGAGCCCTTTAAATATGGTGGGTCGTGCTGGATTCGAACCAGCGACCAATTGGTTAAAAGCCAACTGCTCTACCAACTGAGCTAACGACCCGCTCCCGAAGGAGGCGCAAATAATACGGATTTATTTCTGGGTGACAAGGGGTTAACCGAAATTTTTTCCGCTTTATTGATAGTTTGTTGGATCTTTAACCAATGCATCGGCGAAGCCTTGGCTGCGCAAGCGGCAACTGTCGCATTTGCCACAGGCATTGCCATTCTCGTCAGCCTGATAGCAGGACACCGTGAGCCCGTAATCCAGCCCAAGCTCGACCCCCTGTTGAATAATCTGCGCCTTACTCAGGTGCATCAACGGGGTCTCGATCTGCATCGGCCGGCCTTCCACCCCGGCCTTGGTGGCCAGATTGGCCATGGACTGGAACGCCTCGATAAACGCCGGGCGGCAATCCGGATAGCCGGAATAATCCACCGCATTCACGCCAATAAAAATGGCTTGAGCATCAACCACTTCCGCCAGACCTAGCGCCAACGACAGAAATACCGTGTTACGCGCCGGCACATAGGTCACCGGGATGCCCTCGCCGCCATCTTCCGGCACATCAATGGAATGATCGGTCAGGGCGGAGCCGCCAATATTGCCCATACCCAGCTCAATCACACGATGACTCAAGGCCCCCAGCGCCCCGGAAACCTGCACCGCCGCATCCAGCTCCGAGCGGGTGCGCTGGCCATAATCAAAGGCGATGGTATGGCATTCATAGCCCTGATCTCGTGCGATGGCCAGGCAAGTGGCAGAATCGAGGCCACCGGACAGCAACACCACGGCTTTTTTCATGGCAGGCTCCTTAATTACTCGTTACTTGAAGGTTCTGAGGCTTCTGCGTCAGGCCTCGGACGTCTATCAACGCCCCCGGGCATCATTCCAAAGATACTTATGCAGTTGTAACTGAAAGCGCACAGGCAGACGGTCCGCGACAATCCAGTCCGCCAGATCCCCCGGTGCCAGACCGTCCTGCACCGGCGAAAACAGCACATCGCTGACCCGTTTATGCAGCTGGTGTTGATCCAACATGAAGCGCGCCCAGTCATAATCCTTGCGGTCCGCCAGCACGAACTTCACCTGATGGTGCGCCTTGAGCAGGGGGATGTTCTCCAGACGATTGTTGTGCTGTTCCCCGGAGCCTGGCGCCTTGAGGTCCATGACCACTGAAACGCGCTCATCCACTCCGGCAATATCCATGGCACCACCGGTTTCCAGACTCACCTGGTAACCGTCATCACACAGCGCCGTGAGCAACGGCAGGCAGTTCGGCTGGGCCAGCGGTTCGCCACCGGTCACCGTCACGTAGTGCGCCCCATGGGCCGCCACCTGCTCGCGAATCGCCACCAAGGTCCATTTCTCCCCACCGGAAAAGGCATACTCCGTATCACACCAGACACAGCGCTGCGGGCAGCCGGTCAGGCGCACGAATACCGTCGGGCAACCCACGGTGCGGGATTCACCCTGTAGGGAATGGAAAATTTCGGTAAGACGGAGTTCCACAACATCTCCTGAGGGCCCCTTAATCGTCGGTTGGGGCGGAAATGCGCGGATTCTATCACCTTTGCCGGCCTCTGTGCCGCCGGTAAAGGTGACAGGAAGGTGTTACGGGTTGAGCTGGTCCAGCAGGCTCTTGGCCTGGCCGGCTTCGCTGCTATCCGGGTATTGCTTGATCAGCTTGTGCAGATTGACCTTGGCGGGCGAAACCTCACCGGCTTTGGCCTGCATGACAGCCAGGATATAGAGGCTTTTCGGGGCCTTGCTATGCTCCGGGTAATCGTCAGCCACCGCCTGAAAATGGCCTTCCGCCTTCTTCAAGTCCGGCTCTTTCTGGTCACTGTATAGCTTACCCGCCCAGAAATGGGCGTTGGCCCGGGACATTCCCTGCGGGAATTCCCCCAAATACGCCTCGAAACCGGCAATGGCACCCTTGAAGTCACCACCGACCAATTTGTCCTTGGCGGCATTGTAGGCGGCACGGTCCGCTTCCGGGTCATTATCCCCTTCAGCGCCGTCCTCTGGCTGCTCGGTCTGTCCCCGTTCAGCCAGCGTATTAATTCGGGTATCCAGATCCAGATAACGCTCACGTTCGGCTTCCTTGAGAGTGGAAAGCTCGTGGCGCAGCTCTTCCAGCTGACCCTGCAGCTGCTGAATCTGTTCTTCAAACTGTTGCTGCTGTTGCATCAACACCATCAACCCATCCTCGTTCACCGCAGCAGACGGTGTAGAGGTATTGCGCATTTGGGATTGCGCCTGGGCGAGGCTGCGCTCTTCAACGGCCAGCGGCCCAGTGCTCTGTGCATGCGCACAGAACACCAGGGAGCTGAGCATCGCGCCTGCGAGCAGGCGCGCTGTCATCACTACCTTCATGCCTTACGGACGGCCGGACAGGTAGTTGATTTCTACGCGGCGGTTCTTGGCCCAGTCCATTTCACCGTGGCCAAAGGCTGCCGGCTTCTCTTCACCGTAGGAAACGATTTCCAGCTGTGAAGAAGCAACACCCTGTACGCGCAGGAACTTCTCTACCGCTTTGGAACGACGCTCGGACAGAGCAACGTTGTATTCACGGGTACCGCGCTCATCAGCGTGACCTTCCAGACGAATTTTCGCGTTAGCGTTGTTCTTCAGGTAGGTCGCGTGGGCACGCAGAGTTTCGAAAGCCGCAGCCGGAACGGTGTTGCTGTCGAACGCGAAGTAGATAACGCGAGAATCGGTAGTACCGTCGTAGTTGGACGGATGGTTGTAGAAGTTGTCAGCAGTCAGCGGGATGCTGCTGGTGTCCGGCTTAACCGGCTCTGACGGCTCAACCGGAGTGACCGGAGAAGTGTCAGTCTGCTGAGACATGTTGTCAGTCGCAGAAGAATCGTCTTCAGTCGGGGTGCTGGAACAGGCTGCCAGGGCAGCTGCCAGCACAATGGCAAACAGCGGGTTAAGTAATGAACGCATGCGAAAAGCTCCTATAATTTCCTAGTATTGGACTCCGAGAACCACTCAGAGGAACGGCGACCATGCCGGTTCTCTGACTTCCCCTTCCTTCGACGGCAGCTCAACTTTCACTCTGCCATCGATGGATACGGCTTCCAGAACCCCCGTTCCCCCGTGTTGCGTCCCGTAAATTACCATACTTCCATTGGGTGCAACACTGGGCGATTCATCCATATCGGTGCGGGTCACAATATTGAATGTGCCGCGCTGGAGGTCCTGCACACCGACATTGAAATTTCCATTTCGTCGATGCACATAAACGAGATAGCGGCCATCGGGGGTCACATCCGAGCGCGCATTATAGGCGCCCTGGAACGAAACCCGCCGGACCGACTTATCATTTATGTTCAGTTTATAAATCTGTGGGCCACCGGAACGGCTGGAGGTAAACACCAGGTGTTCGCCATCGGGCAACCAACGCGGCTCGGTATCAATGCCGTAATTGTTGGTTAACCGGGTCAGCCCTTTGGTGGACAGATTTAGCATATAAATTTCGGGATTACCGTCACGCGACAGCGTCAGAGCCAACTTCTGGCCATCCGGCGACCAGTCCGGGGCACCGTTGATGCCACTGAAACTGGACACTTTTTCGCGCTCGGTGGTCGCCAGGCTGTGAATATAAATGGCCGGGCGCCCCTGATCTTCAAACGATACGTAAGCAATTTTCCTGCCATCCGGCGACCAGGTAGGGCTCATAATGGGCTCTTTACTGCGCAGGATCGTGGTGACCCGGTGCCCATCAGCATCCGCATACTGGAGCTGGTAGGGGTTGGAATCATGGCGATTATGCGTCACATAAAGGATCTTGGTGGAGAAAGCGCCGGGAATGCCGGTGAGCTGCTCATAAATACGATCACTGATGGCATGGGCCACATCACGCAGCTGCGACTCAGGCGGGCGATAGGTTTCCGACATCAGCTTTTTCTGCCGGGCAACATCAAACAGCGCATAACTGACTTCGTAGCCACCGGTCTCCTGGCGCTTCATGCTGCCAGTGATCACATACTCCGTGCCCAGCACCTTGAAGTCCCGGTAAATCATTTCCTGCTCGTTGCGCGGGCGACTGAGCATGTCTTCCGCTGGCAACGGCTTGAACTGGCCGCTGCGATGCAGGTCGGCCTGAATGATTTCGGACACATCTTCCGGCGCATTTTGCGCGCCATCAAAGGGCACGACAGCAATCGGCACCGCGTCCACGCGCCCTTCTGTTACCTTGATCAGCAACTCTGCCTGGGCATTTACCATCCACAGGGCTGCCATCAGGGCGATACTGATTTGTGTCCACACTTTGCGTTTACAGGTTTGCTGCATCCTTAACACACCTATCATTGTGCAACTCCAGGATCAAATTCGATCACCAGTGAGCGAAACTGTTGGTTAAACAACTGGCCATCCGGTACGGGTAACGGGCTGGCCAGCTTGACGGCGTTCACGACCGATTCGTCGAAATCCGGATAACCACTGCTTTCTGCCACCGACACATTGATCACTTCACCGCCCGGGATCATCTGTATTTTTACCCGCGTGGTGATGTCATCCCGGTTACGGTAATTGCCGGGAATCCGCCAGCGCTGCCCCACATGGGCGGCGATGGCATCGGTAAAACTGGCCACTTCGGCGTCAGCCTGGTCCGCGTTGCTGGCCGCTTCCTGATCGGGCTGATCGGACACCTTGCTCTGCCTGTCCATTTCCAGCTCTTCCTCGGCCAGCATTTCTTCCACACTCGGTGTATCAATGTCAGGCACTACCGGTTTTGGATCCGCTTTGGGCGCTGGCTTCGGGTCCGGCTTCTTCACCGGATCCGGTTTTTTTTCCGGCGCAGGCTTGGGTTTTGGCTCAGGCTTGGGCGTCGGTTTCGGCGCGGGCTTGGGCTTGGGCTTGGGCTTGGGCTCTGTTTTCGGTTCAGGCTTGGGCTTGGGCTTGGGTTTCGCAGCAGGCTTGGGCGTTGGCTTCACTTCCGTTTTCGGCTTCGCCACCGGTGCTTTCTGCTGCTTCGACCGCTCCACCATGGTGGCCTTTACATGGGGCGGCACCACCGGGGCCTTGTGCAGGGACGGGTCCGTGCTCCAGCTGAACACCAGCAACCCGAACACCAGCAGGTGGATAAACAGCGTGAACAGCAACCCAACGCGGCGATCACTCATTGCGTCCCTGCGGTTCCGTCACCAACCCGAGCTGGGAAATACCCGCTTCCTGTAACGCCCCCATCAGCGACACCACCCGGGCATAGGCCACGTTGCCATCGCCTTCCACCAGAAACAGGGTGGACGGCTTGTGCTTGTGGATACGCAGCACATGGCCTTTCACGGTTTCCAGGCTGGAGGACTTCTGGCTGTCGCCACCCACATCAATGAAATAGCTGCCATCGGCGGTAACGGAAATGATCACCGGTTCGTTCTTGGTGGTATCAATGGGGTCGCTGTTGCTGTCCGGCAGGTCCACATTGATGCCCTGGGTCATCATCGGCGCCGTGGCCATGAAGATCACCAGCAACACCAGCATCACATCGATGTAGGGCACCACGTTCATTTCGGCAACGAGCTTGCGCGGCACCCGTATCTTTACGCCGCTCATGCTCATGCCTCGCGCCCGTGAGCCTGACGGTGCAGTACGGAAGAAAACTCTTCCGCGAACATTTCGTTCTCCGTCAGCAAGGCATCACTCTGGGCGGAGAAGCGGTTATAGGCCATCACCGCTGGAATCGCCGCGAACAGGCCAATGGCCGTGGCAATCAGCGCTTCTGCGATACCCGGCGCAACCACACTGAGGGTCGCCTGTTTCACATTAGCCAGCGCCATAAAAGAGTTCATGATGCCCCAGACCGTGCCGAACAGGCCCACATAAGGGCTGGTGGAGCCAACCGTGGCCAGAAACGGCAAATGTTTGGTCAGGCGAGTCTGCTCACGCTGCAAGGCAACGCGCATGGCCCTTTGAGCACCATCCATGACCGCTTCGGCACCGCGGGTGCTTTTGGAGAGACGAACAAACTCCTGGAACCCGGCACGGAAGATGGCTTCAGTGCCGGAGTCCACGTCTGGGTCCTTGCGGCTCTGGTTGTAAAGGGACGCCAGATCATCGCTGGACCAAAATTTTTCCTCAAAGGCACGACCGGCACGATGGGCCCGTCCGAGCACTCGGAAGCGGCCAACAATCATGTACCAGGACGTCAGTGACGCCAGAATCAACAGCGCCATCACCAGCTGTACCACCACGGTGGCGTTGCTGATCAAACTGACGACAGACATGTCGGATGCCTCAACCATGTAGCCCTTCTCCTTTACTGGCCGCGCTAAATTTCTTATACAGTGCCGACGGAATCGCCGTCGGCTTCAAGGTATCGGCACTCACGCAGGCGACTTTGATCTCCGCCTGGCAAATCAATGTTTCCGCCTTTTTCACCTGCTGATCAAACAGCAGCGTGGCCTTGCCCAGTTTTTTCAATGTGGCTGTCACGGTCAGCGCATCATCAATTCTTGCCGGTTGGCGATACTGCACATTGGCGGAATGCACCACAAACTGAAAGTTTTCATCCGCCAGCGCATAGTGCTGATAGCCCAGCGTGCGCAGAAACTCGGTGCGCGCCCGCTCCATGAATTTCAGATAATTCACGTAATAGACAATGCCACCGGCATCAGTGTCTTCGATGTAGACGCGCACAGGCAGGGTAAATTCCCCGTTTTCCTGATCTTTTTCAATCATTAAACAAATCACCGTCCTGCCGCGGGCGCTGCAGGCCAAAATGTCGCCAGGCGTGGTTGGTCACCGCACGCCCGCGCGGGGTGCGCTGGATAAAGCCCTGCTGAATCAGGTAAGGCTCCACCACCTCTTCCAGGGTGCCGGAGTCTTCATTGAGCGCCGCCGCCAGGGATTCCAGCCCCACCGGCCCACCATCAAATTTATGCATGATCATATCCAGCAGGCGGCGGTCGGTGCCATCCAGGCCACAGCTGTCTACTTCCAGCATATCCAGTGCCCGCTGCGCGATCGTTTCGGTAATGCGCCCATCGCCTTTCACTTCGGCGTAATCGCGCACCCGCCGCAACAGGCGATTGGCGATACGGGGGGTGCCGCGGGCGCGGCGTGCCACTTCCATGGCTCCCGCCGTTTCAATGGGGATGGCAAGGATGTCGCAGGCGCGGCTCACAATGCCGGACAGGTCATCCACGGAATAAAATTCGAGGCGTTGCACAATGCCGAAGCGATCGCGCAATGGAGCGGTGAGCAAACCGGCGCGGGTGGTCGCCCCCACCAGGGTAAACGGCGGCAGGTCCAGCTTGATGGAACGCGCCGCCGGGCCTTCGCCGATCATGATATCCAGCTGATAGTCTTCCATGGCCGGGTAGAGAATTTCCTCTACCACCGGTGAGAGGCGGTGGATTTCATCCACGAAGAGCACGTCGCCCTCTTCCAGATTGGTCAGGATGGCGGCCAGATCCCCGGCTTTTTCCAGTACCGGCCCGGAGGTGGATTTCAGTTCGCAGCCCATTTCACGGGCAATAATGTGCGCAAGGGTCGTCTTGCCGAGACCCGGAGGACCAAAAATAAGGGTGTGATCGAGCGCTTCATGGCGGCCACGCGCGGCATCAATGAAGATTTCCATGCGCTCGCTGACTTTCGCCTGCCCGTGATAATCCGCCAGGCTGGCTGGGCGAATGGCCCTGTCCTGCTGCTCTTCCTGGCTGCCAACCGCAGCCGCGGTAATGACTCGTTCGTTATCCATGCCTGCGGCGGGTTTGCCTCTACATCGTTGAATGTCGCTAGCGTAGCGCACCCTGATACCGTACTGCTATTACTGTTATCACAAAGTGAGGGGCGGCATCAGGGTGCAGCGCTAGCGAGCCAGGCTTTTGAGCGCCTTGCGGATCAATTGTTCACTGCTCAGATCATCTTCATCCGCCGCTTTGGCCACTGCCGCTGCTGCATCCTTGTTGCGATAGCCCAGCGCTTCCAGGGCAGCAATGGCATCACTGCGGGCATCATCGGGCTGACGGGTGTCCACCCGGCCAGGCAAACTCACCGGCCCGCCGTCAATCTTGTCGAGCCGATCGCTCATTTCGATGACCAACCGCTCTGCGGTCTTCTTGCCAATGCCCGGCACCTTTACCAACGAGGTGGTGTCCTGATCCTGAATACAGCGCGCCAGACGATCCGCTTCAATGCCGGATAGGATCGCCAGGGCCATTTTCGGCCCGACTCCATTCACCTTGATCAAGGCGCGGAACAGCTCTCGCTCATAACGGTCGGCAAAACCGTACAGCAGCTGAGCGTCTTCTCGAACTACAAAATGGGTATGCAGGGTCAATTCTGCACCCGCGTCAGGCAAGTTATAGAACACGGTCATGGGCGCTTCCACTTCGTAGCCAACGCCGTTCACGTCCAGCAGCAGTACCGGGGGGCGTTTTTCCAGCAGGGTTCCGCGAAGTTGTCCGATCATGGGTTTATCCGTGTTGTTAAAGTGAGATTAAAGCGCACGCTTAACGAAGCCGCCCTCGTCTGACAGCCGTTGCACCGCCCATTCTGGCCAGAGAAACACGCATATGCGCATGACAGAGAGCAATAGCCAGCGCATCGGCGGCATCTTCCTGGGGGCGCTGCTCCAGCTTCAACAGGTACTTCACCATTTCCCCCACCTGATTCTTTTCCGCCCCGCCTTTACCGACCACCGCCTGTTTCACTTGGCGAGCAGAATATTCGAACACCGGCACATGGGCCTGCATGACGGCAGCAATAGCCGCGCCCCGGGCCTGCCCCAGTTTCAGAGCGGAATCCGCATTGCGCGCCATAAAGACTTTTTCGATACTGACTTCCGCCGGCCCGAACTCTTTCACCACCTGATCAATGCCCGCGAATATTTCCCCCAGGCGCGGCGGGATCTCCTTGTGGGTGGTGGCAATGGTACCGAATGCCACAGCCCGGGAGCGATTCCCCACCTGCTCTACCAACCCGTAACCAGTACGGCGCGAGCCGGGATCGATGCCTAAAATAAGCGCCATATTTCTCTGACCGATAATAAAAAGACAGCTACCTGATAGCTGGCCCAGTTCTACCCGAGCACTGTCCAAATGTCCAGCAGGATAAAGAGATGCGTCACGCCACAAGCCTGGGAATTGATGGCGACTGGGTCCACGCAGCCACCATCAAACGCCAGACAACAAAAAGCCCCGAGCGATTCGGGGCTTTTTGTTGTCCTCGCAGCTAAACGCTAACCGCTTATTGCGACTCGTCTTCCGGCGCCCGGCGCCGGCCAGCTGGCGTTGGTGTAGACGTTTTGCACGTCATCCAGATCTTCCAGCATGTCGATCATCTTCTGCACCGTTTCAGCGGTGTCGGTGTCCATTTCCGCTTCCGTGGACGGGTGCATGGTAACTTCCGCCTCGGCAAACTCCAGCCCGGCCTCACGGAGGGCATCGACCACTTCACCAAAGCTCTTGTCCGGGGCAGTGGTCACGACAAAGCCGTCGTCACCCACTTCTTCCACGTCTTCCGCACCGGCTTCGAGGGCCACTTCCATCAGCTTTTCTTCGTCCACACCCGGCTCGAAGAAGATCTCGCCGCGTTTGGTGAACAGGAACGCCACGGAGCCACTGGTGCCCAGGTTACCCGCAAACTTGGAAAAGGCATGGCGCACTTCGGCCACGGTACGGTTCACGTTGTCGGTCATGGTTTCTACCAGAACCGCCACGCCCCCCTTGCCGTAACCTTCGTAAGTGATTTCGTCCATGTTGCCGTCGTCATCACCACCGGCGCCACGCTTCACAGCCCGATCAATGGTGTCACGGGTCATGTTCTGGCCCAGCGCCTTGTCGATAGCCGCGCGCAGACGCGGGTTATCGTTGGGTTCGCCGCCACCCATCTTTGCGGCCACGGTGAGCTCGCGAATCAGCTTGGTGAAAATCTTGCCGCGCTTGGCATCCTGGGCCGCCTTGCGGTGCTTGATGTTGGCCCACTTACTATGTCCTGCCATGTTACCTCCGCCAGCACGCAGCACGCGTCACGCAACACATTTGCGGCACGCTTCTATGCGTGAAGCGTGCTGCGTGGTGCATGCCTGCGTCTTTCTATATCAACCTTCTTCTTTTCGTACCTGCACACCCACTTCACGCAGCTGCTTGTTGTCCACCGGTGACGGCGCGTTGGTCATGGTACACGCTGCAGTCTGGGTCTTCGGGAAAGCAATCACGTCACGAATCGATTCACAGCCGGTCATCAACATGACCATGCGATCCAGACCGAACGCCAAACCACCGTGGGGCGGGGCACCATACTTCAAGCCGTCGAGCAGGAAGCCAAACTTCTCGTTGGCTTCTTCATCGGAAATACCCAGGGCTTCGAACACGGTGCGCTGCATGGCCGGGTTGTGGATACGGATGGAACCGCCACCCAGCTCAGTGCCGTTGAGCACCATGTCATAGGCCCGCGACAGCGCCTCTGCCGGGTTGCTCTTGAGCTCTTCCGCGCTACAGCTGGGCATGGTGAAGGGGTGATGCAGAGCGTGGTATTGGCCTTCGTCTTCCTCGAACATGGGGAAGTCCACTACCCACAACGGTGCCCACTCGCCTTCGACCAGGTTCAGGTCATGGCCTACTTTAACGCGCAAGGCGCCCAAGGCTTCGTTGACGATCTTGGCCTTGTCGGCACCAAAGAAGATCAGGTCGCCGGTCTCGGCACCGGTGCGCTCAAGAATGCCCTTGATGGCCTCTTCGGTGAGGAATTTCAGGATCGGCGACTGCAGGCCGTCTGCGCCAGCGGCCAGATCGTTGACCTTGATATAGGCCAGGCCCTTGGCGCCATAAATGCTGACGAACTTGGTGTAGCCGTCGATATCCTTGCGTGACAAGGAGCAGCCGCCCGGCACACGCATGGCCGCCACACGGCCTTTCGGATCGTTGGCCGGGCCGGAGAATACCTTGAAGTCCACCCCGGCCAGCAGATCGGCGATGTCGATCAGCTCCAGCGGTATACGCAGGTCCGGCTTGTCGGATCCAAACCGCTGCATGGCTTCGGAGAACGGCATGCGCGGGAAGTCCGGCAGCTCCACACCAAGCAGTTCTTTAAACACCGAACGCACCATCCGCTCGGTAATCCCCATGATGTCTTCTTCCTCTACAAAGGAAGCTTCCAAATCAATCTGGGTAAACTCCGGCTGGCGATCAGCGCGCAGGTCTTCGTCACGGAAACACTTGGCAATCTGGTAGTAACGATCAAAGCCCGCCACCATCAGCAGCTGCTTGAACAGCTGCGGGGACTGCGGCAACGCAAAGAAGCTGCCCGGATGGGTCCGGCTGGGCACCAGGTAATCACGGGCGCCTTCCGGAGTCGCCCGGGTCAGGATCGGGGTTTCCACGTCCATAAAGCCCTCGCCTTCCAGGAAGGCGCGCACCACGTGGGTCAGACGCGAACGAAACTGGAAGTTTTTCAACACTTCCGGGCGACGCAGATCCATGTAACGGTACTTGAGGCGCACCTCTTCACCGGCGGCGGAATGGGCATCCAGCTCGAACGGCGGCGTTTCAGCCTCATTGAGAATGGTCAGTTCCTTGCCCAGCACTTCAATGTCACCGGTGGACATTTTGCTGTTGCGCACCGCTTCATCGCGCATGCGTACCCGGCCACTCAGGCGCACCACGTACTCGCTGCGCACTTTATCGGCCAGGGCAAAGGCGTCCACGGTGTCCGGGTCGAACACCACCTGCACCAGACCATTGCGATCGCGCAAGTCGAGGAAGATTACCCCACCGTGGTCACGGCGGCGACTGACCCAACCGCAAAGCTCTACTGTTTCTCCGTCGTGGGAGGCTCGCAAATCACCGCAATAATGGCTTCGCATGCTTAACGTCCGCTTGTATTCTGATTACGTCGTCCGGCTCATTGAAGGCGATCCCAGGCTCGCTGGAACCTGCCCCGACGCCGGACCACTGAAAAAGGCGCCACAGTATAGCGATTCAACCGTCCCCGAGCCATGCCAGACGGCGATTCACTGCCAAACGGACCACATGCCAACCTAATTTCACAAAATACCTTGAAAAATAGTGTCTCTACGCCTTGTGCCCTGAAAATCCATGGCATATAAAAGATGCGAACCCTATCAGGCACCCTCTGTGTTGTGCAGTCCAGGGGCAGGCCTGACAAGGAAGCACCGCCGGTTATCCGTACCATTGCGGAACCAATACAACATCAGGAAGACACCAAAAAGGGGTAAGCAATCCATGGCTGCAAAGAAAAAGACAGCTGCTAAAGCTTCCAGCGCTACAGCGGCTCGCAAGGTGAAAACCATCACCGAACCGATGAACAAAACCCAGATCATTAACCAGATCAGCGAAACCACCGGCCTGACCAAGAAAGACGTCAACGCGGTTTTCGACGAGCTTGGCGATATCATGGAAGGTCACCTGAAAAAGCGTGGCGCCGGCCAGTTCACCCTGCCGGGTCTGCTGAAAATCGTGACCCAGAAGAAGCCCGCCACCAAAGCGCGCAAGGGCATCAACCCGTTCACCGGGGAAGCCACCACCTTCGCTGCCAAGCCTGCCCGCACCATGGTCAAGGTTCGTCCGCTGAAGAAACTGAAAGATATGACCGCCTGATTCATGCTCCACCACCGGGTGCCTGGCGCCCGGTGGGCTCTCGCCCTCTCCCACCCCATTTCATCGCTCCCCCCCCCTGACTTGTTGCCCTGCGCTGGCCCCCAAAGGCCGCAAGCCTCTATAATGCCGCCGCATACGGAGGAGACCCCCATGGCTGAACGTAAAGACAAGCAGAAGGTGATCGGCGAGCCGATGACCGATGAACAGATTGCAGTATTTCTCGACTTCCCTCCCGAGGAGGGCGTAAACGGGGACTTCCACCTGCTGGAAAAAGCGTATCGCGCCCTGCGCGCCGAGGATTTCGCCCGCTTTCTGACGTTCTTCAAGGACCAGAACCGGGATCTGGATGCCCGTGATCCACAAGGCCGCACCCTGCTGGACCTGATTGCCCAGCACCCGAAAGGCAAGGATTACGCGCAAGCCCTGCGCGACGCCGGCGCCAACGCCTGATCCGCTCCCCTGCTCCCTCGCCTGCCCGCCAAACCGGGCAGGCACATTAGCGATACACTCCTGCCGACAAACTCATACTGAGCAGAACTTGTTCACTTCCCGCCTGCGTGGCATTGTTAGGCTACAACCAAGGGCTATCGGGGCCCGGCGAACCTGTTCGCCTACAACACACAACAACAACAAGAGCTGTAAACATCATGGCAGCATATTCTGTACCGTTCTGGCGCTCTCTGTGCCTGATCGCGCTTTGCGCTATCAGCTTGCAAGTCCATGCGGCCCGCGATGACGAGGCCGACGACGAGATGGATGAGGTCACCCCGGAAGAACTGCAAATGCAGGAAATTCCGGTGGATGAACGCATCTTTGTCGAAAAATGGAATGAAGTGCCCTACAAGAAAAGCTACTTCACCTATACCGACAAACAGATCCGCGACAAATGGGAATACCTGATGCGCGGCCTGAAGGTGCCCTACCCGTCCGCCGCCTACATGAAGGAACAGTTCGAAAAGTATCCCTTCATGAAAGAAGACATCGTGGGCTGGAACGGCGATTATCAGGTGCTGGAAGCTCGCAGCCTGCAGGTATGGCGCAAGTTCTTTGCCGGTGATTTCCAGGAAGCCCGCGAAGAAGGTCTCAAACTTGGCCCCATCGGCAAGATCCCTGCCCTGTTTTCCCAGCTGATGTACGCCATTTACCTGGCCGACCGCCAGAGCACCAAATACATGATGCTCCAGGACGTGGCCAACCAGGCGCAAGAGTACTTTGATGATATGGAAGAAGCGGCCGACGACCCTGCCGTAGCACCCATTGTTGCCTCGGTAAAACTCGGTTACGCCTACGCCATTGCCCGCATCGCGGAAGAATCCCCGGTACCCGTGGTCGTCGCCCGCCGCTATATCGGCAAGATCAAGAACAGCGCCGAGGAAGTGGTGGAAATCATGCCCGACCAACCGCTGGCACATGCTTTCCGCGCCGGCGTGGACGCCGGCATCATGCGCCGGGTAGGCAAGTTCACCGGCCGCATGACCTATGGCGCTCGCACCACCACGGTGGAAGAGTCCTTTGCCGACGCCCTGACGCTGGCCCCGGATATTCCCATCGTCAATTACGAATACGCCAACGCTTTGATCTACATGAACCGCAAGCGTGACCTGAACGAAGCGATCAGCTACCTGGAAAAAGCCATGAAGATTCGTCCGGAATATTCCATGGATGCGCTGGACGTCATGTACTCATACAAGCGCCTGCAGGAAGTTCGTCTGTATGCGCTCAACTTCCGCAGCTTCCGCAAGTTCGAGAAACTGCGCCGCAAGTACAGCAAAAAGACCGATCGGAACCTGACCAGTATTATCAGCGACCCGCTGAGCATGGATATGCTGAACAACCCGGACAAATACATCCTGCCCGAACGCAACTAACAGGCAACTCATGTCCTTTTATGAAGACAAGCTGTTCCCGGTATTACTGGATTGGGCCACCCGCCCGGTCTACCGGGACCGGCAACGTCTGCTGGCCCAGGCCAGCGGCCGGGTACTGGAGCTGGGCGTCGGCACTGGCGCCAACTTCCCTTTCTACAGTCATACCGCCACCGAAATTCATGGCATTGAGCCCGCCGGCGGGCTGCTCTCATTGGCCCGCGACAGTGCCCAGCAGTGCGATTCCCCCGAACGATTCCACCTGCAAGAAGGCGACGCCCAGCAGCTTCCTTACCCGGATCAACACTTTGACACGGTGATTGCCTGCCTGGTGTTCTGCACCATTCCTGACCCGGATCAAGCTGCGAAAGAGGCTTTTCGCGTCCTCAAGCCCGGCGGCACACTGCTGTCACTGGAGCATGTATTGAGCGAACGCCCCTGGATTCAGCGTCTGCAAAAAACCCTGAATCCCGCCTGGAAACCGCTGGCCTGCGGTTGTCAGCTCACCCGCGATACCGCTCGCATTTTCCAGCGCGCCGGTTTTCAGGCCGAGACGGCCCGCCAGCACCGCCATCCCAAACTGCCCGCCTTTGCCGGCGAATTGTACGAAGGGCGACTGCTGCGCCCTTGAAGAGCAGTAGAAAGTTCAAAGTGTAAAGTTCAAACGCGATGATAACTTCGTGCCGACACTGAAAAGCGTTCCTTCGCGCTGCGGTACTGTGTGCGGGTACTGAGCCATGGAATGGCACGGCGCTATGACGTGCTTTTCAACTTTACACTTTGAACTTTCAACTCGCCCCCACCCGGGCAAACTGCCACACCTCCCCGCACCGATTTACCGTTACAATAGCCACCATGGATAACCGCCCCCCCTTATTGAACTGGCGCCTGCGACTCATCTGGTTGCGCAGTCTGCTGGTACTGGCCATCACCCTGGCCCTGATCGTGCTGCAACGGTTCGGCCATACCGGCTATCAGTTGGCAGAACTGGGCTGGCTGGGGGCGTTATTGCTTCCCAACCTGGTCACCTTGTTCACCCGCAAGGTCCACGGTCGCCGCCACAGCCAATTGTTGACGCTGGAACTGGCCATGGACGTGGTACTGTTTGCCGGCCTGATCCAGGGGTTTGGTGGTGCCGGCAATCCACTTTCATTCTATTTGCTGGTCCCCGCCCTGATGGCCTCCCTGACCCTGCCCATGACGGGCGGACTGCTGGTCGCCCTGCTGGCGCTGGGTGGCTACATGGTGTCGCTGAGCTGGTATCAAATGCCCGCCATGAACAGCCCGCTACACGCCCTCAGTCACCAGCTCAGCGGTCTGCACAGTGCCGGCATGGCTGCCGTCTTCATTGCCCTGCTGATCATGCTCAGCCTGCTCGGGCAGGTCATCCAGCGACTGATGCAACAACAACAACGGCAGCAGGAGCAGGCCCTGGATCTGGCCGGGCGCCGTGAACACATGTACCAGGTGGCGGCAACCCTGGCGGACCAGGCCCATGAATTGAATACCCCCCTCGGGACCCTGGTGATGCTGGCAGACAATCTTATTCACGCCCCCGAAATGCCGGACTCCCTGCGCCCGGAAGTCGAGCAAATGGATCACCTGGCCCGCAACGTGGCCAGCCGCCTGAAACAAGGCACGGACACCCAGCTGGAATCCGGCCTGCCCTTCAGCGTCCTGATCCAGCAGTTACAACAGCACCTGCGTCATCTGGCCCCCACCCTCAGCGTGACGCACACGCTGGAAGCCGACCCTCAGGTGGCCGACAGCCAGGGCTGGTTCCGGGTGCTGTGCAATCTGGGGTACAACGCCATGGACGCCGGCGCCACGCGCCTAGCCATCACCGTCAGTAACCATGCGCCGCTTTATCGGCTGCAGCTCAGTGACAATGGCCCGGCACACCCTGCTTCAGAACGCGAAGGACTGGGCATGGGGCTCACCCTGGTACACTCCAGCCTGGCGCAAATCGGCGCCGAGCTGGAAATGGACTTTGGCCACAGCTGGACCCAGGCGCGGATTCACTGGCCGCAAACTGACAGCCCGGGAGCCGCACCATGAACGACGTCTCTCTCACCCGTCAGTTGTTGCTGGTAGAAGACGACGACTTGCTCGCAGAACAAACCGCCCGGGCACTAAGCCGCCATGGTGCCCAGGTCCATGTGGCCCATGATCGCGAGCAGGCATTGCAGCTGATCGCGCAGCTCACCGCCCAAGACATCCCGCTAGACGGCGCGATTCTGGACCAGAACCTGGGCAACGATAATGGCCTGGACCTGATTGAACCGATCCGCCAGCACTTCCCCCTTTGCCGCGTGATCCTGTTGACCGGCTACGGCAGCATTGCTGCCGCCGTCGCCGCCACCCACCGCGGCGCCCATAACTATCTGACCAAACCCGCTGGCGCCAACGACATTCTCCAGGCACTGGATGCCGACCCGGCCAGCCAGACGCTGCCCCTGCCAGACAGCCCTCCCTCACTGCAGCGGCTGGAATGGGAACACATCCAGCGCACTCTCGATGCCCACGGCGGCAATATCTCGCGAGCTGCAGACGCCCTTGGCATTCACCGCCGCACTCTGCAACGCCGACTGAAAAAGCGGCCCAGTGCCAGTGATTATTTACGTGACAGCCAGCGAGAAAATCCGCAGGAAACGCACACCACCACTCAGCCAGACAACACACCGGGCAAACCCACGTCACGAGGTTGATCGCCCTGGCAGTTAAGGTTCTCGTTCCCCCCGCCCTTGGCTTACACTGTGGGCTGACGTACACAGGGATGCAGAGCTTGGCGCACCATCGATACCACAATCGGCAGAGCAAGACATTCATCCTGATGCTGCTGATGCTGTTTCCCGCGCTTGCGTTCGCCAAAGACACGCCAAACCTGCACATCACCGGCAACGCCAGCGAGGCGGTGGCCAACAACATTCGAGCACTGGTGGACCTGTCTCGTTATCCCTGCCGTCCCCCCAAGGCCCAGTACGGCCTGATCCGCCGGCAAATCACCGCCAACAGCACCGACGCCCTGCAGGCCATGGGTTACTACGACAGCCAGCTTTCCCTGTCCGCCGATGAAAACGACGACTGCGTCAGCGTGACCCTGGACGTGAACACCGGCCCACCGGTGATACTCAAACACGTACAAGTGGAAATCACCGGTGATGCGGCCCAGGACCCGGCGTTCACCCGATTGGTAGAGCAAGCTCAGCTCGCCACTGGTCAACGGCTGCAACACGACCACTACAGCAACCTGAAAAAGAGCCTGCAACAGCACCTGATCAGCCGCGGCTATGTCCACGGCGAGCTGACCGCCCACACCCTCAAGGTGGACACAAAAACCCACCGGGCCAGCATCACCCTGCATGTGGACAGCGGTCCCCGTTACCATTTCGGTGACGTCGCCGTGAGCGGCAGCGCACTGAATCCGTCACTGGTTAACGCCTATGTGAGCTTTCAGGAAGGCGAGCCCTACGACAGTGGCCGCATGCTGGAAACCCAGCAGTCGTTTCTTGGTGCCGGTTACTTCAGTGCCGTGCGGGTACAGAAAGGCGAGCCCGACGACACCACCCGCCGGATTCCCGTCAGCATTGCACTGACGGACAACAACCGCTGGTCCCTGCTCACCGGTGTCGGCATCAGCACCGATACCGGGCCGCGGGTTCGGCTGGGGGTAGAGAACCGCCGGGTCAACAAGGCCGGGCACCGTTTCCGCGCCGAGACCGAGTTGTCCGAAGTGCAGCAAGGGGCCGGGGCCAGTTACCAGATCCCCCTGAAGGACCCGCTCCATGAACGGCTGGACCTGCACACCAGTTTCGTCAACGAAAACACCGACAGTAATGAAAACGAGCGCTGGAGCACCGGGGCGGATTATATCGTCGAACTGGAAAACCGCTGGGTGGCCACCACTTCCCTGGAGTTCCTGCGCGAAACCTACCAGATCGCCGATCAGGTGGATCAGGCCGAACTGCTGATTCCCGGCTTCCAGCTAAGTCGCGTCAAGGCCGACGACCCGGTCTACCCCACCTTCGGGTGGCGCCTGAACACCGCCGTGCGTTTCGCCGATCAGAACCTGTCATCCACGGCCTCTTTTCTGCAACTCACCAGCGGTGGCAAGCTTCTCTTTCCCTTGCTGGGCGGGCGCGTCTTGATGCGTACCGATCTGGGTTACACCGAGGTCAATGATGTGACCGAGCTACCCGCCTCCATCCGCTTCTTCGCCGGTGGCGATTCCAGCGTGCGCGGTTTCGCCTATGAATCCCTGGGCCCGGAGGACAGCAACGGCGAGGTCATTGGCGGGCGTCACCTGGCCACCGGAAGCCTGGAATACGATCACCCGCTTACCGAAAAATGGCACCTGGCAGTGTTCACCGATGCGGGTAATGCCTTCAACGATTTCGATGCCTTCGAGCCGCGCCACAGTGCCGGCCTCGGTATCCGCTGGCGCTCACCACTGGGACCGATTCGTCTGGACCTGGCCCGGGCGGTGGACGAGCACCGCGACTGGCGCCTGCACCTGAGCATGGGGCCAGACCTGTGATCCGCCGCCAACGTCAAAAAGGCTTTGCCTTGCGCACCGTCCTGAGCCGCAGCCTGCTGGTATTGCTCAGCCTGCTGCTGGTTTGCCTGCTGGCGCTGGCCTTGTTGCTGGGCACCGCCACCGGCAACCGCTGGCTACTGGAAAAAGCCACCCCTTTTATCCCCGGCGAACTCCATTTGGGCGAGTGGCAAGGCAGCCTGCTCAGCGGCATCACCCTCAATGACATCGATTACCGCTACCAGGGACTCATCGTGGCCCTGGATCAGGTCAGTGCCGACATGGTGCCGCGGGCCCTGCTTAGCGGCTGGCTGGAACTGGAAAGCCTGTCCCTCGGCACCCTGCACATTACGCTTGCGCCCGGAGATGACACCGAACCGCAACCGGCGGCCCTGCCAGAGAGCCTGACCCTGCCCTTCGGGGTACGTATCGACCGGTTAACCGTGGACGCCTTTCAACTGAACGACACAGTACTGGTCAGCAAGCTGGAAGCCGATAGCCTTGCGGCCTGGCGACGCTTCCAGATTGCCCGCCTGCAAACACACACCCTGGCCAACGCCTCGGTACAGGCCACCGCCCAGGGCAAATTGACGGCCCCCTTCGATGTGCAAGGCACGGCCAGCTGGCAACTGCCACTACCTGACAACGACACCCTGCAAGCCCAACACGCCAGTGGCCAACTCACCCTGGCGGGCCCACTGAGCCAACTTCAGCTGCACCATCAGCTTACCGGCCCGGTGGAAATGCAAAGTCAGGGGGAGTGGCTGCTCAAGGATGAACAATGGCAAATCGCCCTGCAGCATCGCTGGCCAGCCCAGGCGTTACCGCTTGCCTTGCCGCAGCCTTTGTCGCTGGGCAAAGGCGAGCTGGACACAAGCGGCCCGCTCGACGCCCTGCGCCTGAGCGGACACACCGGGCTGTCCAGTGGCAAACGCAATGTAGCCATCACCGTGGACAGCGCTCTCATTCCCGGCGGCATTACCCTGCACGAATTCACCGTACAGGACGGCGAGCAAACTCTTGCCAGCAACGGCCAGGTGATGTTCAGCCCATTAAGCTGGGATCTGGATCTCAGCGGCGATCTCAACACCGCCCTGCTGCACCCGCTCTTCCCTGGCCAACTGGCCATCGACGGCCACAGCCAGGGGCAATGGGACGGCGATCGCTGGACCCTGTCTCCCAGTGAGCTGACGTTACGCGGCCAGGTGCGCCAGCAAGCACTGTCATTCACCAGTACCCTGCAAAGCCGGACGCCCGATGGCAAACAACAATTGCAGCTGAACACCCAGGGCAGCTGGGGCGACAACCGGCTTCAGGCCAGCGGCCAGGTGTGGCCACGGTGGCAACTACGCGGCGACCTGACACTGGCACGCCTACAGCAATTATACCCGGGGCTGAGCGGGAATCTGGCTGGCCAGATTCAGCTCCAGGGCACGTATAGCGACCCGGCACTCAGCGGCCAGCTCACCGGCAATACCCTGGGCTGGCAGGACTGGCAAATCGCGCAGGTGCACAGCCGGTTCTCCCAACTGCGCCTGCCACAAACCTCACATCAGGGCGACATGGCACTAAGCCTGACTGGCAGCCAGCTCAGACAAGGCAGCACCGAGCAGATCAGCACCCTCTCCGCCACCGTCAACGGCAGCTGGGAGCAGCATCAGCTCAAGGCTGAAGCGAGCCGTGATGACGTGAGCCTGGAAACCCGCTTGCATGGCGGCATCGACCCGACGGCCACCGCATGGCAAGGCACCCTCTCAAACACCCGGCTGCAACACACTCGCCTGGGGCAGTGGCAACAGGACACAGACAGTACCTTGCGTGTCTCAGCCCAATCGCAATCACTGACCCGATTCTGTCTGGTACAGGCCCCCAGCCAGCTGTGCCTGCAAGGCAGTCATACAGCCAACGCCCAAAACAGCGTGGACGCAGAGCTACGCCTGGCAGATCTGCCGCTGGCCCTGGCCAATAGCCTGCTCGACCCCACCCTGAGCTTGGAAGGGGCCGTGAATGCCGACATCACCCTGCACGGCTCGCTGGACAAGCCCAATGGCCAGTTCTCCCTGCAAACCCGGGACGCGAGGATCACCGTTAACACGGCAGATGCCCCTCCCCCGGTGGAGATCGAAGAGCTCACCGTGCAAGGCACGCTCGCCGATCAACGGCTCAGCAGCGATTTGACCCTGACCACCGCATTGGGCAATGCTCGTGCGAAACTGGAACACGGGCTAGGCCTGGACTCGTCGCTGCAAGGTGACGTGGATTTCACTCTGAGCAGCCTGGCCTTTGTGGAACTGTTCACCGCCGACCTGCGCGAAGTGCAGGGCCGTATTCACGGCGACTTTTCCCTGGCCGGCACGGTTCGCCAGCCCATCATGAACGGCGCCATCAAGCTGCAGGACGGGCAAGCGCTGATTCCTTTTCTCGGGATCGATATCGCCGACTTGCAGGTGGCCATTCAGGGCAATCCCCAAGGCGAACTGGACATCACCGGCTCCGCTCAGATGGGCACCGGCACTCTGAATTTGACCGGCACGGTGGACCCCAGCGAAAAAAACATCCCCCTGCAGCTAACGCTTGGCGGCGAGCGCCTGCTTGCCGCAGACCGGCCCGATGCCCGCATCCTGCTAACCCCGGATCTGACCCTTGCAGGCGACCTGAAAGGGCTGAACCTGACCGGCTCCCTGGCCATCCCGGAAGCCGAAATCCGGCCTGTGGAAATTCCCGAAGGCGCCATCACCGTCAGCAACGATCAGGTGCTGGTCCATCAGGAAGGGGACAGCAGCAGTCAGCTGCCACTGGGCATGGATGTCACCCTGACACTGGGCGACAAGGTCCACTTCAAGGGTTTCGGGCTAGACGCCATGCTCGGCGGCACCCTGCAGGTTGAGCAAAAACCCCAGCGGCCACCGCAACTCAATGGCGAATTGGTGATTCGTGAAGGGCGTTACCGGGCTTACGGACAGAACCTGGCCATCAGCGACGGCCAGCTGATTTTTCAGGGGCCACCGGACAACCCCGGCCTGGATATTCGCGCCATCCGCAAAATCCCCAGCGAAGGCGTGGTAGTGGGCGTGCAGTTGAGTGGCACCCTGCAAGAACCCAGTGCATCTCTGTTTTCCGACCCCAGCATGGAACAAAGCCAGGCCATGTCCTACCTGCTCACCGGCCGACCACTGGAAAGTGGCTCCAAGAGCGAGGGCAACCAAATTGCTCAGGCACTGGCGTTATACGGGCTGGAAAGAGGCAGCGGTGTCACCGAAAAGATCGGCGACAAACTCGGTGTGGATGACATCAGCGTGGGTAGCGACTGGGAAAGCGACGACGCGGCACTGATGCTCGGCAAACAACTTTCCGAACGGTTGTATCTGACCTACGCGGTGGGCCTGTTCGACGCCATTTCCACCGTCATCCTGCGCTACACCCTGACCCGCAGTCTGCACCTTGAGGCCCGCTCCAGCAGTGAATCGAACAGCATCGATCTAATCTGGGAAAAAGAGTTGAGGTAAAAGAACGCGGCAAGCTACAAGCATCAAGCTGCAACGCGGGTTGGGACAGTGCCACACCGTGACCGCCCTGCCCGCGAAACTCTGTTGATAGTTCAAAGTGAAAAGGGAAACTGTCTTTGAAGATTGGTGCCTGTGATGATACTCCACACTAGCCACCAAACTCCTGCAAAACAGCGCGGTGATAACGTTCGCCCTGTGACAATCCATCCACACCGCGCTTTTCAACTTTCAACTCGATCCTTTCAACTACTCGGCAGCGCATAGGTCCCGGTGACATGGGCAACCATTTCATCGTTGCCTTCACTGAACAGCTGCACTTCCAGCACCGCAGCACGGCGCCCCAGCCGCAAAATTACCGCCTCGGCAATCAGGTCTGCCGGAGCCGGGCGTGACAGGAAATTGATATTCAGATTCTGTGTCACCGCCATTTCCACCCGACCCAACTCCCCCAGGATCGCCGCGTACATGGCTGCATCCGCCAGCCCCATCATGGTCGGCCCGGAGATACTGCCACCGGGGCGCAAGGTCGACGGCCGGAACGGCGAACGCACCCGCGCCCGCCGCGCCCCCACTTCCTCAATCCGCAACCCTTCTTCCGAGGCCGCTGGCAACCCTTCGTAAATTACCGCCTGAACCTCATCGGCATTCAACATGCTGCCTCCTGAAAAAAAGGGCCCCGTGCGGGGCCCTGTACAGTTGACTGTTAGTTCCGTCGCTTCCGTGAGCGGAAGTAGAGCACGCCGAGCAGCCCGGATAACAAGCCAAGACTACCGCCGCCTCCGCTACTGAAACCACTTCCCGAAACCGGGGTGTCGGTTCCACCATCTCCAGAAGAATCCCCTCCACCAGCGGAAGGATCTGAAGAACCTTCAAAATTTGGTGCATCCGACAAATCACTGCTTACCGGAGTAAAGCGGTACTGCCCCTGATAGACCGTTGTTAACAGCAAATCATCGTTTGCCGTATCAACAATGTCAGAACGCACTGGCAGTCCAGCCAGGCTACCTTCACCAGCAGGCGAAAACGTAGCGTGGCCATCACTACCCAACGTCAGCAACCAACGCTGCAGAACAGAGGCTGTGGAGCCCTCATTATCTCCGCCATTGAGGTTGTAGAGGGCATAGTAACCCGCCGAGCCCTGGGTCGTTTCAGACCAGGTCGCCGCCCCCAGCAAAGCTGGCAGGAAATCTTGCGGCTTGCCCTCATCATAAGCTGGGCCATTCTTATCGAACAGGACTGCACTCTCTTCCGGCAAGTTAAGAGCAAACAGTGTCTGATCTTTCGAAGCGACCAACGGCGCCTCAACCGAATCTACCGTCTCGTTCAGCACCCCATTGTCGTAGACCGCGCCAAAAGAGAATGAGGTTTCATCTTCGGTAAAGTTGAGCAGACTCAGATCATCCCCTGCCTTCAAAGCCAGCCCTGCAGCTTCTCCCAATACCGCCCGGGAATCCCAGCCGTCGATCTCACTCCATTGGCCTGATTGACTGTCTGTGTGAATATAGGTGTCTAAACCGCCGCCTGGACCGTATCCAGTAATTACACTGAAATCTGGCTGCGACGCTACCTCCAACTGAAACAACACGGCATGACGACTGGCTTCCACCGTACTCAACGCGTGGTGGGACGAACCGTAATCGGCAAAATCCAGACTGGCATCTTCTTCCTGTACACCGGCATTGAGGTCAATGAAGGTGACCAGCGGATCACTGCGTCCGTATTTGTCGTAGGCCACTTCATACACCACCGCCAACTGATCGTCGCTGGTATCCGGGTTGGCACCACCGACTACCGCCAGCGCATCCGCCCGCCAACGAAGCGGGATCGTGCTCTGCCAGGTATTCGTTGCCAGGTTGTAGACCCTGACCATGGACTGGCAGGTTGCATTACCCTGATGCAACACATAAGCAAGGGTATGATCGTCATTCAGGGCAACATGGCGACTCTTCACCCCCTGCTGCAATTGGTATCCCGACAACCCGGCGCCAGCAGACACAGAAAAGGGCACCTTGCCATCGTCGTAGGCCTGTCCATCAGTCCGCGCAGAGGCGCTTACCTGCAAGGTCCCTGGCGCACTTTCCCGGAACAGGTGACTGCCCGGATTCGCACCAGCACCCCAGACATGCACCACGTCAAAAAGGACCTCGGGGGTACCGGCCTTCTCTCGGCTGTCAAACCGGAGAGAATGATCGTAATGAATCAGATCAGATCCCCAGGTACGTAATTCCTCAGGCTCACAGGCAATCACCTTGTCACGAACCACTGACCAGTTGTCATCCTCCGCCTGATCCAGGAAGCGAAACTCCCGCCCGGCAATCCAGCCGTAATAATCACCATCCAGGGACCACTCAGAACCATTGTCCATCAGGATGACATCCCCGGTAGCACCTTCCAGGAAGAAAATATTTTCCGGCACTTCCAGTTGCTGACCAGGTGGAATGGCGAAACGCTCAGACTGTGCAATGTCGTCCGCATCAAAGGCAACCGGGAAACTCAATCGCGCAAGATCACTACCAGCAGGACTGTAAAGCGCTTGCAGCGGACCGGTACCGTTTGCAGGGTAGGCCACCAGCCGCTTCAGCGGCTCCTGGAGAACCATATATGGAGCGCCACCGACTGCATCGAGATTGCTGGTACTGAGCGCCCAGATGGCGTCACCATCAAGAATGGCGGCATAAAGAGTCGTATCATGGACCAGAATATCGGTTGCCTGGTTCAGATTGTGCGAGATCAAGCCACTGGCATCGCTCAGAAGGCTGCCATCAAAATCACGCTTTTCCACCTTGGACGGATACGCCACAAACACACCATCCGCGGCAGCATCTACGGCAACGGGGGCCATCTCCAGGGCCAGGGAATCCGTCGTTTCGGAGACCGAGTCATAAACATAGAGATGGGTCTCAGAGATGAGGTAGGCATTATCCCCAGCCCGGACAGAATCGATAAGCTCGGCATGGGCACTGGCGCACAATGCCATACCCAGGGCGCATCCTGACGCCCACTTGAAAAGATGGTCCATTACTTCCCCCGTTCCCCGGATTTTTTGTAATTAACTCTGATACTTTATTCTGAAGCTGATTCTAGACAACAGAGATCGAAAAAGCCAAGACTGGAGTCATTACCCCTTTATCCCTAGAATCAGCCCTTTCCTGTCATATCAGCCGAAGAGCCCCTATGCGCACCTCCCAGTATTTGCTTGCTACCGTGAAAGAAACCCCGGCGGACGCCGTTGTGACCAGCCACCAACTGATGCTGCGTGCCGGCATGGTCCGCAAACTGGCCTCTGGCCTATACACCTGGTTGCCATCCGGGTTGCGGGTGCTGCGCAAGGTAGAACAGGTTATCCGTGAGGAAATGGACCGGGCCGGGGCTCAGGAAGTATTGATGCCGGTGGTACAACCCATGGAACTGTGGGAAGAGTCCGGCCGGGCGCCGGCCTATGGCCCGGAGCTGCTGCGTATTACCGATCGCCACAACAATCCCTTCTGCTTGGGGCCGACCCATGAAGAAGTGATCACCGACATGGTGCGCAACGAGCTCCACAGCTACAAACAGCTGCCGGCCAACTTTTACCAGATTCAGACCAAGTTCCGTGACGAAATTCGCCCGCGTTTCGGCATTATGCGTTCGCGGGAATTCATCATGAAGGACGCCTATTCCTTCCACACCAACATGGATTGCCTGGCAGAAACCTACCAAATCATGCACCGGGCCTACTGCGCCATCTTTGATCGGCTGGGTCTAGATTACCGTCCGGTGGAAGCGGACACTGGCGCCATCGGTGGCGCCGCCAGTCACGAGTTCCATGTACTGGCTGAGTCCGGCGAGGACGATATCGCCTTTTCCGACGGTTCCGACTACGCCGCCAATGTGGAACTGGCGGAGGCGCTGGCCCCTGCCATCGAGCGCCCGGCCCCCGACGCCGCCATGGAAAAGGTGGATACCCCCAATGCCAAAACCATTGAGGAACTGGTGGCCCAGTTCGACCTACCCATCGAGAAGACCATCAAGACGCTGGTCGTGAAAGGGGCCGAAGAAGGCCAACTGGTAGCACTGCTGGTACGCGGCGACCACGAGCTGAACGACATCAAGGCCAAAAAGCTGGATGCCGTAGCCGAACCACTGGAGTTCGCCAGCGAAGACGCCATTCGCAACGCCGTGGGCGCAGGCCCCGGCTCACTGGGCCCGGTGGGCCTGCCGATCACGATCATCGCTGACCGTAGCGTAGCGGTGATGAGCGACTTCGCGGCTGGCGCCAATGACGATGGCAAACACTACTTCAATATCAACTGGGAGCGGGACGTAGACCTGCCGCAAATCGCCGACCTGCGTAATGTGGTAGACGGCGATCCCAGCCCGGACGGCAACGGAACCCTGAGCATCAAGCGCGGCATCGAAGTGGGGCATATCTTCCAGCTTGGCACCAAGTATTCCCAAGCACTGGGCGCGACAGTGCTGGATGAGAACGGCAAGTCAGTGGTGATGCCCATGGGCTCCTACGGCATTGGTGTCACTCGCGTGGTCGCCGCTGCTATCGAGCAAAATAACGACGACCGGGGCATCATCTGGCCACAAGCCATTGCGCCGTTCCAGGTGGCCCTGATTCCGGTGAACATCAAAAAAAGCCCCCGGGAACGGGAACTGGCAGAAACGCTATACGCTGAGCTCACCGCTGCCGGTATTGAGGTGATCTTCGATGACCGCGAGAAGGAACGCCTGGGCGTCAAACTGGCTGACAGCGAACTGATCGGCATTCCCCACCGCATCGTCATCGCCGAACGCGGCATGGACAACGGCGTGCTGGAATACAAAGGGCGTAAGGATGCGGACAAGACCGAGGTGCCGGTTGATGAGGTGGTCGCGTTCATCAAGGGAAAGTTGGGGACGAATTAATAGTTAATAATGAATAATTAATAACGTCGCAGACCCGGTTTTTCAGGTCTGGAAGCAAAGAGGCCGCGCCCAAAGTTTGGGCGCGGCCTCTTGCGTTTTAAACTGTTAATAACTATTAATTAAATTTTCACCGTGCGCTTGACTGCCATCACCTGGCTCATGGTGTTATCGCCATGGGCGGTCAGTTGCCAGAGAGGCAGGCCGCGAGTGTCTTTCTCCGCTGACCGGGCAATCAGCCCCAACGCCCGCAGATGGATTTTCACCTGATTAAAGGCATGGGCCGCCAGCACCACATTACGCACGGCGTGGGCTCGAGGGAAATCGTTCTGCACATCCCCCAGCGCCTTGCGGCCGATAAAATCTTCCAGCGCCTTCTGCAACACCGGTTCCGCCGCCGGGTTCAACATCAACGGCGCCACACAGGAAAAGGCCTGATCCCAGCTAATTTTGGTGGTTACCATGGCCAGCTTGCAGTCACCGCCTTCATACACATTGCAGGAATAATCCAGCGCCACCTGGTCTCCGGCACGGGCCAGGGTTTTCAAGGGGGGGCGCGCCTGACTGAGCGCTTCTTCGCGCTCTTTTTCCAACAGTTCAATGCGCGCCTTGAGCGCCTCCGCCTGGGCACCACCGCCCTCACCCGCCTGATCGGCACGCACCCACCCCACTGCATGGTGCTCACGCATCAGGTGGGGAATGACCTTGCCAGCCAGCTCATTCAGGCCTGCTTCAGTACTCCAGCGATAGCAGGTCACCTTTTCTTCCAGCAGGCGCACAAAATCGTCACGGCGCACCTGACCGTCCCGGGTCGGCTCACGCTGCGCTTCCGGCAACGCAGAGGGGTTTTCATGGATGAAGGCAATAATCGGTTTACGCTTGGTGGCGGCGAAGATGTACTCACGGTGGATCTCGCTGAGCCCCATGGGCGACAGGGTGCCGTAACGGCCGCCCACAATCAGGATGAAATAATCACTGGTTTCGATCAGCTTCTGGATCACCGGCAACAGGGTATTGCCGTCCGCTGCCGCACTGTCCAGGCCGGTAGGAATCAACCCGTGCTCCAGCATGGGCAGTATCAGTGCCTGGCGCGCGCCCTGCATATCAGGGAACGTGGCGCTGATAAAGACTTGATAGCGTTTGTTGGCTGTCGCGCTCACCCTGATCAAAACCTCTTTCTTTGTTATTCCGGCCCGCCGGGCCGTGCCTGTGGAGGGCTATTAAAGCGCCTGACTGCCCTGATCACAAGCCAGCCAGCTGACCCAAAAGCCGGGTCTGGACGTGACATGGGACATTTAACCGGTTCGTGCTAGCCTGAGCCCAGCCTATAACGCGGCCGGGGCCGCTATAATGGCGGGTCGCACGGGCAGGCAGACGGGAGCCCCGGGCACTCCACTCTCAAAGCTTACAGGAAAGGGACGCCATGCAAACCATTGCCTTTTACAACCTGAAAGGGGGCGTAGGTAAAACCACCACCGCAGTCAACGTGGCCTGGCACGCTGCACGCTGGAAACACCGAACCCTGCTCTGGGACCTGGATCCGCAAGGGGCCGCCAGCTTTTACCTGGGGGTGGACGATGGCGATGGCTACAAGGCCGCCAACCTGATCAAGGGCAAGCAGCCCATTGGCCGCCTGAAACGGGAAACCCGCTGGGCGAATCTGGACGCCATTCCCGCCGACCTGTCCATGCGCAACGCCGATATCAAACTGATCGAAAATGGCGGCGCCAAAAACCGCCTGAAGCAGCTGATTGCCCCGCTGGGGGAAAGCTACGAACTGGTGATTCTGGACTGCCCGCCCACGCTAAGTCCGCTGGCGGAGAGCATCTTTGCCGCGGTGGATTATCTGTTCGTCCCGGTGATTCCCACTCACTTGTCCGTGCGCGCTTTTCAACAGGTTGTGGACTGGCTGGACAGCAAGAACTACAAGAACCTGACCGTGGTGCCGTTCTTCAACATGGTAGACCGCCACCGCGATCTGCATGTGGAGATGCTGGTGAAACGGCCCAAGGTCATGAAAGGTGGATTGAAAGGCTGGATACCCTACTCCACCCATGTGGAGCAGATGGGCGACCACCGCGCCCCGGTCGGCGAATTCGCCCCCTATACCCCCTCCGCCCAGGCCTTCCGCGCCATGTGGTTCGAGGTTGCAGGGAAACTGAAACTCTAATTAATAGTTAATAATGAATAGCTGGCGCGAGCCCGCTCTAGGGTGTTTGAAACGCAAGAGGCCGCGTCCAGTATCTGGACGCGGCCTCTTTGCTTTCGGAATCAGAAACTCCTGATCCGCGACGTTATTAATTATTCATTATTAACTCTTAATTGCCTTCCCACGGGTTCGCCCGCTTGAGCACCTCATCCAGATCCAGCCCCCGCGGCAAGGTGCCATAGTTCCGATCCCCATGCTCTCCCAGTCGCGAAGCAATGAAAGCTTCCGCCACGGCGGTATTGCCAGCAGCCACCAGCTGGCTGGCCTGCATGGTCAGTGATACCCGATCCACGATATGGCGGGCGCGGTATTCCGCCTCCTCCATATCGCTGAACTCACGCTTGAGCGCCTCCACGGCCTTGTCCAGCCGGGCATCACTCCCCTGCGTCTTGGCCAGTTCCGTAAACCAGGTATCCAGCACCGCCGGTGTCTTGCCCAAAGCACGGAGCATATCCAGGGCCTGCACATTGCCCGAACCTTCCCAGATCGCATTGATCGGCGCTTCGCGATACAGGCGCGCCATGATGAAGTCTTCCGTCACACCGTTGCCACCCAGGCACTCCATGGCCTCATAGGCATGGAACGGGGTGCGTTTGCAGATCCAGTATTTTCCCGCCGGCAAGCCCAGTCGCAACAACAGCGCCTCATGGGTGTTGCCCGGATCCAGGGTGGACTGATCCAGCGCTTCTCCCATGCGCATGGCGATGGCCAGGGAACCTTCCACTTCCAGCTGCAGATCGGCCAGCACGTTGCGCATCAGCGGTTGGTCCAGCAAGGTCTTGCCGAAAGCCGCCCGCCCGGCGGCATGATTCACCGCCTGGGCCACCGCCTGACGCTGCCCGGATGCGGAACCAATCATGCAGTCGAAACGGGTCATCGCTACCATTTCGATAATCGCTGGCACCCCGCGACCTTCTTCGCCGACCAACCAGCCCAGCGCACCGCGCAACTCGATTTCCGAGGAGGCGTTGGACACATTGCCCATCTTGTTTTTCAGGCGCTGTACCTGGATCGGGTTCTTACTGCCATCCGGGCGCCAGCGCGGCACCAGAAAACAGCTCAACCCGCTTTGCGTCTGGGCCAGCACCAGAAAGGCGTCGCACATGGGGGCCGAGGTGAACCACTTGTGGCCCACCAGCTCATAGGCCTCACCCGGCCCTTCATTGCCAATGGCGGTGGCAACGGTGGTGTTGGCACGCACATCCGAGCCGCCCTGCTTTTCGGTCATGCCCATGCCGATGGTCAGCGCCTGTTTCTCGGTGTGGGGCACATTGCGCGGGTCATAAGCGTTATTAAGAATCTTGGGCAACCACTCCTTCGCCAGTGCCGGCGTCAGGCTAATGGAGGGCACCGCAGCGAATGTCATCGTCAGCGGGCAGCCATGGCCTGCGTCCGCCTGTGCCTGCAAATAACTCTGCGCCGCCCGCGCCACATGAGCGCCCGCCCTGGGGTTTGACCAAGGCGACGAGTGAATGCCGGATTCCAGCCCCAAGGCCATCAGGCGATGGTAAGACTCATGGTATTTCACCAGGTCCACCCGATACCCCTGACGGTCATGGGAGAAAAACTGCGGCTTGTGTTCGTTAGCCAAAAAGCCCCATTCGATTACCTCGGCGCTACCGGTGCGTTCACCATGCGCAGACAGGGCCTCCTCCGCCCAACCCGCACCGTGGCGACGCACCGCCTCGCGCAGGGCCGTATCGTTGTCGTAAGCATTGTAATTTTCCAGCGCCCGGGCCTGATTGAAGACCTCATGGGTCTGGGCCAGCGGGTCCGCTTTCAGGGTGTCGTGCTTGGCATTCATGTGAGCTCTCCCGGTTTATTAACGCAGCCTGTTTCTCGCTTCATGCAACAAGCTCCACGCCCCACGCGGGGGAAAGCGTGCTTGCTGCCGCTGCCACTTTTTACGCAGTCTGTTGCTGCTGAATCGCCTCCGCCTGCGCCCGTGGAGCACCCACCGCGCGCAGACAAAATTGGGTCAAGGATTCCGCCAGGCTGGCCTTGGGTAGCGGCTCCGAGAGCGGCCCCACCAATGCCTCGGCAATAGCGCCCACCAGCGCGGCGGCGCTGACGGCTGTGTCCTGCAACGGCAAGGCGCCCTGGCTGACACCATCGCTCAACAATTGCTGGTACAGCTCGGCATAACGCTGGCGGTAGATCAGACGCTCCGCGTCCACGGCCGGGTCCACCGGCTCGGCAATCAACGACCAGGCCAGCGTAGGCGCGGCTTGCGCCCGGCGTACAAACACCTGCAGCACGTAGCCCAGCCGCTGGGCAAAATCGCCGTCTTGCTCCATGGCCTGGGCCACCGCCGCCACTTCCCGCTCGGTGGCCAGGCGAAACACCTCCGCCGCCAGTACCGCCTTGTTGTCGAAATAGCGATACAAGGTGCCCACACCAACCCCGGCCTGGCGGGCCAGCGTCTGCATGGTCAAGCCGGCAAAACCGCCGTCACGCACCAACTGCTCCGCATTACGCAGCAAGTGGGCGCGCTGGGCCGCCTTGCGGGCTTTCACATTGTCGGTTTCCCGGTACGCCATAAACGGAATCCATATTCATTTCTTAAAAGAAGTGAACCATGGTTCCGACTTTCGAGCAAGCACCACCTGTCGCGCAGCTCGCTGCGGCAGGAGCATCGCTGGCGGCGCGCCTACAACAAACCTGTTAACACCCCCAGCGCCGCCATGCCCAGCACCATCCCCCACAAGGGCACCGTCTTGCTGCGCAACACCACGAACCCCGCCACCACGATCAATAAATCCCACCCATCATGCACCGCAGAGACGAACACCGGCTGGTACAGCGCTGCCAACAGCAACCCCACCACTGCTGCATTAATGCCCGCCACCGCACCGGCCAGCGCCGGGCGGGAGGACAACCATTGCCACCCTTCCATCATTCCCAGCACCAGCAAAAAACCGGGCAGGAAAATCGCCAATGTGGCCAGCAAGGCGCCCCACCATGGGCTGGCTGGCAGCAAAACGGCCCCCAGATAGGCGGCCAGCGAGAACATGGGCCCAGGCACCGCCTGTGCCGCCGCATAACCGGTAAGGAACGAATCCGGGCTCATCTGTGGCCCTACCAGCTCCTGCAATAACGGCAGCACCACATGGCCGCCGCCGAACACCAACGCACCGGCAGTGAAAAAATCATTCCAGAGACCCAGCAACCGCCCGGCGGGTAGCGCCGTCAACAGCGCCTGCAGTCCCAACAGCCCCAACGGCAACCAACGCCAGACCGGCTTGCCCTGCAACGGCGCCACGTTTGCGGGGCGCAACCAGTACCAGCCCACCGCTGCCGCCAGTAGCAGGGCCGCCACTTGGCCCCAGAGCGCAGGCCATAGCACCAGCAATAGGGCCACACCCAGCGCCAGCCCCCGTGTCAGCAGGGCCGTACAAAAGCGCGTACCCATATTCCACACGGCATCAGCCACCACCACCACCGCCAGCCACTTCAGGCCGGTGACCACACCGCCCTGCAACCACCCCGGCAACCCTGAGGCATACATGGCCAGCAGCGCCATCAACAAGAATGACGGCAAGGTAAAACCCACAAAGGCAACAAAAGCCCCCACCACGCCACCGCGCACCCGGCCAATAGCAAAGCCCAGCTGGCTGGACGCCGGCCCCGGCAGAAACTGGGTGAGTGCCAACAGGCGGGCAAAATCGGCCTCGCTCAGCCACTGCAGCTGCACCACAAACCGCTGGTGAAAATACCCCACATGGGCCGCCGGGCCGCCAAAACTGACCAGCCCCAACAGCAAGAACTGACGAAATATTTCTGCCATTAGCTACACGCTTTCCCGTCCACAGTGACCGAAACGCTACCACACAGTAATGCCGTTCGGATGTCATCGATCCTGCCCGGCGGGTATACTCGCGGCCATGCAATCCAATGCCCACTCCGTGCTCGAACATGTTTTCGGCTATCACCAGTTTCGCGGCGAACAGCAGACCGTTATCGACACCCTGATACAGGGCGACGACGCCCTGGTGCTGATGCCCACCGGCGGGGGTAAATCCCTGTGCTTCCAGATCCCGGCATTGGTGCGCGCCGGCACCGGTGTGGTGATCAGCCCGCTGATTGCCCTGATGCAGGACCAGGTGGATGCGCTCAAGGCGCTGGGCGTGAAAGCCGGCTTCCTTAATTCCACCCTGTCACTGGAGCAAGTCCGGACTCTGGAAAACGCCTTGCTGCAGGGCGAGCTGGACATGCTCTACATCGCCCCGGAGCGGCTGATACAGCCGCGTACCCTGACGCTGCTGAAACAGGCCGAGATCGCCCTGTTTGCGATTGATGAAGCCCACTGCGTATCCCAGTGGGGGCATGATTTCCGCAACGACTATCTGCAGCTTTCTTTGCTGCACCGGGAGTTTCCCGATGTGCCGCGCATTGCGCTGACCGCCACCGCGGACCAGCGCACCCGCACGGAAATCGCCGAGCGACTGGACCTTACCCAGGCCCGGCATTTTGTTTCCAGCTTTGATCGCCCCAATATCCAGTACCGCATCGAACGCAAGGACGGTGCCCGCAATCAGCTATTGCGCCTGATACGCGCGGAGTACGCCGGTGAAGCGGGAATCGTCTACTGCCTGTCGCGCAACAAGGTGGACCGGGTGGCCGAATGGTTGTGCCAGCAGGGTATTAATGCCCTGCCCTACCACGCCGGGCTTTCTGGCCCGATACGGGAAAAACACCAGCAACGCTTTCTGCGCGAAGACGGCATTGTCATGGTCGCCACCATCGCCTTTGGCATGGGCATCGACAAACCCGACGTGCGTTTTGTCGCGCATCTGGATCTACCCAAAAGCATTGAGTCCTACTATCAGGAAACCGGTCGCGCCGGCCGTGACGGCAACCCGGCCACCGCCTGGATGGCCTATGGGCTGGAAGATGCCATCAAGTTGAAGCAGATGCTCGCCCAAGGCAGCGGCAATGAACAACACAAGCGCAACGAAAACCAACGTCTGGAAAGCATGCTGGGGCTGTGCGAAATCACCCACTGTCGCCGCCAGGCATTGCTGCACTACTTTGGCGAAACCCTGGAAAAGCCCTGCGGTAACTGCGACACCTGCCTGCACCCACCGGAAACCTTCAACGCCACCGAAGCGGCCCAAAAAGCCCTGAGTTGCGTCTACCGCACCGGCCAACGTTTCGGCGTCAATCACCTGATCGACGTGCTTACCGGCAACCGTTCCGACAAAGTGGCCAGTGCCGGGCACGACCATGTGTCCACCTGGAACATCGGCAACGAATTCAACGCCACCCAATGGCGCAGCATCTACCGGCAACTGGTGGCCCGTGGGCTGCTCACCGTGGACATGAACGGTTACGGCGCGCTGCAACTGACCGACGCCTGCCGCCCTTACCTGCGCGGGGAGCAACCCCTGCACCTGCGCAAGGAAATCGCCAAGGCGAAAAAAGCCAGCACCCGTAAAAGCCAATCCAGCGTGGCAGAAGCCGACCGCACACTGTGGGAAGCCCTGCGCGCCTGCCGCAAACGGCTATCCGAAGAAGAAGGAGTGCCACCTTATGTGGTATTCCACGATGCCACCCTGATGGACATGCTCGCCATCCGCCCGCGCAACCGCATGGAGTTTTCCGCTGTGAGCGGTGTCGGGGATCGCAAGCTGGAGCGTTACGGCGACGACTTTCTTGCCGTTCTCAATGAAGCCGCAAATAGCAACAGCGCAAGCGAGCCAGAAGACGCCGGCCCGGACAGCAACGAGATCCTCACCCTGGCCCTGGCCAACATGGACCCGGCCGCCATCGCGCGGCAGCAGAACCTGAACGAGCAGACCATTTACCGGGAACTGAGCCAGCTGGTGGTCAACGGCAAACTGTCACTGGAACAGGCTCTGGGCCTGAGCGACGTGGAAATCGGCATCATTCAGGACGCCCTGCTCAGCCAGACCAACCTGGCGGAAGACACCTTCAGCTACCGGCAGATCAAGGAACAACTGGCTGACGACTGGCCCACCGGTGTCCTGCACTGCGTTCGGCAAGCCATTCTGGCTCAGTGCTGAGCCAGATTCAGCACGAACGTTCAAATAAAATTCACTGGATCGTCAATTCCCACACACACGCCCTCTCCACAATCCCCCCACCGACTTTTACCTCACTGGGGAATCCATTGTGAAACGGCTCAACTCTAGCCTTGCGGCTTTGTTTACCACGCTTGCACTTTCCGGCTGCGGAGGCGATTCGTCTTCCTCATCCGACGACACAGGCACGACCGATAAAGGCGGCACACCCGCCACCACCGCCACCGTGCGTATTGGCTTGCTGCCCGACACCCAGGGCGGTGGCGACAACGTGGCCATGCACCCGATGAAAGCGGTGCTGGATAAAGAACAGGCACTGGGCGCCAACATCATCATCCCCGTGGGCGACCTGACTGACCACGGCACCACCGGTGAATTCGAGCAGTGGACCTCCATTGCCGAAGGCTACCGCGATGCCGGCATTGAATTTCTGCCGTTGATGGGCAACCACGAAGACAGCTATGCCTACTCGGTGGAGTGGGTTGAAAACATGAAGCACTACATTCCCGATGACGCCGTCCATATGGCCGGCGCGCAGTACCTGAATTATTACGTGATCCGCGACAACGTGATGATTGTTCTGCTCAAGTACTACAACCTGCCGATCGCTTTCCAGTGGATCAAACAGGCGGTCAATACCCATCGCGATGAGGTAGACCACATCGTGATCGCCAGCCACGATGGCCTGATCGGCGCCAAATACGGGGAAACCCGCGAAATGATCGTGGAAGGCGTCACCGGCGATAATCTGCTGATGGATCAGTGGGACGATATCCGCGCCTTCTTCGCCCGCAATGACGTGATCTGGGTACAGGGCCACGAGCACATGTACCAGCGCTCCGTCATCACCGCCCCGATTTATGTGGACCCGGCCTCCTGGACCGAAGAGGAAGGCAACTACCGCCTGCCGCAATACACCCAGATCGTTTCCGGCAACGCCTCCTACAAAGGCTACGAATTCCGTTACGGGGAACGCGAGCTGGTGCAACGTATCGTGCAGCAGAAAATGAACACCAAGAGCAACGGCTCCACCGCCTACGATGTGAATGCCTCGGTGCTCACCTTCAACGGCCCGCGGGTAGACTATGAATCCTGGTTCGCCGAGCACACCATCAACAGCAACGAGGACGGTGTGAAAGAGCTGGCGGAGCCCAACTGGCAATTGCTGGACCGTTTTTCACGTACCAGCAACCGCTGCGAGCGAGTGGTCTACCCCAACTCCATTCCCGACGGCACCCGCCCGGTCATGTACCTGGACAGCCAGTACATCAGTAATGACTGCCGCGCAGACGATGGCAGCACCGCAAGAATGGTGGCCGGCACCAACAACACCTTTAACCGGCTGGAAAGCCGCACCCGGGACATGGAACTGACCCCAGGCTTCAGCCGAGCCGAGAGCGTGCCGGACCTGATGCGCCTGTCTTACCAGTACCTGTTCCAGTACAACCAGCCCTGGACACCTAACCTGAACGCAGAAAACCGCGTCATCCCCAACAGCGGCGACAGCAACGTGCTGGATATTCCGGAAACCACCATGGACCTGAAAGAAGACGTGGCCATGAGCTGGCAACCCGCCACGGAAGATACCCTCAGCGACATTCTGATCATCAGTGGCACCCAGAATCAGACTGGCACTTACTCCAGTGCCTATGGCGCGATCAAGGATCTGGAAGCCGATACCGGCCTGCCAGGCAGCCAGCCGGACGGCACCGCCAAGCAAGCCCATACCCTGCCAGCCAGCGCCAGCAAGGACTGGGATTTGAGCAGTGCAGTCTCCGATCGCTATGCCCTCACCTTTGATACCGCCGCCAACATCGCCGCCGAGACCACCACCCTGGGCATGCACAGCGATTCCGGCTGGCAACCTGTCAGCTCAGCGGACTGCGTGATCAACCAGCCTTTCGATGAGAGCTTCCTGATTACCCCGCCGGTGCGCAGCGCAGGCTGCGACGCGGAACCACTGGTGGGCTTCGATGCTGACCACGGGCAACGCTGGTGGGTCGTTCTGGAGCAGGACGCGGAACTGGCCTTGCTGGCCCGCTAACCTGCCACGCAAAGCCTTGTTAACCGGCCCTTCCCGTCATGCGGGGAGGGTCACCCCTCTTCTTCCTGGCGTTTGAATGACCGAGAAAACTGCAGGATCAAAAAGTTGATCAACGACAACACCAGAGCAATTTCATAGCGACTGTAGGCCACCGAAATGCCAATTGCCCCGGTGTTCCACAGGCTCGCCGCCGTGGCAGTACCGCTCACATTGGCGCCATCCTTGAGAATCGCCCCGCCACCAATAAACCCCATACCGGTAATGATCCCGTACATGACCCGCGCTTCCGCGTCGGATCCGGTATACACCTGCATCCCTACCAACATATAGCCACAAGCCGCAATAGAAACCAGCGGGAAGGTACGCAATCCCGCACCTCGCGCCTTCTGCTCCCGGTTCCAGGCCACCGGCAACGCCAGCACAAAGGCTGCGCCAAGCTGAATCAGATGAGTACCCACCTGCGCCCAGTCCAGTTCCTGCATATCGCTCTCCTTGCTTGATCGCACCGAACCCCATGCGCGACACCTGACAGTCACCCAGCCTGGCTACCATTGAGACGCATATGTAAGCAAAAGCTTACACCGACACAACAGAAGCTCGCCGCCGGATCACGCTACCGTTAGTACACAGAATAAACAGAGGGGAAGGAAAAATGGAACAGGATGAATCTCTGGACCTGAACTGGCTGCCCGAGCAACTGGATAGCATCTTCGAAGACTGCCATGCCGCCGCTAGCGGTCAATGGGAATCCGTACAAAGCCACGATATCAGCCACCAGGCGGCCTGAACCGGCCGTCGGCTTTACCAAGCATTACTCGTGTTCACGCCCCGGATCAGTTAGGCTTGCCGCCCTTTTCCAGCTGATCCTCCCAACTTCATGCATTTTTCAGATCTCGGGCTGTGTGATGCCCTGCAAGCGGCCGTGGCTGAGCGTGGCTACGACACGCCTTCCCCCATTCAGGCCCAGGCCATTCCCGCCGTTCTCTCCGGCCGTGATGTGATGGCCGCCGCCCAGACCGGTACCGGCAAAACCGCCGGCTTTACCCTGCCGCTTCTGGAACGCCTGCGCACCGGCACCCCCGCGCGCAACAATCAGGTCCGCGCCCTGGTACTCACTCCAACCCGCGAGCTGGCCGCCCAGGTGGCAGAAAGTGTTGCCACCTATGGCAAGAACCTGCCGTTAACGTCCAGCGTGGTATTCGGTGGTGTGAAGATCAACCCGCAAATGCAGCGCCTGCGTGGCGGTTGCGATGTGCTGGTGGCTACACCAGGACGCCTGCTGGATCTGTATCAGCAGAACGCGGTGAAGTTCGATCACCTGGAAGTGCTGATCCTGGATGAAGCCGACCGCATGCTGGACATGGGCTTTATCCACGACATCCGCAAGATCCTCTCGAAACTGCCGCCCAAGCGGCAGAACCTGATGTTCTCTGCGACCTTTTCGCCGGAAATTCGTGCGCTGGCCAAGGGGCTGGTCAACGACCCCGTGGAAGTGGATATCAGCCCGCGCAACACCACCACCGAACTGGTCACCCAGTGGATCGCACCGGTGGACAAGAAGCGCAAACCCGCCCTGCTGACCCACCTGATTCAGGAACACAGCTGGTTCCAGGTACTGGTATTCAGCCGCACCAAACACGGCGCCAACAAACTGGCCAAACAACTGGAGGCCAGCGGCATTGAAGCCGCCGCCATCCACGGCAATAAAAGCCAGAATGCACGCACCCGCGCCCTGGCCGATTTCAAGAGCGGCAAGGTCCGCGCCTTGGTGGCCACCGACATCGCCGCCCGCGGTCTGGATATCGAGCAGCTGCCCCAAGTCGTGAATGTGGACCTGCCCAACGTACCCGAGGATTACGTGCACCGTATCGGCCGCACCGGCCGGGCCGGCGCCACCGGGCAGGCCATTTCCCTGGTCAGTGCCGACGAATTCCAGCAGCTCAAGGACATTGAGCGCCTGACCCAGCAACAGCTGGAGCGCAAAATCGTGGCCGGTTTCGAGCCCGGTGAACCCCTTCCCGCCGCGCGCGCACCCTTGCCTCCCAAGAGCAAACGTCCCAAGAAGCCGAAACCCGCTTCCGCAGGCAGAAACCGGAACGGGCAATCTTCCGGTAGCGGCCAGCGCGCCCAGCAGGGCAGCAAGGGCAACCCGAACGGTAATGGCGGTAATAGTGGCAATGGCGCAAAACCTGCCGGGAACGGGCAGCGTCGTCGCCGGCCGCAACGCAACAGCCGTCCGGCGAATGGCAATAAAGCCTGACTCTGAAAACAGCACCCGCACGCATAAAAAAAACGGGGCCAACTGGCCCCGTTTTTTTTATGCTGACGCCAACCCTTAACGCTGGCGTAGCAACCCCTGGTAGTGGGCCATATAACCTTGCAGCTCGGCGTCACTCAGGTCTTTCAGCACCTTGTTGTTCACCGCATGTACCGCTTTGCGGCTGCCATCCACCCCCACATTCAGGGCCTTCTGGGTCACAAAACCTACCTTCACTTCCTTGGTGTTGGCGACAAAGACTTCATCGATAATCTTGTCTGCCACATCCCCCATGGCGCGGGTGACCAGTGCCACATCCTCGGTGCCTTTGCCGGCCGCACACAGCTCGGTGGCCTTGCGGAAGGTCTCGGCAAAGCCGTCATCCACCGGGAACGAAATATGGGCCTGGTTGCCGTTGTCGTCACCCGCCTGCCAGTACATGGCTTTCACATTCGCCAATACCGGTGCAAATTCCTTGCTGGTGATTTTCTTGAAGATCTGACGAGTCAGCATGCTGGACGCTTTACCCGCCGTAGAAACGGCAAAATCGATGACTTTTTTCTGGCCACCGGACAGCTCGGTCATGTTAGCCGGCTCCACCAGGAACAGGCTGAGAACACGGTCGGTCAGATGATCCGCCATCTGGATAAACTTCTCCGCGCTGTCCTTACGGTCGTTTTCAACAGCGTGAATGAAATCTTCCGTGCTGTTCACCAGCGCCGGGTTTGCGGGAATCGCCACCACATTTTGCATTGTTATGTCCTTGCCTGTTCTGTGTGCCCAGGCCGCCCATCAGGCAGCCGATCAAGCTGGCCATAATAACGGGGCGATGGGCACAGGGGAAACGCCGATCAGGCCGGAATAACAAAGCTGATACGTCTTCAGGGCGAACTCGCACTTTGTGTAACCGTGCCGGTTTGCGACGGATGACGGATATCCACCTGCGGTGTAGTCAGCATGGTGCCATTCATGGCGCAATCCGGCCCCAGATTAACCTGCTCGAAACTGGCTGACGCGTCGGCATTACGCCATACCAATGACACCGGGCCCGGGCCGCAAACACCCCCAAGCACAGGCACCCGGACTTTTACCTGCATGTCATGCACAGTGAGCTTGCGAGGGCTATCCACCTGCCCTTGCCAGGGCAAGCCCAGCGCCTTGATGCTTTTACACAAGGGATTCAGCCCACCGAAGGTCACAGCGGTAACCCGGAGCGCACCGTCACCGCCCACGCGGCCATCGAAGGTGGTATTACAGGACACGGGTATTCGACCTTTTTTCATGGCCAGTTCACCGCTGGCGGAGAAGGGGCCAGCGGGTGTCACAGCCACGTCGGCATAAGCGGTGAAGGAAAGCGACAACAACACGATGGGCAAGAGCACGGCGCTCCTGCGGGCAATGACAGTCCTTATCATTGTTATTATTCCTGTTTCTGTTCTTGTTTTGTCTGGTGTTTTTTTGATTATCTCCCCACACCCATACTGTCACGGCAATTCAACGGCTGCCAACCACAGCACGGCGGATCTTCGCCGCGCTGCTACCGTTTATCGCTCTGCGGAAAATGAATAACATTCACACCAATTGGTAACTGATACTGCCCAGTACCACCAAAACCACTGCCCACTTGGCGGTTACGTAGAACGGCTTGTTCTTCTTCTTCACTGATTTGAGAAAGCCTTTGTAAGCGATCACGCCCTTGCCCAGCTTGTTACCAATACCGGTGTGGCTGCTGTCCACGTTGTCGATCATGAACAGGCGATTGAAAAACCAGCCGAAGAACCAGTAACCCTTTTGCACCCATTTGCTCTTCAAGGGACGATCCACGTCAGTCATCAGGATGATGCGGGGGGTGTCTGTGCGATTCCACGCAGAATGAATATAGGTTTCATCGAAGATAATGCTGTCGCCATCACGCCAGATGTAATCCTCTTCGTTCACCGTCAGCCCACAGTTTTCATCATTGGGGGTGCTCAACCCGATGGAGTAGCGTAGCGTGTAGGCAAACGGATCGTGATGACGGTTCAGCTTCTTGCCCGGCATCAATACCGCGAACAGGGCGATATTCAGGGTGGGAATCTGCTCCAGCAACGCCATGGTTTTCGGCGCCAGGTCGTAGGCCGAGGGCAGCTTGTTGTCGTACACTTTCAGATAAAAACTGGTCCAGCGATTATCCTTGTAAAAGCTGCTGGCCGGCAGATCTTCTTTCGCGGTAATCAGGCCACCGTGGTACAGCGCCACCGCTTCATCGCGGATGGTTTCCCAATTATCTTCGATCAACTGTAATTCCGGCAGATGCGACAAGCTCAGGCGCGGCGTGGTCGGCACCTTGGAGAGCAGATAGGCCGGAATATTGAACGGCACCATAAAGGTGGAAAAGTCCGACAGCTGGCGTTTCAGGCCAAACGGTTCCCGGTTACGCATCCGAATAAAAATAATGCAGCCCGCATAAATCAGCAGACAGGCCAGAATCACGGTCATCTGTTTTCCTTTGGTTCATTGAGTCCAGGTTCGAGGCAAGCCACGCTGCCCGAAAAATCGACGGACGGGATTTTAAAGCAAATCCCCCCGTAAAACCGGGATAATACCTGCCAATTGCAGCCATTGCTCTGCCTGACAGGCCCGTCGGTCTGTTCTCTCCGACCCAGCCAGGGCCGCCATCATTGGCCGACACCCCGGTTAGCGGTACATTCTAGCCTTGCCTTTGCACAACAGCCGCCACCCTTGAGGAATCCACCCTGTGACGCACCGAATTCTGCCCCTGATCGCCTGCCTGCTGCTCCTGGCACAGTGGAGCCACGCCGACGATAGCTCGCTGACCATCAAGGATGTCATCGATACGGGAGAAAAGGCCGAGGCGGTGATTGCTGACTCCCTGCAAGATGACAGCATTCGACCCGGCGATACCCCCCTGTCGACCATGCTGGCCATCATGGACGCCGCCCAGGACGGAAACTGGGAGGCCGCCGGGGCTTACCTGGACATGCGTTACCTGCCCGCAGACATGGCCGACAGTGATGCCGCCACCTTAATGGAGCAGCTGAATATTGTCTGGGGCCAGCAACGGATCCTGGACCTGACCCGGTTGTCTACCCGCCCGGAGGGGCACCGGGATGACGGCCTGCCCAGCTATCGGGACAAGATCGCCACCCTGACCCTGCCGGACGACACCCTGACCCTCTATCTGCAACGGGTACCCGGCGATGAAGAGCGTCGTATCTGGAAAATCTCCAACGCCACAGTGCAGCAAATCCCCCATCTCTGGGAGCTGTTCGGTTACAACCCGACCATCACCCGCCTGGCGGATTATCTGCCGGATTTCACGATCCTCTATATGCAGAACTGGCAGGTGGCCGGGCTGGTACTGATCATCATCGGCGCCTGGTTGGCCTCTTCCCTGCTGCGCCGGCTGACACTGCGCCTGCTGGAGTACTCCGATCGTTACCGCGATACCCTGCACCAGTTCTTCTCCATGCCGTTTCGCTGGTACCTGTTCTTCAAGCTGATGCAGCTGGGCGTGGCCGAGCTGGGCTTGTCCATCCGCGCCCAGGTGTACCTGAACCAGTCCGCCCTGGGCTATCTGGCCACCCTGTTCCTGGCGCTGGGCTTTATCGAACTGCTTTCTGCCCTGTTCCTTAGCAGTGCCCAGAACCAGAAGTACTGGTCCGGCATCATTCGCCCTGTTCGTACCATCCTCAAAATGGTCGCCGCTGTGGTGATCTTTCTGCTGTGGCTCAGCGACTCCGGCTACGACATCACCACGGTACTGGCCGGGCTGGGCATTGGCTCCATCGCCGTGGCCCTGGCCGCACAGAAGACCCTGGAAAACGTGATTGGCGCCTTCACCCTGTACATTGCCAAACCCGTTCAACCCGGCGACTTCTGCCGGGTTGGCACCACCGCCGGCGTCATCGAGGAAATCGGCCTGCGCTCTACCCGCATTCGCCAGACGGACCGCACCGTGGTGTACGTTCCCAACGCGGTACTCGCCAGTGCCAGCATCGAAAACATCAGCGAGTCCGATTTCCGTCGCTACCACCGCGACCTGCATATTCGCCTGGGCGCCAGCACCGACCAGCTACGCCAATTACTGGTCGACCTGCGGCGCTTGATTTACAGCCACCCAAGGCTCACCGAACGTGCAGCCCGGGTACGCTTCGAGGAAATCCTGCGGGACGGCTACCGCATCTCGCTGAACTGTTATGTGGACAGCAGCGCCTACAGCGAATTCCTGGCCGTGGCTGAAGATCTGAACCTGCGCATCCTGCAAATCCTGGAGGATAACGGCGTCCACCTGGCGGTACCGGTTCAGCAATGGGTCAACAACACCGAAGGCAGCACAGCCACAGTGCAACGCAACCAGGATGACGCTCTGCCCTTCCCGGACTTCAGCGACGACGACAAGGCCGCCATGAAAGGCAGCCTGGACTATCCGTACAAGGGTTAAGCCAAAATGTATATACATTGACTATCTAAAAGATAGCCTATAGCCTCATTGAAAGTCGAGCGTGAACCGGCGACGATGCGGCGTGATTTTTCATGGTGATGACCAATGGCAAAAAGCAAAGCCAAAAAGAAAAACAGCCAGCTTATCGTCCGAATCAACGACGAAGAGCGTGTGCGCTTTATTGAGCTCTGTGAGGAACTCGATACCAGCGCAGCAAGGGAAGTGCGCCGGTTTATTCGCGACTTTATCAAGAATCAGGAAGCGCCTTCCGGCGACTGACTGAAACCGATAAAACCTGTATTCGATATAAACGACGGAGCACACCATGTCTCAGAAGAAAAAACTGAAAAAAGCCATCAAGAACAGTAAAGCCAAGATCAGCAAACAAGAAAATGTTGTGAAGAAACTGAAGAAAAAGCTCAAGAAGCTTTAATCTTCCATTGAAGGGGCCGGCATCGCCGGCCTCCTTCAACCACTTTCAACCTTCCTCAACGTTCTCCCGCCCCCTCTCACCCCATTGCATATCCCCAACGCCCCCAGCCGCGCCGCGTACGGATTCATTTTCAATCATCAACATCCCGCCAATGGCAGTGTTAACACCAAGCTTCACGGGTTAAGGGGATGTTCGGGAATGAAGCAACGGCTCGCTTTGCTATTCAGTCTTTTCGCTTTCACTGCCGCATGCAGTTTTCAACCCGGCATCGTCGATGACAACGCTCTGCGCGAAGGCGCCACGCAACACGCGGAACAAGCGCTGACCGTACGCGCCAGCGTCATCAGTGACAGCGATGCCCACGACATCTTTGGCGTGGCCCTGGGCATACACGGCATTCAGGCCATCTGGCTGGAGGTGGACAACAACACCGGCACGCCACTGTATTACCTCCCTGTCACCACCGACCAACAATACTTTTCGCCACTGGAAGTGGCCTGGAAAGTGAAGGGAAAGTTCGGCAAGGAAGATGAAAAAGCCGTGGACCGCATGTTCGTTTCCCGTGCCATGCCCATCAACCTGCCAACCGGTAAGCGTACCAGCGGCTTTGTATTCACCAATCGCGATCTTGGCGTCAAGGTGGTCAATGTGGACCTGCTGGGAGGCGGAAAAAGCTGGCAATCGTCATTCATCATCGACGTGCCGGGCATCAAACTGGATGTGGAAAAAGTCGACCTCACCATCCTGTATAACAAACAGGACCACCAGCACGTGGATCGCGATGGCCTGCGCGCCTGGCTAGCAGAGCAGCCCTGCTGCACCCACAACGACGACAGCAGTGCCAGTGGCGACCCGATCAATTTCGTCCTGGTCGGCGACAGCCAGTTGCTGCTCAGCGCCATGGTGCAACGCGGCTGGGACCTGACCGAGCGCATCCATGGTGGCTCGATCTGGAAAACCACCAAATCCTTCCTGATGGGTTCCAGCTACCGTTACTCACCGGTGAGCTCCCTTTATGCTCTGGATCGCCCCCAGGATATGGCGTTGCAAAAAGCCCGTGGCAATATTCACCAGCGCAATCACCTGCGCCTCTGGCGGGCGCCACTAATATGCGACGGCGAACCGGTCTGGCTGGGGCAGATCAGTCGGGATATCGGTGTACGCTTTACCTTCAAGTCGCCGACCCTGACCACCCACAAAATCGATCCGGATGTGGATGAGGCCCGGGACTATCTGCTCCAGGACATGATTTTTTCACAACGGCTGGCCGAGTTCGGGTATGTGCGTGCCATGGAAGCCAAACACATCGACAGCCCCGGCCATAACCTCACCGGCGATCCCTTTATTACCGATGGCCTGCGGCTGGTGATGTTCTTCCATAGCCCCATGACGCCCATGCATGAAGTGAAAAATCTCCACTGGGAACAGCCGGACCGGAACCGTCGCCTCTGGATAGAAAGCGATTCGGCCCCGGCGATGCCACCACCGTAATTTTTGCTTTCTTTACAGATTGCCACTTGAGCCCTTCAAAACAGCCCCTAGGCTTTGTGGATAATACTTACTCACCGATTGGAGCCAATCATGTTCATTCGATTTCTGACCGTGCTTGCCACCGCGTCCTTGGTCGCCTGCGTGACCGCCGCCTCCCCGATCCGGGTTGCCGACGGGAACCAGAATGAAGGCACCGTGACTCTGGCCACCGACTATAACCTGATGCAGAACCCACAGATGGACTGGCAACAAGGCCTGCAAAAAGCCAGCGCGCAATGTCAGGGCTGGGGATACAGCGGCGCGATTCCCAACGGCAAACCCAGCCAGAGCTGCAGCAATGAAACCCAGGACGGTGACTGTATCGGCTGGACGGTGAACGCGACTTTTCAATGCACAGGGCAACAGGCTCCCCAGCAGTAACGTCCGCCGGCAAACCGTTATTTCAGCAACCCGCGATAAAACAAAAAAAGCCTCTTAAAAGAGGCTTTTTTGTTTTTCTTTCTGATGCTGCTGAGCGAACGTGCTCAGCCAGATGTGATTACTTGTCGGCGTCCAGCGCCTGGTAGTAATCCATCAGGATCTGCGCCACTTCAGGACGAGAGAATTCCGGCGGCGGGGCAATCCCCTGGCCCAGCATCTCACGGACCTTGGTCCCTGACAGCAGAACAAAGTCGTCCTTGGTGTGATCCGGCACATCACGCATCATCACCACGCGATCGAGCTTCTTGGAGTAGGCGGTATGGTCGGCTTCGAAGATCTTGATCTCCAGAGCGCCTGCCGGCACTTTTTCCTGGAAGATGGTCTGTGCGTCGAAGGCACCGTAATAATCACCCACACCGGCGTGGTCACGACCCACGATCAAGTGGCTGCAACCACAGTTCTGACGGAACACCGCGTGCAGCACCGCTTCACGGGGGCCTGCATATAGCATGTCAAAACCGTACCCGGTGATCATCACGCTATTGGGCGGGAAATACACTTCGACCATCTTGCGAATAGAGGCATCACGTACTTCAGCCGGAATATCACCGGCTTTCAGCTTGCCCAGCAACATGTGGATCAGGATGCCATCGGCGTTCAGCGCTTCCTGGGCCATGCGACACAATTCTTCGTGGGCACGGTGCATCGGGTTACGGGTCTGGAAAGCAACCACATTACTCCAGCCACGCTCAACAAACTCATTGCGGATGGAAACGGCGGTGCGGAAGGTGTCGGGGAAATCGTCAGCAAAATAGGAGTAGCTCAACACCTGGATGTCGCCGGAAACGATAAAGTTGCCCGCCGCCAGGAAGTTCGCCACGCCCGGGTGCTGCTTGTCGTTGGTGGCGAAGACCTGCTCGGCCACCGCTTCCAGTTCCGCGTCAGAGGCTTCTTCGATAGCCGCCACGTCCATCACCGCAATCACCGGCTGACCTTCCACATTGGGGTCACGCAGGGCAATGCGCTTGGCACCTTCAATCGCGCTGATATCTTTCAGCATATTGACGATCGGTACCGGCCAGAACAGGCCATCGGCCGTGGTCAGGTTTTCGGCCACTGACAGCATATCTGCCTTGTTCATGTAGCCGGAAAGCGGGGTGAAATAACCGGCGCCCATCATCACCGCATTGGCAGCAGCCGCGGAACTGATCACCACCGACGGCAGAGACTCCGCTTCCTTCTGCAAGGCAACGCGAGCGGCTTCATCAGCCACGTACAGGGGGTTCAATGCGTCCGCACCATGCGGCTTGACCAAGGCGACCATCTATTCACTCCTAATGATTAATCAACGGGGTATCCATATCGCGGCGCAGTATAACAAAGGATTGGCACCAGGTCGGCCCGGCAATTAGTCATAAGGAAACCACAAACAAGAATAAGGCAGACAGCGGCAACCGCCACCCAATCAGCCCGCCAGGGGAGGACTCGCCCCCTGACGCCCACCCGAGCTGCAACAGGTTGCGAGCCGGATTATACGATTGGCGGCTCCCCCGACAGGGTTGGCCCTTCTTCAATATCGTGGGTGAACTCTTCCAGCGACTGCGCCACTTCCCCCACCTCCTCGAAACGGGCGATGTGGTAGAGGGCTTCGCCTTCGTTAACCAACGGCAGATTGTTGCGGCCCACCAGAATGCCGGCGGCAGGGGCGTGGATATTGATGTCATCGCCGCCAAAGGGGCTGGAGATACGGCCGATCAGATCCCCTTTCTTGATCCAGGCACCCAGGGCCACCAGGGACAGGAAGACGCCGTCGCGTTCGGCTCGGACCCAGCTGGAGGAGCGGGCGATATAGGGCTCAGCGGGTGCCTTGGTGCGGCGGGAACCCGTCATACCCAGATGATGCATCACGTTGAGCACGCCTTTGACGCCAGCACGAATGCAGGACTCGTCAAAACGCAGCGCTTCGCCTGCTTCGTAGGTAATGACCGGAATGCCCTGGGCTTCGGCCACTTCACGCAGCGTGCCCTCGCCCAGTACCGAGTTGATCACCACCGGCACGCCAAAGGCGTTGGCCATGGCGCTGGTGTCATCGTTGGACAGGTTGGCTCGAATCTGCGGCAGATTATCACGGTGAATGGCGCCGGTGTGCAGGTCCACCGCGTGGGTGGCACGGTCCAGCACCTGGGTCTTGAACTGCCATGCCATGCGCGCGCCCAGGCTGCCGGTTTCCGAGCCCGGGAAGCAGCGGTTCAGATCCCGGCGGTCCGGCAGGTAGCGCGATTTATGGATAAAGCCGAACACATTCACCACCGGCACCGCCAACAGGGTGCCGCTAAGGTTTTTCAAGGCGGAATGGCGTAGCAGGCGACGGATAATCTCAACGCCATTCAGCTCATCGCCATGGATAGCCGCGCTGACCATGAACACCGGCCCGGGCTTGCGGCCGTGGATCACATGAATAGGCACATTCAGCGGGGTCTGGGTATAAAGCTGAGCCAGCGGCAGCTCCACTTTTGTGCGGGAACCGGGCTGGACGGTAATGCCATCAATTTCAAAAGGAGCGTTTTTCGGTTCTTTTGGATTTTTCATTTTTCTTTAACCACTTTGCCGACCGCCTTGCCGGTCACGAGTACCGAAAACCATGCTTCTGTTTGCCTTTCGCAACTCGAAACTCGTGACTCGCTTCAAGCTATTCGCCCCTCAAGCGGGGCTCCTACAGGGCTTCGATCAGCCCTTGG
>Ga0209404_10000026_pt1 | contig 149760 bp, 139 predicted proteins | sample TroAtlMetagenome_2_FD_187447 | JGI IMG/M metagenome (GOLD analysis project Ga0209404, IMG submission 187447) | Marine eukaryotic phytoplankton communities from Atlantic Ocean - Tropical Atlantic ANT8 Metagenome (SPAdes) (version 2) | ecosystem: Environmental > Aquatic > Marine > Oceanic...
GATCTGCGCGCCGGTCGTTGCGATGTGATGCTGTGCGGTGGTTCTCAGGTTCAGACCGGCGCGCAGATCTTCATGATCTTCTGCAATATCAACGCGCTTTCCCGTGATCGCGTGCGCCCGTTCGGCAAGGGCTCCTCGGGCACGCTGCTGGGTGAAGGTGCTGGTTTTCTGGCGCTCAAGCGCCTGTCTGATGCCGAAGCTGATGGCGACCGCATCTATGCGCTGATCCGTGGTATCGGTGTCGCCAGCGACGGCCGTGCCAAGGGCCTGCTGGCGCCGCGTCTGGAAGGCGAGGAACTGGCGCTGCGCCGCGCCTACGAGAACGCCCAGGTTTCGCCTGACACGATTTCGCTGATCGAGGCGCACGGCACCGGCATGCCGCTGGGCGATCGCACCGAGATCCAGGCCTTGTCGCGAGTGTTCGGCCCGCGTCACGGCGAACTGCCGACCATCGCGATCGGCTCGATCAAATCGATGATCAGTCACTGCATTCCGGCGTCCGGATCGGCCAGCATGATCAAGACCGCGCTGGCGCTGCACCACAAGGTGTTGCCGCCGACGCTGTGTGACGAACTGGAGCCCGATCTGGAACTGGAACGCACGCCGTTCTACGTCAACACTGAAACGCGTCCATGGATCCATGGCGGCCGGGAGCCGCGCCGCGCCGGCGTCAATGCCTTCGGTTTCGGTGGCATCAACGCGCATGTGGTGCTGGAGGAGTATCGCCCGGCCCGCAAGGTGCAGGCGCAGGTACTGCATGCGCCCAGCGAGGGCGAACTGCTGGTGCTGGCTGCCGAGTCGCTGGAAGAACTGCGTGCGCGCATTGATCAGCTGGCCGTGCGCGCTTCGGCTTTCGACCGGCCGGGACTGCCGTCCCTGGCACGCCTGTGTGCGCAGGACGACGCCGGCCGCCATCGCCTCGCGCTGGTGGCCGCCGATCGCGACGACGTGCTGAAGAAGCTGGCCCAGGCGGCCGAGAAGCTGGCCCGTGGCGATACCCCGTTCAAGACGCGCAATGGAATCTACTACGGCAATGGCGAGCCGCCGGGACGCATCGCCCTCTTGTTTCCGGGCGAAGGTGCGCAGTATCCGAACATGCTGTCGGATGTCTGCGTGCACTTCCCACAGGCGCGTGACTGGTTCGATTTCCTCGACGATACGGCCGCCGCACGCGGTGCTCCGGCACGAGCCCCGGTGCTGTTCCCGGCGCCAACGGCGCTGGGTGAGGCCGCCGCGAAATCGCTGGAAGCGCGGCTCTACGAAATGGATGTGGCGGCCGAATCGGTGTTCGCTGCCAGCATGGCGCTGCTCGCCGTAGTCGAAGCGGTGGACCTCAAGCCGGACCTGATGCTCGGCCACAGCACCGGCGAAAACACCGCACTCACGGCCTCGGGCGTACGTCGCTTCAACAAACGCAGCGAGATCGCACAGACCATTCGCGATCTCAATGGCATCTACAAACATCTCGACCAGGAGGGCCGCATCGCCGACGGCAGCCTGCTGACGATCGGCGCCTTGCGCCCCGAACAGCGAGAGGCGCTGTTGAACGCGCCGCCGCGGGGCATCATTCCGGCGATGGATAATTGCCCGAATCAGCTGGTGTTGTTCGGAGATTCAACGGCGATTGGCGAACTGCGCACAAAATTGTCGACCGAAGGTGCGATCTGCCAGGAACTGCCGTTTGGCCGCGCCTATCACACCGAACTGTTCGGGCCGGTGGCCGACGCCTACCGCCACTACTACGAGAACATCGAATTCGGCGCTGGACGCGTGCCGCTGTACAGCGCTTGCAGCGCCGGGCCGTTTCCGGAAGACGCGCCGGGCATACGCGCACTCGCGTCGAAGCAATGGGAAACCAAAGTGCGTTTCACCGAAACCGTCGAGCGCCTGTATGCCGATGGTGTGCGCGTGTTCGTCGAGATCGGACCCAGCGGCAACCTGACCTCGTTCGTTTCGGATGCGCTGCGTGGACGCGAGCAGGTGGTCGCCATCGCCAGCAACAGCCGTCGCCGTTCCGGCATCCAGCAGCTGCACCACATGCTCGCGCAGCTGTTTTCCAGCGGTGTGCCGCTGCGTCTGCCCGGGCTGTTCGCCCATCGACAAATTGCCGATATCGATTGGGTCGCACCGGCGATTCCGCGTCGCAAGCCATCGATCCTGAATCTCAACATGCCGGAGCTGCGCGTGCCGGATGCCTTCCGCCGCTTGCAGACCGAGGCACCGCTGTCCGCAGCGGTGCCGCCGGCCGAACCGCCGCCGCCTTCGGTTCCGCATAGCCCCGTTGCGCTGCCCGCAGCCGTATCGCCGCAGCCACCTACGGCGGCCTTGCCGGCGGACCCGCGCACCGATGCGCTGCGTGCCCATTTCTCGCTGATGAATGACTTTCTCGCCAGCCAGATGCGGGTCATGTCGCAAATGGGGCAGGGAATTGCGTCCGCACAGTCGTTGGCGACACCGGCCCCCAATGCCCCGGTTCCGGCCCCGCAACCGGGGGTGGCAAAGCCTGGTTACGACCCGGCATTCCCCATGCTGGGCCGTATCACCGTATTGGAAGCCGACCGGCTTGAGTCGCACCGCTGCTACGGCGCCGATACCGACCTCTATCTTCAGGATCACGCGATTGGCTCCGCGCCGTCGGTGCTGGACCCCGATCTGCGTGCGCTACGAGTCATGCCGTTCACCTTCAGCATGGAGATCGCCTCCGAGGCCGCGCGACGCCTGTTCGGCGACGGTTTCGTCGTGCGCGGTCACCGCGAGGTGCGCGGTCATCGATGGCTGACCTTGGACGAGAACGACTTCGACCTGCGCATTCTCGCGACTCGCACGCCCGGGGCCTCCACGGCCATCGTCAAGCTGTTCATGCTCGGCGATGGCATGCCGCCCAATGGCTTGCTGGTCTTCGAGACCGAGGTGGTGCTGGGTTCCGATTACGAGCCGGCGCCGGAACCGCTGCCCTGGCCGGACGAGCCGCCACGGATGGCGACCCGCCACGACGACAACACGCTGTACAGCCGGGGCATGTTCCACGGCCCCCGCCTGCGCTGCGTCAAGCACGTACGACGCTGGTCGGAAACGGCGGTGGAATGCGATCTCGCGGCGCACGACACTGACGACTTCTTCTCGTTCACGAACTCGCCAAGGATGCAGGCCGATGCCGCGCTGCTGGACGCAGCCGGGCAGATGGCGGGCTACTGGCTGATCGAGCGTTTCGGCTGGGACTACAACTGCTTCCCGTTTCGCTGCGAGCGTTTCGGTTGTTACGGCCCGCCACCGGTGCCGGGAACCCGGCTGATCGGGCGCGGGCGGATTCATCCGGTCGGCGATACCCAGTTGCATGCCGAATTCGATCTGATCCGCGAGGACGGGACGGTGCTGATGCGGCTCGAGGGCTGGCAGGACCGGAAGTTCGACGTGCCACCGCGGTACTTCAATTACCGCCTGCAACCGCAGCGCGAATGGCTGAGTGTTCCGCTGGCGATTGGCGCGGGCGCCTACGTTGTGCACAACCCCCCGTTTCCCGGTGGTTTCCTCGGCGTCGGGCACGAAATCTGGATGCGTGTGTTGGCGCACATGGTGCTGTCCACCAGGGAACGCAAGCTGTTCAACGCCATGCAGCGAGGCGGCGGCCGGCGTGCCGACTGGCTGATGGGGCGCGTGGCCGCCAAGGACGCCGTACGTCACTGGGCGGCGGCGCGCGGCCTGAACCTGTCACCGGCGGACGTGGACATCCACAACGCCGACAACGGACGTCCTTATGTTCGCTGTGCGGCGATCAGCGGAGAGCCGCCCGTGGTTTCGCTGAGCCATTCCGGTGGTGGAGCCGTTGCGATTGCGGCGGACGCCGGAAACGAGGTCGGAATCGATCTGCAGCGCCTGCGGCGCGTGGATGGCGACGCCCTGATCCGCGGTGGCATGGGCGAGCATGAGGCGGCCTTGCTGACGCCGCTGGGTGCCGAACAACAATTGCGCGCCGCCGTGTCGCTGTGGTGTGCCAAGGAAGCGGCGGCCAAGGCTACCGGCCAGGGGCTCGAAGGACGCCCTCTGGAATGGGAGGTCACGGCGCTTCAGCTCGCGGCGGGCGCGTGCTCCGCACAGGTTCGGCATGGCTCGCGGGAATACCCGGTGAGCCTGTATTTTCTGGACGAGGAATCGGTGATCGCCGTCGCGGCGTCACCCTCGCAACACACATCACACAGCGCTTCGATGCGCCGAGACTTCCAATCGCTTGGCGGAAAATCATCCACAGGGACGCGATCATGAGCAAGACCTTATTCATTGGCCTCGACGGCTGCACCTATACCGTGCTCAACGAAATGACGCGCGAAATTCCGGGCGAGGGCGTCACCATGCCGTTCATGAAGAGCGTCATGGAAGCCGGCGCGCGCGCCAAGTTGGCGTCCACGCCCAATCCGCTGACGCCGCCGGCCTGGGCCTCGATCCAGACCGGTCGCGGTCCGGGACACCACGGCGTGTTCGATTTCATCCGCGCCGAGGACAAGGGCGGCGAAATCTACTGGACGCTGTACGATTCGCGCGACATCGACTGCGAATTCATCTGGCAGATCGCCTCGCGCCAGGGCAAGAAGGTCGCGGCGCTGAATTTCCCGCTGACCGCGCCAGCGCCCGAGAACGTCAACGGCTGTGTCGTGCCGGGCTTCATCCCGGCCAAGCATCTGCGCCGCAACACCTATCCGCGCGAGCTGTTCGACCGCATGAAGCAGGACATTCCCGGCTTCGACCCCAAGGAACTGGCCTGGGATTTCGACAACGAAAAGCAGGCCATGGAAAAGCTCTCGGAAGAAGACACCGAAAGCTGGGTGCGCTATCACCTGCCACGCGAGGAACAGTGGTTCCGTGTGGCCGAGTACATCATGCAGAACGACGATCCCGATCTGATGGCGGTGATGTTCGACGGCACCGACAAGATCCAGCATCAGGCCTGGGCCTTCCTCGACCCCGAGCTGGTGCCCACCAATCCGGAGCCCTGGGAGCAGCGCATGCGCGATGTCTGCCTCGAATATTTCCGCAACCTGGACGGCTACATCAAGCGCCTGGTGGAACTGGCCGGCCCGGACGCGCAGGTGTTCTTCGCCTCCGACCACGGCTTCACCGCGTCCACCGAAGTGCTGCGCATCAATGCCTTCCTGGCGGACAAGGGCTATGTGAAATGGGCCGAGAGCGATGGCAGCGAGCAGGCGCTGCGCCGCGAGGCCAGCGACTTCGCCAATCTGGACTGGGCCGGCACCACGGCCTATTGCCGCACGCCGTCCTCGAACGGCATCAACATTCGCGTGGCGCAGAAGCCGGGCGATTCGGGCATTCCGCCGGAACAGTACGAGCGCTTCCGCGAAAAGCTGATCGGCGACCTGTACTCCCTGAGCAATGAAAAAGGCGAACCGGTGGTCATCGACGTGCTCAAGCGCGAGGACTGGTTCCCCGGCAAGCACATGGAGCGCGCGCCGGACCTGACATTGGTGCTGCGTGATCACGGCTTCGTTTCGATCCGCAATTTCCAGCCGGTGGTGATCCAGCGCGAGCTTGCGGCCGGCACCCACCATCCGGACGGCATCTTCATGGCCTATGGCCCCGGCGTTGCCGCGTCCGGCATGATCGACCGGCGTCAGATCGTGGACGTGGCGCCCACGCTGCTGCACAGCGTCGGCCTGAAAGTGCCCAAGGATTTCGAGGGTGAAGTACCCACCGCGTTCTTCAGCGAACAATGGCTCGCGCAGAACCCGGTCCAGCACGGTCCCAAGACCCAGTCGCCGGGCGAACGTCAGGCCGGTGAGGAAATGGACGAAAAGGAAAAGCAGCAGCTGATGGAACAGCTGCAGATGCTCGGTTACATGGAGTGATGGGGAGTGACGGCGGTTTCGACGGTATTCGCCACCACGCCAAATCCAATCATAGGAAACAGGACATGAACGATCTCGCGACGCCCTCGATGGCTCCCGAGGCCATCACCGCCCAACTGATCGCCACCCTGGAAGACTTCACCGCCGACTGGGACAGCGAGTTCGAAGGTGACATGAATCGCGACACCAAGCTGCTGGCTGATCTGTCCTTCGAATCGATCGACATCATCCAGCTCGTGGTCGCGATCGAAGAGGATTTCGGCAAGCGCAAGCTGCCGTTCGAGACGCTGCTGATGAAGGATGGCCGCTACGTCGACGATCTGTCGATCGGCCAGATTTCGGACTTCCTCGCGCAGCAACTGTGAGCCGCCCGCGCTGATGGCAAGCCTTGAGCTGGCCGACGGCTGCAGCCTCGAATATCAGCAACTGGGTGAAGGGCCAGACCTGGTGCTGGTGCATGGACTCGCCACCAATCGCGCCTTTTGGTACGCCTCGCTGGCGCAGGCACTCAAGCAAGCCTTCCGCGTCACCCTGTACGACCTACGCGGCCACGGCTACAGCGGTATGAGCACACACGGCTACTCGGCGGTGGATCAGGCGCAGGACCTCGCCGCGCTGTTCGAGGCTGCCGGCATCGAATCGGCGGACGTGGTCGGCCACAGCTACGGTGGTGGCATCGCCCTGGAATTCGCCGCACTGTATCCGCAGAAGCTCAGACGTCTGGTGCTGATGGACAGCAGGGTCAACCGCTTGCAGCCCGAGCAGCGGCTTTCCGATTCGCCGCACCTGTCGACCATGGAAGTCGAGATCGCCGAACGTGCCGGGTTGGACTGGGAACGCGAGCCGCAGGTGGGCCTGCGCTATCTGGAAGTCACCGCACGCCTGCGTGCCGAGCAGTGGGCGCCGCAAGCGCGCGACGCCTTCACGCCGTTCGGCGAAGGGCGCGGCGGTATGCGCGGCGCGCGTCAGTATCTGAAACTGCTGGACGAAACCGAAGCGCCGCGCGAATTCCTGGCAATGGGCACCAGCGCCGAACGCATCGCCCAGATCGAGGTGCCCACGCTGTTGTTGTACGGCGAACGCTCGCGCTGCCTGCCGTCCGGCCGCGCACTGGCCGCGACGCTGCCCGATACACAATTCCGTGTAGTGCCTGAAGCGGGCCACTTCTTTCCGGTGAGCCACGCGGCGTTGATTGCTGGTTGGACTGCGGATTTTCTGGGCAGCGCGCCGCAGGTCTAGTGCAGCGTCTACACCCAATCATTCGCGATTGACCGGGTCTGCGGGCGCAGCGCGTCGTGGTTCGTCGTCGCCATCGTGCCCGCCATGACTTCGCCTCACGCCTGGATCGGCACCCGCATCCCTCGACCACGCTGACTCACGCTGTGTCGCAGACACTGCACTAGGAGCCTGGGGTCACTCCTCACGGGAGAGCGGTTTAACCTCGAGAGTTGCGCCGCAGGCTCGAATCGGCAGCTTGATCTTGCCGATGACGGTCGCACTGTCTGGCGGCGTGACTTCCACCGAAGCCGCTTCGGAACAGCCCCCCGGTCCGCCTTCGATCACACTGAACGCGATCGAGAAATTCGCCTGCGCGCCGGGCGCCAGTTCCACTTTGCCCGGTCTCCCGGCATCAACGGCCGTGTGCCGCACTTCGACATTCGGCACGGGTTTGTCTTCGGTGTTCAGCAGGTGCAGACCCGGGTAGCCGCCGAGCACGCATGTACGCGCGCTGTCATTGTAGATGCCGGCCTTGATGACGCGATGGCCCGCGCCGGCGTCGACACGGTCCAGGCGGACGCTGAGATAGTTGGCAGGGCAGGCGCGTGGGGTGCCCATCGCCTCGGCCGGGGCGCCTGATGAAGGGCCTTCGCTGTGGTCGCCGGTGCAGCCGCAGATCGCGACCACCACCGACAGTACGACGATGCGGTGGTGCATGACGGACTCCTTGTCCGAAGTTCGATGTCTCGCTGGGGCACGAACCGGCCGCTGCCGGTATCGGGCGCGCTTGCGCAGGGTATAACAAGTCCCGGCGATGCCTCACCCCTCGAATGCGGACGCCGGCGACGATTCGAATCCGATTCAGCCGCGTCTGCTAGCCTGAATCCGGGTCGGCGGCCACCGCTTCGCTATGTGAATGTCGCCACTGTTTCGCGCAAGCCGCAGGAGACCGAATATGAAAGTCAGTGAATTGATGACACGCGAGGTACGCATTGTGGACCCCGCTCAATCCTTGCAGGAGGCCGCGATCATGATGTCGGAAGCCGACAGCGGGCTGGTTCTGGTCGGCGAGAATGACCGCCTGCTCGGAACGATCACCGACCGTGACCTCGCGGTCCGCGGTATCGCCAAGGGTTGCGATGCCGAAACCGAGATTCGCGACATCATGTCCGACGGAATCCGCTACTGTTTTGAAGACGATGAGGTTCGTCAGGCCGCGCGCAGCATGATCAGCCACGAGGTCCGGCGCCTGCCGGTGCTGAGCCGCGACAAGCGCCTGGTCGGCGTGGTGTCGATGGGTGATATTGCCGGCAAGCTCAAGGACGTGGATGCCAGCGATCTGTTGCGGGCACTGAGCGTCCCGCTGAACCGGCCGATGGACCCCGAAACGGAACTGGACGAGGGCATCGAGGAAACCTTCCCGGCCAGTGATCCGGTCTCCGTCGCGCGATCTTAGTGCAGTGTCCGCGGCAAAGATGTGAGTCGGAAGGCGAGGATCGAGGCGTGAAAAGGTCATGGCGGGCACCATGACGACGACGAACAAGGACGAGTGGCGCCCCCTGCACCCGGCCCGCCCCAATGATTGATTGCAGATGCCGCACTCGCGTCGTCAGCGGCTGTTAACAGGCGCTGATCCACCCGGTACACGCGCGAAGCGGCGGCCTGACAAGAGTACGAGCGGTCGGTCGCGAGGGCCTGCGGGGCGGGGGGCGGCCTGTCACTCGGTGATCTATCGGAAGCGCCCGGGCGGAGGGCAAAACATCGTGCCCCTGCCACGAAAACAGTGAATTTTCAGACCATTCGGTGATACGGCTTCGAAAGCATGCCGAACGAGCGATTCGGTCGACCTTGACGAGTATCCATTCATTCCTAATGATGCCGAGCTAGCAGGTGCGGTCTGCCGGCAAAAATTGGGAGTTGTCGTGACAAAGGAAGTTTCGGCCAAAGGCTTGCTCGATCTCGGCCTGCTCGTCGTTTCGGGGGAAACGATTTCGGGTTCGATCACTTATGAGCGTCCGGCGTGGGTCTATGATCCCAGGATTATTCGAGACTCTTATTTGGGGGCATTTACGCTGATCAATGGACAAGTGACCACCAGCATTTACCGCTGTCACATAGGTCGCTATGGCCAGATCGGTGAAGGCGTCGTGCTTGGCCCCCCCGACCATCCCACCGACTGGTTTAGTACGCATCCGTTTTCATTCACGCGGGAGCGCTATCAGCCGCGGATGTATCAACTGCCCGATTTTCGCGAACTGGCCCCCGACGATAGCGAAGACTATTCGTTTGCCGAAAAAGTTTCATTGTGGACTCATATCGGGCACGAGGCGTATGTCGGCGCGGGTTCTTTCGTTAAGCGGGGAGTTCGCATCGGTGACGGTGCCGTCATCGGTGCCGGGAGCGTGGTGACCCGGGACATTCCTCCGTATGCCATTGCCGTTGGCGCGCCAGCACGTGTTGTGCGTTTGCGATTCCCGGAATCGATCGTCGAACGCATGTTGGCGCTACGCTGGTGGCGATTCAATCTGGCGCCTCATAAGCACAAGGTCAATTTTTCGAAGGCTGAGGCGACGCTCGAATATTTCGAGCAGCGCTGTGCCGAGGGAACACTTGAGGCGCTGTGTCCCGACACCTATCGCGTCGCCCGCGGCGTTGGGAATTTTCAAGTCGAACAACTCGCGTCCCCCCTTTATTAGGGGCGTATCCCGAATCTGAATCCTGGCAATCCGGTTCAGAGCCATGCGCCATGTGGTGAATCGTTGCCAGATGCTGGCCACGCTGGGAAGGGGACGCTGCTTCCAGCTTGCGAATGCTCCCTTGGTCTCGAACATCAGTATGGTTTTGTACGATTCGCAGAGTCGCTTGCCGATTTCTTCTTGATGGGTGTGTCTTTGCGCGCGGTAGACTGAGCGCCACTCTCATGAAGCCATGTTCATGATCATCCAGTCCCTGCTCGACACCGACCTGTACAAGTTCACGATGATGCAGGTGGTGCTGCACCATTTCCCCGGAGCACAGGCGGAGTTTCGATTCAAGTGCCGCACGCCCAACGTCGATCTGGCGCGCGGCCTCGATGAGATTCGTGAGGAGGTGCGCGGCCTGTGTGCGCTGCGCTTCACTCAGCCGGAACTCGACTATCTTCGTGGTCTGCGTTTCCTGCGTGAGGACTTCGTCGATTTCCTCGGCCTGTTTCAGCTCAACGAGCGCTTCGTCAGCGTTAAAGCGTCGCCTGTTCCGGGCGAGATCGAGATTGTCATTCGCGGCCCGTGGCTGCACACGATTCTGTTCGAGGTGCCGCTGCTGGCGATCGTCAACGAAGTGCATTTTCGCGGTGTCGATTCGGCGCAGGCGTTCGACGAGGGGCGCCGTCGCCTGCACCAAAAATGCAGGGTGCTGCGCGAGCAGGCCGATGAAGATTGCCGGATTGCCGACTACGGCACACGCCGACGTTTCTCGGGCGTCTGGCATGACGAGCTGATCGCTGAACTGCCATTGCTGCTCGGCCCGCAACTTGCCGGCACCAGTAATGTCTGGCATGCCATGAAGTACGGCCTGACGCCGATCGGCTCGATGGCGCACGAGTTCCTGCAGGGTTGCCAGGCGCTGGGGCCGCGTTTGCGCGATTCGCAGAAGTTTGCGCTCGAAACCTGGGCCAGCGAATATCGCGGCGATCTGGGAATCGCCCTGTCCGACACCTATGGCATGGGGGCCTTTCTGCGCGACTTCGACCTTTATTTCTGCAAGCTGTTCGACGGTGCCCGCCACGATTCCGGCGATCCCTTCGAATGGGGTGAGCGCATGCTCGCGCACTACGAAGGCATGCGCGTGGACCCGCGAGGCAAGACTCTGGTCTTCAGCGACAGCCTGACGATGCAGCGCATCGTCGAGTTGTACGCGCGCTTTCACCGCCGGTGTCGTCTGGCCTTCGGCATCGGCACGCATCTGACCAACGACCTGGGCCCCAAGCCGATCAACATCGTCATCAAGATGACGCGTTGCAACGGGCAGCCGGTGGCCAAGCTTAGCGATTCGCCGGAAAAGACGATGTGTGACGACCCCGGCTATCTCGCCTATCTGCGCGAAGTGTTCACGGTGCACGACCAGCGACAGGCTTGATCACAGCTTAAGCGCGCACTCAGCCTCGGCGCCCAAACTGGGCCGCCTTCCAAAGGCCTTAACGGAGGTGGTAATGCGCAAGGGGCCAGAGCCCGAACCGGGCTACGTGCTTCATTACTGGCCGGGTCTGCCCGGACGCGGCGAGTTCGTACGCCTGACGCTGGAGGCGGCCGCCGCGGACTATCGCGATGTCGCACAGGAAGGCGGCGATGGCCCGGCCTCGCCGATGTGGGAAATCGACGGCAAGGCGGTGAAGACGCCGGGATTCGCGCCACCGATCCTGTGCCACGGCGAGCTTGTGATCGGCCAGACCGCCAACATCCTCGCGTATCTGGGGCCGCGCCACGACCTTGCGCCGGACGACCAGGCAGGCCGCCTGTGGCTCAACCAGCTGCAGCTCACATTGGCCGACTGGGTGCTGGAAATCCACGACACGCATCATCCGATTGCGTCCGGGCTCTACTATGAGGATCAGAGCGAAGAAGCGGCGCGACGCACCGAGGAATTCCTGTTGTCGCGCCTGCCGAAATTCCTGCACTACTTCGACCGCGTCATCGCGCTGGAACCTGGGCCGTATCTGGGCGGCTCACGCATGAGCTACGCCGATCTGTCGCTGTTTCTAGTGGTGGAAGGCCTGCGCTATGCCTTGCCGACTGCGATGCGCCGCCACGAAGCGCGGCACCCGCGCATCACCGCACTGGTCGATGCCGTACTGAGACATCCTCCGCTGGCGCAATACTGGCACTCGGCGCGTCGTCAGCCGTTCGGCGATGGACTGTTCCGCTTCTACCCGGAACTCGATGCGCTGGCGCGCAAGGGCGACGATTGAAGGCTTGAGAGTCACCGCTGCGACCGCCATGCTGCTCCGCCACGAACCCCACCGTTCCGGAGATCCACATGGCGCTGGACGCGCATCAACTCGCCACGTTTCGTCAGCTTGCGGCCACGACCCCGGGCGTCGACGTGGAGGTCTACCGTCGCTTCGACAAGAATCCGCTCGATCCGATCATCGGCCTTGGCGAAATCGATGCCCGCATCGGATTCATGGGGCGCGATCCCGGTCGCGACGAGATCTGTCACGGCGAGCCCTTCATCGGGGCCGGCGGGCAGATCGTTCGGCGCGCGATTCATCAGCAGCTTTATGGACAGCCGCTTCCGGACTTCGAAGCCTCGCGCGCCCTGAGCCGGCATTTCTTCTGGATCAATACCGTTCCGTACAAGCCCGTCGGAAACAAGGCCTGGTCGATGAGTATCAAGAAGCGCTTCCACCCGGCGATGACGGAGCTGCTCGAACATAGCTGGCTGGGTCGCGATCTGATCACGCTGGGGCGCGAGGCCTTTCTGTGGTTCGGCATCGCTCAGGACAAGTCGCTGCGTGGCCGCCTCGATGCCTTCTGGGCCCGCGAAGACCGCTTCGAAAGTTCGCTGGAGGTGCAGTTGGCGGGAATGAATCGCCCGCTGCGTCTGCATCCGCTGCCGCATCCCTCTCCGCTCAACGCCACTTGGTACGGCCGTTTTCCCGGTTTGCTGCGCCAGCGCTTCGATCAGCTGGGCCTGAGCCAGGACCGCCTGAGGCTGTCGCAATAACCGCGCTCGGCACTGGTTTTGCGAATCAATTTTTACAATCAATTCAATCGACGGTGCGCTCCCATGGAAGACCTCAGACGATTCGCCATTGCCGGATTGACCCTGCTGACGCTGGCCGCCTGCGGCGGCGGCGGTGGTGGGGATGGCGGTGGCGACTCGGGCGATGGCGACCCGGACCGGGACATCGATCTGAGCGGGGCGGACGGCCCGTATCCACTGGACGATACCGACGACGTCGCCCGCCTCGCGTTCGCGATCGGCGCCACGACAAAACTCCTGATCCGGGTCGGTGGCGATGCCGGCTCCGAGGCGGCCGCCTCGGCCAAGGCCAGCACTACGGAAGCCTGTTCGGATGGCGGAACGGTGACCGACGATACTGACAGCTCTCCGCCGAGCATCAGCAGTGAGCTTGTTTTCGACGAATGCCAGCAGGGTGAAATCTACACCGATGGCCGCCTCTATTTCAGCTGCAATCTGAAAGCCTCATCGGGGGAGTGTGATCCGCTCACGTTCGAGTTCGGCGCGAATACCACGGCATTTCTGTTGGAGGTTCAGGCGCCGGCGGAATCGGCGCAGCGCGCCCTGCTGTTCGGGTTCGCCGACGGCAGTGCCGAGATCAATTCGGCGACGCAATCTCTGGAATCGCTGGATCTGGAACTGTTGCTCGAGGTTTCGGTGGCGCCCCTCGATGGTGGTGAAGGCACCGCCCTTGGTTTCAGCGGCTACAGTCTGGAAGTGGATGCCACTGGTGACGGTGACTATCTGGTCGATCAGGCCGGTACGTTTCTGGTCGATGGCGGTTGCGGCAGCGGCAAGGCTACCCTGGAGACGCTGGAACTGATGCGGGTCAGCACCGCGAGTGAAGCGATCAGCGCGGGCACCCTCAGCGTGGAGTCCGAAGCCGACGACGATGCAGCGACGATCGTCTTCGATGCCGCTGGCACCGTGACCGTGACCGATTCCGACGGCTTGTCGCAGACATATACCCGCGAACAGCTGGCGGGGCTGTGCAGCTTTGACTAGGGTCGCGATACGGAGGTTTCGAAGCAAGTCGTAGCCCGGATGAAGCGCAGCGGAATCCGGGAACCGCGCGGCATCATGAAACCTTGCTCCCGGATTCCGCTGCGCTTCATCCGGGCTACCGGTTTTGGGCGAGGTCGACGAGCCTTCGGGACTGGGCGCTAGACCAAGGCGTCGCGAATTTGCTGGAACAGGGCACGATAGGCGCGGCGTTGCGCGCGGCCGGTCTTGCTGTCGGTTTCGGCGACATGCGCCATTTCCCGGCGCGCCTGCCGCAACAGCCCGCGGAACGCGGGGCTGTTGCATTGCGGATATTGCTGCGTCCATTCGGTCAGCGCCTCGTCGTCCGCGAGCAGGCGATCACGCCATAGTTCCGCCTGGTGCTGGGTCCGCGGATCGACCGACTTGCCCTGATGATGCCGGTCGACGGCGGCCTGGACCGGCGCGGTGTCGCCATCGCGCAGCAGCTTTCCGATACGCTGCATCTGGCGCCGCCGCGCCTCGAAGGACTTCAGCCGCCGGTATTCCAGTACCGCTTCGAGCAGCCATTCGTCGATACCGGCCGCGGTGATGGCCGCGGTCGGCAGCGCGCAGAACGCTTCGCCCAGCGCCTGTTGTGCCTGCGCGGCGCGTTTGAGCTCCGAGCGGCTGGGGCCGTCGTCTTGCGGTGAATCGAAATCCTGGCCGAATCGGCGGGGCATGGTGGTCTGAGGCGGAGCGGCGAAATCGCTGAAGCCGCGCATGATACGTGGCCCACGCGCCGCACGCAGGTTCGACGAAGCTCGCCGACGGGTGTTCGTGTTCAGCCGTCGATGGGAAGATAGGGCATGGAGATTCGTCAATCCCCGCAACCGAGAATCGCGACGCCGGCATCCACCGAAGCACGCATGAGTCCGGCCGACCGCTATCAGGAACTGTTCGTGGCGGTGCAGACCGGCCATATTTTCGAGGACAGCAAGACCTTCGTCGACTGCTTTCCCAAGGCCGGTGATGTGCGAATACTGCAGGCGTATCGCGATGAGTGCGCACAGCAGGACTTCAATCTGCGTGCCTTTGTCGAACGCTGGTTCGATCCGCCGGTGGTGCATCGCAGCGACTATGTTTCGGACCCGAACCGCTCGCTGGTCGATCACATCGATTCACTGTGGCCGGCCCTCACGCGTCACCCGCGTGAACATCCGCGGCATTCCTCCTACGTGCCGTTGCCGATGTCCTACGTCGTGCCCGGCGGCCGTTTCGGCGAGCTGTACTACTGGGATTCGTTCTTCACGATGTTGGGCTTCTCGGGACAGCGCCGCCCCGACCTGCTGCATGCGATGGCGAGCAATTTCGCCTACCTCATCGACACCTATGGCCACGTGCCGAACGGCAATCGCAGCTACTATCTGAGTCGTTCTCAGCCGCCGGTGTTCGCGCTGATGGTGGAGCAGTTCGAGGAACACGAAGTCCACGACGCGCTGCACTACCTGCCGCAACTCAAGAAGGAATACGCATACTGGATGGACGGCGTCGAGGCGCTCGCGCCGGGGGAGGCGCATCGTCGCGTGGTGAGACTTGAGGACGGCCGCTGCCTGAATCGCTACTGGGATGATCGCGATACACCGCGCGAAGAAGCCTATGCCGAGGACCTGCATACCGCGAGCCTGTCTCGGAGACCGGCACACGAGGTGTATCGCGACCTGCGCGCCGGCGCCGAGTCCGGATGGGATTTCAGTTCGCGCTGGCTAGCGCAGCCCGATGCGCTGTCGAGCATTCGCACCACGGCGATTCTGCCGATCGATCTGAACTGCCTGCTGTACCGCCTGGAGACCACGATCGCCAAGCTCGAGGATCTGTGTGGTGATGGCGACGAGGCGCACCGCTACGTCGAACGTGCGCATGCGCGCAAGAAGGCCATCCAGCAACGCATGTGGGATGTCCGGCGCAAGGCCTTCTTTGATTTCGACTGGCAGCTCGACAGGCCGCGCGAATGCCTGACAGCGGCGACCGTGGTGCCCTTGTACCTGCGCTTTGCCACCGTTCCGCAGGCACGCGACGTTGCGATCACGGTACGTGAATCCCTGTTGGAGGCGGGAGGGCTGGCGACCACACAGGTGCGCAGCGGCCAGCAGTGGGATGTGCCGAACGGATGGGCACCCCTGCAGTGGATGGCCGTCATGGGCTTTTCGCGCTACGGCGACACCGGGCTCGCCGAAACCATCGCCTCGCGCTGGCTCGACACCGTCGCAAGGCACTATCGCCAGGAAGCCAAGCTGGTCGAGAAATACGATATCGGTGCCGGGCCTGAATTCGGCGGCGGCGGCGGTGAGTATCCCTTGCAGGACGGCTTTGGCTGGACCAATGGCGTAACCCGGCGTCTGCTCGAACTGTATGGCCGATATGGCGAGAATGCTCAGGCCGAGCTGCTGTTGCCGGATCGACGACGCGGATAGTCGCGGGCGGCGCAGGTTCTTGAATCGGTGGACGGGTGATTCTGGCCTCGCGCAAAGGCGCAAAGAAAGGATCAGGGCTTGTGCAAAGCCCGTTCAGAACGATGAGCCGGGCTCGGCGAGAAACGCGATTTCTTCGGGGCTCGATGGGCGAGCCAACAGCGCGTTGCGATGCGGGAAGCGCCCGAAGCGCTCGATGATGTCACGGTGCGCGCGGGCGTAGGCAAGGTAGCCTTCGAAGGTCTCACGCAGCGGCTCCGGCACCGAGTCACGCAGGGCCTCGAACAATTGCACGCAGCGTGCCTGCAAGGCGCGGTCCTCGGCATGTTCGAGCGGCAGATAGAAGAAGGTCCGTTCGACCGGTCGCAGCTGCCGGTCCAGGCCGCGTTCGATGCCGTCCAGGGTCCAGGCGCGCGCCAGCGCGTCGGCGGCGAACGCGGCGGCCGAATTGCGGTGGATGTTGCGACGGAACTGGTCCACCAGGATGATCTGCGCCAGCACACCCTGCGCCGTGTCCTCCCATTCGCTCAGGCCGCCTTGGCTTGCCGCCTCGACGGCGGCGCCGAAGCGCCTCGTGATCTCGGCATCCAGTTCGACACTCTTGCGAAACCACAAGGGAGCATGTGTGCGCAGGACGTCGGCCTCATCGTGTGCTCGGCCGAACCAGAACTCGAGCACTTCGCGCGGCTGCATCTTGGCCACGCCCTCAGTCATAGCCGAATGCCTGTGCCAATGCGATAACTTCGGTTGCAAACGGTTGCCCGTCCGCACGCCAGGGCGGCGGTTCGCTCAATGGCGGAATTTCGGTGAGGTCCTCGATGAAGCGTGGGCGTTCAAGAACCTCGGGCTCGGCGCCGAAGGGTGCGTTTTCCGGACCGTAACCCGAGAAATCGCCGGTTTCCGGGTGCAGCATGGCTTCGATCTGCGCATCGCCTGCGGACCATCCCAGCCAGGTACACAGCGCGCTCAGCGTTTGATGTGGATCGATGCGCAGGTCTTCGAGACGCAGGCTGCGGTACTGCGCCTCGCCGAGCGCGGCCAGACCTTGCAGATTGCTTTGCACGCGCAGCCAGGCCAACTGCGGGTCCACTCGGGAGACGCCGCCAAAATGATCCTTCCAGTCCGGCGCGATGAAAAGGCGACCGGCGAGGGCGTCAATGGCAGCATCGCCTTGCGCGCGCGGGTGGCGCACGAGGTGAATGATCCTGGCCCGCGGATGCCGTTCCAGCAGCGCATCGAATTCCTGCGGCCGCCAGCCGGCCGAGGTATCCGGCAGCACCGCTTGACGCGGCTCCAGCTTCCGCAACAGCTCGTAGCTCAGCGTAGCGACGCTGAGCTGGCCGCGTGCCTCCAGCCACTGACGGGCTTGCTCGACGGTATCGCGTGTTTGCGCACCGAATTCGAGCTGCGCGATCAGTCGCAGCAGGCCGTCCTCCAGGCGGGATTCCGACCGCCGGAACGTGGACAGCAGTTCGCCAAGGCGATCGGCCATGAACAGATTGAGTTCCGGCAGTCCGTAGGCCTGGGTATGCATCCCCAGCATTGCGGCGACACGCGCGGCGCCGCAATGCGGCATCGCCAGCACGAAGACCGGATCAGGCATCGGCGTGCGGCGGGTTGCCCAGGAAGATTTCGGTGCCACCGCGCGGGTTGTGCACGTATTGCCAGCGCCCCTGGCGCTGCATTGCCAGCTTGGGGCCGAACACATTGGCCGATCCCACGAACAGGCCATGGGGCGTGGACGCCATGTTGCGTACGCCCCAGTTGTACTTGTTGCCGAAGCCGGAGCGCGTCACGCAGTCCCAGCGCACGCCATCGGGGCTGCGCCACAGGTTGAAGCCGCCGTAGCGGCGGTTCAGTTCCTCCTTGCCCCAGCGCCGCACCATCACCAGAACTTCCTCGGGCCAGCCGTTTATGGGCAGGTAGGGCAGCATGCTGGCCCAGCACAGTGTGCCAGCGTAAAGATGGCCGTCGTGTGCCATCAGTCGCCACAGATAGCCGTTGAACAGGTTGTCGAAGCCGGGCGAGTAGCCGGACAGCGGCACTTTGGCGCCGTCCGGCGTGAGCCGCGACGATCCCATGCAAAGATCCCAGCTGTCGTCCGGCCAGAGACGGATCAGTTCGCAGGAGGCGGGGCCGATGTTGAAGGTTCGGTGATAGCCGCCATTGGCGATTCCGGTACCGATGTAGAGCGCTCCACGGAATTCGTGCATGGACACGCCGACTTCGTTGAGCGGTCCGCGCCAAGCGCCGCGATCAATGACCTTGCGCCATTGGTAGGGCGGCCCGCCCTCGCCATCGGTCTTCCAGATCTGCATGCCGGTGAGGTTGACCGTCGCGGCATACAGGTGGTCGTTGAATTCGGCCATCTCGAAAACCGTGACGTTGCCACGCTGGCCGAAACCCTCCGGCCCGGCGGCGGTCCACTGTGCGCTGCGGATGTCGTCGGTGCAGTAGATCGTGGCCTCCGAGCCGACGACTTCCTGAGCCTGCCCGGCAGCGCTTCTGGAACCCGTTGGCGAGGTGTGGACGCGACCCTTGAACACCTGCAGGCTGCGGAAGCTGCGAACCGAGGTGTCCCAGGGCGGACGCGGCACCGATTCGAAGTCGCTGCCGTTTTCGCAGCGCAGGATGTCCGGTGGCTCGGCCATCGCCGGCGCCCAGGTCGAGACATACAGGCAAGGCTTGCTGTCGCCTTTGCCCTGGAATACGGTCATGCCGCGAAAGCCGACGTAGCGTGGCACCTCGCGATTGTTGCGGCCCGGAACCCAGGCCGCCTGGTAGATGCGCACCCATTGGTCCAGGGGCGGGTCGTAGCGCCAGATCTCGGCGCGCCGGTCTACATCATAGACGTCGTCCGGGCACTCGACCGGCCACGGCACGAGATTCGGCAGCGGCTTGACCGATTTCATCATGGCGAAAGTGCCGCGCGTCGTTCCGACGTAGAGCCGGTCTTCGAACCACGCCATCGAATGGGCGTAATTGTTCAGCCCGTCGCCGAAGCCGCTTTCGTTGGTCAGCCAGAAATCGTCTTCGGACAGGCCATGGCCAGAGGCGCCGCGCAGTCGGTCGGTTACGGCAGCCACGACCACACTTCGATCAGCAGGAAGCGGATGATCGCGCGCGTGAACACGTAGGCGGACGGATACCAGCCGCTGTAGATCTTGGCCTGGCCGGTCATTTCCGGACGCAGGCGATGGTCTGGATCTTCGAGTGTCATCAGCACGCGCACGACCTTGCCGTACTCGCCTTGTTCGGCGTTCGGCGCTATCGCCGTGACCGTGCCCTCGAACGTGGTGCCGGGAAAGGCCCAGACCTTGACCTCGGCCGAGGTGTCGGCGGTGATCGAACCAACCGAGGATTCCGGCAATTTCACTTCGGCCATCAGCGCACCGGTTTCCTCGATGGTTGCGATCAAGCCGCCGACTTCGTAGTACTGGCCGATCGCAAACATCAATTCATCCGACACGACGGTGCCGGCGATCGGTGCGCGGATGCGGGTGTACTCAAGTTGTTGCCGAGCGTATTCGAGCTGCGCCTTCTCGGCATCGATTTCCGCTTCGAGCGCGGTGATCGATTCCTCGCGCGTGGGCGCCTTGACCAATGTCAGGTTGCTCTGGGCCTCCGCCAGTTCTTCCTGTTGCACGTCGGCCGTGCCCTTGGCGCGTTCGTAGTCCTGGATCGCCACGGCCTTGCGCTGGTAGGCGGAGTTCATGCGCCGCTCTTCGGCATCGGCGAAGTTCGCGCGCACGCGTGCGGTTTTGACATGCTGCTCGGCGAGCGCGATTTCCTCGCCGCGCGCGCCGAGGCGGGCCAGCGCCAGCTCGGCTTCGAGACGCTTGAGCTTGGCCTCGGAGGTCGCGACCAGTGCCTTCTGCGCGGCATCGCTGAGGCGCGCGATCTCCTGGCCTTTGTCGACGTGCGCGCCCTCGGCCACGAACACTTCGCGCACGTCGCCGGCGATCAGAGCCCGCGTGTCGGCACGGTCTTTCGGCAGGATGACGAGCGAGCCGCTGGGTTCGTACGGATAGGGAATCAGCCCCAGTACGAGCACGATGCCGATGACGATCCATCCGGTCCTGGATGGAAGGTATTTACTCAAGTTCATTGGTCCGATCCGTCCCCGTCCCGACCGATTGCGCCGGTATTGCTCGAAAATGAAGTAAGCCATGACCGCAAGGAAAATCAATACGCCGGTGCCGCCGAACAATCGTTCGAGCCAGACAGCGGGATACAGCACCAGCAACACCACGACCGCCGCGAGATACAGGACGACGGCTGCCAGGTAGGCAAACAGTGGCGCGCGCGGCGGGTTGGGCCGATCATCCCACGGCTTGCCGTAGCCGAGGAGCGCGGCGCGTGCGCGGTCGCGCAGATCGGGCATGCCGAGCTGGTGCGTCAGCAGATGGTAGCCGTCGCTCCGCGACAGTGGATTGGCGCGCAGCAGCAGCGTGATGGCCGAGATGCCGGCCAGCCCCAGCATCACCGTCGGCAGGGCGCTGGATTGACGGCGCAGGATCAGCCAGCCGTAGATCGCGATCACGAACAGCACCAGGCCGGCGTTGAGGGCGCTGCCGACGATCCGCACGCGCGCCTGCGTCGCGGCACGTTCCGCCGGCCCTTCGGTGTCGCAGTACAGCTGCGGCAGCACGCCCCAACGGAAGTTGAGCCCGAAGCGCGGGACTTCACGCGTGCAGCGTCGCACGGCATCGGCGCGTGCGCACTGCCCCAGCACATTGCTGACGGCGCCGCAGAACAGGGCCAGCATCAGTAGCCGGAACGGTCCCAGCAGCGGCAGGGCATCGAGCGCGGCTTCGTTGCGATGCGCCCAGAACGCGAAAATCGCGATGAGCGCCAGCAGCCACAGCGTCCATCGCAGGGTCGGGTGCGTCAGCGTAAGGTTCATGGCCGCGCCGATGGGCATCCACGGCCTGGGATCGAGTTCGATCTTCAGCGGATTGGCTGCGCCACGCACGCCGAACAGTCCGGAAATCGCACCCGGCCCGCCGGGCGTGGCCAGGGATCCGGCCGCCGTGGAGGGCGGGAATCCGGCCGGTGCACTGGCGGCTGCGCTCTGCGCCCAGGCCGCTTCGGCATCGGTCTGCGGCGGCACCGGCAGTGGTTCGCGGCGTCCGGGCTTGAGCAGTCCGGCTTCGGCCAGCCGCAGCGCCAGCCGCTCCATTGCGGCTTCGTCGGTGCGGCCATTGCTCGCGTCGACACGCGCCGCGGCATGACGTTGTCCGTCGAACAACTGCGCCAGTGCGAACTCCGCCGGGGCCAGGTGCAGTTCCGCACCAACGGCGTTGCGCAGCACGAGCTGTTCGCGCTTTCCCTGGGTCTGGCGCTCGACGCGGGTCGCCGCCAGGCACCGGTAGGGCGGCCGCGGGCCAGAAGAGGCCGGGTTTTGAAGGTCGGAAGCCACGCGTCGGGCGATCAGCGCAACATGCTGTTGATCTCGTCGAGATCGCCGGCGGTCAGTTTGCCCGCGGCCCGTTTGAGCTCCAGCGTCGCCAACACGTAGGCGTAGCGGGCCAGTGCGAAATCGCGTTGCGCGGCGTAGCGTTCGCGGACCGCGTTGAGCAACTCCGCCTGGGTGCGCGTGCCCACGTCGAAACCGACCTGGGCGGCTTCCTCGGCGGCGATCGCCGATTGCACGGCATGATCGAGCGCGCGCGAACGGGCCAGCGCGGAACGTGCATTCAAAAAGCCGCTGCGTGTGTCCTGCAACGCCTGCGCGCGCGCCTGATCCAGCAGCGCCTGTTCGCTTTTCTGCAGCTTGTCGGCATAGCGGATGCCGGTGGCGATCTGGCCGCCGCTATAGAGCGGCAACGTCACGGCGACGCCGATGCGCTCGTCCAGATCCTCACGTGCGCCCGAAATACCGCCGTTCTGGTCGAAGAACGCGTAGGAGCCGACCACATCGACCTGCGGCATGCGCAGCGCGCGTGCCTTGTCGTATTCCAGCCCGGCGATGTGGGCGACCACGGTCTGTTCGAGCAACGGAAGATTGTGCTGCATCGCGCGATCGATCCAGTTTTCGATCTGGTCGTAATCCAGCGGTGGCAGCGGGACGTCGGCGGGCAGGCCTTCGAGGTCCGTGAACAGGCGACCCGACACCAGTTCGATCTGCGTTCTGGCGATTTCGACTTCATTCTCGGCGGAAATCTCGTCGGCCAGCACCAGATCCTGGCGCGATTGCGCGGCCTTGAGGTCGGCATCCGCGACCAGGCCGGAGTCGAAACGGCCCTGCATCTGGTCGAGCTGGCGTGCCACGGCTTCCTTTTCGGCGCGCACCGAGGTCAGCGTCTCCTGCGCGCTGAGCAGCGCAAAGTAAGCCTTGGCGACACCGATCTGCAGTTCGTCCTTGGCGTCGGCCAGCGCAAGTCGTGCCTGTCCAATCTGGCTGTCGGCTTTCTTCAGGTCGATGAACTGGTCGAGCCGGTACACCGTCTGCGAAAAGGCGGCACCGTAGGCATAGCGTTCGAAGGTGTCGCCGCGGCTGACGTCTTCGAAGCCGTAGTAGGTGCCGTCGACTTCCTGGCGGATCCAGTCGTATTCCGCCTGCACACCCAGCTGAGGGAGAAGCTTGCCGCGCGCCGCCGGCCGCGCTTCCAGCGCGGCGTTGTACTGCAATACCGCGGAGCGGTAGGCCGCGTTGTGCTCGATGGCGTTGACGTAGACCGTCACCAGATCCGCGCGCTGCGACTGCGCATTCGAGACCCCGCAAACCAGCAAGGCACCCAGCATGCAGGTGCGGCGCATCGTGTGCCGCAGCCTCAAGACCCCCATACGACCGGCTCCTTCCGCTTTCCATGAGTGAATCCGCGCCCAGCGGATATCACCGCATCATACCGTCATGCGGCCGGTTCAATCATGAAGGTTTGTGTCTGCGTGGCGGCGCACGCCAGAGGTAGTCGCGCGTCAGCGGCAGATCGACCGGCGGCTTGGCCAGCTGCGCATGAAACACCACCAGATCGCCCCAGCGGAAACTCGCTTCGGACGCCTGCAGGTAGAAGCGCCACATGCGACAGAAGGCCTCGCCGAAGTGTTCGGACCAGCGCCGCTGTTCGCGCTGGAAGCGGGAGTGCCAGACGGCCAGCGTCTTCGCATAGTGCTGTCGCCAGACCTCGAAATCAGTCAGCACCAGACCGGTCGGTTCGATCATGGCGATCATTTCCGATGCGGCCGGAATGGCCCCGCCGGGAAAGATGTACTTCTGGATCCAGCGATTGGTGCCGCCCGGCGGCGTGGTGCGTCCGATCGTATGAACCAGGGCGTGACCGCCCGGACGCAGCAATTCGTGAATGCGCCGGAAATAGGTTGCATAGTTGGGACGGCCGACGTGTTCGAACATGCCGACGCTGACGATGGCGTCGAAGCTGCCCAGCGTCTTGCGGTAATCCTCCAGCCGGAACTCGACCTGTCCTTCGAGCCCGCGTTCGGTCGCGCGCCGGCGCGCCACACGCAGCTGTTCCTCGGCCAGCGTGATGCCGGTGACCTGGGCGCCATGGTGCTCCGCCAGATACAGCGCCATGCTGCCGAATCCGCAACCGATATCGAGCACGCGTGCGCCCGGCTGCAGCCTGAGCTTGCGCGCGATGATTTCGCATTTGGCCTGTTGTGCCTGCTCCAGCGTGAAACTGTCCTTGGCGAAGTAGGCGCAGGAATAGTGCAGGTCCTCGTCGAGAAAGCTCGCGTAGAAGTCCGGTTGCAGGTCGTAATGGTGATGGATATTGCGCTGCGCGCTGCGCGCGTCGTTGAACTCGCGCAGGCGCGATTGCAGGCCCTTGAGGCGACGGCTGAGGGCGCGCGATTCCCATTGATTGGTGATGCGAAGCCCGGTACCGACCACGTGCAGCAGATCGTCGTCCGCCGGTTCCCAGCGACCGTCGACATAGGCTTCGCCGAAGCGTAGTCCAGGGTTGCGCAGCATCCAGCGCAGCGCGTCGCCGTCCTGCAGGAGGACGCTGGCCTTGGGTTCACCGTGCCCGAGGCGCCAGCGTTTTCCTTCCGGTGCGACGAACTCCAATTGCGCGTTCTGCAGACCGCGTCCCAATAAATCCAGCAGTGCTTGCATGCATCGAGTATAGCGTCAAGCTTTGTGCAGGCAATGTCTGCGCGCCAGTGTGTGTGACTGCGTGCGGGTCTGCGCTGATGACGACAGCGTGGATCGTCGCAATGTTGTTTGGGTTTGCCAGCTGACTGATTTTCCGCCCCGAGACGGCGCTGTGGCAGACTTCTTTCCCATGTCGTCGCCCAGGCACAAGCCGCTCCTGATCTGGCTCAGCGCTATTGCGCTGCTGGTTCAGCTGTTGTTGCCGAGCGCGCATGCGCAGTATTGGGCGCGCCAGAATCACGATCCGCTGCTGTTCGCCCTGTGCGGACAGTTTCCGCCCAGCATTCTTGCGCAGCTGCGCAAGACCGCGCCGCCCGAGGTTTTGGCAGCGCTGGAGGCGGCGGGGCAGGATGCGGGCACGCTCTCATGCCCGCTGTGCAAGGCGATGCACGCCGGGCACCTGGCCGGCAATTCCCATTTCGTGGCGCCGCTCGTCGTTTCGCCGACGCGCGCGCCAACGCTGAGGAGCGAACCGCGGGTCCAGCACGCGGGTTTCCTGATTCATCCGCGGCCGAGAGGACCGCCTGCCTGGGCGTAGTTCCGCGCACTCCGTAATGCCGCTGTTCCGAGGTCCGCCTGCCGAGGTTTCGGTGCGTGGAACCCCGGGCAGTGGATCGCGCTTGAACTCCGGTATCGATGCCGCCCACGGAAGGGCCCGTGGGGCGTCGCTGCCGAACGCCATCAGGATCCATTCGTGAACGAATCGTCTATCGACGGTCGGCTGCCGGCCCTGCCTGCACGCCACCGCATGATCTGGCGCTGGCATTTCTATGCCGGCCTGTTCTGTATTCCTTTCATCATCTGGCTGTCGGTCACCGGTGCCATCTATCTGTTCAAGCCGCAGTTCGAGGCCTGGCAGGATCATGCCTACGAGCATCTGCCAATGACTGGCGCGGCGGCCGCACCCTCGCAGCAGGTGGCGGCGGCGCTGGCTGCGGCGCCGGGCACGCGGCTCAACGCCTACCAGATTCCGCGCACGCCGGATTCGGCCGCACAGATCATCGTCGGCCAGGGCGAATCGGTTTATCGCGCCTACGTGAACCCGCAGTCGCTGGAGGTGCTCCAAGTCATCAACGACGACCATCGACCGATGCAGGTGGTGCACGACCTGCACGGCCGCTTCCTGATCGGGGACCCGGGTTCGATTCTCACCGAGCTGGCGGCGTCCTGGGGCATCGTCATGATCGTCTCCGGTCTCTACCTGTGGTGGCCGCGCGATGTGCGCGGTCTCGGCGGCGTGTTGTATCCGCGGCTGAGTCGTCGCGGCCGGCCGTTCTGGCGTGACCTGCATGGCGTGGTCGGCTTCTGGGTGTCCGCGTTCGCGCTGTTCCTGATCGTCAGCGGTCTGCCGTGGACACATTTCTGGGGCAGCAATTTCCGCGCGCTGCGGCAGATCGGGCAGGTGGAGGCGGTCAAGCAGGACTGGGCGACCGGACGTTCTGCGGAAATGGCGGAGCGCGTGGCGATGAACAGGCCGGCCGATGGCGATGACGAGCATGCGCAGCATCGGCATGGCATGACGATGGCCGCGTCGTCCGATGCCGGTGTCGTCGACGCCACGGCGCTGGACCGCATCGTGGCGACGCTGGCGCCGATGCCGCTGGCGCAGCCGGTCAAGGTCTATCCGCCGTCGCAGAAGTCGGCGCAGTGGTACGCCTGGTCGCTGCCGCCGGATCGCACGCAGCGCGTGAAGTTGACGTTCGATGCGGCCACCGGCGCGGTGCGCACACGCCAGGAATTTTCGGACAAGCGCCTGATCGACCGCATCGTCGGCGTCGGCGTGTCCGCGCACGAGGGGCAGTTGTTCGGCTGGTTCAATCAGGTGCTGGGTTTGCTGACCACGGCGGGCCTGATCGCGCTGAGCCTCAGCGGCTTCATGGCCTGGTTCAAGCGACGGCCGCAGGGCCTGCTCGGTGCGCCGCCGGTGCTGCTGGGGCCGGGCGTGCCGGCGGCGCTGTGGGGGCCGGCGCTGCTGCTGGGCCTGCTGCTGCCGATGCTCGGGCTGTCGATGATCGCGGTCTTGATCGTCGAGCGCCTGCTGCTGCGCCGCATTCGCCGGGCTCGTGACTTTCTCGGTCTGCAGCCGGCCTGAGTCGCCGTACGCCGAGACCCTGATTTCAGAAATTCGATGACCTGCCACGCCGTGGCCGGGGAGAATCCATGCTGCACATTCAGAAAAAAGCATCATTGATCGGGCGGGCCGCCAAGGCGGCGCTGACGCCCGCAATTCTTGCCGCGCTGCTGGCAGTGGCGGCGCCGGCACAGGCGCAGGGCGGTGCCGAAAAGCCGGTACAGCTCGGCGATACCGTCATCACCGCCACGCGCCGCGAGAGCGCGGCCTTCGAGTCGCCGGCCGCCGTCAGCGTGGTCGCCGGGCAGGACATCGAGCGCAAGGGCGTGGTGCGTGTGCTCGACGCGCTCAAGGACCTGCCGGGCGTGTACGTGCGCGACAACGGCAACGTGCCCAGTTCCTTCAGTGGCCAGGTGCTGATTCGCGGCGTGGCCGGCTACCAGCGCAACGCCGTGCTGCTCAACGGCATGCCGATCAACAACGGCTTTTCCAACGGCGTCAACTGGTCGCTGGTGGACGCGGACAGCGTCGCCCGCGTCGAAGTCGTGCGCGGGCCGTTTTCCTCGCTCTACGGTGGCTCGGCGATGGGCGGGGTGGTCAACATCATCACCAAGTCGCCGATCGAGAACAGTGCGCTGCTCAAGGGCAGTTACGGCAGCGACCAGCTCAGTTCCGGCTACGCGGCGATCTCGCGGCGCCTGAGTGAGCGTGTCGGCTTGCGTGCCGAATTCGGCAGCCAATCCAGCGACGGCTTCGTCGAGGATCTCGTCTCCAAGTCCGCGTCCGTGGGCGAGGGCACGCCGGTGGACGGCGCCGTTGCCACCCGCACCTCGCAGGGCGGCGAGGCCTACCAGCTCGGCACCAAGGGCGCGCGCAAATGGTGGCAGAACACCGCCGGCCTGACGCTGCGCCTGGATACCGGCGAGCGCACCTTCCTGGACCTGTCCGTGCGCTATCACGAGCACGCCTCCAGGTCCGTGGACGCGCGGACCTGGCTGCGCGATGCGGCCGGCGAGCCGGTGTGGAACGGCAGTCTCGCGGTGGACGATTCGCAGACCGTGTCGCTCAAGCCCAGCGACTTCGTCTCCGGTCCCAACGGCGAGGACATCCTGCGCTACGCGTTGAGCTACGAAACGCCGTTGGGCCTGCTCGGCAAGGCGCGCGTGGAGGCCTATTATTCCGACAACGACTACTGGTACGTGACGCCGACCGCGGGCATGGCGACGCCGGACGGCGGCAGTGGCAAGCGCGTCGACATTCCGAATACGCGAGGCGCCGTCAACGCACAGCTCGAAACGCCATTGGGCCGGCATTTCCTGATTGCCGGGGCGTCATTCGGGGACGACCGTCTGCACAAGCGTGAACGCAGCATCGCCGACTGGCGCAGTCGCGGCAGCGACGCGATCAGCGACGTCAGCTATCGCTCCGATGGCGAAAGCCAGACCTATGCGGCCTATCTGCAGGACGAACTCAGTGTCGGCCGGCGGCTGACGCTCTACTTCGGCCTGCGCTATGACGAGTGGTCGACCACCGGCGTGGTCGCGCAGCTCACCGAACCGGTGACCACCAGCGACTATGCAAGGCGGCACAAGGATTCGCTGAGCCCGAAACTGTCGGCCGTCTACAAACTGACCGAGACGACGGTGCTGCGCGCCTCGGCCGGCACCGCGTTCCGCTCGCCGACCTTGTCCGACCTGTATTCCACCTTCACCGCGTCCAACGGCTCGACGACCTACGCCAGCTCCGACCTCAGCCCGGAAACCATCACCGCTTACGAGATCGGCGCGGAAAGCCAGATGTGGGGCACGCACTTGTCGACCACGCTGTTCTACAACGAGCTGGAAGACATGATCGCCTCGATGTCCGCGCCCAATCCGGACAATCCCTCGATCGACGACCGCGCGCGCGTCAACGTCGGCAAGGCGCGTATCCAGGGCTTCGAGATCGAGCTGCGCAAGCCGTTGTCGGCGATGCTGACGGTTTTCGCCAACTACACCTATACCGACACCGAAGTGCGCGACAACGCCGCCGACCCGGCCAGCGTCGGCAAGCACCTGACACTGATTCCGAAGCAGACCTTCAACCTCGGCGCCAAAGGCGAGTACGGCGCCGGCTACGGCTATCTGGTGGGCCGTTATGTCGGCGACGTCTACTCGAACAGCGAAAACCTCGACACGGTCAACGGCGTCTACGGCAGCTACGACCCGTTCTTCCAGGTCGACGCCAAGCTCGGCTATGGCTTCGGCGAACACTGCACGCTGGGCCTGAGCGTGGTCAACCTGCTGGATCGTGACGACTACCAATCCGGGCTGACGGCGGGTCGGACCTACCTGGCGGAACTGGCATTGCGGTTCTGAAGGGAGCGGTGCGCGCATCGCGCGAGGTGTGAAAATCCTCGCGTGGTGCTCGCGCCGTATTCGGGTTGGTTCTCAGACGTTGAAGCGGAAGTGCATGACATCGCCTTCCTGCACGATGTACTCCTTGCCTTCGAGCCGCCACTTGCCGGCTTCGCGCGCACCGGATTCACCCTTGTACTGGATGTAGTCGTCGTAGCCGATGACCTCGGCGCGAATGAAGCCGCGTTCGAAATCGGTGTGGATCACGCCGGCCGCCTGCGGGGCGGTGGAGCCGGCGCGTACGGTCCAGGCGCGCACTTCCTTTTCGCCGGCGGTGAAATAGGTCATCAGGCCGAGCAGGCTGTAGGCGCCGCGGATCACGCGATTGAGTCCCGGTTCTTCCAGACCGAGATCGGCCAGGAACATTTCCTTGTCTTCTTCGTCCAGCAGGGCGAGTTCGGCTTCGATGCCGGCGCACACAGGCACGACTTCAGCATTGTCGGCCGCGGCAAAGGCACGAACCCGGTCGACGAATTCGTTGCCGTTCTTGAGTCCGTCTTCGTCGACATTGGCGATGTACAGCGCCGGCTTGGCGGTGATCAGATGCAGTTCGCGGATTGCCAGCTTTTCTTCGGCGTCCAGCTCCAGGCTGCGTACCGGCTTGCCCTGGTCGAGCTGGGCGAAGACCTTCTGCAATATGGTCTGGCGGGCTACTGCCGCCTTGTCGCCGGACTTGGTCTGGCGCGCGGTGCGTTCCAGGGCCTTGGAGACCGTGTCCATATCAGCGAGCGCGAGTTCGGTGTTGATCACTTCGATGTCGCGCAGCGGGTCGACCGAGCCGGACACATGAATCACATCGTCATTGACGAAGCAGCGTGCGACCTGGGCGATGGCATCGGTTTCGCGGATGTGCGCGAGAAACTGGTTGCCGAGACCTTCGCCCTTGGAGGCGCCGGCGACGAGGCCGGCGATGTCCACGAACTCCACGGTGGTCGGCAGGATCTTCTGCGGTTTGACGATCTCGGCCAGGGCATCGAGGCGCGGGTCCGGTACGCCGACCACGCCGACGTTCGGGTCGATCGTGCAGAACGGATAGTTCTCGGCCGCGATCTGGGCCTTGGTCAAGGCGTTGAACAGGGTGGACTTGCCGACGTTCGGCAGGCCGACGATGCCGCATTTGATGCCCATGGCGTGAATCCGCGAGAGGGGTGGAAAATCTGGAAGTCGTGCAGCTCGGGCGCGGGGCCGGGGCGGCACGGGGCGCGCATTTTCTCACATGCGCCCGGGCTGTGCGGAGCAATGTTGCGGTCTCAGGCGCCGCGCCGGTGCAGTCCCTGAGTGGCACGATCCCAGCCGCCGTCGTAGAGCACACGCATGGCCGCAACGCTGTCTTCGATCGCATCCTCGATGGCGCGCGCATCGGCGGCGATCGGCTTGCCGAGCACGTAGTCGAGCACCATGTCCTTGTGTCCGGGGTGGCCGATACCGATGCGCAGACGTGCGTATTCGGGTCCGAGACAGCGGTGCAGGTCGCGCAGACCGTTGTGTCCGCCATGCCCGCCACCGCGCTTGAGGCGCACGGTACCGGCCGGCAGATCGAGTTCGTCATGTGCAACCAGAACCTGTTGCGGCGCCAGCTTGTAAAAGGCGGCCAATGCCTGAACCGCGAGCCCGCTGCGGTTCATGAAGGTATCCGGCTTGATCACCCACAGGCGATTGCCGGCGATGTCGAGCTGGGCGACTTCGCCGTGATAGCGCGATTCGGAACGGAACTGGCCGCCGAAGACGGCGGCCAGTCGGTCCGCAAACCAGAATCCGGCGTTGTGCCGGGTCTGCGCATAGCCGGCCCCGGGGTTGCCGAGGCCGGCGATCAGCCGGATATCCGAAGTCACGCCGGAATCAGCTGGCCTCGCCTTCTTCACCGCCTTCGGCGGCATCGCCCGCGTCATCGGCAGCGCTGATGCGCGGCAGGTGGATGGCGGCCACGGCGGCATCGTTGCCGTGCTTGAGTTCAACCAGTTCCACACCTTCGGGCAGCGTCAGCTCGGACATGTGGACCGATTCGCCCACGTTGAGCTGGGTCACGTCGATCTCGATGAATTCCGGCAGGTTCTGCGGCAGGCATTCGACTTCGATTTCGTTGACCAGATGCTCAAGCAGACCGCCACCGGTCTTCACGCCCACGGCGATCTCGGCGCCCTTGAAGTGCACCGGCACGTTCATGCGGATCGCCTGATCGTTGCGCACGCGCAGGAAGTCACGTGCATGACGATGGGCTTGGCGGGGTGGCGCTGCAGGTCCTTGAGGACCGCCTGCTCTTCCTTGTCGCCGATCTTGATCGTCAGGACGTGGGAGTAGAAGGCTTCGGTTTCGAGGTGCTTGGCGAGTTCGCGATGCTCGACGGACAGCTGCTGGGCGGCAACATCGCCACCATAGATGATCGCCGGGACCCGGCCGGCATGACGCAGGCGGCGGCTCGCACCCGTGCCCTTCACGTCACGCACTTCGGCGTTCACGATGAAATTTTCAGACATGGAAAAACTCCTGTTGGATAGTGCCCATGGCCGCGACCAGCCACGGGGGCGCGGGATTCTACACGAATCGCGGCCTTCGGTTGGCTTGCGGTGCCTTCCCGATCAGGCCGGGCGCCGTTGGCCCTGGAGGATGCCGGTATGAGCGGCGCCATCGAGTGGTTCGTAGCCGCGCTCACGGTCGAACAGCGCGTACAGCGGTTCTCCGACCTCGGCCGGGTCGAAGCCCTGGCGCTTGAGATCGACCTTGCGGTACTTGAACGTGGACGTGACGTCCTGTTCCACGCGCAGACGGATGAACAGTGGCACAGCGTACTTGGGCAGGCGCGCGAACAGGGTATCGGCGAGCGCAAGTCCGTCGAATTCGTCTCCGTCCAGGCGTAACGCGGCCATGCCGGCGCGCCCGTCCGAGCCCGGCACCTCCACCCCGTAGACGATGGCTTCTTCGATACCGGGAATGCCCACGAACGCGGCCTCGACTTGCGTGGTCGCCACGTTTTCCCCCTTCCAGCGGTAGGTGTCGCCGACACGGTCGACGAACTGGATGTGTCGCCAGCCCTGGTCGCGCACCAGATCGCCGGTATTGAACCAGCGGTCGCCGGGCTTGAACACGTCGCGCAGCAGCTTGGCGTCGTTGGCCGAGGCCTGGGTGTAACCGTCGAACGGCGCGCGCTCGCTGATCTCGGTGATCAGCAGGCCGGTGCCGCCGCGGGTGACGCGTGTCATCCGTCCTTCGGCGTCGCGTGGCGCCGTCTCGGTTTCCGCATCGAACTGCACAATGGCGTATGCGAGCGGGCAGAACCCCGCCGTTCGGTCGAGACCGAAACCGTTCGAGAACGCGAGATTGCATTCACTGGCGGTGTAGAACTCCGAAATGTAGTCGATGCCGAAGCGGGTCTTGAACGCGTCCCAGATGTCCGGGCGCAGGCCGTTGCCGATGATCGCGCGCACGCGATGTTCGCGGTCGCGCGGGTCCGGTGGCCGGTTCAACAGATAGCGGCACAGCTCACCGATGTAGCAGAACGCCGTGGCCTGGTGGTGCCGTATCTGCTCCCAGAAGCGTGAGGCGCTGAACTTGCGGTCCAGCGCGAGACAGGCGCCCGCGCCGAGCACCGCGCCCAGGCTCACCGTCAGCGCATTGTTGTGATAAAGCGGCAGCGCACAGTACAGCACGTCGTCGCGCCTCAGGCGCAGGCTCAGCTGGCCGAGCCCGGCCATCGAGCGGAACCAGCGGTAGTGCGTCATCACCGAGGCCTTGGGTAGCCCGGTGGTGCCGGAGGTGTAGATGTGGAAACAGGCTTGTCCGAGCGTCACGTCCGCGGTTTGCGCCGGGTCGGTGTCGGCGGCCATGGCGACGGCGGTCTCGAAATCCTCGTAGCCGTCGGGGCAGGGGCCCGGACCGACATGCATCAGCCGGCAAGCTGCCAGCGCGACCGACTCGGGCAGGGACTGCATCGCCTCGAGACACTCCGTGCCGACGATCAAAATCTTCGGTGCACTCAGAGTGATGCTGTGCGCCAAAACCTCGCCGCGCTGCTGCGGATTGAACATCGCCGCCACCGCGCCGAGCTTGATCGTGCCGAACAGCGCCGCGAGCACCTCCGGCCGGTTGTCCATGAGGATGCCGACCGTTTGCGTGCTGCCGATACCGCGCGTTCTCAGCGCGGCGGCGCAGCGATTGGTCCAGGCATTGAATTCGGCATAGGTCCATGCGCGGTCCTCGAAACGCAGGAACGGCCGCTGCGGCTGGGAACGGGCGAGGGATGCCAGCCTTGCCCCCACCGACCGATGCTGGTCCCGGCTCAGCGTGGCGAGATTCCAGGCACCGCGCAGCAGCTGCGGCCATTCCGGCAGGATGCGCAGGCTCTGCCGCGCCAGGGCGCCGAACGTGACCGGCGTCGAATCACTCATCTTGACTGTGCCTTTTGGAAGGTTGGCGGGATCGCGATCGGGATGGGGATCGGCGCCGAGCATGGACGGCGGCGGCCGGGCGCGGCAAGCTTGCACCATACGCGACGGTATTGACGCCGTCCTGCGAGTCAATCACGGACCACCGATGCTGAGAACCCTGAAGCTGTGGGCGCGACCACGGCGCGTGCGCATGCCGGTCGGCGGCACATCCGAATTGCGGATGCGGGTCTGGCCGCAGGAGATCGATCTCAACCTGCACATGAACAACGGCCGCTACTTCAGCGTGGCCGATCTCGGGCGGCTCGACTGGTGGCTGGAGACCGGTGTGTGGTGGCCTGCGATCCGGCGTGGTTGGCGGCCGGTGGCCGGCGGCGCGGATGGTCGCTTTCTCAAATCCCTGCAACCGCTCCAGGCGTACCGCTTGCAGACGCGGATGCTGGGCTGGAACGACAAATGGTTCTTCGCCGAGCATCGCTTCGTGTGCAAGGGGCAGGTCTGGGCGGTGATCAACGTGCGCTACCTGTTCGTGGCCAAGGGGCCGCGACCCACGCCGGCCGAGGTGCTGGCCCTGGTCGGGCACACCGAGCCATCGCCACCGCTGCCGGACTGGATACAGCTCTGGGACGATGCCCAGACGCGCCTGACCCGCAGCATCCGCTCGCGTTGACCCAATTCCTATCCAAATGACCCAGGTGTTCCATGACCCAGGCTGAAACCCTTCCCTATCCGCGTTTGCTCGCGCCGCTCGATCTCGGCCACACCACGCTGCGCAACCGCGTGATCATGGGGTCGATGCACAGCGGGCTTGAAAGCTCGCGGGATTTTTCGAAGCTGGCGGCCTTCTACGCCGAGCGTGCGGCCGGGGGCGTGGGCCTGATCGTCACCGGCGGCTTCTCGCCGAACGTGGCGGGTTGGGTCTATCCGTTCAGCGGCATGCTGGCCACGCCTTCGGCGGCGCGCCGTCATCGCAAGATCACCGAGGCGGTGCATGCCGAAGGCGGCAAGATCGCCCTGCAGATTCTGCACGCCGGGCGTTATGCGCATCACCCGTTTGCCGTGAGTGCCGCGCGTCTGCGCTCGCCGATCTCGCGCTTCACGCCGCACGCATTGTCGTCACGCGGCGTGGAACGCCAGATCGCGGCCTTCGTGAGCTGCGCGAAATATGCCCGCGAAGCGGGTTACGACGGCGTCGAGGTGATGGGCTCGGAAGGCTATCTGATCAACCAGTTCCTGGCCGAGCACACCAATCCGCGCACCGACGAATGGGGCGGCGCCTTCGAAAACCGCATGCGCTTTCCGGTGGAGATCGTGCGGCGTATCCGCGAGGCCGTCGGCTCGGACTTCATCATCATCTACCGGCTGTCACTGATCGATCTGGTGCCGAACGGTCAGAGTTGGGAACAGGTGGTGATGCTGGCCCGGGCGATCGAGGCGGCGGGCGCCAGCATCATCAACAGCGGCATCGGCTGGCACGAGGCCCGGGTGCCGACGATCGCCACCAGCGTGCCGCGCGCCGCGTTTGCCTGGGTCACGCAGAAGCTTCGTGAGCACGTGGCGCTTCCGATCTGCGCGGCCAACCGCATCAATACGCCCGAGGTGGCGGAGCAGGTGCTGGCCGACGGCATCGATCTGGTGTCGATGGCGCGGCCGCTGCTCGCGGATGCGACCTTCGTCAACAAAAGTGCGGCCGGGCAGCCGCAGGACATCAACACCTGCATTGCCTGCAATCAGGCCTGCCTGGATCATGTGTTCAAGGCCAAGCGGATTTCCTGTCTGGTGAATCCGCGTGCTGGCCATGAAACCGAACTGGTTTACGCGCCGACGGCGCAGGCCAGGCGCATCGCCGTGGTCGGGGCCGGTCCGGCCGGTCTGGCCTGCGCCACGGTGCTGGCGGAACGTGGGCATCAGGTCGATCTGTTCGAGTCCGCGTCCGAGATCGGCGGGCAGTTCAACATGGCCAAGCGCATACCGGGCAAGGAAGAGTTCCATGAAACCTTGCGCTACTTTAAGCGGCGCATCGTCGCCATCGGTGTTCGCCTGCATTTGCAGCACCGCGTCAGCGTCGAGGAACTGGCCGGCGGCAATTTCGACGATGTGGTGCTGGCCAGCGGCGTGACGCCCCGCGAGGTTCACCTGCCGGGCGCCGAGTCGCTGCCGCCCGGTCGCGTCGTGTCCTATCTGGATGTGCTGTTGAAGAACGCGCCGGTGGGGCCGCGCGCGGCCATCATCGGCGCCGGTGGCATTGGTTTCGACATGGCGGAGTTCCTGGTCGACGAAGGGCATTCGCCGGCCTTGGACCCCGAAGCCTGGCGGCGCGAATGGGGTGTGGTGGATCCGGCACAGGCGGTCGGCGGCGTGGTCGCACCGAACCCCGGTGCGCCGGCGCGGCAGGTGTTTCTGCTGCAACGCAAGACCGGCAAGGCGGGCGGCGGGCTGGGCAAGACCACCGGCTGGATACATCGCGCTTCGATCAAGATGAAGCGTGTCGAAACCATCGTTGGCGTCAACTACGAGAAGGTCGACGAGGACGGCCTGTGGATCAGCTTCGGCGAACGCCACGAGGGCCTGAAGCGCCTGGACGTGGATACCGTGGTGATCTGCGCAGGGCAGGAGCCACTGCGCGAACTGGAGACACCGCTGATGGAGGCCGGCATCAAGCTGCATCGTATCGGCGGGGCCGATGTCGCCGCCGAGCTCGACGCCAAGCGTGCGATCGATCAGGGCAGCCGGCTAGCCGCGCGCTTGTGAGGCTTACGTACCGCCATGGCGTTGCTCAGGCGCGCGGATCGAAGTCCTTGAAGCGTTCGGCCATGTCCCGATAGAACTGCTTTTGTTCGTCGAGTTCGGCCGGCGGCGATACCACCGACAGCGTCACGATCTGGTCGCCGGCCGGCGTGCCGGGCAGGCCTCGTCCTTTGAGACGCAGCTTGCGCCCGCTCTGGGCGTTGGCGGGAATCTTGAGCTGCACACTGCCACCCAGCGTGGGCACAGGCACGCTCTGACCCAGGGCCGCTTCCCAGGGCGCGATCGGCACGTTGACGTGGATGTCTCGTCCCTGTGCGCTGAACTGCGGATCGGCCCTGAAGTCGATTTCAAGCAGCAGGTCGCCGCCGCGCAGGCCCTGGCCATTCAGACGGATCGTCTGGCCGGCGGTGACGCCCTTGGGTATCCGCACCGACAAGGTCTTGCCGTTGACGCCGATGCTCTTCTGCGCGCCGTTGAACGAATCTTCCAGCTGAATCTGGACCTTGGCGCGCTGATCCTCGCGGCCGGCGAAGCCACCGCCGAAGTCCTCGAAACTGCGTGAACCGCCGAAGCCGGCGCCGCCGCCCATGCCGCCGCCGAACAGGTCTGAGAAGAAGTCCGAGAATCCGCCCATGTCTTCAGACCGGGCACGGCCGGCACCGCCGCCGAAATTGGGCTGCCAGCCTGGCGGGGGCGTGAAGTTCTGGCCGGCCTTCCAGTTCGGACCGAGCTGATCGTAGGCGCGACGTTTCTTGTCATCCGACAGGACTTCGTAGGCTTCGCTGACTTCCTTGAACCGGTTTTCGGCGCCGGCGGCCTTGTTCTTGTCAGGGTGAAATTCGCCCGCGAGCTTTCGGTAGGCACGCTTGATCTCACCGGCTGGCGCGCCGCGTTCCACGCCGAGAATCTTGTAGTAGTCCTTGTACTCCACAGACACGCTCTCCAAAAAAAGCGGGGCGCTTCACGCGCCCCGCTCAATCACACCATCTTCCCTTGCTCAGGCGCTGACCGCAATCCGGCGGGGCTGGGAGGCGGCGCGCTTGGGAATGCCGATCTCCAGCACACCGTTGCGGCCGTTGGCGGTGACGCCTTCGGCGTCGGCCGTGTCCGGCAAGGTGAAGCGGCGGTGGAAACGGCCGCTTGCACGTTCGACGCGACGGCGTTCCACCCCTTCGGGTTTTTCCGCTTCGGCGCGCGTTCCGGCGATCGTCAGCACACCCTTTTCGAGGGTGACTTCGATGCTCTCGGGGTCCACGCCCGGCACGTCGATATGGAGCGCGAAATGGTCCGCGTATTCCTCGATATCGACCGGCGGCACCCAGTCGGCCGTCGCGCCGCTGGTGTCGTTGCTGGCGACACGATCAAACAGTTTGTTCACTTCCTGCCAAAGATCACGGTGCAGGCCCCAGGGTTCATAACGTACGACGCTCATGGCTGTTTCTCCAATTGATGCTGCCAATCGAAGCAGCGGTTGACTACGCCACTCAAGATGGGGCTGGGGGCACCCTTTTCAAGAGCGCAAAGTCAAGTGGGCATGGCGAGTCGGCGTGGTGGATGCCGCTATACTTGCGCCCCTTTTTGCCGTTGCCCGCCGTGAACCCCACCGCCCCGAATATGCAGGAAGTTTCCGATTGGAAGATCGATTCGTGGCAATCGCGCGTGGCCACGCAGCAGCCGAACTATCCGGATGCGGCGGCGTTGCAGATGGCGCTGGCGCAACTCGGACGGCTGCCGCCGCTGGTGACATCCTGGGAAGTCGACGCCCTGCGTGCGCAGCTGGCCCAGGCCCAGGCCGGGCGCGCCTTCGTGCTGCAGGGCGGCGACTGCGCCGAGTCCTTCGCCGACTGCACGCCGGACATCATCACCAACCGCCTCAAGGTCTTGCTGCAGATGTCCCTGGTGCTGGTGCATGGTCTGTCGACGCGTGTGGTTCGACTCGGACGATTCGCCGGCCAGTACGCCAAGCCGCGCTCGGCCGATCTGGAAACCCGCGACGGCGTCACCTTGCCGTCTTATCGCGGTGATCTGGTCAACGCGCCCGAGTTCACGCCGGAAGCACGCATCCCCGACCCGCGGCGACTGATCGAAGGTCACGCCAATTCGGCGATGACGATCAACTTCGTGCGCGGCCTGGTCGACGGCGGCTTTGCCGATCTGCACCACCCGGAATACTGGAACCTGTCGTGGATGCCGCATTCGCCGCTGGCCACGGCCTATCGCGAACGCGTGGAATCCATCGGCCGCTCGCTGCGCTTCATGGAAACCCTGGCCGGGCAGGAGATTCACGAATTCAACCGGGTGGATTTCTACACTTCACACGAAGCGCTGCTGCTCTACTACGAGCAGGCGCAGACCCGGCAGGTGCCGCGCAAGCCGGGCCACTACAACCTGTCCACGCATTTCCCCTGGATCGGACTGCGTACCGCCGATCTGGACGGTGCGCATGTCGAATATATGCGCGGCATCCGCAACCCCGTGGGCGTCAAGGTCGGCCCGGGCGTATCGCCGGACGGGTTGCGCGCGCTGTGCGATCGTCTCGATCCGGCGCACGAACCGGGGCGACTCACGCTGATCAGCCGCATGGGTGCCGACAAGATCGCCGAAGGCCTGCCGCCGCTGATCGAGGCGGTGCGCGATCGCCCGGTGCTGTGGATGGCCGACCCCATGCACGGCAACACGGTCTCAACCGGCAACGGTCTCAAGACGCGTCCGTTCGAGCGCATACAGGCCGAGTTGCTGTCGGCCTTCGAGGTGCATCAGGCGCACGGCTCGCGTCTCGGCGGTGTGCATCTGGAACTGACCGGAGAAGACGTGACCGAATGCACCGGCGGTGCGCGGCAGTTGTCGGAAACCGATCTGGAACGCGCCTACCGTTCGAACGTCGATCCACGACTCAACTACGAACAGGCCCTTGAACTGGCGCTGACGATCGTGGACCGCTGCGGTACCTGAGTCAGGCGCTGCGCCGCCGTCCGAGCACGATCATCACCACGCCGGACAGCACGCAGCCGATCGCGATCCATTCGTTCGGCAGGATCACCTCGCCGGCGAAGCTCACGCCCAGCAGCACGGCGATCACCGGATTGACGTAGGCGTAGCTGGTGGTCAGTGCCGGCGCCACGTTCTGCATCAGGTAGACGTAGGCGCTGTAGGCGACGAGGCTGCCGAACACGGTCAGATAGGCGAGCGCGAGCAAGGCCTGCGGCGACACGTCCAGGCGCCAGCTTTCGCCGCGTGCGGCGCTGCCGATGAAGAACAGCAGGCCGGCGCACAGCATCTGGCAGGCGCTGTTCATCAGTCCGCCCGGCAGCGCCAGGCGACGGGAATAGACCGTGCCGAAGGCCCAGCTCACCGAGGCGAACATCAGCAGGCCGGCCGATACCGGATTGGCGGCGAAGTCGCCGCCCAGGTTGAGCAGCACGATGCCGCCGAAGCCCAGCGCCAGCCCGATCCATTGAAACCGACCGGGCCATTCGCCCCACAATCCGGCGATCAGGCTGGCCCACAGCGGCACCGTGGCCACCGCCGTGGCGGCCAGGCCGGAGCCCACGGATTGCTGTGCCAGCACCACCCCGCCATTGCCGAAGCACAGCATCAGCAGGCCGATCAAGGCAGTGCCGGCCCATTGTCTGGCGCTCGGTGCGGGACGGCCGCGCAGCCGCAGCACCGTATAGAGAATCGTGCCGGCGATCGAAAAGCGCAGGCCCGGGAAAAACAGGGGCGGAAAGCCTTGCAGCGCGAAGCGGATCGCGAGATAGGTCGAGCCCCAGACGAAGTAGACGGTCGCCATCGCCAAGATGGCGGTGGCGCTCAGATCATTGCGGCGCGAGGGCGCCTGTGTGCTCATGGATGGGGCTCTGCGCGGCGGAACGGCGGCGCATTGTATTCGCCCGCAGCTGCGCGCGCCGAACGGCGCACGGGAATTTCTACACCGCCTGTTGCGTCCGCGCGTGGTCGCCGTAGCCGAAATGACCGGCCGTTTCGCCGGTGAGCCGGGCGACGGTCTGCATGTCCTCGTCCGCCAGCGGCGTGGCCGAGGACGAGGGCCGCAGGCGCGCCGCGGCGCTCTCCAGCAGTGTGTTGCCGGGATCGAGCCGGCAGTGCGAAAACAGTTTGCCCAGGGTTTCGCGCGGCGCTGCGCAGAGGTCCTCGTGACGGACCACGATGCAGGCCTCACGCAGGGCCGGCGAGGCGTCCAGCCGTTGTGCGATGAAGCGGTGTACGTCGTCCCACAGACGCGCCAGACCTTCGACCTCACGCCCTTCGACCCAGGCCTGCAGGATGGACGCGGCCTGTGAGCCTTCACCGATGTTGACGGGGCGGCGATCAAGCCCGAATTCGTAATGACCGACACGCTGCATGTAGCGCAAGGCGCGCGGGTCTTCGCGGTGCAGTTCGCAGAAGCGTGCGTGCTGACTTTTGAGCGAGGCGATATGCGCTGCCGGCTCGCGCACCGGAATCACGAAGCGCGCGTCCGGAAACAGCTTGAGCAGGTATTCCAGGCGCGTGATGTTGTAGTTGCCCTTGGCCAGATAGCGTGAACCCTGACGCAGCCACAGCATCTTGCGCAGATGGTTGCGGTAGAAGTGCTCGAACTTCGGTGCCTCGGTGCTGGCATCCAGCACATTGCTGCAGCGCGCGCTGTGCAGCTCCGGAAAGAAGGCCATCCATACCGGTTCTTCCACGGCCTCGGGGCTGTCCGGCGAGACTTCGATGCCGTCGCCGTGGGCACGCTCGATCTTCTGCTCCTGTCCGCTGCGCGAGCGGTCCAGAAACCAGTTCCAGAAGAACGGCGTCAGCACCAGCGGAAAGTCCTTGTAGGCATGTGTCGCGCACTGTTCGTGCTCGGCGAGGATCTCCAGCAGGATGGTGCTGCCGGACCGGGCCAGGCCGCTGACGTAGATCGGCGCCTCGGTTCGGATGCTGGAGATCTTGTCGTCGAGTACCGAGCTTTCGAGATTGCCCATGCGCACCCAGAAACCCGGGTGCTGGTTGACCGATTTGCCGAGCCAGTCGACCCAGCCCGGAACCTCGAATTCGGATGTCTTGCCGGCTTCGCTCATGCGATCGCCCTCGCGTGTTTTATTCGATGCGGAAGCCGAGCTTGAGCCCGAGCGCACCGATGGTGACCGCCAGGATGAAGCTGAACTCCCAGCCGCGCAGCCAGCCCGGACCGAAGCCGAGGTAGTGCTTTTCGGGCAATTCGATCTCGACCGCATCCACGGCCAGTTCCTCTGGCAGATAGCCGGCCGGATTGCCGATCAGAGCATTCCACCAGGCACGTTTGTGCAGCACCGGCACGGCCTTGTCCATGGCATGGTCTTCCAGCGTGCTGCCGGATTCGTCGGTGATCAGGACATGGGCCGCGTTGTCCGAACCCGGCATCGAGGCCCATTGCGCGCTGTAGCCCTGTTCCGGGTGCGTGCGGGTTTCGACGGTGGCGCCGGGCGCCGGCCACGAATAGCCGTAGGCGGTGCTCATCCAGGCCAGCAGGCACAGCACTGGCGCCATCGCGATCACGGCCGGTATCACCACGATGCCGACCTGCTTGAACGCGAGCCCGAGCATGCGCCGCATCATCGGCGCGGCTTCGGAGAATTCGCCGTCGAAGCTGTTCAGCGCCTGCTGCGCCTCGGCCAGCTCGCGTTTGGTCGCGGAAATGCGCTTCTGCGGAGACAGCAGCCAGTACAGTCCCATCGAGGCGACACCGCCGGTCACGCCCCAGATCCAGAGTCGGAGCGTGGCCGGAATGGCGCCAGCGGTGGCGCCATCGATCCAGTAGAACAGCGGTGCCGGCAGGTCGAGCAGGCCCATGCTCACCGGCTTACGGCGCCTGTTTGTCGTTGGTGGCGCTGTTGTCGTTGCCGTTGTTGGCGGCCGCCTTGCGCTGCTTGAGCATCTTGCGCACCGGCCACATCACGATGAACGCCACGGCCGCGAAGATCGCGGCGACCAGCGCCCACAGGGCGCTGAGCAGGCTCAGGCCGGCGCCGGGGCCGACGTAGGCCTGGGCCGGAACGGCGACCACGGCGAGGGCCAGGGCCACCGGGGCGAGTTGGGCGACACGACGGCTCGGGTTCAGATTTTGGGCTTTCATGATCTAGCCTCCTTGGGGGGTCTTCAGGGTATTCCGGAAATCGGCATCCAGCGTCGTCGGGTCTACCCGATGGGCGCCGGAGATGATCGGGATATAGGCATCCTTGTCGCCGCGACGTTCGGGATTCATGTATTCCCAGGCGACGCGCTTGTCCGGGGTGACCTCGAGCATGCGCCCGTTCTGGGCGTCGCTGATCAAGGTGTTGCCATTGGCGAGACGTTCCTGAGCGCCGCGAATGACGCTGTGAAACGGCTTGTCCTCGGTGCCGGTGTAGCTCCAGCTCACTGCATAGGTCTTGGGGTCGAACTCCAGGATCTCGGAGCGACCGCCGGGACCGAAATGCCCGTTGTTGTCGAACAGCAGGAAATGGCCATTGGGCAGCATGTCCGGATCGTGTTGACCGATCCACGGGCCACGGATCGCCCAAGTCATCTTTTCCTGTTCGAGATCAATCAATGCGAGCGTCCCGGGCTCGCGCATGGAGATCAGCACCTGACCTTCCTTGGCGAAGTCGAAGACTGCGGCCATCTCGGCGGTGACGTAGTCCACATCGTTGGTGTGCAGGAAATCGCCCGCGTCCAGCAGGTACCAGGGCACGATGTCGAGCATGCCGCGGAACGGTGAGTTGACGAAGGTCTCCAGCAGCGGAATCTTCTTGAGCTGCTTGCCTTCGGGGGACAGCTCGACCAGATAGTCGTCGATTCGCGGCGGCTGCAGGAAGGCTGCTTTCTCGATCACGTGATGCGTGATCGCATGGGTCAGGGTGAACACGCGGCCGTCCGGCGCGATGTCGATATCGTGATGGCCGCGCTCCAGATATTTCCAGATCAGCTTGGAGTTGCGGTCCATCTTCACCAGGCCGTAGCCGTGCGGGGTGTCGCCGACGCCGTCGTAGACCACCAGCAGGTCGCCGTTCGGGTACATCAGCGCCTTGCGGAAGTAGGTGTTGACGTCGTCGACCGGATCGGTGACCGCCGAACTCTTGTCCCAGACCTTGCTGTAGGGCAGGTACCACTCGTGAACCACATTGCCCTGGAAGTCGATCAGGAACGCTTTCTGGGTGTGGCCGGAGGTGTACAGCGTCAGGCCGCTCTGGACCCGATCCGGGTCGTAGCTCACGACACCGCGCTGCGGCGTGCTGGCTTTGCCGTAGAGGTCGGTCTTGACCGGATCGATATAATCGGTGCGCTGGTGCATCAGCGCGTTGCCGGCGAGGTAGGCGTCCCGGAACAGCTCGTAGGGAAACACCTTTCCAAGAATCACGAAGCTGCCGGCGCAGAACGCCAGAAAGGCGATGCACAGAATCAGTACAAGTTTGTAGAGCGCATCACCAACACGGTCCAGCATCCCTAGGCTCCTCATAGGCATGGGGTGTACTGCGGAGAGTAGTCGACGACAAGCGACTGCGCCCTCCCGACTGACCCCGTGTAGCGAATGTAAATTTTGAGTGTCTGTGCTTCAGACCGGCGTGGGAGCTGCGGCTTCCGGGCGCCTGAGCCGTTCGGAAATGCAAGCGGCCCGTGGCGGAACCTGAATGTGGATCGCACGTTAAGGTTGAATGCCTGAACCGACTGTTAACATTTTCCCTCGCCGCATAGCGTCATTGTCGCCATGTCGGGAGGCTGTTGCTGGCGTCCCGCTTGAGTCCGGGCGGTGAGGTCTATAGAATTCGCGGGCTTCGCGTCCCTCACCGGGATCGCGTAGCGTTGGCAGGGCCGTCGTGACGACGACGGATCGATGAAATTTGGAGGAATTCAGCATCGCGCAGGAAAAGAGTGACCGCCGTAACGAACAGATCACCGTGCCACGTGTACGTGTGGTTGGCCCCGAGGGAGATCAGGTCGGAGTCATGATGACTCGCGACGCACTCGCGAAGGCCGAAGAGCTGGGATTGGATCTGGTGGAAGTGTCGCCGAATGCAGATCCTCCAGTCTGCAAGATCATGGATTACGGCAAGTACGTTTTCCAGAAGGACAAGGCTCAGCAGGCGGCGCGGCGCAAGCAGAAGCAGGTGCAGATCAAGGAAGTGAAGTTTCGGCCGGGCACCGATGTCGGTGACTACCAGGTCAAACTTCGCAATCTGCAGCGATTCATCGAAGAAGGTGACAAGGCCAAGATCACGGTTCGCTTCCGCGGCCGCGAAATGGCGCATCAGGAACTTGGGCGCGATCTGCTGGAACGCATCCGCGCCGATCTGGACGAAATCGGACAGGTCGAGCAGTTCCCGAAGATGGAAGGCCGCCAGATGGTGATGGTGGTGACGCCGCGCAAGCACTGAGCTTGCGCAGGTCGATTTTCAAACAAGCTGCATACGGCCTTCAAAATGCGTCCATGACGCTGCCGGATGGAGCATTAAAGAGAAGTGAAAGGAGTTTGCAATGCCGAAGATCAAGACCAACCGCGGTGCCGCGAAGCGTTTTTCGCGCACCGGCAAGGGTGGTTTCAAGCGCTCGTTCTCGCACAAGCGCCACATCCTGACCAAGAAGCCGGCGAAGCGCATTCGTCAGCTGCGTGGCCCGACCATGGTGCATGAGTCCGACGTGCGTGAAGTGCGTCAGCTCCTGCCGTACGCCTAAGAGGGAGGGCTGAACGATGGCACGAGTCAAGCGCGGCGTTACCGCACACGCCAAGCACAAGAAAGTCCTGAAGAAGGCCAAGGGTTACTACGGCGGCAAAAGCCGGGTATTCCGCGCCGCCAAGCAGGCCACGATCAAGGCCGGGCAGTACGCCTACCGCGACCGTCGCGTCAAAAAGCGTGAAATCCGCGCCTTGTGGATTCAGCGCATCAACGCCGGCGCACGTGAACACGGCCTCAGCTACAGCCGATTTATCAACGGACTCGCCAAGGCCGGCGTGGTCCTTGATCGCAAGGTGCTGGCTGACCTCGCGATTCATGACAAGGCTGCGTTCGCTGCTCTGGCGGTCCAGGCACAAGCCCAGCTCGCCGCCTGAGCAAGCCGGCGTACCGGTCCTGGTTCACGGGGCCAGCACGTCGCAGACGTAGCTTCATTCAAAGGGACCGGCGGATGCCGGTCCCTTTTTCATTTGCCAAGACAAATCATCATGAGCGACAGCCCAGAAGACCTGGCCGTACAGGCCCAAACCGATATCGCCGACTGCGCGGAGCTGCGTGCCCTCGATGCCCTGCGTGTGGAGTTGTTGGGCAAGAAGGGCAGCCTGACCGGCCTGCTCAAGCAGCTCGGCGGCATGCCGCCGGAACAGCGCAAGGCCTTCGGCGACCGGGTCAATCGTGCCAAGGAAGCCGTGCAGGCGCAGCTCGATACGCGCCGTCGCACGCTGGAGGACATCGAGATGTCGCGCCGTCTGGCCGAGGAGACGATCGATGTCAGTCTGCCGGGACGCGGTGAGGGCAGCGGTGGTCTGCATCCGATCTCCTTGACGATCGAGCGCATCGAGCGCCTGTTCGCCGACATGGGTTTCGAATCCGTGGCCGGTCCGGAAATCGAGGATGATTACCACAACTTCGAGGCGCTCAATATTCCGCCAGCGCATCCGGCACGCGCGATGCAGGACACCTTCTATGTCCAGGGCGGCGAACGGCTGCTGCGCACCCACACCTCGCCGGTCCAGATCAGGACGATGAAGCATCTGGTCGCCGCCGGCGGCAAGCCGCCGATTCGCATGATCTGTCCGGGCCGTGTTTACCGCGTCGATTTCGATCGCACGCACAGCCCGATGTTTCATCAGGTGGAGGGCCTGTATGTGGCCGAGCGGGTATCGCTGGCCGATCTCAAGTACGACCTCATGAACTTTGCGCGCGGCCTGTTCGAGGCCGATGTGGAGGTGATGTTCCGGCCCTCGTATTTTCCGTTCGTCGAACCGGGCGCGGATATGCACGTGCGACTCGGCGACCGCTGGCTGGAGGTTCTGGGCTGCGGCATCGTCAACCCCAAGGTGCTCGAAGCCGTCGGTATCGATTCCGAACGCTATACCGGCTATGCCTTTGGTATGGGTGTGGAGCGGCTCGCGATGCGGCGTTACGGCATCGACGATCTGCGTCTGTTCTTCAACAACGATCTGCGCTTTCTGCGTCAGTTCGCCTGAACGCCCGTGCACCCGAAATCTGGAACCTGAATCATGAAAATCAGCCTCAATTGGCTGCGCGAATGGGTGGACCTGCCCGACGACGCGCACGATATCGCGCACCGCCTGACCATGGCGGGCATCGAATGTGAAGCCGTGCCGCTGCTGGCCGAACCGCTGGACGGCGTGGTCGTCGGCCGCATCGTCGAAGCCGTACAGCATCCCGACGCCGACCGGCTTCGGGTCTGCCAGGTCGATGCCGGCGACGGCGGATCGCACCAGATCGTGTGCGGTGCGTCGAATGCACGCGCGGGTCTGCTGGCACCGCTGGCGCTGCCCGGTGCGGTGCTGCCGGGCGGCATGAAGATCGGTCGCGCCAAGCTGCGGGGCGTCGAATCCGGCGGCATGTTGTGCTCGGCCAAGGAGCTGAGCTTGTCGGAACAGTCCGACGGCCTGTTCGAACTCGATGCTTCGCTCGAACCCGGTCAGCCGATCGAGTCGGCCTTGCAACTCGACGACTGGATACTCGAACTCGAATTCACGCCCAACCGTGGCGATGCACTCAGCGTTCTCGGCCTGGCGCGCGAACTGGCGGCGATCTACGGCACCGGCTACACCCGACCCGCGATCGAGCCGGTCGAGTGCGGCAGCGAAGCGAGCATCGCGGTCGAAATCGAGGATATCCAGGCTTGTCCCTGTTATGCCGGGCGCATCATCGAGGCGATCGACCCGAACGCGCAGACGCCGCAATGGATGCGTGAACGGCTGCGCCGTACCGGCGTGCGCAGTCTGGGACTGCTGGTGGACGTGACCAACTACGTGCTGTTCGAACTCGGCCAGCCGATGCACGCCTTCGACGCGGATCGCCTGGCGGCGCCGGTGTCGGTGCGGCGTGGTCGCTCCGGCGAGAAGCTGATCCTGCTCAACGGCCAGACCATCGAGCCGAAATCGAGTGAGTTGTTGATTGCAGACGCCAAGGCGCCGCTGGCGCTGGCCGGGGTCATGGGCGGCGGCGATTCGGAAGTTTCGGAATCGACCACGCGGGTGTTCCTGGAAAGTGCCTGTTTCACGCCGGCTGCCGTTGCCGGAACCGGGCGTCGCCACAAGCTGCATACCGATGCCGCCTATCGCTACGAGCGCGGCGTCGACCCGGCCTTGCAGCGCCTGGCACTGGAGCGTGCCAGCCGTTTGATCATCGAGGTGGCCGGTGGCCATGCCGGCCCGGTTGTGGTGGCGGGCGCGGAAACACCCGAGCCGCGTCGCGTGTCGCTGCGACAGGCGCGTCTGGAAATGATCAGCGGGATCGAGATCGATGCTGACACCGTGCAGTCGTCGCTGGGCCGGCTCGGCATCGAAACCCACCCATCCGAACCGGGCCTCTGGAACGCGCAGATTCCGAGCTGGCGCTACGACCTGGAGATCGAGGCGGATCTGATCGAGGAAGTCGCGCGCCTCTACGGCTACGACCGGATCGAGGCGCGACCCTATGCGGCCGAACTGATGCCGATCGCCAGCACCGATACCCGGCGCAGCGAGTCCGGTGTCAAGCACGCCCTGGCCGCACGCGGCTATCACGAGGCCGTGAGCTACAGTTTTGTCGATCCCGCCGTGCAGTCGCTGTTGGCGCCGATGGGCGCCGAGATCGAACTCGACAATCCGATTGCCGAGACCATGTCGGTGATGCGCACCACGCTCTGGAGCGGGCTGCTGCCGGCCTTGCAGTACAACCTGCAGCGTCAGGCGCGGCGCGTCCGCCTGTTCGAGATCGGTGCCCGCTACGAGCTTCGCGACGGCGAGATCCTCGAAACCCAGTCACTGTCGGGTCTGATCTGGGGCGAGGCGTTGCCCGAGCAATGGGGATCGCCGGCCCGGTTGGTCGACTTCTTCGATGCCAAGGGCGATATCGAGGCGGTGCTGGGCGAACTGGAGTGGAACCGCGACGAGCATGCCGCGCTGCACCCTGGCCAGACCGCTCGCGTGTTGCGCGGCGGCCACCCGCTAGGCTGGATGGGTAGCCTGCACCCACGCCTGGTCGCGCACTTCGATCTGCCGTCCGCGCCAGTCCTGTTCGAACTCGACTGGGCCGGAATCAGTCCGCTGGCATTGCCGAACCGACCGAAAATGTCGGAATATCCGTCGTCACGCCGTGACTTGGCACTAAGCGTGCGGATGGACCTTCCGTCCGCAAGGCTGGTAGCCGAGGCGCGCGCCGCCGGGGCGGCCGCGCTGGAAGCGGTCAAGGTGTTTGATGTTTACGTTGGGCCAGGCTTACCCGAAGGATGTAAAAGCGTCGCTTTAAGCTTGATTTTTCAAGACTATTCGCGCACGCTAACCGAACGTGATGTCGACGAATCCGTTGCCTTGATCGTCTCTCATCTCGGCAGGATTTCGGGGGCCTCCGTCAGGGGTTGATCTTGGGGGTTATTAGAAAGTGGCGTTGACCAAGGCGGAACTGGCCGAAGCGCTGTTCGCGCAGCTGGGCTTGAACAAACGCGAAGCCAAGGAGTTCGTCGATCTGTTCTTCGAGGACGTCCGGGCTGCGCTTGAGTCAGGTGATCAGGTTAAGCTGTCCGGGTTCGGAAATTTCGAGCTGCGTGACAAGAACCAGCGTCCTGGCCGGAATCCCAAAACCGGCGAGGAAATACCAATTTCGGCACGTCGAGTGGTTACGTTCCGTCCCGGGCAGAAACTGAGGCTGAGAGTCGAATCCGATGGCACCGACGGCTGACAGAGCCGAGCGTCTACACGAACCCCTGCCCGAAATTCCGCAGAAACGGTATTTCGCGATCGGCGAGGTCAGTGAATTGTGCGCCGTCAAACCGCATGTGCTGCGCTATTGGGAGCAGGAATTTCCACAGCTCAAGCCGGTCAAGCGTCGCGGCAACCGCCGTTACTACCAGATTGACGATGTGCTGATGGTGCGCCGTATTCGCAGCCTGCTCTACGAACAGGGTTTCACCATCGGGGGTGCGCGTCAGCGCCTGCGTGAAATGCCCAAGCCGGTCAACGATGAAACCCTGGGCCCGGACGCCGCCATGAGCGGGAGCAAGCCAACGGCTCCGCGCGGTCGTGAAATTCGCCAGATTCGCAGCGAACTCGAAAACATCCTCAAGCTGCTCGACGACTGAAGCAAGCCGCACGGCGGTTACAGCTTTCTCTCAAGGATCGCATCCGGTACCATTCGCGGCCGCGGTCGCCTTGGCGCCGCGATTTTGGACCGGTCGGGGCGTAGCGCAGCCTGGTAGCGCATCTGCCTGGGGGGCAGGGGGTCGCAGGTTCGAATCCTGTCGCCCCGACCATTACAAACAGTTCAAAGAAAAAGGCCATCCGAGTGCGGATGGCCTTTTTCTTTGGCTGCGCGCTGTGGTGATCAGCGTCGCTGGCGAGTAGTCGTTCGCGCCGGCAGGCGCAGCGGCGCCTCCCGGAACAGGCGGCCCAGCGACAGGAAGTCTTCACTGTCGCCGACCAGGCGTTCGCCGAACGAATCACTCACGGTCTCACGCGCGCCATCGGACAGGCGCTGGACCATCGCCTTGATGCCTGTCCCCAGGCGTACCCACTCGGTCTTGTTCTGCAGATTCATGTCCCGCTCCTCGCTTGCCGGTTGAATGATGATTGCGGCCATCATCGCGCGAGCAAACTGCTCGGCGGCTGAACAATGCCGTAATGGCCCCGCGGCTTGTCCGGTGAGGCTCAGGGAAGCGGCTGCAGCGCCGGGTCGAGGTAGGGCACCTGGACCTTGGCGAGTCCGCCACGCATGGCCTCGCGTGCCGACGCCGGCATCGCGTCCAGATCGGCGCGCCGGTACGGGCGTCCGGAGCAATCGCGATCGTAGTCGGCCTTGACCTGATTGAGGGCCTGGATGTCCCTGCGCACCGTGGCGATGTCGGCGTTGAACGCGACGACCGTGTGGTCGTGTTGGCGACGGACGGCCGTCAGTTCGGGCGAGGCCCCGTCCCCGATGGCCTCGGAATCGGCGAGCAGCGTGCGGCGCCGGCTCGCCAGCGTCTCCAGGCGCTGATGCAGTTCACCGGAGCCGAGCTGCAGCTGTTGCGCCTTGTTGGCGCAGGCGGCCAGGGCCTTGGCGTCGAGCCGGTCCTGCGCCAAGGCCTGATGATTCATAGACATTGCGAGGACTGCGCCTACGGCGATTGCGAGCATCCGTGCATGCATGGCCTTGTTCCTGAGTTGCTGGGGGCGCCACAGTGTGGCCGATTCGGGTGCCGGCGTGAAATCGGCCGCCCTGGCTCAGCCGAGGCGGCCGCGCGTCCGTTCGCGGCCGATCAGGGTCGGCGCCGCGAGTGACGGCCTGGCCGCAGCTTGAGCCTCGCCCGGATAGACGCTGAACTGCATCAGCCGCAGGCGCAGTGACGCGCCGGTCTGGAACAGCGGCGCATCGTGATGAAGGTGTGGCAACTCGACCGTCAGACTCTGTCCGGTGTCCGCAAGCCGGACCTGAGCCCGGACGACGGGACCGGTGCGTTGCACGGCTTCCACTTGCACGTCGAGACCTGGCGACGGTGCTTCGCAAACACGCAGATCGCCCGGGCGAACGTAGACGTCGACCGCGCCGTTGGGTTGGATGCCGTCGGACAGCCCGCCGATTTCCTTGCCGTCGACATACAGCTTGCGGCCGTGCAGTTCTGCCGGGATGAGGTTGGTGTCGCCGAGAAAGTTGAAGACGTAGGGGCTCGCCGGACGTTCGTAGACCTCGTCGACCGTACCGACCTGCTCGATCGCGCCGCGATTCATGATGACCACGCGGTCGGCCAGTTCCAGGGCTTCTTCCTGATCGTGCGTGACGAAGATCGTGGTGTAACCGGTCTTGCGGTGCAGCTCGCGCAGCCAGTGCCGCAGGTCCTTGCGCACCTTGGCGTCGAGCGCGCCGAAGGGTTCGTCCAGCAGCAGCACGCGCGGTTCGATCGCCAGCGCGCGGGCCAAGGCCACGCGCTGACGCTGGCCGCCGGACAGCTGCGAGGGGAAACGCGATTCGAGCCCGCACAGCTGCACCAGTTCCAGCAGCTCATGCGCACGTGCGCGAATCTGCGACGGGCTGGGCCGGTCCCGACGCTGGCGGACGCGCAATCCGAAGGCGATGTTGTCGATCACGTTCATGTGCTTGAACAGGGCATAGTGCTGGAACACGAAGCCGATGCGCCGTTCGCGCACGGCGCGGGCGGCCATGTCCTCATCGGCGAACAGCACCTGCCCGCAGTCGGGAAATTCGAGGCCGGCGATCACGCGCAGCAAGGTGGTCTTGCCGGAACCGGAGGGACCGAGCAGGGCGATCAGTTCACCGGAGTCGATGTCGAGGTCGACGCCATCGAGCGCGGTGAAGTTGCCGAATCGTTTATGGATGCCGCGGATGGAGACTTGCATGGGTGGGCCTGTTCGCAGGAGTGATCAGTGCTTTCGTACGGCGGCGAGTTCATCGCCGTGACGCCATTCCAGCCAGGACTTGAGACCCAGCGTCAGCAGCGCCAGCCCGGCCAGCAGCGAGGCGACGGCGAAGGCAGCCGAGAACTGGTATTCGTTGTAGAGAATCTCGACGTGCAGCGGGATGGTGTTGGTGTAGCCGCGGATATGGCCGGAGACCACGCTGACCGCGCCGAACTCGCCCATCGCACGCGCCACGCTCAGCAGCACGCCATACAGCAGGGCCCATTTCACGCCAGGCAGGGTCACGTGCCAGAGCGTCTGCCAGCCATTGGCGCCCAGCGATAGGGCGGCCTGCTCGTAGTCGGTGCCCTGTTCCTGCATCAGCGGGATCAGCTCACGGGCGACGAAGGGGAAGGTTACGAACAGCGTGGCCAGCACGATGCCGGGAACCGCGAAGATGATCTGAACGTCGAGCGCGTCCAGCCACGGCCCGGCCCAGCCCTGCGCACCGAAGATCAGCACGTAGACCAGGCCGGCGACCACCGGCGACACCGAGAACGGCAGGTCGATCAGCGTGATCAATAGCGACTTTCCCGGAAATTCGAACTTGGTCACCGCCCAGGCGGCGGCCAGGCCGAACATCAGGTTCAGCGGTACCGCGATCGCGGTGACCAGCAGCGTGAGCCGGATGGCCGCCAGCGCATCGGGGTCGCGAATCGCATCCAGGTAGACGCCCGCGCCGTTGCGCAGGGCTTCGGCGAACACTGCGATCAAGGGCAGCAGCAGGAAGCTCAGCAGGAACAGCAGGGCGACGCTGATCAGGACCAGGCGTACTGGTCTGGGCTCGGTAATCGCGCTGTTGGGGCGCGCCAGGGGTCCGGCGCCGAATTCCGGTGGCAGCGTCACCAGGTGTTCGGGGCCGTTCATGCGCGGGCTCCATGACGGCGGTGCGTCCACGCCTGTAAGGCGTTGATCGCGAGCAGCGCGATCAACGACAGCATCAGCATCGCGGTGGCCACCGCAGTGGCGCCGGCATAGTCGAATTCCTCGAGCTTGATCACGATCAGCAGCGGCGCGATCTCGCTGACCAGAGGAATATTGCCGGCGATGAAGATGATCGAACCGTACTCACCGACGCCGCGCGCAAACGCCAGCGCGAAGCCGGTCAGCAGCGCCGGCAGGAGGGTCGGCAGGATGACGCGAAGCACGGTCTGCCAGCGGTTCGCGCCCAGCGAAGCCGCCGCTTCCTCCAGATCCTTCTCCGCGTCTTCGAGCACCGGTTGTACGGTGCGAACCACGAACGGCAGCCCGACGAAGGTGCAGGCGAGGACGATGCCCAGCGGCGTGAACGCCACCTTGATGCCAAGCGGTTCGAGATATTGGCCCAGCCAGCCGTTGCCGGCATAGATCGTGGTCAGGGCAATGCCGGCCACCGCGGTCGGCAGCGCGAACGGCAGGTCGATCACGGCATCGAATAGGCGTTTGCCCGGAAAGTCGTAACGCACGAACACCCAGGCCAGCAGCGGGCCGAATACAGCGTTGATCGCCGCACCGGCCAGCGCCGCGCCGAAACTCAGTTTCAGCGCCGCCAGCACACGCGCCGAGCTGACGATCTTCCAGAATTCATCGAGGCCCAGTTCGGCGGATTTCATGAATACGCCGGCCAGCGGTATCAGGATCAACAGGCTCAGGTAGAGGATCGTGAAACCCAGGCTCAGGCCAAAGCCGGGAATCGTGTGCCGATGCTTGCGGCGAGGCCGGCCGGTCGCTGGAGCGGTGACGGACATGTCGGTTCAGGGTCCGCTGTAGATCTGGTCGAACATGCCGCCTTCGGCGAAGTGTGTTTTCTGCGCGGCTTGCCAGCCACCGAAGTCACTGTCCACGGTCACGAGTTCCAGCGTGGGGAAACGCTTCAGGTCTTCGGCGTCAGCGTATTCGGGCAGCGCTGGCCGGTAATAGTGTCTGGCCGCCAGCTTCTGGCCGACCGGGCTGTAGAGATATTCGAGATAAGCCTTGGCCACCTCGGTGGTGCCATGTTTGCTGGCGTTGCCATCCACCAGCGTGACTGGCGGTTCGGCGAGAATCGACAGCGAGGGCACCACGATTTCGAACTGGTCCGGCCCCAGTTCGTTGATCGACAGAAAGGCTTCGTTCTCCCAGGCCAGCAGTACGTCACCGATGCCGCGCTGGACGAAGGTGGTGGTGGCGCCGCGCGCGCCGGTATCGAGAATCGGCACGTTGCCGAACAACTGGGTGACGAACGCGCGCGCGCCGTCCTCGCTGCCGGTCTTGCGCTTGGCGTAGGCCCAGGCCGCGAGATAGTTCCAGCGTGCACCGCCGGAGGTCTTGGGGTTGGGCGTGATCACCGAGATGCCGGGTTTGATCAGGTCGTCCCAGTCCTTGATGCCCTTGGGATTGTCCTTGCGCACCAGGAACACGATGGTGGAGCTGTAGGGCGCGCTGTTGTGCGGCAGGCGCTGTTGCCAGTCGGGCGGAATCTTGTGGGTCTTCTCGGCGATGGCGTCGATGTCATAGGCCAGCGCGAGCGTTACCACGTCGGCCGGCAGGCCGTCGATCACGGCGCGCGCCTGCTTGCCGGCGCCGCCGTGCGATTGCTGGATCGAGACATGATCGCCGGTCTTGTCCTTCCAGTAGTCCGCGAACGCTTCGTTGAATTCGGCATACAGCTCGCGTGTGGGATCGTAGGAGACATTGAGCAGGCGCGAACTGCCAGCCCAGGCCTGGGACACGACGCCAGCGATGCCAAGCACCAGTGCGAATTCGAAGATTCTGTTCATGCTTGATTTCCTGTTCAGAAGGCGAGTTGCAGGCGGCCGAACACCAGGTCCTCGTCGGGCCGGTCGGCGCCCGCGGCGCTGCCGCCGTCGAAGCGGGTGTGGGCGTAGTTCAGTACCGCCTTGAGATTGGTGGTGAGCGACCAGTTGAGGCCGGCGATCCAGGACTGCGCTTCGCTGACCGCGGTATCCGCGCTGGCGAAGCTGCTGAAGCCGGCGTCGTCGAAATCCACTTCGGTGTAGCGCAGCACCAGTTCCCAGGCGCCGTAGCCGCCAGAGCCGACCGGCGAGTCCGGCTTGACACCTTTGTAGCTGGCATCCTCGCCGCTCAGTACCCAACTGGTGCTGATCTGCCAGGCCTGGTGCTTGAGTTCGCGCTCGGTGATGCCGTCGCTGAGTGACTGCCGGCTTTCGACGTACTCGCCGAGCAAGCCGAACGGGCCTCGATAGACGTAGGCCTGCGGCGACCAGCGCGTGTGTTCGCCGTCCGCCAGCACGGCGCTCGAGTATTGGTAGATCGTCTGCTGGCCCGGACTGCGGTAGCGTGGCAGCACGGCGTTTCCGTTACCGCGCTTGTCGCCGATCGAGCCGGCGATGCCGAAGCCCAGCCCATCGACGGGCTGCACGAACAATCTCAGACTGGTTTCGAAGTCATCGTCGGGATTGGCGCTGGCGGCGTCGCGGCCATCCGGCGTGCCGTTGGTGAAGGCCAGGGCATAGCTGAAGCGTTCGTCGAACAGGTCCGCCCAGATCTGCAGGCCGATGTCGCGGTTCGGTACCAGTTCGGTTGGATAGGCGCGCTCGGCGAAGGCGATCGCGCTGGCCGATTGCAGGCGTTCCAGGCCCAGCGGACCCTTGAACTTGCCGGCGCGAACACTGGCATACGGCGATGCCTTCACATCGATATAGGCGTCGACCACGCTGGCCGAATCGCCGGCGAATTCCGGCATCAGGCGCGCCGATACGAGTTTGCCCAGGCCGAACTCGAACGTCGGGCGCAGGCGGCGCAGTACAAAGCTGTCGTCCGGCGCCTCGTCTCCGCTGAAGATTCGCGCGTCGACCTGGAAGCTGCCACGCAGTTTCAGTTCATAGGCGCCGTCGGCCGATTTGATCGACGTGCCCTTTTCGTTGACTGAGACGGTTGGCGCCTTCTGCAGCGCCGCGGCGGCCGCCTCGTTCTGGAGTTCGATGCGGCGCTCCAGTACGCGGACCTTCTGGTCCAGCGTCTGCAGCTGCTGTCGGGCGGGGTCCTCGGTGTCGGCAGTGTTTTCAGTCTGTGCCTGGGCGGCGCTGATGATGGCGCCGAGCGATACAGCAGCAAGCCAGAGGTGTTTGCGAGTTCTCATGACCAGGGTGTTCCTGTGGATTCACGAGAACCTCCGGTGGTCCGGTCAGTTCAGCTTTCTTGTTGAAGGTTTGCGGCGTGTCCGCGCCGCACGGTGCGAGGCTGGAATCAACAACAGCCCGCAAAAATGCATTTCAACACGACGTTATCGAGCAGTTTGGCGTTGAGGTGCCGGTTCGGTGAACCGGACCTTCTCCTTGCGTTCGATCTGCACGATGCGACCATCATGCACCGTGACTTCCACGGCCCCGTAACGCAGGCCGTCGAGCGCACCGACAATGCGGTTGACGATCGTTTGATCAAGATTGGCTGGCACGGTCATCGGAGCATGTGCGGTGGGTGGCCTGTCGCCGGAGCGCACACTGTAAGGGCGGCTGCAAACGATCTGGAAAGATCATTTGCAGCCTTGCTTATTCCGGAAAAGATGATTGACGCTGCGCCACTGCGCGTCGTACAGCGAGCCTCAAGGCACCGGATAGCCCATGCTGCGCGCCAGTTCGAGCAGGCGGCGGTTTTCGTCGTTGTGTTCCCAGCGCGTATACGCGACCGCCCCCATTGCCTTGGCCGTAGCTTCGTCCTCCGCTGCGGTATCGCAGCGCGTGAACAGCGGCGCGTCGTCCGGTACCTCGAAGGGCGGGGCGTCCGATCGGGGCACGGATTCGAAGTCCAGGGCGTAGGCCAGATTCAGCGAGGTCTGACCGCGAACACCGAGCGGCTCAAGACCGAAGCGCCAGACGATCATGTTGAGGATGGAGTTGGGGTCGAATTGACGATGACTGACGAATCCGCGCTTCGCGCGCGGGCCGATCATCATGCACGGCACCCGGAAGCCCAGGCGCCCGTCGTTGCCGAGCGCTGCCTCGTCTTCGGACACCGGCGCGATCGGCGGTACCACGTGATCGTAGAAGCCGCCCCATTCGTCGTAGTTGATGATCAGCAGCGTGCGTTCCCATTGCGGAGAGCTGCGCAGCGCTTCGTAGATGTCGTTGAGAAATACCTGACCCTTGCGGATGTGCGCCTGCGGATGGTCGTCCTCGGCGGTGCCATCGGGACTTTCATTGAGAAACTTCGGATCGATATAGCTGACGCTGGGCAGCAGGCCGGCGCGGGCGTCGAGCGCGAATTCGGCATAGGGGCGAGAGATGCCCAGGTGATTGATCCCAGTCAGCGCAATGAAGGGCAGGTCGCGGAAGTAATAGCGGCGCGATACGCCCGCTTCGCGCAGGCGGTCCCAGATCGTGGGCAGCGAGGCGATGGTGAAATCATTGCTGAGCCGGTCGGTCTGCCCCAGATGCATGTACATGCGATTGGGGTAGGTCGACGCAAGAATGCCCGAAAAGTAGCGGTCGCAGATGGTGTATTCGGACGCGACGCCGGAGTAGAACGGCAGGTCCGGTTCCAGGTAGTAACCGATCGGGAAGATGTCGCCCGGCATCGTCGGGTCCGTCAACAGCCAGCCATCCATCTTGCCGCCGTTGAATTGGACGCGGCCGCCGTCGTAGCCGTGATTCGGGTCGCCCAGCGCGCAGCCCTGATAGTCCGGTGCCAAGGGATAGGTGTGCTGTTCCGCGCCGTCGCGGTCGAGGAACTTGAGGCCGCTCTGGACACCGTCCGCGCCCGGAACCCAGCCCAGGAAATGGTCGAACGATCGGTTCTCCATCATCACCAGCACGATGTGGTCGATGCCGGATTCCTCGGGATTCGGCAGCGCGGGCAGGGGACTGTCGTCGGTGCCGCCGTCGCTGCCGCCATTCGGTGAGGCGCCGTCGCCGCAGCCGGTCAGCAGGGCCGCGCCGCCGGCCATGCCGCCGGCCATGCCGGCGAGCACGCGGCGACGCATGCGGTCAATCGGTTTCGACTCGTTTGAATCCATGATCATCCCCCGGATTCGCGCGGCGCGCTGCAATCGGCACGTCACGCATATTTCGGACAATGGGAGTTTGTCTTTTGAGCGTTAAAACGACGTGACGCATTCCGCCAAACTGGATCGACGAGAGTTCCTGCGCCGCGCTGCGATGGTGGGCGCCGGTACGGCTTTGACGGCCTGCGGCAGCAGCGATCCTGCCGGCACAGCAAGCACTGTCGATGCCGATGTGATCAGTGAGCCAGCGGACTTTGACTATCCCCTGGTGTTGCCACTGCCGTTCGCGCATGGCGTCGCCAGCGGCGATCCGCTGAGTGATCGCGTCATCATCTGGACGCGTCTCACGGCACCGGCGTTCGCCGGGCGCGACATTCCGGTCGATTGGGAAATGGCAAGCTCGCCGGACTTTACGGATACCGTACGCAGCGGACGACAGACCACCCAGGCTGATCGCGACTGGACCGTCAAAGTCGATGTGACCGGGCTGCGGCCGGCCACGACCTACTACTATCGCTTCAAGGCCTTCGGCGTGCAGTCGATCGTCGGCCGCACGCGCACGGCGCCGGACACGCGGGTGGACGAAGTTCGCTTCGCCGTGGTGGCCTGCGCCAGCTACTGGTCCAGCCACTGGTCGGGATACGCGCATATCGCCGATCGCAACGATCTCGATCTGCTGCTGCACTGTGGCGACTACCTCTACGACTTCGTCGATGAGGACGAGGAGGTCCGCGCGCGTCTCGATATTCACGACACCAGCTACGTCGACTATCGTGACTGGCTCGATCGGGACGAACTGCGCCGGCGCTACGCGCTTTGGCGCTCGGACCCCAACCTGCTGCGTGCACATCAACAGCATCCCTGGATGATCGTCTGGGACAACCACGACATCGACCCGGGCTTCGGCAACGAGCTGCCGACCGAGATCGACGGCGGACTTTCCACCTGCACGTTCGACGACACCACGCAGGTGTTCTACGAATGGACGCCGACACGGCCGGTGCTCGCCGATGGCAGCGGTGCCTTCCTGTTCGTCGAAGACGGCAGCTACCCGTTTCCGCCCGATTCGCGGCGGATTTATCGAAAACTGTCCTATGGGCCGATGGTCGATGTATTCGGCATCGACAGCCAGTCCCTGCTGCCGCGCTACGGTCTGGAGGTCGACGCCAGTCATCTGCCGGCTGGCGAATCCTCGTTGCTGGGCCGCGAACAATACGAATGGCTGACTCGCGAAATGGCCGATTCGCAGTCGCGCGAGGTGGTCTGGCGCATCGTCAACAACCAGACCTGGATTTCGCCGTGGAATGTGCCGCCGGTGATTCCAGGCTTTCCGGGCGGTATTGATCTCGCCGGTCGCTGGGGCGATTTCGCTACCGAGCGCGCGCAGTTGTTCGGTTACCTGCGAGGCGACAACGGGGCGGCGCTGCGTGTACACAACAACATCTTCGTCTCCGGAGACATGCACGGGAACTGGGCCGCGGACCTGATCGAGGACAATGCGATCCTGCTGTCCGGATACAGTTCCGGGCTGCCGCTGCCGAACACCCGCAGCGGCTCCACGCCGGAAAATCGCCTCGCTGGATTCCAGCGCGCCACCACCGGCAATCTCGGCGCCTTGAACCTGCGCGAGCAATCCGTGGGCGTGGAGTTCGCGCCGAGTTCGATGGGGCGCGGTGGTGCCGACGAGATCGTCGCCAATGCGCTGCCCAACTCCACGTTCGCTACCCAGGTTGCAGCCTCGCGCGCGGTGGAGCTGGCTTCACTCACGCTCGACAAGAACATCCAGTTCATGGAATGGGTCGACCACGGCTACGGCATCGTCAGCCTGACGGCGGAGCGCGCCCTGTTCGAATTCTGGTGGCAGGACAAGCTCACGCCGAACGCGCCCGACGTGCTCGGCTTCCAGATGATCAGCTACGCGCAGGATGACAGCGGCACCACGCCACCGCGTTATCGAAACCAGATCGACGCCGCCAGCGTACATGGCCTCGCGATCGCGCCGAGCGAAGGCAGTCGTACCGCGGAACCCGCGCCCCTGGACCAGCCACTGCTGCCTCGTTGAAGACTCTCATGGTGATTCCGACGTTCTGTCCGAAGGGGCCACTGTTGGTGGTATTGGCGCTTGGTTTGGCCGCGTGCTCGTCCGGCAACAGTGACGAGGCCGGCAATGCCGGCACGGACCCGGATACGCAAGCGCCACTCGAAATCACCGAAACGGACGCCGAGGTTCGTGTCTGCGACGACACGCTGTGTTTCGATCTGAGCCGCCAACCGATGCGTTACGCCGTGTCGAGCAAAAGCGGCGCGGTGTTGTTCGAATCGGCGAGCGCCGATGCGAATGACCCGATCGACAATCGCGACTATGCGCGCGACAACGACGTTCAGGACGGAATCGACCGCGCCTATCCCGGACTGCCGCAGATTTCATATCGTCCGCTCGCCTACTTCACCGATCAGTGGCAGTTCGCCAGCGGTGTGGACAGCGTGCGGGCCGATGGCCGCACGGCCCGTTTCACGCTTCAAACCAGCGACACGCACGGTGCCGAGCTGTCGCTTGGCTTCGCCGATGACGGCAGCCTGAGTCTCCACTATGCGCCGCTGGCACCCGGCGTTGTCGCCGTCGAAGACGCCCTGGCGCACACCGCGCGTGGCTACTACGGCGCCGGCCAGCGCTTCAGTTTCTTCGAAATGAGCGGCGAGCGTGTGCCGCTGTGGATCAGCCACGGCGGTAATGCGGACGGTGCCCAGTCCACGAACGAAATTGCCGCCCCGTTCTTCTGGACGCCGGACGGCTGGGGACTCTGGGCCCAAGGCGATGCGCGCGGCGAAATGACTTTCGCCCAGAACAACGAACGCGACGATGCCATCAACGTGATGCGCGAAAGCGCCGAACTGCGGTTGCGTTTCTATACCGGTACGCCGCAGCGGATCGTGTCGCAGTACACCGCCGAAAGCGGCCGCCCGCGCAGTGCACCGCCGGACTGGATGTGGACGCCGATGGTCTGGCAGGACTCGGATACCAGCACCGAGTCGGTCCGTGCGCTGGTCAACGGCATGAGCGAGCGCGCCATCCCATTGGGTGCCGTGTGGCTGGACAACCCCTGGGATGCCGGCAAGGGCAGCTTCGACTTCGACCCGAATCGCTTCGATGATCCCGACGCCCTGATCGAGGAAGTTCATGCCCAAGGCGTGCGCTTCATCGTCTGGATGTCTCCATTCATGACGGGCGACTATGAAAGCTTTGCCGCGGAGCGCGGCTGGCTAGTGACCGGCACGCGTGAAGACGGCAACGACGCCACCTACTACCCCACGCGCGGCATCGACCCGCACCTGGACTTCACGCATCCGGATGCCGTGGACTGGTGGCGTGGGCAGCTGGAGGACCTGACCGCGCGCGGCGTCGATGGCCTCAAGATGGATCGTTGCGAAGAAGACCTTTCGGATAATTCGGTCTGGTTCAACGGTCTGCCGAATCGTGACAATCACAACGGCTACTGCGGTTTGTATCACCGTACCGCCTACGAAGCCTTCATCGATCAGCGGCCGGATGGAGACTTCGTGTTGCTTGCCCGTGGCGGCTGGAGCGGCGGCGCGCAGTGGACAGGTCACTGGGCGGCTGACAATGCCTCCTTGCCGGGCACATTCGGGCTCGCGCAGGCACTGCGCTCCTTGCTGTCGCTGTCTTCGTCCGGCTTCCCGTTCAGTAGCGCGGACATCGGCGGCTACGCCGGAACCCGCCAGGATCTGGGCGAAGACGGCCCCAGGCTCGGCCTGCCGAGCGAGGCCACCTACGTGCGTTGGACCCAGCTCGGTGCACTGAGTCCGGTCATGCAGACCGACGTGCCGCCATGGTGGGTGACGCAGCGCGCAGTCGATATCTACCGCCGCTATGCCGAACTGCACAATCGACTCGTGCCCTACACCGCGCACTACGCCAGGCAGGCCATCGAAACCGGCGTGCCGATCGTGCGCCCGATGGCGTATGCGTTCCCGGACGACGATCAGGCCGCCGACTATGCGGACCAGTACCTTTACGGTGATGACATTCTGGTGTCACCGATCGTCAGCGCCGCTCTGGAACTGTTCGCGGTTGCCAAGCCGGTCTACCTGCCGCCCGGAACCTGGGTGGATTTCTGGACCGGCGACCGTATCGAAGGGCCGCGTGTTCGAACGCGCCTGTATCCCTTGGATGAGATGCCCTTGTACGTGCGCGAAGGCGCGCAGCTTCCGGACGGCGTCTCGGCGGATGCGCTGCCGTAGCCCCAAATAGGTCGTCCGCAATCAGGAGTTGATGGGCGGCAGCAGTCCGGCGCTTCGCGCCAGCACCGCAGCCTCGGCGCGCGAAGACACCGAAAGCTTTGCGTACATTCGTTTCAGATAGGTGTTCACGGTGTTGCGTGAGATCGACAGACGATCCGCGATCGCGTTGGCGGTCAGCCCCAGCGCGACCATTTTCAAGACCTCACGCTCACGCACGGTCAAGCGCATCGCGAGTTCGACTTCCGCTGGTGCCGATGACCTCCGCATCGATAGAGATTGAGGTTCAGGCGCCGGCCAGCAGTGGCACCGTCACCGCGACCGCATTCGTTACCGCCCGGCAGTTCGATGAAAATGAAGCGAATGCGGCAAGTAGCAATAACTTCGACAAGGAAGAAACCACCGTTGCGAGCAGTGCCGATCCCAACCCGTCAGACCCAAACGATTCCAGTGGTGAAGATGATGGCGGCAGCATTGGCGAGTTCGCCTTGATTGGGCTGCTGAGCCTCTTCGGGCTACGTGCGCGAAGGCCTAGTCCGGTGCTTAGCACGAAGCGGCTATCGCGAGATAGCGTTCGTGCAGGACTTCGACTTCGGGCAGCAGAGAGACGATCGCACCGTCATTGATCAGCACGTCATCGGCAATCGCCAATCGTGCTTCGCGCGAAGCTTGGGCGGCGATCATTCGGTTGGCGAGGTTTTCGTCGATGCCGTCGCGCTGAATCAGCCGTTGCAATTGCACTTCTGCTGGCGTGTCCACAACCAGAACACGATCGACCATCGGGTTCTTGCCGCCCTCGGCGAGCAGCGGGATCGAGATCATGCAGTAGGGGGCAGTGGCTGCGGCCTTCCAGGCTCGCATCGCGTCCCGGATTTCGGGGTGGGTGATGCTTTCCAGGCGGCGGCGCGCGGCTTCGTCGCTGAATACGAGTTTGCGTAGCGCGGCGCGGTTCAGTTGGCCATCGATCTCAAGGATTTCCGGCCCGAAGGCTTCCCTGATTTTTGCGAGTGCGGGGGTGCCTGGCGCCACCACGTCTCGCGCGACCTGGTCGGCATCCAGCACGGGAACGCCGAGCGCGCGGAACTGATGCTCGACGGTAGATTTTCCACTGGCGATGCCGCCGGTCAGTCCAATGCAGAACGTCATATTCGGCCTAGGGCATGACCGGCATCAGAACGTTCCCAAACAACAGCATCACCAGGCCGGCGCCGGCGATGTAGGGGCCGAAGGCGATCGGAATGTTGCGGTCGTGGCGTTTGAAGACCATCAAGGCGATGCCGACGAGGGCGCCAACTACGGAGGACAACAGGATCAAACTGGGCAGTGCGGTCCAGCCAAACCAGGCGCCTAGGGCGCCAAGCAGTTTGAAGTCGCCGTAGCCCATGCCTTCCTTGCCGGTGACGAGACGAAAGGCGTGGAATACCAGCCAAAGCAGGAGGTAGCCAGCCGCGGCGCCGATTACGGCTTCGGACAGCGGGACGTAGGTTTCGCCCACGTTGAGCAGCAGGCCCAGCCAGAGCAGCGGCAGTGTCATGCCATCCGGCAGCAGCTGGGTGCGCCAGTCGATCACCGCCAGCGCGAGCAGCGTCCAGGCCAGCACCAGGGCGCCGGCCAGCGGCAGGCCCCAGCCGAACGTCCAGGCGCATCCGGCGGCCAGCAGGCCGGCAGCCAGCTCGACCAGCGGGTACTGAATCGAAATGGACGTGCCGCATTTTGCGCAGCGGCCTCGCAACAGCAGCCAACTCACAACCGGAATGTTTTGCCAGGCGCGGATTCTGGCGCCGCAGCCAGGGCAGGACGAGGCTGGATGCATCAGGGAGATCGGATCGGCTTCGGTCGGGATGAGCCCGAGAATGGCGCTGGCTTCCTGCTTCCAGCCGGCTTCCATCATGCGCGGCAGGCGCAGGATCACCACGTTCAGAAAGCTGCCGACGAGCAGCCCCAGAATCGCGCAGGCGGCCAGCAACAGTGCCGGGCTGTTGCTCAGTAGTTCGATCAGGGCCACTAGATCGCTTGGCCCAGTTTGAAGATCGGCAGATACATCGCGACGACGAGGCCACCCACCAGCACGCCGAGGATCGACATGATCAAGGGCTCCAGCAGGCTGGACAGCGAATCGACCAGCGAATCGACCTCGGCTTCGTAGTATTCGGCCACCTTGGCGCACATCGCATCCAGCGAGCCGGATTCTTCGCCGATGCCCACCATCTGCACGGCCATCGGCGGAAACAATCCGGTCTGTTGCATGGACCAGTTCAGCTGTGTACCGGACGAAATCTGATCGCGCACTTGGCGGATCGCCTGTTCGAACACGATATTGCCGGAGGCCCGGCCGACCGAATCCATGGCTTCGACCAGTGGAACGCCGGCCGCGAACATGGTCGAAAGCGTGCGGTGATAGCGCGCGACGGCGGACTTGTAGAGGATCGTGCCGATGATGGGCAGGCGCAGAGACAGGCGGTCCAGAAAATTGCGCATCTTGCGCGAGCGTTTCTTGAAATAGAAGAACGCCGTGAACGCGATGCCGATGCCGACCACCATGTAGACACCGTAGGCCTGCACGAATTCGGACAGCCCCACCACGAACTGCGTGAATGCCGGCAGGTCCGCGCCGAAGCCCTGGAACAGGCTCTGGAACTGCGGCACGACGAAGTACAGAAGAATGCCGGTGACGACGAAGGCGACGACGATCACAGCCGCCGGATAGGTCAAGGCCTTCTTCACCTTCTTCTTGATCGCCTCGGTCTTTTCCTTGTAGAGCGCGACCTTGTCGAGCAGGGTTTCCAGCGTGCCGGATTTCTCGCCCGCGTCCACCAGGTTGACGAACAGGTCATCGAAGTAGACCGGATGTTTGGCGAGGCTTTCAGCGAATGAGTTGCCGCTTTCGATGCCGCCTTTGATGTCGAGTATCAGCTCGCCCATGCTTGGGTTTTCGTGGCCGCGCCCGACGATCTCCAGCGCCTGCACCAGCGGCAGACCGGCCGCCATCATCGTGGCCATCTGGCGCGCGAAAATCGCAATGTCCTGCGGGGTGATCGCCTTCTTGCGCTTGCCGAACAAGGCCAGCTGCTTGCGCACCCGGATCGGATTGATGCCCTGCTTGCGCAACTGGAGCTTGACGAGATTTTCGTTCGCCGCCTGCGTCTTGCCCTTGACGCGCTCGCCCTTGCGATCCGTGCCTTCCCAGGCGAATTCATGTTCTTTGACTGCCGCTGTCGCCATCAGTAAAGGCCCCCGCCGTCACTCAGGAATTCGATCATTCAGTCGCTGTTCCGATGCGCGTCTGCGCCCGGCTTGAAGGCGCTCAATCCACGGTTACGCGGTTGGCTTCCTTGAGGTCCATGATACCCGCGCAAACCTTGCGAAGCGCGGACTTGCGCAGATCGGCCACGCCTTCCTTGTCGGCTTGGTCGGCAATCTCGATGGCATTGCCGCCTTCCATGATGATGCGGCCGATGGCCTCAGTCACCGGCATGACTTGGTAGATGCCCATGCGGCCTTTGTAACCGTCCGTGCATTGGTCGCAGCCCACGGCTTCAAACAGTGTAAAACCGGGAGCTCGAATCTGTTCCTCGCTCAGGCCTTCACGCAGCAACTCCGCTTCCGGAATCTGCGCGGGCCGGCGGCACACATTGCAGAGTTTGCGCGCTAGGCGCTGCGCGATGATCAATGTGACGGAAGAGGCGATGTTGTAGGCCGGCACGCCCATGTTGAGCAGGCGCGTCAGCGTCTGCGGCGCATCATTGGTATGCAGCGTCGACAGCACCAAGTGACCCGTCTGCGCCGCCTTGATTGCGATCTCGGCCGTTTCCAGATCACGAATTTCGCCGACCATGATCACGTCCGGATCCTGGCGCAGGAACGACCTCAGCGCCGCCGCAAAGGTCAGTCCCACCTTCGGGTTTACATTGACCTGATTGATGCCTGGCAGGTTGATTTCGGCCGGATCTTCGGCCGTGGAAATATTGCAGTTCTCGGTGTTGAGGATGTTCAGGCCGGTATACAGCGAGACGGTCTTGCCGGAACCCGTGGGGCCGGTGACCAGGATCATGCCTTGCGGACGCTCCAGCGCCTTGAGGTACAGCGCCTTCTGGTCCGGCTCGTAGCCCAGCACGTCGATGCCCAGCATCGCACTGCTGGCATCAAGGATACGCATCACGATCTTCTCGCCCCACAGCGTGGGGCAGGTGCTCAAGCGGAAATCGATGGACTTGTTCGCGGACAGTTTGAGCTTGATGCGTCCGTCCTGCGGGATGCGTCGCTCCGCAAGGTCGAGGCGGGACAGCACTTTCAGACGTGCCGCCAGCCGGCCACCCATCTGCACCGGCGGATTCGCCACTTCCTTGAGCTGTCCGTCGATGCGGTAGCGCACGCGGTATTTCTTTTCGTAGGGCTCGAAGTGAATGTCCGAAGCACCGCGATTGATCGCGTCGATCAAGACCTTGTTCACGTAGCGGACGATCGGCGCTTCTTCAGTCTCGGCGCGTGTGACGTCGTCTTCCTTGCGCTCTTCGGTGCCCTCCGAGATATCCAGCGATTCCAGATCGGTATCGCCCATATCGATCGATGCGGCTTCTGCCGCATTCACCGCCGCGTCCAATGCCTTGCCGAGTTTGTCGTCCTCCACCACCACGGCTTCGGTCTGCAGGCCGGTGGCGAACTTGATTTCATCCAGCGCCGCCAGATTGGTTGGGTCCGCCACCGCCAGGAACAGGCGCTTGCCGCGCTTGAACAACGGTAATGCCCGATGTCGGCGCACCAGCTTTTCACCGATTTCGTTGACCAGTTCCTGGTCGATTTGCAAGACCGAAAGGTCTGCCAGCGGCGCACCGAATTCTTGGCTACCACGCCGGGCAATGTCCGCCGCCTTCACCAGCTTTTGTTCGACCAGCAGGGATACGAACGGCGTGTTCGCTTTCAGCGCCTTTTGGTGCAAGTCCTTGGCGCTGTCTTCTGTCAGCAGCTTGTCTGCCACCAGGCGCCGTGCCAGACCGCCCATGTGGCTGCCGCCGCCGATGCTTTGTGGGTTGATCGCCATGTCGAAGAAAGAATGAGGTCCGTGGGATCCGGGTTGGATACGGCAACGCTACGCCAAATGGGCTGGTTTAGGCTATGGCCGTGAATGCCGCCTCGTCGGCCTCGCCGAGTCTGGCGCCGACACTAATCCTGGGCTTCAAGCCTTGGGCCGGAGGCTCCGAAAGCCCCCGGCTGCTTCGATATTCCCGGCGATGTCCCAACGGTGTCTCCAGAAGGCCTACCAGAACGTCTGGATTCCGAACTGCGCCAAGGCCGGGTCGCGAGTCACCAGCGTCAAAGCCTCCAATGCGCTTTGGGCGGCGAGGAGGCGGTCAAACGGATCGCGGTGAGTTACGGCATAGCCGCCAGCCTTCAGACAATGAAAATGTGTGATCGGCAGATGTTGAAAGCCGTCGGCGGCTACCAGCTCGTCGAAACGGCTGACGGCGTCCGCCGCTCCATCCAATTTGCCCAAGCGGTGTTTCACCGCAATCTCCAGAGCGCTGACGGCGCTGACGTAGATCGGACGAGTTTCGTCCGCGATGGTGTCGCGGACCTCGGCGGGCAAGCGCGGATCGTCGGTGAACCACCAAAGCAGGGCATGCGTGTCCAGCAACAGGCTCACGTTTCCGGCTCCCAGGCCTTGAGCTCATCGTCCGGAAGTGGGTCAAAGAATGCGTCGCCTACTTTCCCGGCCAGCCTGCCGGGCCGCCGCTTGCTTTCGGGCGGCGCCAGCGGCACCAGCCGCGCGTAAGGCTTGCCCGCCTTGGCCAGAATGATCTCTTGGCCGGCGTGCGCCTGCTCCAGCAGACGCGAGAACTGCGTCTTCGCTTGATGGACATTGACGATTACCGCCATGGTGGGTCTCCATATGGACTAAGTCATGGGACTTGACTGTAGCATCGGCCCGGTAGGGGCTTAAAAAGGGGACGGATTTATTTAATACTAAAGTCGTCGACTTCGCGGTAGTAGTTCAGAAACAGGAGACGACATGCCACGAATAGGTCGGCTGGTCGTGGAGGGCTATCCGCATCATGTCGTACAGCGTGGACACAATCGGCAAGTGGTGTTCGCGGCGCCGGAGGATTTCGAGCGCTACCTGGGCGATATCCGTGAACTCAAGGAAACGTTCGGCATTCGGCTGTACGCCTACTGCTTGATGACCAATCACGTGCACCTGCTGCTGGGACCACGCGACGGCGCATCGTCCTTGGGTTCATTCATGAAAGCCCTGGCCGCGCGAGCAACCCGTTACCGCAATAGGCTGGAAGGGCGCTCCGGTACGCTCTGGGAAAGCCGCTACAAGTCGAGCGTGGTTCAGGCGGACGCCTACCTGCTGGCCTGTTGCCGCTATATCGAACTCAACCCAGTACGTGCCCGCATGGTCGCTGATCCGGCAGCCTATGCTTGGTCGAGCGCACGGGCGCGGCTGGGTCAAATCGTCGATGATCTTCTGGATTGGAATCCCAGCTATCTTTCACTGGGCCGGAGCGAAGCCGAACGCAGGCAGGCGTATGCACGCTACTTGAAGGACGCCATTCCGGCAGGAGAATGGCCCTTGATCCGCGAGTCCTTGCAGCGTGGTCAGTTGACCGGAAACGGCAAGTTCGTCGATGAGATCGAGAAGATTGCCGGCATCCGCGTCGAACACCGGGGGCGGGGTCGGCCCAGGAAGCCGGCTGATCAGGATGCTTGAACGTGTCGGGTGGGTTGAAATGAATCCGTGGACTAACCGACCGTTTCCGTTCGACTTTTCAAGACGCGGACATCGGCCTGAACCTGGTCGATACGGCCGGAAAGCGCCGCGTAGTCAGTATGGAGTTCGCCTACGGTGGCCTCCACGCGCCCGAGACGGTGCGCTACGTTGGTAAAACCCTGCCGCATCTCTTTCTTGAGATCAGCGATTTCATTGCGCATTGCGCGCAAATGCTCCAGGACGATGTTTGATTGATCTGTCATCGGAAGGACTCTTTCGCTTCGAGTATAGGCCAACACCCGTTCAGGTGTCTCAAGCCTCACTTTTTCCCGTCCCCTTTTTCCCTATCGATGGCTTGTAATTCATATTTATTGTCCATACAGTAATTTTCGTGAAAATCGAGTTCGACTCTGAGAAACGGAACAAGACACTGGCCGAACGCGGCCTAGACTTCGCACGAACCGGCGAGATTTTCGCGGGACATCACCTCACCGCGCCCGATCTGCGGGAGGCCTACGGCGAAGATCGATACGTCACGGTCGGCCTGTTGGATCAACGCATGGTCGTATTGGTCTGGACACCGCGCGGCGAGGTTCGCCGCATCATCAGCATGAGGAAAGCCAATGAACGCGAACAAACACGCTACCGGCAAAAACTGGGTTGACCCTGACGACGCGCCCGAACTCACGGATGAGTTCTTCGATCGCGCCGATGAATACAAGGGGGGCGCACTGGTCAAACGCGGTCGCCCGAAATCAGACGTGACCAAGGAGCGCATCACCATTCGCCTGTCACCGGATGTGCTCAGTTCGTTCCGCGCAACCGGCAGTGGCTGGCAAACACGCGTCGACGCCGCGTTGCGTGACTGGCTGGAACAGCATTCTGCGAAGTGAGTCGGCTTGGGCGACGGGACATTCGCGGGCGACATATGCTGCGCGGTTTAGTGAACAGAGCAACGTGTCATCGTAAACAAGAAAGCTTTCGCTCCAGTGGGTTTAAATAAATCTGTCCCCTTTTCGCTTCTGGACATTCGCGGGCGACATATGCTGCGCGGTTTAGTGAACAGAGCAACGTGTCATCGTAAACAAGAAAGCTTTCGCTCCAGTGGGTTTAAATAAATCTGTCCCCTTTTCGCTTCTGTGTTCGTCCGTGTGCGCTTGCGATTTCGTACGCAAAAGCGTACGCTAAATTCTGAATACTTTGGGAGCTTGAGATGAGCACGCTGACTGCCAGCGAAGCCCGTGCGAACTTCTACCGGCTGATCGACGAAGCGGCCGTTTCGCATGAGCCAGTCCACATCACGGGCAAGCGCAACAACGCTGTGCTGCTGTCCGAATCGGATTGGAAGGCGGTTCAGGAGACCCTATATCTGCTCGGCGTCCCCGGTATGCGCGAATCCATTCAGGAAGGAATGGCGACACCCCTCGATGAATGTGATCGAGAGTTGGACTGGTGACGTGGCAACTGGCCTACACCAAGCAGGCCAAGAAGGACGCCAGAAAGCTCACCGCTTCCGGGCTCAAGCAGAAAGCCGGGGAGCTGCTCGACATCCTTGCCGAGGACCCGTTCAGGAATCCGCCAAGCTACGAGAAGCTCGTGGGTGATCTGTCGGGCGCCTACTCGCGGCGCATCAACATTCAGCATCGTCTCGTATACCAAGTCCTTGAAGAAGCGCGGGTTGTCAAGGCGCTGAGAATGTGGACGCACTACGAATGATCGGCATCAAGCGCAAGAAATCAAGACCTGGCCCGAAAGCATTCCCCCCCCCCAGCGGGTTTAAATAAATCTGTCCCCTTTTACTACGAGAAGCTCGTGGGTGATCTGTCGGGCGCCTACTCGCGGCGCATCAACATTCAGCATCGTCTCGTATACCAAGTCCTTGAAGAAGAGCGGGTCGTCAAGGTGCTGAGAATGTGGACGCACTACGAATGACCGGCATCAAGCGCAAGAAACAAGGCCAGACCCGAAAGCTTTCGCTCCAGTGGGTTTAAATAAAGCTGTCCCCTTTTTCCTTCTTCTTTGGCTTGTAATTCGTATTTATTGTGCATACAGTAATTTGCGTGAAAATCGAGTTCGACTCTGAGAAACGAGACAAGACACTGGCCTAACGCGGCCTGGACTTCGCACGAACCGGCGAGATTTTCGCGGGACATCACCTCACCGCGCCCGATCTGCGGGAGGCCTACGGCGAAGGTCGATACGTCACGGTCGGCCTGTTGGATCAACGCATGGTCGTATTGGTCTGGATACCGCGCGGCGAGGTTCGTCGCATCATCAGCATGAGGAAAGCCAATGAACGCGAACAAACACGCTACCGGCAAAAACTGGGTTGACCCTGACGACGCGCCCGAACTCACGGATAACTTCTTCGATCGCGCCGATGAATACAAGGGGGGCGCATTGGTCAAACGCGGTCGCCCGAAATCAGACGTGACCAAGGAGCGCATCACCATTCGCCTGTCACCGGATGTACTCAGTTCGTTCCGCGCCACCGGCAGTGGCTGGCAAACACGCGTCGACGCCGCGTTGCGTGACTGGCTGGAACAGCATTCTGCGAAGTGAGCCGGCTTGGGCGACGGGACATTCGAGGGCGACATGCCCGGTGCGGGGTTAAATAAATCTGTCCCCTTTTTTGTTCTTTTTTGTTCTTTTTCGTTTGTCCTTTTTTTTGATAATAGTTGATAACGTCAATACACTTCGATCATCAACTCCATTTGCTGCGGAGGCGTGAATGCAATGATCAGTGCCGACCTCGGGAGACAACTTGAAGGCTACGTCCAGAAGCTCGTGGAATCAGGCCGCTACGGCTCGAAGAGTGAAGTCCTGAGAGAGGGGGTTCGCTTGATACAAGATCGCGAAACCCGGCTGGCGGCGCTGGATGCTTCCATTACGCGTGGCATTGCCGATGCTGATTCGGGCTGGACCCAACCTGCTGAGGAAGTGTTTGGTCGGTTGGCGGAAAAGTACGGCGCGTGAAGGTCCGTATTACGGCGGAGGCCCAGAGCAATCTGGAAGGCATCGCCGACTACATTGCCCAGGACAACCCGCTGAGGGCTTTGACTCTTGTGCAGGAGCTACGCGACAAGTGCCTCAGCTTGGCAGATGCGCCGCTGGCGTTTCCCCTGGTACCCCGCTACGAGAGGTTCGGTGTCCGTCGCCGAGTGCATGGTAGCTATCTGATCTTTTATCGCGTCGAGGCAGAAGGGGTGGTGGTTGTACTGCACATCCTTCACGGCGCGACGGGCTACGCAGGTCTCTTGTTCGAACCCTGATGTGGTGGCAAGGAGCAAGTCCCGTCCTCACGCACTACGAATGACCGGCGTCACGCGTGAGGAACACGGTTCGAGCGGAGAGCTTTGGGTCGGGTGGGTTTGATCGATTCGGGTTTAAATAAATCTGTCCCCTTCCCGCCGGTCTACTCAGTGTCGACCAAGTCCAGCCGACGCTCGATGCGATCGACGCGCTCGTCGATACGATCGATTCGGCGACTCATTGAGGCATACTGCTCTTCGAGATGCCCAACCCGTACGCGCAACTCCGACACCGTCGCATCCGTCCGGTCCACAACTGAACGGATGTACCTGAGGTGTTCCAGCACCAAGTTTGGTGTTTCGACCTTGCTCATGTTGAAATCTTAGCAGAGGCCACTCGGCGACGTGGCATCAGGCTGGCGCGCCCAGACACTGCGCGCCCAGACACTGATTGATACAGAAAATAAAGAAAGGCCGCACGAGGCGGCCTTTCCAGATACTGCGGTGTTGCTGGGGAAATTGGGGTCTGTCCCCCATTTCCTTACCGGCATCAAGCGCAAGAAACAAGACCAGACCCGAAAGCTTTCCCTTTTCCTGCTTTCTGCTTTTTCTGAAAAAGGAAAGACCGCGCGAGGCGGCCTTTCCAGATGCTGCGGTGTGGCTGGGAAATTGGGGTCTGTCCCCTATTTCCCTTCACTTATCTGCAGTTTGCGGGCAAGTACTTATCCGGCATAGCTCCTTCACCGTCACAAACCCAGCTGACTGCACCAGTCCCTGGAGTATAGGTCCCAGTGAGGGTAATACCGTCCGTTGCAACAATGCCTCCGCCAATAGCGGGCTTGGCTAGAACCGTGATTACGCCTGTGGTGGCTGTGCCAGTGACTGTTAGAGACGTCACGTATTGGGAGTCTACGGTCGAGCAGCCAGCTTCCGCATTACTCGTCGGGCCAGTATTTTCCGACATCATGTACTCCGCAACTGATGTCTTGCAGTTCCCCGCAGCGGTTACCAACTCAGTAACTTTAGAGCGGACGATGTAATCCTGATAAGCCGGAATCGCAATCGCCGCCAAAATACCAATGATCGCCACCACGATCATCAGTTCGATCAGGGTAAAGCCCTGCTGCTTCGTCTTCATTGAGTCTCTCCCGAGTTTGGTTGAAGCGGTTTGAAATCCGCTGGGAGAGAGCGCAGCAAGCCTTGTACCAGCGTGGCGGGCAATAAAATCATTGACTTGCATCATTCTTGATGCCGATGCCCGGTGTCGGGGAGTTCTGCTTTTTCAGTTTGTGACAATTCGTGTCAGTTGGTGGCGGACGGGAAAGGGGACAGGAAAAGGACGGAAAAGGGGACATTGCGCCAGGCAAAGCCTGGAGGAGAGGGAAGCTGAGGGAGAGAATCTGAAGCGGAAATCTCCTTGAGGGATCCAGTCGGGTGGAAGTCCCGACCCGGCAAAGGCTAGCCACCGGCCGGTACCGAGTCTTGCGTGGACCGGAGGTGACTCCGGCTGCGAAGCGTAGACAGGGAGCGCACAGGCCGCGTGATTGAGCCTCGAAAGTTTTCATTGCGGAGCCGACGTGTTTGTCCCAGCGGAAGGCCGCATCGCTTGAGCCGTACGGGCTTGGCTTGAGCGGTCCGCCGGGGTCCGAGAGCGGGGCATGTGCGCAAGGGTCCCCCAGGAACCTGGGAGGTCTTGTTTTCTCCACGGTGCATCGCGGCGGGTCCCCGCGTGAACAAGCCCAGGCCTGCCGGTGGCGCTGCACCGGATCAGGAGCAAACAGCCAGCGCGACCGTGGTACCGCCAAGCGAAGGAAACGAAGTGCGGCGGGATGGGGAGCAAGAATTCGGAGTCCGCTGATAGTACCGACGAAGTCGGGGAAGCCGCACCAGGCGACCCGGCGGAGGGAAGCGGCGGATCGGTCAAGACTGCTTTTCGAGGGAAAGATGGGCCAGACATTGGGCCGGAAACTCATCTCAACACGACGAGAGAAGCTCGCGGAACTGGCTCGGATGGAGCCGAAGCGGGCGTTGACGACGGTAGCGCATCACATCGACCTGGCCTGGCTGATGGAAGCCTGGCGGCTGACGCGCAAGGACGGCGCATCGGGAATTGATGGGGTGACGGCGGCGCAGTACGAAGCGGAGCTGGAAGCGAACCTGGCGAGCCTGCTCGAACGGTTCAAATCCGGACGCTATCGAGCGCCGGCGGTACGCCGGGTCTATATCCCCAAGGCCGATGGCGGCCAGCGCCCCTTGGGCATCCCGACGCTGGAGGACAAGGTCCTGCAGCGCGCGGTGCTGATGGCCCTGGAGCCGATCTACGAACAGGACTTTCTGGACTGCTCGTACGGGTTTCGGCCGGGGCGCAGCGCGCACCAGGCGCTGGAAGCGCTGTGGCGCGGGTTGATGGACTTGGGCGGCGGCTGGATCATTGATCTGGATATCCGCAGCTACTTCGACAGCGTCGATCATGCCGAGCTTCGGCAACTGTTCGAGCACCGGGTGCGCGACGGCGTGATCGTGCGCACGGTCGGCAAATGGCTCAACGCGGGCGTCATGGAAGACGGCGCGGTGATTCACACGGAATGGGGCACCCCACAAGGAGGCGTGATCAGCCCGCTGCTGAGCAACCTGTATCTGCATGAAGTGCTGGACGTCTGGTTCGAGCGCGAAGTCCGCCCGCGGCTGCGCGGGCGGGTATTGATGGTGCGCTATGCGGACGATGCGGTCCTGGCCTTTGAGTGTGAGGAGGATGCGCGGCGCGTGCTGGACGTGCTGCCGAAGCGATTTGGCAAGTACGGGCTGCAGCTGCACCCTGACAAGACGCGTTTGGTGGCCTTCCGGCCGCCGGATGAAGGTCCGCGGGGTGGAAGTCCGGCAGGCAGCTTCAGTTTTCTGGGGTTCACCCACTTCTGGAAGCGCTCCCGCAAGGGACGCTGGATGGTGGCGCGCAAGACCGCGGGTGCGAAATTTGGAGCTGCGCTCAAACGCACCGGAGCCTGGTGCCGGAAACAGCGGCATCATCCGATGGCCGAACAGCACGCAGCGCTGAGCCGGAAACTGCAGGGGCACTACGCCTACTACGGGATTACCGGCAACAGCCGGGCACTGAGCAACTTCCGCTACGAAGTGGAACGTCGCTGGCGCTACTGGCTGAGCCGGCGCTCAGCGGCTGGGGTCATTAACTGGACGACGTTCTCCGCGATGCTCCGCCACTATCCACTGCCACCGGCGCGTGTCATTCACAGTGTTTATCGACGCGCAGCGACCGCTTGACCGAGGAGCCGGATGCGGGAATTCCGCACGTCCGGATCTGTGGGAGCCGCGGGTAAGCAATTACCCGCGGCAACCCGGCGATTTATTTTTGATTCGGCACAGTCCCAGCATGGTGCACCGGTGACGGGCGATGCCGAACGCAGAGTTCCGTTCAGTGCTCCGGTGGACGCGGAGTACTCGCCTCTGAATGCCCCAATCTCCCCAGGTCCCATCACGCCCCCCGGCTTTCACGATGGCTGACCCGCTGAGTGGGCCATTTGTTACTAGATTAAGCGCCACATTGCCACTGCTTGACAAGCAAACGACAGTCCGTTGGTCGGGTTCTATACGGCCGCGCATCAGTGCTGCGGCTTGAGGGTTCGCGTCGTTGACATCAACCGATGTAACATTCGGCGCCGTATGGGATACGGCTCAAACCGAATACAAGGACTCAAACTCCGTGAAATCTTTCAGTAACAAGGTGGCCGCGATCACTGGTGCGGGCTCGGGAATCGGTCGGGCGCTAGCCCGGGCCTTGGCCGATGAGGCTTGCGATCTGGCGCTCAGCGATGTGGACGAGGCGGGACTGGCGGAGACGGTGCGATTGCTGAAGGACAGCGGCGTGCGTTGCACCACGCGACGTCTGGACGTGGCCGATCGCGCGGTGGTTCATGAATGGGCCGACGAGGTGGTGCGCGAGCACGGCAAGGTGAATCTGATCTTCAACAATGCCGGGGTGGCACTGGGCGCGACGGTGGAAGGCATGAGCGATGCGGATTTCGAGTGGCTCATGAATATCAATTTCTGGGGCGTGGCCTACGGCACGCGTGCCTTTCTGCCGCACCTGAAGGCGGCGGGCGAGGGGCATGTGATCAACATTTCCAGCGTGTTCGGTCTGGCGTCGATGCCGACACAGGGCGCCTACAACGCGGCCAAGTTCGCGGTGCGCGGTCTCACAGAATCGCTGCGCATCGAACTGGACATGCAGGATTGCGGCGTGAGCGCCACCTGCGTGCATCCGGGCGGGATCAAGACTTCGATCGCCCGCAACGCACGTACGGATGCGTCGATGAGCAGCGTCGGGATCGATCAGACCGATAGCCAGTCGAAGATGGAAAAGACTTTCACCACCACGCCGGAGCGCGCGGCGCAGGTGATACTCAAGGCGGTGCGCGGCAACCGGCGGCGGGCGCTGATCGGGGCGGATGCCCATCTGATCGACCTGATGGTTCGTTGCCTGGGGGCGCAGTACCAGCCGGTGGTGAGTTTCCTGACCCGCAAGCTGATGAGCTAGCGGCGGGGCCGCACGAGGTGCGGTTATAGTCCGATGATGTTCCGCTTCTGCCGAGCAAGCCGTGTCTGACAGCGACTATCACTATTACGAACCGGCGTCCGGACACGGTCTGCCGCACGATCCATTCAATGCCATCGTGGGACCGCGACCGATCGGCTGGATCAGTTCGCAGTCCGCGCAGGGCGAGCTGAACTTGGCGCCGTACAGCTTCTTCAACGCCTTCAACTACAAGCCGCCGATCGTCGGGTTCTGCAGCGTGGGGCGCAAGGATTCGGTGCGCAACGTGACGGACACGCGCGAGTTCGCATGGAGTCTGGTGACGCGGCCGCTGGCCGAGCGGATGAACGCCACGTCCGCCGCGGTGCCGGGTTCGGTCGATGAATTTGTTCTGGCGGGACTCACGCCAGTGCCTTCGCGCCTGATCGCGGTTCCGCGCGTGCGGGAAAGCCCGGTCTCGTTCGAATGCCGGGTCACGCAGATCGTGCAGCTACAGACGGCGGCGGCCGAGCCGGTGGAGAGCTGGCTGGTGCTCGGCGAGGTGGTGGCCGTGCATATCGCGCGCTGGACTCTGGTCGACGGTGTCTTCGATACCGGTGCGGCGCATCCGGTGCTGCGCGGCGGCGGGGCGGCGGACTATTTCGAGATCGGCCCGGAACAACGGTTTCTGATGCGGCGGCCGGGGTAGCGGTCGCTTGATGTCGCGTCGCGTGGGCACGGCCTGCGGCCTTTGCCACTCCCGGACTGAGGGTGTAGATAAAATGGACTGCTTCTGGGCAACGCGACGGGTGTGCTGTGCGGCGTTCAGAGCGCGGACTGAGCTGATTTCAGCCGCATCGGAATGTAGGGGAGGCGCTCGCCGCCGTCCCCCGAGCCGCGCTGAAAGCCCAGGCATTGAAAGAAGGCGACTGCGCGGTCCGAGGCATAGACGCTGAAACTGCCGGGGCTCCCGGATTTGAGCGCCGTGGCTTTCGCCACGTTCCACAAGCGTGTGCCGAGTCCACGGCCGTGGAAGGCTTCTGCGACGATCAAGTGATGCAGATGGGATCGATCGCGTACGCCGATGACGCCTGCCACGGTGTCATCGCAAGCGGCGACATGGAAGCGGATATCGGAACCCTGCAGGTGATTCCGGATGGCGGCTGGACGCATCGCTTCGGCGATGACGGCGGCTGGATCTGGACGGTCCACGCAACTGAGAAATGATTCGCTGGCCGCTAGCAGCAGGATGCTGATGGCTTCGGCATCGTCCGGTTTGGCCTCACGGATATCGAAATCGAGTTTTGAGGACAAGGCAAACACAGTCATCAGTGCCGTTCGATGGATTTCGGGGAAAGCCGGCGCTTGCGTTAACGACCGCTCGATGCATCTGCATCCGGCTTGAATCGAAACGACACGGGTGCCATGGCTTGTCTGGAAGTCTAGAGGTGCCACCGTTGGCCGTGCAGGGCCATATCTGCCTACCCGAGGTTCATCGCCGTAGATAAAACGTGCTGGTCGCTGATGGCCCGGGCCAGCTTGCCCGGACTTGCTGAGCTGGCAAACGGCGGCGCCGTCAGGCGTCGCTCATGGCCGATTCTTAACGGCTCGCTTGGGTGGCCAGGTCGGTGGCCGGATCGGCCGGTGCGGCCTGTCTGCGTTCCGAGTAGCGGTCGGTCAGCATGGCCGTGTGCGGTCGCAACAGCACCGTGAAGCGAACCAGTTCCTCCATGACATCGACGATGCGGTCGTAATAGGCGGAAGGTTTCATACGGCCGTTATCGTCGAATTCCTGATAGGCCTTGGCGACGCTGGACTGGTTCGGAATCGTGAACATGCGCATCCAGCGGCCGAGCAGGCGCAGTGTGTTGACGGCATTGAACGACTGCGAGCCGCCGGAAACCTGCATCACTGCCAGCGTGCGTCCCTGGGTGGGACGCATGCCGCCGAAGCTCAATGGCAGGTGGTCGATCTGCGCCTTCATCAGTCCGGTGATCTGGCCATGCCGTTCCGGGCTGCACCAGACCTGTCCTTCGGACCACAGTGAGAGTTCACGCAGTTCGTGAACGGCGGGGTGGTCGTCCTTGGGGGTTTGATCGGGCAGCGGCAGGTCGGCGGGATCGAAGATGCGGGTCTCGGCGCCGAGCCATCGCAGCAGGCGTGCAGCTTCCTCGGTGGCGAATCGCGAATACGAGCGCTCGCGCAGCGAGCCGTACAGCAGGAGGATGCGCGGTGCGTGCGTTTCTGGAGCGGGCATCGTCCGCGCCAGAAACGCCGGGTCCAGCGCCGGCAGTGTGTCGGGGTCGCTCAGCGTGCGCAGTCTCATGTCGATTGTGTGGAAGCGGAGGGGGACGCCGGCCAGCGATCACGTAGGCGCAGCGCCACATGCACCAGCGCCAGCAGCACCGGCACTTCGACCAGTGGTCCGATCACGGTGGCGAAGGCGACCGGCGAGGCGAGCCCGAAGCTGGCGATCGCCACGGCGATCGCCAGCTCGAAATTGTTGCTGGCGGCGGTGAAGGCGGTCGCCGTGGTGCGCGCATAGTCCACGCCGACCAAGCGGGCCATCGCGAAGCTCAGCCCGAACATGATCAGGAAGTAGAGCGCCAGCGGAGCGGCAATTCGCAGCGCGTCCAGCGGCAGGCGCAGCACATCGCCACCCTTGAGGCTGAACATGACGATGATCGTCAGCAGCAGCGCGATCAGCGTCAGCGGCGCGATTCGCGGCACGAAATGCTGCTCGTACCAGGGCTGTCCGCGCAGCCGCAGCAGCCATCGACGGCTCAGATAGCCGGCGGCGAACGGAACACCGAGATACAGCAGCACCGCCCCGGCGATCGTTTGGAAGGACACGTCCACGACACGGCCTTCAAGCCCGAGCAGGGGCGGCAAGGCGCCGAGGAAGAACCAGGCATAGGCGCCGAAGAACAGGATCTGGAAGATCGAGTTGAAGGCGACCAGTCCCGCGGCATAGGCGCTGCTGCCGCAGGCCAGCTGGTTCCACACCAGCACCATGGCGATGCAGCGCGCCAGGCCGATGAGAATCACGCCCGTCATGTAGTCGGGGTAGTCGGACAGGAACAGCACGGCCAGCCCGAACATCAGGAACGGTCCGATCAGCCAGTTCTGGATCAGGGACAGCATCAGCACACGACGGTCGGCAAAGACCTTCGGCAGTTCCTCGTAGCGCACGCGCGCCAGCGGCGGATACATCATCACGATCAGGCCAATCGCGATCGGAATGTTGGTGCCGCCGATGCTGAGTTGGTCCAGTGCGGTCGGCAGCGATTCGAACAGGGTGCCGAGCAGCACACCCAAGGCCATCGCGGCCAGGATCCAGACCGTCAGATAGCGGTCGAGAAACGACAGGCGAGGGGAGGCGTTCATGTCAGCGTGGCGATCTCGCGCAGTGCGCCGACGAGTGCGGCATGATCGCGCGATTCGATCGGCAGCTGCGCGAAGGCCCACAGCCGCCGGTACAGGATGTCGTAGGCTTCGGTGAAGGCCGCCGCTTGCGCCTCGGCGCCTGCCACGGCCGCCGGGTCGGGCAGTCCCATGTGGACCTTCAGCGGCGCACCCGGCCAGTAGGGGCAGGTTTCGCCAGCGGCCTGATCGCAGACAGTGATGACGTAGTCCATGCGCGGCGCTTCGGGGCCGCCGAATTCGTCCCAGGACTTGCTGCGAAAGCGCTCCGTGGCGATGCCACGCCTGCGCAGTTCCGCCAGGGCCATGGGATGAACCTGGCCTCGCGGGTGCGAGCCGGCCGACCATGCGTGGACACGCCCGTCCTTGCGGCCGAGCTCATTGAGGATCGCCTCGCCGAGTATCGAGCGTGCCGAATTGCCGGTGCACAGGATCAGGACGTTCACACCATCCTGCGGAATATCTTGGGGGCTTGGGTTCATGCCTTGGTGTCCTGGGTGGGCAGGCAGCCGACGCCGCAGTCGGCGCCGTCACAGCAGTTTTCGAGCAGATAGGCCATCAGCGCGTTCATCGCCTTGAAATCCGGCGCATAGAAAATGCGCCGGCCGTCCGGGCTGGCGCGCAGCAGCCCGGAGCGGCTCAGTTCCTTGAGGTGAAACGACAGCGTTGCGGGCGCCATCCCGGTATTCGCGGCGATGTCGCCCACGCACAGGCCGTTCGGCCCGTTCTGAACCAGCAGGCGAAAGACCGCGAGCCGGTTTTCGTGGGCCAGCGCGGCGAGCTGGGTGACCGCATCCTTAGATTCCATATTTCCAGAATTATGGAAATATTCTCGAATGTCAAGCCGTCTGCGCAACGAACGAGGGTGGTGCTGGCCGATTCATCGGTACGACAGCGCCGATGCGAAACACTGTGCCGGGCCGAGGTGGCTGTGCCGCCCGAAGAACCGCAAAGGAGACCGCAATGGCAAACGTACTGATCCTCTACTACAGCACCTACGGACACGTCGAAACGATGGCCAATGCCGTGGCCGAAGGTGCCCGGTCGATCGGCGGCACGACGGTGGACATCAAGCGCGTACCGGAACTGATGCCGCCGGACGTCGCGAAGAAGGCGGGCGCCAAGCTCGATCAGGCGGCGCCGATCGCGCAGGTCGAGGAGCTGGCGAATTACGATGCGATCATCTTCGGTACGCCGACGCGCTTCGGCAACATGCCGTCGCAGATGCGCAATTTTCTCGACCAGACCGGTGGGCTGTGGTCCAGCGGCAAGCTGATCGGCAAGGTTGGCAGCGTGTTCGCATCCACGGCCTCGCAGCACGGTGGTCAGGAAACCACGATCACCTCGTTTCACACCACGCTGCTGCACCTGGGCATGGTCATCGTCGGCGTGCCGTACAGTGAGCCCGGTTTGACGCGCCTTGACGAGATCTCCGGGGGAACACCGTACGGCGCGACCACCATCGCGGCCGGAGACGGTTCGCGCCAGCCCAGCGACAACGAGCTGGCGATTGCGCGCTTCCAGGGCAAGCATGTGGCCGCGATCACGGCGAAGCTCGCCTAGTCGGCCACGCCCTCGACAGCGACGGGTATCGCCGAGGCCGGCAGTCTCGGCATACCGAATGGGGACCGAGCCCCTCGTTCCCAAGCGCTGTCCCTTCGGGGACCTCGCTTCGCTCGCCCGGAGGGGAGAAGGGGCACTCATCTGCTTGGCGCATATTTCCTGTCCGCATTCTTGTCGCGGGAGGAAAAATGGGCCGCACTGACAGGCTGCTGCCATTTGTGGGCAGGCGAGTGAATTAGGATGTACTTCCGTCCCGAACATCCGCCTGGAGTCGATGCGCAAAATCGTCCATATCGACATGGACGCGTTCTATGCCTCGGTCGAGCAGCGCGACGATCCCGCGCTGCGCGGGCGGCCCGTGGTGGTGGCCTGGCGTGGCGGACGTTCGGTGGTGTGCGCGGCTTCCTACGAGGCGCGCGTGTTTGGCGTGCGTTCGGCGATGCCGGCGGTCCGCGCCGAGCGGCTGTGTCCCGAGGCGGTGTTCGTGCCGCCGGACTTCACGCGCTACCGCGCGGTGTCGCAGCGAGTGCGCGAAATCTTTCTGCGCTATACCGATCGCGTCGAACCCCTGTCGCTCGACGAGGCCTATCTCGATCTCAGCGAGATTCGTACCGGGCAGGATTCCGCGACGGCTGTGGCGCAGCTGATCCGCGAACAGATTCGCGATGAATTGAATCTCACGGCCTCGGCCGGTGTGGCGCCGGCCAAATTTCTGGCAAAGATCGCCTCGGACTGGAACAAGCCGGACGGCTTGTTCGTGATCCGCCCGGCGCAGGTGGATGCCTTTCTGCAGCCTTTGCCGGTGGGGCGTCTGCCCGGCGTCGGCAAGGTCATGAACGCTCGCCTCGAAGCGCTCGGGATCAGGACGGTGGGTGATCTCAAAAGCAGTGGTGCGAGTGCGTTGGAGCAGGCCTTCGGCCGCTATGGGCGGCGCCTGTATGAGCTGTCGATGGGCATCGACCGCAGCGAGGTGCAGCCCGACCGTCCGCGCAAATCGCTGTCGGCGGAGGATACGTTCGAGCGTGATTTGCCGATGTCGGAACTGGAACCGGCGATTCGGGTGCTGGCCGGCAAGGTCTGGAAGGCCGTGGCGCGCTCCGAGCGGGTGCCGCGCACCATCGTGCTCAAGCTCAAGACCAGCGACTTCCGCATTCTGACGCGCAGCCTGACGCCCGGCCGCTGGCCCGAATCGGCCGACGAGTTCGCTGATATCGCCTGCCAGCTGCGCGAGCGCGTGGCCCTGCCGGACAGCACACGTTATCGCCTGGTCGGCGTCGGACTGTCGAATTTCGAGGACGTCCCGCAGGCCGAGGCGCAGGCCGATCTGTTCGGGCCGGACTGAAGCCCGGATCCGCTGTGTCCATCGGTGGTTCAGGCGGCGAGCGTTGTAATGACGCGGTGCACGGGCTCGAAAACGAATCAGAAGATCGAGCCGACCGCATTTACGCCTTCAGGAGACAGACTATGCAACAGGACCACACCTACAAGATCACTGAAATCGTCGGCTCGTCCAAGACCAGCGTCGAAGACGCCGTGCGTACCGCCATCGCGCGGGCCGGCAAGACCCTGCACGGCATGAAGTGGTTCGAGGTCGTCGAGACGCGCGGCTGGATCGATGGCGACCAGATCGGTCACTGGCAGGTCACGCTCAAGGTGGGCTTTGTGCTGGAAGGCTGAGCCTGCCCGATCGCCGCGCGCCGCAGAATGGCGCGCGGCGCTTCATCAATTTGCCTGAGGCTTGCCGCGTCAATGCCAGCCGTCAGGCGGCCGGCGTCCGAGGATGGCCGAACCGTAGGCGCCCAGATGCAACACGGGCGGAATCAGGCGCCCCTGCAACAGCGGCTCGTGGCACAGGTGCCAGCCGCTCTCATCGATCGCGACTTCGACAGGTTCGGTCGACAGATTGAACACGCACAGCAGCCGCTCCTCGTGTCGCCCACGTTCGAACATCAGCACCGGCGGCGGTGAGTCGATCAGGCTCAGGGCGCCACTGCGCAAGCCCGGCTGCGTCTTGCGCCAGTGCAGGAAATGCCGATAGGCATTGAGCAGCGAGTCCGGATTCTGCAGTTGGCGGTCGACCGCGAGCGGAAGGTGCTCGGCGGGGATCGGCAGCCAGCTCTGGCCGCCGTCGCTGAAGCCGGCGGTATCGGCTTCGGCGCACCAGGGCATTGGTGTGCGGCAGCCATCCCGCCCCAGAATTTCGGGATAGTTCGCGATTCCGTAGGGGTCGCGCAGCTGCTCGAAGCTGAGCTGGGCCTGCGGCAGTCCCAGCTCATCGCCTTGGTAGATGCAGCAACTGCCCGGCAGACAGACCAGCATCGCCGCCAGCAGGCGGTCCAGGCGATGCTCGGTTTCCTCGTCATGCCGGCGATGCTGCGCCCAGCGACCCTTGAGTCTTGGAAAGTCGTGGGTGCCGAAGGTCCAGCAGATGCGGTGGTCTTCGAACAGCTCCACGACCCGTTGCAACAGCTCGCTCATCGTCTGCCGGGTGAACGGTTCGTGGCTGATCAGCGACGCGTTGTAGGCCGTGTGCAGGCGCCGATTGCCGCGCACGAAGTCGGCGGCGCTGGCCAGCGTGTCCTCGGCGCTGGAAATTTCGCCCAGGGTGAACGTACCGGGGTAGGCGTCCATCAGCGAGCGCAGCTCGCCCAGTAGATCCAGGGTTTCCGGTCGGCTGACGGTGCCGCGGTTGATGTAGTCGAAGTAGCGATCGCGCGGCCCGGCACCGGCGGGCCGCGGCACGTCCGCCGGGCGCCGCGGATTGTCACGCAGGCTGCGGTCGTGGGTATAGAAATTGATGACGTCGAGACGAAAGCCGTCGACTCCGCGGTCGAGCCAGAAGCGCGCCACCTCGTTCAGTGCCGCACGAACCTCGCGCTTGTAGAAGTTGAGGTCCGGCTGTTCGCTCAGAAAATTATGCAGATAGTACTGGCCGCGCAACGGATCCCAGGTCCAGGCGCTGCCACCAAAGGTGGCGCGCCAGTTGTTGGGCGGCCCGCCATCGGGTGACGCGTCCGCCCAGACGTACCAGTCGGCCTTGGGGTTGTCGCGGCTGCTGCGACTTTCGACGAACCATTCGTGTTCGTCCGAGGTGTGATTCCAGACCTGGTCCATGATCACGCGCAGGCCCAGCATGTGCGCTTCGCGAACCAGCGCATCGAAATCGTCCATCGTGCCGAACATCGGCTCTATGGCCTGAAAGTCGGAAACGTCGTATCCGAAGTCGCGCATCGGTGACTGTACGAAAGGGCAGATCCAGATCGCATCCGCCCCAAGTTCCGCGAGATAACCCAGGCGCTCGCGTATGCCGTTGAGATCGCCGATGCCGTCGCCGTTCGAATCCCGAAAACTGCGTGGATAGATCTGGTAGATGACCGCGTCTCTCCACCAATCGGTTGTCATAAGCTCTCCTGAATCCCGGCAAGCGTTGCTCGGTCTGTCGAATGGCCGAATCGACGGCTGCGAGCGCATCGGTCGGCATCTGCAGAACGCGTCGATCGCGGCTCGAGCCTCAGTCTAGGTCTGGCCGAGTAACCGCCGCTGAATGTCGGCTGCGTGACTCGGCTTCAGTGCGGGAACGACCGCCGTATCGAACGGGCGAAAACTGCAATTTAGCCAGAGTTTGGAAACGCCCGAGCGGTTCGGTCCCCGAATTCACGGCGAGTTCAGAGGTCGACCGGCACAGTAAAGGCGCCCTCGGTCGAGGGCGACCAGTGGAGACCGGCATGAACAGCGACATCCTCAAGGGTTCCTGGAAGATGATGGAAGGGCGTCTCAAGAGCACCTGGGGCGCGTTGACCGACGACGACCTGATGCAGATTCAAGGCAATTACGAGCGTTTGTGCGGAAAGCTGCAGAGCAAGTACGGCCTGAATCGTGAACAGGCCGGAAAGCAGATCGACGAGTTCGTCGGCAAGTTCGAGCGCGACAATCGGTCCGCCCCACATTGACACTTTCGTCAGTCCGGATTCGTGCTCGACCTATTCGATTTTTCAAAAAGAGCCGCCGAGATTCCACGGCTCGACCTCACCCAAAGAGAAACCAAAGGAGACACATCCTATGAATACTGCTACCAAGACCCTGTTGCTCGCCGCCGTTCTCGGCGCCTCGGTGCCGATGGCCGCGGTCGCCGGCGATGACTACAAGGACAAGTCCACGATGGAGAAGACCGGCGACTATATTTCGGACGCTGCGATGACCACCAAAGTGAAGGCCGCACTCGTGGCGGAGGACGATCTCAGCGCGCTGGATATCGACGTCGAGACCGATCAGGGCGTGGTCACGCTCAGCGGCATGGTCGACAACGACGCGCAGGCCGAATTGGCCGAGCAGAAGGTCGAGGAACTCGACGGCGTCAAGGGCGTGAACAACAAGCTGGTTGCCAGCGACTAGCCCGATTCTGTGCGAATTCTCAGCATCTTGAGAATTCCGGAAGAAAAAGCCCCGCCGGAGCGATTCCGGCGGGGTTTTTTCATGTCTCCTGATTGCCCGGCGACGTGGCCCGTCGCGCTCAGGCCTGTGCGCGTGAGGACACCCGATAGAGCAGCCAGGCGATGGCGGCCAGTATCAGCAGCCCCAGCCACTGACCGAAGTGCAGGGCATCCGGCAGGGCCAGCACATCGGCGCTGCCGGCCAGCACGATCGGAATGGCGATGAAGATGCCCATCAATGCCTCGCCGGTGATCAGGCCGGCGGCGAACAGGGTGCCCTTGCGGGTGGCGGCTTCGGCGCGGGCTTCGTCCTTGCCGGCGCGGCGGGCGATGGCCCAGTTGAGCAGGCCGCCGAGGAAGATCGGCACCATCAGCTCCAGCGGCAGATAGATGCCGATGGCGGCGGCCAGCACCGGTACCCGGAAGTTGGCTCCGCGCGCCTTGAGGATCTCGTCCAGCACGATCAGCGCGGCGCCGATGCCGGCACCGACGGCGATCGTGTTCCAGGGCAGGTCGCCGCCGAAGATGCCCTTGGCCACGGAAGCCATCAGCGTGGCCTGCGGCGCCAGCAGTGGATTGGGGTGTTCGGCGGTCGGCGCGCCGATGCCGTAGGCGGCGGCGAGCAGATTCAGCACCGGCGCCATCACCAGGGCGCAGGAAAAGGCGCCCACCGCGAGCATCACCTGTTGACGCCACGGCGTGGCGCCGACGATGTAGCCGCACTTGAGATCCTGCAGATTGTCGCCGCCGACGCAGGCGGCGCAGCAGACCACGGCGCCGATCATGATCGCCGCCACCGGGCCGATTTCGGAGCCCTTGCCGAGCAGCATCAACAGCACCAGTGCGGCAAACAGGATCGTGGCGATGGTGATGCCGGACACCGGATTGTTCGACGAGCCGACCAGACCGGCCATGTAGGCGGAGACCGAGACGAACAGGAAGCCGGCGACGATCATGATCACCGTCATCGGAATGCTGACGGTCCACGCGCCGACGATGGCCTGATAGAGGCCGGCCAGCGGCAGCGTGAACAGCACCAGGCCGATGAGGATGTATTTCATCGGAATGTCCTGCTCGGTATGTGCGACCGTCTTGCCGGCGTTGTCGCGCGCCACCGCCAGGCCGCTGCGGATACCCGAGACCAGCGACTTGCGCAGCGAGATCATGGTCCAGACGCCGCCGATCAGCATCGCGCCGACGCCGAGGTAGCGGATCTGCGCGGACCAGATCGCACCGGCCGCGTCGGCGGCGCTGGCGCCGGCGAGCGCGCCGGAAAGCTGCGCATTGCCTTCGAGGAAGAAAGCCGAATAGATCGGAATCGCGATGTTCCAGGAGATCACCGCGCCGGACAGGCAGACGATGCCGATGTTGAGACCGACGATGTAGCCGACGCCGAACAGGGCCGGCGACAGATTGGTGCCGAAGTACGCGATGCCCTTGCCGACCCAGGCCGAGGCGGCAGCGGTGTCCGGAATCAGGCGCAGGCCGCTGCCGGCGGCGAGCTTGACCAGACCGCCGAGCAGTGCGGAGCCGGCCAGTACCTTGACGCCCTGACCGGGATTCTCGCCGGTCTTGAGCACTTCGGCCGCAGCCTTGCCTTCGGGGAAGGCCATGTTCTGATCGACGATCAGCGAACGACGCAGCGGTACCGAGAAGATCACGCCGAGCAGGCCGCCGAGACCGGCGATGGCCATCACCCAGGAGTATCGGAAGTCGTCCCAGTAGCCGAGGATGATCAGCGCGGGAATCGTGAAGATCACGCCGGCGGCGATCGAGGAACCGGCCGAGGCGCCGGTCTGCACGATGTTGTTTTCGAGGATGCCGCCGCCGCCCAGCAGGCGCAGCACCGCCATCGAGACGACCGCGGCCGGAATCGCGGATGCGATGGTGAGCCCCGCGAACAGGCCGAGATAGGTATTCGCCGCCGCCAGAACCACCGCCAGCACGATGGACAGCAGCACGGCACGGATCGTCAACTGTGGTTGAGCGATGTCGCTCATGTACAGATCTCCCCCAAAGAAACGAAAAGAAATGGCGCCGGCAGAGCGGCGCCTATGGGGGAGAGAATAATCGCAAAGCCGGGTTCAGGTTTATCCCGGCGTTCCGGCCTGTTGCGACGGGCAAGTCGCGCCGTTCAGTGGACGGCTTCTTCCTGCCCTGCGTGATAGCCCTCCGCGATTTCCTCGACCAGCTTGCTGCAGAAGGCGGCCAGATCCTTGGGTGTACGGCTGGTGATCAGGCCCTCGTCGACAACCACTTCCTGATCGACGACACGGGCGCCGGCATTGGCCAGATCGCGGTGGATCGAGTGCACGGCCGTCATCTTGCGCCCTTCCACGACCCCGGCATTGATCAGCAGCCATGGGCCGTGACAGATCGCGGCCACCGGCTTGCCTTCGTCGAAGAATTCGCGCGTGAAGCGGATCGCTTCGTCGTTGATGCGAAGCTGGTCGGGGTTGAACAGGCCGCCGGGAATCACCAGCGCGTCATAGTCCTTGGCGCGGGACGAGTTGACCGGCTGGTCAACGCCCACTTCCTGGCCTTTTTCAAAGTGTTTGAAGCCCTGAATCTTTCCGGATTCCGGTGAAACAATGTCGACTCGCGCCCCCGCATTCTGCAAGGCCTTGCGCGGCTCGAACAGTTCGGACTGCTCGAAGCCGTGTGTGGCCAGAATCGCGACTCGCTTCCCGTTCAGATCTGCCATGTCGAATCTCCTTGGGTTGTCGGTCGTGGCGTGTGACCGGGCAGTCTGCCTAGTCACGTTCCGGCGCTATGCTCGCACTCTCCGCTGATCTTGAACTGAATCGCTGGAGCCCCTTTTTGTTCAGCTTGTTCAGTTGTTTGCATGATTTTTCGAATCAGCCTCCGAACTGCCGCCGAGCCCCAGGCGGCGCACCAGCGGCGCCACCGTCAGTGCCTGGACGAGGATGCTGAACACCACCACGACATAGGTCGTGGCGATGATGCGATGGCGGCCCGGAAATTCCGGCAAGGACAGCGCCAGCGCCACCGAAATGCCGCCTCGCAGACCGCCCCAGGTCAGCATCTTCACGGCATGCGGGACAAATCCGCGCCACAGACGCAGCGCCGAGATCGGCAGGCCCACGCTGATCAGGCGCGCCAGCAACACGATCACGATGGCGACCAGACCGGACTGGATATGCGCACCGGTCATCGACAATGCGATGACCTCCAGGCCGATCAGCCCGAACAGCATCAGGTTGAGCAGTTCGTCGATCAGATCCCAGAACGAGAACAGGTGGTGGCGCGTGGTTTCCGACATCGCATGCGACTTGCCGCGATTGCCGATGATCAGGCCCATCAGCACCACGGCGATCGGCGCCGAGGTGTGCAGTTGTTCGGCCGCAGCGTAGCCGGCGGTGGTCAGCGCCAGCGTGATCAGGATTTCCACCGCATAGCTGTCGATGCTGCGCAACAGTATGAAGGCCAGGTAGCCCAGCACCACGCCGACGATGACGCCGCCGATCACTTCCTCGGCCAACAGCATTGCGACTTCGCCCGGCGACACGGCGTGCCCGCCGGTAGCGATGCCAAGCAAGGTGATGAACACGACCACGCCGATGCCGTCATTGAACAGGCTTTCGCCGGCGATCTGCGTTTCCAGGCTTTTGGGAACGCCGGCCTTGCGCAGGATGCCGAGCACCGCGATCGGGTCGGTCGGGGAAATCAGCGCGCCGAACAGCAGGCAGTGGATGTACGACAGCTCGGCACCGAGCCAGTGCGTCGCGTAGTAGAACGCCGTGCCGACCAGCGTCGTGGAGATCAGCACGCCCAGCGTCGCCAGCGGCAGGATCACCCACTTCTCGCCCTTGAGGTCGCTGAAGTTGACGTGGAGGCTGCCCGCGAACAGCAGCATGCCGAGCATGCCGTGGAATACGATTTCGGTGAAATCCAGCTCGTTCAGCGTGGTCTGCGCCCACTGCGTCCATTCAGGATGTTTGTTGCCGACGATCGCCATCAACACCGACAGGATCAGTCCGACGGCGGTAATCCCGATCACGTCCGGCAGCTTGACGAAGCGCGCGTTGAGATAGCCGCAGACGGCGACTAGGGCGATCAGCAGACTGACGGCGTTGAACAGGGACACGGGGCCGGACCTTTGGGGAGTCTTGGAGCGATCAGCTTAGCGTTCAAAAAAAAAGGCCGGAGCGCGATCGCGTCGCTCCGACCCTGCGGCGAAGGATTCCGGATCAGGCCATTGGCCTCCGGAATGACGGACGGCTTCACACGCAATCGAAGATCGCGACCTTCTCGTCGTCCACCTCGTTGACATTGCGCATCTTTGCCGACTTTCCGAGACCGGAGCAGTACTCCATGGCGTTCTGCGTGACGGCGCTGAGCGAATTGTCTTCGTAGGTGAATGTGACGCTATCCGGGGTCGGATTGAGCTTGGTGGGCTCGGATCCACAGGCGCTGAGCAGCAGCATTGGGGCGAGCATCGAAATCGACAGCATGAATTTTGACATTGCGAATCTCCTGGGGGGAAGGGGATCAGCCCTGACCGGACTGGCGCCGCCATTGATAGCCGCAAGCCGTGAATCATTGCTGAACTCTGGACGGACAGCGGCACCGGCCGTTCCACCGAGTCTGATCGGCGCCGATGCCGCGTCCGAGCTTCGTTTGGTCTGACCGCGGCAATGCCGAGCGCCTGTGGTTCAGGTGCTGCCGCTATCATTGGGCGTTCTCCCCCCCATTGAAGACCCACGCGCGTGGCTGAGTTGAACCGATCTCCATTTTCGCTGGCCTCGCGGGTTGCCCTGGTCACGGGCTCGGCCGGCGGACTTGGCTACGAAATCGGATTCGCCCTGGCGCGGGCCGGCGCCAAGGTCTATATCCATGGCCGCGATGTCAAAAAGCTCAAGGCGGCTGCGCGCGGCTTCGCGCAGCAGGGCTTGATGGCGACGCCGGTGGTCTTCGACCTGGCCGATTCGCAGGCGATCGATTCGGCGATTGCCTCGATCGCCGGGCGTGAAGGACGCTTCGACATTCTCGTCAACAACGCCGGTACGCGCGATCGGCGCGGTCTGTCGGAGCTGGATACGGACGCGGTGCGCCGCGTGCTGGAAATCGATCTGGTGGCGCCGTTTCAATTGTCGCGCTGTGCCGCCAGGCACCTGCGCAGTGGTGGCCGCATCATCAACATCACCTCCATCGCCGGCCCGATTTCGCGCAGCGGTGATGCCGCCTATACCGCCGCCAAGGGCGGCCTCGAAGCGCTGACGCGAGCCCTGGCCGCCGAACTCGGTGCCCAGGGCATCACCTGCAATGCCGTGGCGCCGGGCTTCTTCGCGACCGCCGCCAATGCCGAGATGGTCGCCGACGCCGATCTGGACGACTGGTTGCGTCGCCGCACTTCGCTGGGGCGTTGGGGCAAGCCTGCTGAAGTCGCCGGTGCCGTGGTGTTTCTGGCGTCCGAGGCGGCGTCTTACGTCACTGGCCAGGTCATCGCCGTGGACGGCGGTTACCTCGCGCATTTTTGAGCCGGCGGTGCCCGCGCATGCCGGACAGCGGCTCGGCAGGGTTTTGGCGCGTGGCGCGCTCGGGTTATGGTCGGTGGCCCGAAACCATCAGGGAACCTGCATGACGCACTTCGCAAGAAGGCTGGCCGTCGGCTTGGCACTCCTGGCCGTCTCGCCGGTCTGGGCGCAGGACAGTCAAGCCCAAGCCACTGCTTCCTCCGCCGAAAACACGGCTGCCGCTGCCGCCGGAAATTCGAGCGCCGGGTCCGCCGCAGGCGTATTGACAGTGGGTGTTCGCCAGAACCCACCGTTCGTGATCCGATCCGACAATGGTGATTTCGACGGCATCGCCATCGAGCTGTGGAACCAGATTGCCGACGATCTGGGCATGGACTTCGAATACCTTGTCGCCAGCGACGTCGGCGCTTTGCTGCAGGGCGTGGGCGAGGGGCGCTATGACCTCGGCGTCGGGGCGCTCACCGTGACCGCCGCCCGCGCAGAGGCCGTGGACTTCACGCAGCCGTTCTACCGCGGCGGCATCGGCATCGCCACGCGTGAGGAACGGGGCCTGCTGCATGCCTTGGGTGCCTTGGTGTCGCTGGACTTCCTCAAGGCGATCGCGGCGCTGATGGTTGTGCTGCTAGTGGTCGGTGTGCTGCTGTGGCTGTTCGAACGGCGCCGCAATCCGGAACAGTTCGGTGGTACCGCGGCACAGGGTATCGGCTCCGGGTTCTGGTGGTCGGCGGTGACCATGACCACGGTCGGATATGGCGACAAGGCGCCGGCCTCGTTCGGCGGGCGCGTTATCGGCCTGGTCTGGATGTTCGCCAGCATCATCACGATCAGCGGCTTCACCGCGGCGATCGCCTCGTCGATCACGGTCGGGCGGCTGAGCACGCAGGTGACCGGCGTGAGCGATCTGCCGCGCGTTCGTGTGGCGTCTGTGACCGGCTCAACCAGCGAAGACTTCGCGCGTGGCGACGGTCTGGCGATCGCCTCGGTTGCCGATCCCGCGGAAGCCTTGCGCCGTCTGAGCGCGAACCAGGTCGACGCCGTGCTGTACGACGCGCCGATCCTGCAGTCCCGTATTTTCCGACAGAAACTGGACCGGTTGACCGTGCTCCCGGAGCTGGTGCGCGAAGAGGACTACGCGCTGGCGCTGCCGCGCGATTCACGTCTGCGCAAACCGATCAATCAGGCCCTGCTGCGGGTTACCGAGGCGCCGCAGTGGCAGGAGACGCTGGACCGGTATCTGGGCGCGCAGCGCTGAAGACGCCGCGAGGGCGGGCTCAGCCCGCGTACGGGTACGTGGCACTAAGTTCGGCCGCTTCGATCCTGTTCCCGTCCGAGCCGCGCCGCACATGACACTACTGCTGCTGTTTCTGCTGCTGGCGCTGGCGACCTCGTTCGCCTGTTCGCTGTGGGAGGCGGTGCTGCTGTCGATCACGCCCAGCTTCGTCTCCGAACAGCTCGCCAGCGGACGCCGCGGCGCCGGTCTGCTGGACGCACTCAAACGCGATATCGAGCGTCCGCTGGTGGCGATCCTGTCACTCAACACGATCGCCCATACGATTGGTGCGATTGGTGTGGGCGCGCAGGCCAACAAGCTGCTTGGCAGCGGTGGCGTGCGGATATTCGGCTACAGCCTGCACTACGAGGCGCTGGTGGCAGCCGGCATGACGCTGGCGATACTGATCGTCTCCGAGATCGTGCCCAAGACGCTCGGTGCGAACCACTGGAAGCGTCTGGCGGTGCCCACGGCGCTGTGCCTGCGGCCTCTGGTGACGGTGTTGTTTCCGCTGGTCTGGTTCGGACGCATGCTGACGCACTGGCTCAGTCGTGACGGTGCGGAATCGGTGTTCAGCCGCCGTGAGTTTCTGGCGATGAGCGAACTCGGTCTGCAGGAAGGCCGGCTCGGCGAGGAGGAACATCGTGTCATTCAGAATCTGCTGCGTTTTCGCGAGCAGCGCGTGCGCGAAATCATGACGCCGCGCACCGTGGTGATCGCGGCCGATGCCGACGAGACCGTGGCGCAATTTCTGGAGCGGCGACCGCGCCTGCAGTTCTCGCGCGTGCCGGTGTATCGCGGCAGCGTCGACAGCGTGATCGGCATGGTCATGCGCAAGGACTTGCTTGCGGCCAAGGCGGAGGGGCAGGGCGACGAAGCGGTATCCAGTCTGCAGCGCGAGGTCATGATCGTGCCGGACCTGATGGTGATCCCGCGTCTGCTGCGCGAACTGGTGGATCGGCGCGAACAGCTGGCCGTGGTGGTCGACGAATATGGCGCCTCGGTCGGTGTCGTCACCTTCGAGGACGTGATCGAGGAGTTGCTGGGTCTGGAAGTGATGGACGAGTCCGACCGTGTGGGCGACATGCAGGAACTGGCGCGGCGCTCCGCGCGCCGTGCTGGCAGCCGCGCGGCGCAGGGTGAATCGCATGAATCGTAGCGATCCGCCAACAGGCCCAGGCGAGCCCGCGGGTACACTGCCGCCCATGCCGAATACCGGAAATACCGTGCGGGACCGTGTGCGCTACTGGGTCGACCCCTACGTCGGCGTGCAGGCGACACCGCCTGCCTGCACGATGCTGGCGCTGGACGTGGCCATGATCGGCTTTTTCATGCTCACCACCTTCCTGCCGCGTTCGCCCTGGCTGACCTACGCGGACTACGCGCTCGGCGGACTGCTGGCGGTGGAGTGGGGACTGCGCCTGTGGGTCGCACGCGACCGTCTGGCGTTCTTTTCACGGCCGCTGGTGCTGGTCGATCTGGTGGTGGTGCTGTCGCTGCTGGCGCCGAGCCTGACCGAGAACTTCGCGTTCCTGCGGGTGTTGCGCGCGATGCGTCTGCTGCGTTCGTATCATGTACTCACGGTGCTGCGCACGCAGTCGCGCTTCTTCCGACGGCACGAACTGGTGATCTTCAGCGCGGCGCACCTGCTGGTGTTCGTATTCGTGGTATCGGCCGCGGTGTACGCCTTGCAGGCGCGCGTCAACGATCGCATCAACAACTACATCGACGCCTTGTACTTCACCGTGACCACGCTGACGACGACGGGCTTCGGCGATATCGTCATGGTCGGCTCGGCAGGACGGCTGCTGTCGGTGGTCATCATGATCGTCGGCGTATCGTTGTTCCTGCGACTGATTCAGGCGATCTTCCGGCCGCCGCATGTGAGCCACGAATGCCCGGACTGCGGGCTGACCCGTCATGACATGGATGCCGTGCACTGCAAGCACTGCGGCTTGCTGCTGCACATCCGCACTCAGGGCGCCGACGAGTAGTCGGTCCGGAGTCGCTGGTCCGTCCCGGCTGCGATACAGTCCTGCCGGGGTGACGCATGGCAATGTTGCATTCGACGCTTGGCGGGGGCATTGCTTGCCGACTGCGGCGAGCCTGACGTCGCAACGATGGGTTGCGCATCACAAGCGCAGAGTTCCTGGAGAGCGTTGATGGTAGCGGGGGTTCAGAGTCGTACGGTCGACTGGGCACGGATATGCGAGCGATGGTTGCTGCTGGCTGCCTCTGCCTATGTCATTGCCACGATCGTCATGCAGGTCGTGGCCGACGTTCCGGTTCGGCGGCAGGGTTCGCCCATCGAGCTGTCCAGCGACTTGATCGCGTCGCTCGGCTTGGCCTTCGCCGCGTTCCAGGCCCTGCGTCAATGGACCCATCCGATCTCGCGCAATGCCTGGCTTGTGGGCTGCGCCGGCATGTTGATGGTCTGGGGTGTCGAGACGGCGGCGGACGGACGGTACCCTGTCGACTTCCGCGTGCTCATCGCCGTTTGGATGATCGCCTCCGCGCTCGTATTCACGGCAGTTCAGCAATACGCGACCACCCCGATGCTGGTAAAGATCATGTGGGGAGGCGCAGCGGCTCAGTCGGTGGCGCATGTAAGCTGGGTCGTCCAGGGCGGAACGGCCGTGTCACATCACGTGTTCGAGATGCTGATCGACACTGGCGAGCTCATGGCGCTGCTCAGCTATATCATGGGATTCGTGCTCGCACGCCTGTCCGGTCTGGATGCCCATGCCCGTCGAAACGGTCGTCTTGCGGACTGGGCGGCGATCGGCGGCGATGGATCGGCCTCGCTATCCTCTCGCCCGCGGATCTGTTTTTCCTTTATCGCCCAGGCGCATCAGGTGCTCCATTCGCTGCCGATCGCCGTTGCCCTGGCCAGCCGGTACCCGGAGGTCGATGTCCATGTGACGGGCTCCGGGCGGAATCTGAAGTTCATTCGCAGCTTGCTTGAGCGCAATGCGGTTTTGGCTGCGATCCGTCTCGACCGCCTGCATCGGCCCTGGCTGGTGAGCCTGCTGTGTTACGGCGGTGCCGTGCGCGGCAAGAAGGCCACGCTGAAGGCCAATCGTCTTTATCTGTCCGGATTCGATGCGATCGTCGTACCCGAAAGGACATCCACTTACCTCAAACGCCTGATTCCGCGTCTCCGGCTGGTGGGTACCGAACACGGAGCCGGTGATCGCGAGGTGACATTCTCTGCGCAGACGGCACTCTTCGATTTTCTGTTGTTACCGGGGAAAAAGCAGGCCGATCGTTTGGTGGAGCTGGGTTATGCGAGGCAGGGGCGTTACGTGACCGGCGTCTACGCGAAGCTGGACTGGACCGCGCACGGTCACCAAGGCGGCGCCCGCCTGTTCGACAACGATCGCCGGACCATCCTCTACAACCCGCATTTCGATCCCGAATTCTCGTCATGGCCGCTGATCGGGTGGCAGATCCTCGAATACTTTGCCGCAAGCACGAAGTACAACCTGGTCTTCGCGCCCCACGTGCGCTTGTTCGATGCGCCATCGCCCGCCAAATACCGCCGTTTCGCGAATTTTCAGAAGCTGCCCCACATGCTGATCGATCTCGGCAGCGAACGGTGCGTCGACATGAGCTACACCCGGCAGGCGGATGTCTACCTGGGTGACGTCAGCAGCCAGGTCGTGGAATTCATTGCCAGACCCCGGGCCTGCGTGTTTCTGAACCCGAGGAACATCGACTGGCGGCATGATCCGCACTACCGGTTCTGGAGTCTTGGGCCGGTGGTCGAACGGGCGGACCAGCTCGAAGCGGCGCTGGACGATGCCAGCCTGGGGTCGCTGTCCACGTTCGAACGACGCCAGCGCGACTACTTCCGCTACACCGTGGGTGAGGTGGTTCCGGGCCGTAGTGCCGATCGTGGCGCCGAAGCGATTGTCCACTTCCTCAAGACCGTCGCGTTGGAGCCCGAGATAGGCCGGCGTTGAAGTCTTCGGGCCCCAAGGCAATGGGTCAAAATGCCAGGACGACCCCGAGCCTCATCTCAGCTGCGATACAGTCGGTGCCTGCCAGGATCGCGCCCCTGGTCACAAACTTGCCTGCCAATCCCGAATGGATGATCGTATCGAGCAATTGACGCAGACGCTGGACGCTGCGGCACACCCCGCCATCGCCACGATCCTCACGGCCTTCGGCATCGCCGTCGCCGCGGCGCTGTTCGGGCAGCTGCTGTATTTCATCGGGCGCCGTGTTCTGCGTGAGACCAGCCTGACCCACGCGATGATGATGCGTGCCGCCAAGCCGATGAGCCTGGTCTGGCCGCTGGTGGCGCTGCTGGTGTTCTGGGATGCGGCGCCCGGCGAATTCGCCTGGTTGGGGCTGATCAAACACATCACCACACTGTTGCTGATCCTGTTCGTGACCCTGTCCGGCGCCGGCTTCGCGCGCGGGATCGGTGACCGCGTGCTGCAGGCCACCGAGCCGGACATCAAGCGCGGCGAACTGAGTGCCCGTCGCATCTATACCCAGGCGCAGCTGTTGACGCGCATGGTGATCTTCGGGGTCTGCGTGATCGGCGTCGCAACAGCCCTGATGACCTTCCCCGGCGTGCGCCAGCTCGGCGCCAGCCTGCTGGCCTCGGCCGGCGTCGCCGGCATCGTCATCGGCTTCGCCGCGCGGCCGGTGCTGTCGAACCTGCTGGCCGGCATACAGATCGCGCTGACCCAGCCGATCCGCCTGGAGGACGTGGTCATCGTCGAAGGCGAATGGGGCTGGATCGAGGAGATCAAGGCCACCTACGTGGTCGTGCGCATCTGGGACGAACGCCGCCTGGTGCTGCCGCTGCAATGGTTCATCGACCACCCGTTCCAGAACTGGACGCGCTACAGCTCGCGCCTGATCGGTTCGGTGTACTGGTGGGTCGATTACCGCATGCCGCTGCAGCCGATTCGCGACGAAATCAAGCGCGCCTGCGAGGGCGCACCCGAATGGGACGGGCGTCTTGCGATGTTGCAGGTCACCGACAGCACCGAGCGCGGAATCCAGCTGCGCGCCCTGGTCACGGCGCCGGACGCGCCGCGCGCCTGGGATCTGCGCTGCCGCGTACGCGAAGCCGTGATCGACATGATCCAGCGCGACTATCCGGACTATCTGCCGCGCCTGAGAACCGAACTGCATTCATCGTCCTCGGCGGCGGAGCCACCGTATCCGGAGGGCGACGGACCGCAGCGGCTCAGTCCTGAACTGCACACACCGCCGCCGCCGGACCGACCGCCGCCGGAGGCCTGAGCGAAGCGGCAATCTGCATTGTTCGGGCACGGTGAATTAGATTTTCCGATCCCTGCACCTTGTGAGCCCGTCATGTCCGAATCCGTCCCGAGCACGCTTGCCCTGTTTCGTCGTTTCGCGGCGGTGCCGATGGGGCGCCAGTTGTTCACGCGTGCGATCTGCCTGAAGGCGCCCTATTTTTCGAGCATTCATCCCCTGGTGAAGGAGATGCGTGCGCAATACGCCGAAGTGCATATCCGCAAACGTCGCTCCGTCACCAATCATCTGGGCACCGTGCACGCCATTGCGATGTGCAACATGGCCGAACTGGCCGCCGGCATGCTGATGGAAGCCACCGTGCCGGCAGCCATCGCTGGATTCCCAAGGGCATGAGTGTGGAATATCTGCAGAAGGCCGAGACCAAGCTCAAGGCCGTGGCCACGCCCGAAGTCGGCGGCGCGTTCGGCGTGGCGGCGGACTACCCGGTCCGGGTCGAGGTCAGCGACACGGCCGGCCAGACCGTGTTCCGCGCCTCGATTAACATGTGGGTGTCCCCGAAGAAGAAGTGAGTCGCGCACCATGGCGACGCTCAGCGGCATCTACCTCTACCCCGTCAAATCCTGCGCCGCCGTGTCCGTGCAGCAGGCCGGTGTCGAAGCTCGGGGACTGGAGGCTGACCGGCGCTGGATGATCGTCGATGCCGATGGCCGTTTCATCACCGGTCGCGAGCAGCCGCGATTGACGCTGGTTCGCGCGCGCATCGTCGATTCGGGCCTGATGCTGTCGGCGCCGGATTTTCCGGAGATCCTGGTGCGGCGGCCCGAGTCCGACCAGACGCGCGCGCCCGTCATCGTCTGGAACAGTGAAGTTCAGGCGTTGCCGGCGGCGCCGCAAGCCAGTGAATGGATCAGCCGCTTTCTGGGCATGCCAGCCACGCTGGTGTACCAGGATGCTGCCGCGCGGCGGCCGATCGGGTCGTCGCGCGTGCGGCCCGAGGATGAAGTCAGCTTTGCCGACGCCTATCCGATGCTGCTTATTTCCGAAGCCTCGCTGAGCGGCCTCAATCAGCGCGTGGGCCGTGCGTTGTCGATGTTGCGCTTTCGGCCGAACCTGGTGGTCAGCGGCACGCTGGCCCATGCCGAGGATGAGTGGGCACGCATTCGCATCGGCGAGGTCGAGTTCGACGTGCTCAAGCCCTGTGCGCGTTGCAAGTTCACGACGATCGATCCCGATACCGCGGAGCGCGATCCACGCGGCGAACCGCTGCGTACTTTGGCTAGCTACCGCCGCGTCGGCAGCGAGGTGATGTTCGGCCAGAATCTGGTGGCGCGGGCAGGGGGCACGGTGCGACTCGGAGACCCGGTCGAGACGATTGAGCGCTGAGCGAAAAGAACGGCCGTTGCAGCGGCGCCCGTGGCGGTGTGGTTGCCGACCCATGCACGCAGTCCTATCCTTCCGCTGTTGGCATTCCCGTTTTATCGAGCAGCCGTGACCGCAACCGCACCAGTGCCCCGATCGGCGCCAGACGCCGCAAGCAACGATTCCGTCGTCAAGGAGTTCGCCTGGATTCCTCAGGCGCATGCGATCGTGGCTGATTTGTTTCGACGTTCGCCGGCGATCTACTGGACCGATCTGCTGCTGAGCGCGGGCGGCGCCTGGGCACTGACGGCGGTGTACTTCACTGCTGCACCGTGGAGCCTCGCGCAGCTCGCGGCCTTTGTCGGCGCGAGTCTCCTGTTTTTCCGCGCCGGCACCTTCATTCACGAGCTCGCACATTTTCCGCGCGGCCAGATGCGCGGCTTCGGTCGGGTCTGGAACCTGCTGCTGGGAATTCCGCTGCTGATGCCCTGGGTGATGTATCGCAACCACGTGGAGCATCACAGCCCGAAGCGTTTCGGCACGCCGGTGGATGGGGAGTATCTGCCCTTGGCGTCCTCACCGATCCGGGAAACGATCAAATATCTGGTGCAGGCGCCGCTGCTGCCGCTGTTCATGATCGTCCGCTTCGGTGTGCTGGGCCCGCTGTCACACCTGAATGCTCGGTTTCGCGAGTGGGTGCTGACGGCGGCTTCGGCCGCGGTGTCGAATCCTTATTATCGAAAACGCTTCCCCAAGCGCGACGAACGACAGCTGCTGATCGTGGAAACCTTGTGCTTTCTCTACCTCACAGTGATCGGCGCGCTGGTGTTTACGCATCGGATCAGTCTGGGTCAGCTGCTGATGGGCTATGCCCTGCTGGCCTGGACCCTGAGCCTCAACTGGGTGCGCAATCTGGCGGCGCATCGCTACGCCAACCGCGGTGAGCCCCTGAGCCGCTCGCAGCAGGTCGCGGATTCGATCAACATCACCGGCCAGACTTGGCTGACGATGCTGCTGTTCCCCGTGGGTCTGCGCTATCACGCGCTGCATCATCTGTTTCCGTCGATGCCGTACCACAATCTGGGGACTGCGCACCGGAGGCTGATGCAGCAGCTGCCGCCGGGCACGCCGTATCACGCCAGCAACTGCCCCAATTTTTTCGTCGCCGCGCTCGAATTGCTGCGCTCGGCGCAACAGACGCCACCCGCCGCATCGGCGATGCAGGCTTGGCGTCCGGAGTCCGATCACTCTTGAGCGTTCGCGCCTCCGGGCTCACTACGGCGCCGGTCACCCAGGCCGACACCGCGCCGCCGCCCTGCCTGATCGTCAATCCGCGCAGCTTTCGCGCCTCGCGCAAGGGACTTGCCGCGCGCGCGACGGCGCTGGCGCTGGCGTACGGCGCCGAGGTGGTGGAGGCCGATCATCCGTCCTCGGTCGATTCCGCCTTGCGTTCGATTCTGTCGCGTCGCCAGCGTTACGTCCTGGTGTTGTCCGGGGACGGTACGGTGCATGCCATCGTGGACGCGCTGGCGCGGCTGCCCGAGGGCAGCTGGAAGCCGGACCTGCTGGTATTGCCGGGCGGGCGCACCAATCTCACGGCGGCGGACCTCAAGCCGCAGGGAGAGACGCTGGCGGTTCTGGAGCGCGCCTTGCGCCATGCACGCGAGCCGCATTGCGAGATGCCGGTTGAGGAACGTCATACCCTATGTGTGGAACAGGCGCCGGCGCCGCCGCGCTACGGGTTTTTTGTCGGCGCCGCGCTGGTCGATGACGTGGTCCGGGAGTGCCAGCAGTTTCGCCTGCGCGGCAGTCGGCTGCGCAGCGGACACCTGAGCACGTTCTGGTGTCTGCTTCAGCTTGGCCTTTCGGCCATGCTCGGCCGGCCGCGCCTGCCGCCGCGCCCGACGCTGGATGTCGATGCCGGTGCGACCGGATGCCTGAGCGCGCCGACCAGCGTGTTGATCGCAACCACCTTGGAGCATCGTGTCGGCTGGTTCAATCCGTATGCGGCGCGCGGTGCGGGCACGCTGCGCGTCACGGTTGTGAAAGCCGGTGCGCCCGGGTTCTGGCGCGGCCTGCCAGGCATTCTGACCGGCCGTTTCACGAAGGCGATGACGCTGGAAAACGGTTACCTCAGCGGGCGCTGTCCGCATCTGCAGATCAGCGGATTGCGCGGCTACTCGCTCGACGGGGAAGGCTTTGATGCCGATCCGGCGCGGCCCCTGAGTATTTCGCCGGGTCCGATTCTGCGGTTCCTGCAACCATGAAGCGCAGCAAGACACCACCGTTGGTCGCGGCGAGCAGCCGTGGCGCCTGGCCGATGATCGGCGCCTTCGTGCGCGCCTATCCGGGGCGCAGCGCGGCGGCGCTGAGTGCGGTCTTCGTTGCCGGACTCCTGGATGGACTGGGCCTGTCGATGCTGCTGTCGATGCTGACGCTGGCGACTGACGGCGATACCGCGAATCCGTCCTTGCCGGAGCAGGTCGCGTTGCGTGTTGCCGCGACCCTGGGTCTGCAACCCACGGCGCCGGTGCTGCTGAGCCTGGCCACGGTACTGATCGGACTCAAGGCCGTGCTGAGCCTGCTCGCCAACCGACAGGTCGGCTACGCCGTGGCACATATCGCCACCGACCTGCGGCTGGCGCTGATTCGCGCGGTCATGGGCGCGCGCTGGAAGTACTATCTGCAGCAGTCGGTGGGGCGGCTGTCGAACGCCGTGGCCACCGAGGCGCAGCGTGCGTCCGAGGCGTTTCAGTACAGCGCGGAAATGTCGGCGATGGTGCTCAATTCGATGATCTACATGGTTATCGCGCTGACGATCTCCTGGCAGGCCGGCGTCGCCGCGGTGGTGGCCGGCGGCCTGATGCTGACCGTGCTGCAGACCCTGATCCGCAGCTCGCGCCGTGCCGGCCAGCACCAGACGCGTCTGCTCGGAACGCTGCTGTCGGCGATCAGCGGACAGCTCGCCGCCGCCAAGCCGCTCAAGGCGATGGCGCGCGAGGATCACGTCGATGCGCTGCTGTCCGATCAGACCCGGCAGTTGCGCCGCGCGCTGCGCCGGCAGGTGATCAGCAAGGAGGCGCTGACGGCGCTGCAGGAACCGCTGCTGGCGATCATGGTCGGCATCGGTTTCTTTCTGAGCCTGGTGGTGCTGAAGATGCCGCTGGCCGCGGTGCTGGTGATGCTGTTCCTGCTGGCGCGCGTGGTCAGCTATCTGTCCAAGGGGCAGCGCGCGTTCCAGCAGGTGGTGGTGCGCGAGAGCGCCTACTGGTCGCTGATCGACAATATCGAGGACGCGCGCGCGCAGAGCGAACCGCGCGGCGGCACGCGTACGGTGCAGCTGAACGAGGGCATCCGTTTCGACGCCGTGCATTTCGGCCATGGTGACGGTCGCCCGATCCTGGCGCGCGAGAGTTTCGAGGTGCCGGGGCGTGCGCTGACGGTCATCGTCGGTCCGTCCGGCGCCGGCAAGACCACGCTGCTGGATCTGGTCGTGGGCCTGTTGCAGCCGGAATCCGGCCACATCCTGATCGACGGCGTGTCGCTGGCCGAACTCGACCTGCGGCAATGGCGCCGCCAGATCGGCTATGTCCCGCAGGATTCAGTGATGGTCAACGAATCGGTGGCCTACAACCTGAGTCTGGGCGAGACCGATCTGAGCGAGGACGATCTGCGCGAAGCACTGCGTTCGGCCGACGCCCTGGATTTCGTGGAGGCGATGTCGGAAGGTCTGCAGACGCGCGTTGGCGAGGGCGGCTCACGCCTGTCCGGCGGGCAGCGCCAACGTCTGGCGATCGCGCGCGCGCTGGTGCACAAGCCGCGTCTGCTGATCCTCGACGAAGCCACCAGCAGCCTCGACGCCGAGGCCCAGGCCGCCGTGGTCGAGACCGTGAGTCATCTCAAGGGCCAACTGACGATGCTGGCGGTGGCGCATCAGGGCCAATTGCTGGGTGCGGCCGATCACGTCTATCGGCTTGCCGGGGGGCATATCGCCTTGCAGTCCGGCATGTCTGTTAGCGACGCATTGGCCGATGACTGAGCCGAAACCGCGGCTGGCGCTGCGCTTGAAGCGCGCGCGACGGCGCTGGATGTTTCGCGCGATCCGCCAACTGCTGCGTATCGCCGGGTTTGATCGGGCGCGCAGCCTTGGCGCCACCCTCGGTGAATTGCAGTTTCGTTTGATGTGGCGGTCGCGCCGTCGGCAGCAGGCCGATCTAGCGGCGCTGCTGGGCCGGTCGCCCGATGATCCCCAGGTTCGCGCCTGTCTGCGTCGGTCGTATCGCGTCAACAATGGGGCGGTTTCGGAGATCATGGCGATGTTCGACCGTCCGATCGACGAGGCGCGGCTCGCCGCGCATTGCGAAGTCGACGGTCTGGAGCACCTGCAGGCGGCGATGGCGGGCGGTCGTGGTGCGATCCTGCTGGCTTCGCACAGCGGCAACGGCGTGGTGCTCACCGTGAATCTCGCCAATGCCGGTTGGCCGGTCAGCGTGGTCTATCGCGAGGCCCTCATGATGTCCGCCGGATTCTTCCACGAGGGCCTGGAGCGCTACGGCATCCAGGGCATTCTGGCGAATACCGGAATCAAGGCCTACGGCCAGATGCTCGCTGCCCTACGCCAGGGCCGCATCGTGTTCCTGATGCTGGACCAGGGCGTCAAGAAATCCGAGGACGGCACGCTGCGACGCTTTCTCGGCAAGGACATGCCGATGCCCGCCGGGCCGGCGCAACTGGCGCGGCACGCGCGTGCACCGGTCTTGCCGGTGGCCACCATCGCCGCCTCGCCGCGCTGGCGTTTCGAGATCGGAACGCCGATCGAGTTCGAGGCCGGAGCCGTACTGGAAGATGATCTGGCGCGATTGCTCGCCGCCACCGAGTCCATGGTGCTCGAACACCCGGAGCTGTGGAGCTGGCACCAGCGGCGCTGGCGCAAGTTCCCGCTGGCTACTTCGGTGTCCGGCGCAGATAGTCCGCGATGACGTCGGCGCCGTGCCGCGACGAGGGAACCTCGCCCTGGCCGGCACCACCGAAGGTTTCCTCGAAATAGGCCGCTTGCAGTGCTTGGTACTGCGGATGGGTGTCGATCGCCTGTTGCACGGCATCGTCGAGCCCGTTGAGGTGATCGAGCACCGGGCCCAGCGACCAGAAGCGATAGTTCGGATCGTCCCGCCACGCGACGCCGCGCGCGTTCAGGAACAGGCAGGGGCGGGGCTTGAGCAGGAACTCCGCGACCTGGCTACTGACATCACCCATGTAGACGTCGGCACCGAGCGTGTAACTCATGTCCACACTGGATTCGCTGCCGAGATCGATACGAATGTTGGGCAGTCCAAGGTACTCGCGGAACGCGCGGTACTTCGACGGACGCGGTGGCTCGAACAGGCGCACATGCGGCGCGAACACCAAGTTGTAGCGCTCGCTGGCGGCGAAGTGGTCGAGCACCCGGCGGCCGAACCGTGGCCAGGAGGACAGCGCCGGATCGAAGTGCGGGCTGTACAGCACGGTAGGCCTGTCGTTGTCGAACAACGGCGGTCGGGGGCCGCTCGCCATGATCCAGTCGAACTTGGCATATACGCCGGTGGCATAGGCGCCCGGCCGGATCAGCCCGAGTTCCAGGCGCCGCTGTTCGAGCTTGCGGCCGAAGGTGAGCACGAAATCGAATTCTCGTATTTCAGGCGCTACGGCCATCGCACGGTCTCCGGCACCGTGGCCGGTGTAGATCATCCGCGTGTGCGGCAGTTTTCCGCTGCGCCGTAGCACCAGCGAAGTACGTTCCGGGGTAACCAGCGCGTCACAGCCTGACAAATAGTCGAGATTGGCCATCAGCGTGCGTTTCTTCAGTGGCGCCAATGCGCCACTGAGCGTGGCATACAGCCGTGCTTCCCAGGGGCGCTTCAGCAGCCGGTACTCGATCGGCGCCTCCAGTCCGTAACGCCGGGCGAGACGCCGCGCAAAGTCCAGATGCCGTTCGCTGACCGCCGCCACATCCACGCAGATGTCGCGATGACGCGCCGCCAGTTCGAGCGCGATCGGCAGCGAATGCGGAATCTGGTGAAGCTGGGCGTTGTAGATGAAGGCGACGTGCATCGGGCGGGTCGGGGGGGAGCGGCGGATGCCGCCCGCAGCATAGGCAAGTATTCTAACGAGCCTGGGGGCGCCTCTGGCGCCGTGCTGCTTCCTGCAGCCTTCACCGAACCGATCCCGATGACTCAGTCGCAGCAGAATTCCGCGCAGAGCAGAATAGAGAAGAGACTGGGGGCTAGGCTGGAATGGCGCTAAGTTAAGCCGCTTCGCCATCGGAAAAGGAAATCCTGATGCACCTGATCGTCTACAACGCCATTCGTTTGATGACGTTGGATGCCGCACAGGACACGGGCGTGACACCTCGATGCATCAGTTTCAAGGCCAGCACGCAGGCCTTGCGCCAATGGGAGCCACAGCTTTGTAGAGAAGGTTTGGCCGCCCGGGATGCCCGACGATTGATCGCCTCACCTCACCGCGCGATGGCGGACGCGGCGTTGCCGGATCGCAGCGGCAGACGTGAGCCACGATGTATCAAGCGATACCCCAAACCCTATGCACTTTTGACGCAGCGCCGATACGCCTGATTGAGATTCCGCACCCCAGCACATATCGTGCAAATGTGGTTTGACTGAGCGCCATTCGACTCGGTCCCATGCTACGCCCGCTTTTTGCTTTTTGGCGGGCGATTTCGTCTACGAAACTCGCTTGGGCTGCAGTCCGCATGTATGCGGAACGCGCGTGTGAAGTTGGACAAGTTGGTATAGCCGAGCGAATAAGCGATCTCGGTAACGCTCTGGCTGCCGCCCAACAAACGCTCGCACGCCAGCTCATGATGGGCGTTGGCGGCAAGATTGCGATAGGAAGTGCCCTCGCGTTGTAGATGCCGCGCCAGCGTCCGGGACGAGAGGTTGAGAAGCTTCGCCATTCCATCGAGCGAAGGCCCACCGTTTCCGACCTCGCGCAGGGTCATCGTCACCCATTCCGAGTATCGCTTCTCACTGCTCAGGTGCCGCAGGCGAGCCTGGCAGCGCTCTTCGGCGACCCGGAGAGCGTTGGTGTCCGACATTGACAGCGGGAAACCGCGTAAGTCCGCGCCGAAGATCAAACTGACACCGGGCTCCCTAAGCACACCAAAGAAGCATCTCAGGTCCGTGATCGCGCGGTATCGCTCTCCGTGACGGGGTTCTTCAATGGAGAACTCGACGCGCAGTGGCGGTGGATCGCTGCCGATCAGGTCCTTTACATCCCTCAGCGCCGCCATCGCAATCGCTTCGAGGTGGAAGGCCAAGCTTCGATGACTCATGGCGATGATCGGACGGAAATGCAGCTCGCCGCGGTCCGGTTTGCTGACGTACCTCAGCTGGAAGCTCGGCATGACCAGCCGGAAGTAGCGTGCCAGGAACCGCAGGGCATCGTCGACGGTCGGGTTCGCGAGCATCCCGAAGCCGACGATGCTGTGTGAGCTGAGCGTAAGAAAGTGGCCGAGTTCGAAGCCGAGGTCGGACCGGCCGCTGATCCGCTCGACGACGGCGATCAGTCGTTCGACCTGCGAGTAACGCAGATTGCAGTCCGGCGCATCGAACGCATCTGTCGGCAGGGACATTTGGGCGAGGGCATCCCGGAGCCGGAACCCGTGATGCGCCAGCACATCATCAAGACGCTGGTAGTAACGAGCTGGGACCGGGAAGTCGTCAGTAGGCATCAAAATCCGCTCACAAGATGTGACCGATTATGACTACATCTTGGCGGAAAAAGATAAGAATGACCATCCGACTGCGTTCAGGATAATCGGATAAAACATTTAGTAGGAGGAGAGCAATGATTGTATCTAGCGCTGGGACCTTGGCCGGCGGCGACGCGTCTAATTGGAAGGACGGTAAGCGCTGGCTTTGGCTACTGAGTCCGGCTCTTCCGGTACTGGGTATGCTTCTGCTATTTGCAGCGTACAAGCTCCAGATCGGGGCCCTGTACTGGGCATTTTTCTTCGTGTTCTATGCCGTGGTGCCGCTGCTTGATTACCTGATCGGCACTGATCCCGTGAACGCCCCTGAGTCGGCGGTCCCGCGACTGATTGAGGATCGCTACTACCGCATCATCGTCTACGCCTATATCCCCAGCCAGTACGCGGCGACAATCTTCGGCGCGTGGTTGGCTGTGACTGGCGATTTGGTTTGGTGGGAAATGCTGGGCCTCGTGGTCTCCGTTGGGATGGTCAATGGGATCGGCATCAATACGGCTCACGAGCTCGGGCACAAGACCGGCTCGTTGGAGCGCTGGCTGGCCAAGATCACCTTGGCGCCGGTGGCATACGGTCATTTCTTCATTGAGCATAACAAGGGGCACCACAAGAACGTGGCGACGCCGGACGATCCGGCCAGCTCGAAGATGGGCGAAACCTTCTGGCAGTTCCTGCCGCGCACGGTGATTGGCAGCTTGCGCTCGGCCTGGGCGCTCGAAAAGCTCCGCCTGGAACGCAGCGGGAAATCGGTCTGGTCGCCGGGGAATGAGAACCTGCAAGCTTGGGCGATGACCGTTGCCCTGTTCGGCGCCCTCACGGTTTGGCTCGGACCCTACGCGTTCCTCTTCTTGTTGGCCCAGGCCATGTACGGCGCTGCTCTGCTTGAGGTCGTGAACTACCTGGAGCACTACGGCTTGCTGCGACAGGTTGAGGCGAGTGGTCGTCGCGAGCGCTGTCAGCCGCGCCACTCCTGGAATAGCAACCACATCGTGACGAACTTGGTGCTGTACCAACTGCAACGGCATTCGGATCACCACGCCAACCCGACGCGTCGCTATCAGGCGCTGCGGCACTTCGACAACTGCCCTCAGTTGCCATCTGGCTATGCCTCAATGCTGTTGCTCGCCTATGTGCCGCCACTCTGGTTCCGCGTCATGGATCCGCTGGTCGTTAACCATCACAGGGGCGACCTGACTAAGGCGAATCTCTTGCCGTCGCGTCGCGACGCGCTGATCCGCAAGTGGACGGACCCGCAGGCTCCGGTGTCGGCTACGCCGGTGAGCCAGAAGCCGGCATCAAGTACAGCAGCGTCGGCCAACACGGCTGCATGCTTCCAGTGCCCGAACTGCGGCTACATCTACGAGCCGAGCCGTGGACAGCCGTCCGAGGGCATCGCCCAGGGAACGACGTGGAACCGGGTGCCGGACGACTGGGCCTGCCCGGATTGCGCGGTACGCGACAAGGTGGATTTCGTACCGGTATGACAAACGCCAAGCGGACCGACGTTACACCGGTCGGCTTGGCGCACCGCAATGCTCGAACGCATGGACAACCAAAAATACAGATGACGGCAGGCCTAGAGAAGTGGGCTTTCCGGAGCCGTACAACAACCTGGAGCCGAAAGCCCGCGGTCGGGAGAGCCATGCAGTACAAGAATTGTTGGTTGCGGGTGAAACGCGCCGCAGCTCGGTGGGCCGTGGCCACGAGCCTGGTTGAGGTGAAGTACGAGGAGAACACAGATTGAGTCAGCGTCCGGACAAGGAATACGACTACATCGTGGTCGGCGGCGGTTCGGCAGGCTGCGTCGTCGCCGGCCGATTGACGGAGGATCCGAAGGTCTCCGTCTGTCTATTGGAAGCCGGCGGCGGCGGCGACAACATGGTGGTCAATGTGCCCATTGGCGCCGTGGTGATGATGCCGACCAGGATCGGTAACTGGGCATTCGTCACCGAACCGCAGTCAGGCTTGAACGGACGGCGCGGCTATCAGCCGAGAGGCAAGAATCTCGGCGGCTCTTCGGCCATGAATGCCATGGTCTATATCCGCGGCCATCAGTCCGACTACGACCACTGGAGTGCATTGGGCAATACCGGTTGGTCATATCGCGAGGTGCTGCCGTACTTCATCCGCAGTGAAGGAAACGAGCAAATTCGTAACGAGTGGCACGGCAACGACGGGCCGCTGTCGGTTTCTGACCTGCGCACGGACAGCGCCATGCATGACCGCTATCTTGAGGCCGCCCGGCAGCTTGGTTTCCGGGTGACCAACGACTTCAACGGGGCCGACCAAGAAGGTGTCGGCCTTTACCAGGTGACCCAGAAGGACGGCCGTCGATGCAGCGCAGCGCGCGCCTACCTGCTCCCTCACATGGGGAAGCGGCCGAATCTCTCCGTCTTCACGGGTGCGCATACGCAACGGATTTTGTTCGAAGGTCGGCGGGCCGTCGGTGTCGCCGTGCGCCTGAATGGGGTTGAGCATTTTGTGCGCGCACGGCGCGAAGTGATCCTATCGGCTGGCGCCTTCCAGTCCCCGCAGTTGCTGATGCTCTCCGGCATTGGCGACACTAAGGAGTTGCAACGCTACGGAATCCCGGTTATTCACCATTTGCCTGGCGTTGGGCAGAACCTGCAGGATCATCCGGATTTCGTGTTCGGATATCGCAGCACCTTCCGTTATTCGATCGGGTTCTCGCTGGTTGGGGCGTTGCGGATGATCCGCGAGTTCTTCCGTTTCCGTCGGTCCGGTCGGGGTACTTTCACTTCGAACTTTGCCGAAGGCGGTGGCTTCCTGAAAACCCGTCCGGACCTTCCGGCACCGGACGTGCAACTGCACTTCGTCGTCGCCCTCGTTGACGACCACGCGCGCAAGCTGCATTTCGGCCACGGCGTGTCCTGCCATGTCTGCTTGTTGCGGCCGCGTAGCACGGGGACCGTGCGTCTGCAGTCGGCGAACTCCGAAGATGCTCCGGCAATCGATCCGGCATTCTTCAAGGACTCTCGTGATCTGCAGGATTTGGTGGAAGGCTTCAAGTTGACGCGCCGCCTGATGGAGGCTCCCGCCCTAGCCGGCGTCGTGGGTAAAGACTTGTTCACTGCTGGTGTGAAGACGGACCAGGAGATCGCCGACGTAATCCGCACGCGCGCGGACTCGGTCTATCATCCGGTCGGTACCTGCAAGATGGGCATTGACGAGATGGCGGTGGTCGATCCACAGCTGCGTGTCCATGGCTGTGAGGCGCTACGTGTCGTTGACGCCTCCATCATGCCAACGCTTATTGGCGGCAATACCAACGCCCCGGCCATGATGATCGCCGAAAAGGCCGTCGACATGATTCTGGGTAGGATGCCTGCGGCAAACGCTCGGTCGGCGCCGCCACGCCAAGTCGATGCAGTTCTGGCCTGAGCGAAAATCTCCGACCGCGTCCTTGGAGCGGTGTCGGAACTGGTGCGCTGCAAGGCGTTGCAACGGGCGACGCCGATGTAGCCCCGTCGGAGGAGATCACCAGTTTTGCGCAAGGCTGTGCCACTGGCTCACCGGGTAACCCCCCCCATTTTCAGCTGATTTGAGGGGGGATTACCGCGGGATTTTTATTGATCGGGAAACAGCCCCGGCAGCCAGCGCGCCGCAAGCTTCGCCGGAAACGCCAGATGCAGAGGGGCGCGGGTTGAGGCGGCTGTCAGCACACCCGCATCCAGCAAGGCCGACGTGATCCTGCGGGCCTGGCGCTCGCCGGTTCCCAGAACCTTGAGGGCATCCGCGCGCGGCAGCTCCCCGCGATAGAGCACCGCATCGAGTACTGCGTCTGCGCGTGGCGGTAAGTTGCCAAGCCGGATTTCCTCTTCGGCCCAGATCAGGATGCGATGGCGCAGACGCTCGGGCTGGATCAGCGATTCCATGAAGTTGATCTGGTCGATGCAGGTTTCCAGAAAGAACACCGCAAACTCGGCCAGGCGCGATTCACTGAGATTGCCGCGTCCGTCATAATCGCCGTGGCGTGGCTCGTCGCAGGCCGCCAGATGGGTTTTATAGGCTTGCTCCCGCCGTGCCAGCCCGCGCGCCACCGACCAGATGCCGCCGGTATTCATCGCCTCGCGCAGGATGGCGTAGGACATCAGGCGCGCCACGCGGCCGTTTCCATCCAGAAACGGGTGCATCCACAGCAGGCGATGATGCGCGGTCGCCGCCGCGATGATCGTCTCCACCTTGCCGAGCCTGGCATAGCCGTCCTCAAAGCGCCGCATGAAACGGGTCAAGGCGCCGGGGCTAACGGGGATATGCCGCCCCACGGCCACGTCACGATGACGCAGGCGGCCCGGTATCACCCGGATGCGTTCCCCCGTGTCCGGATTTTCCACCCAAAGCAAATCATCCGGCAGGCGCTCACAAAAGCGCTGGTGCACCGCGAGAATCGAGGCCTCTGAGGTGGCCAGACCGGGCAAGCCGCCTTCGTCGATCCACTGCTGCACCTCGATATGGGCTTTGGCTTCGAGCTGAAGATCGCGCTTCTTCGGGTCGCGGCTGTAATCTTCATTGAGCGCCCGCTCAATATCGACCGGGTGCGTATCGTGACCTTCGATCAGATTGCTGTAATAGCAGTTCATCGAACGCACCATCGTCGCCAGCGCCCGCACGATCTGCGGCGGCAGGCTGCGGCTCAGCCCGGTCGATTTCTCCGTCAGCTCGACAGCCAGATCGGCCAGCCGGGAGCGGTGTGCGGAGCTTTCCCGGATCAACAGCGGCTCCATCGTCGTCGGTATCTCGCCGCGATCGACAGGCGTCTCTATGTCCGCTTTGATGTCCTGTTCTTCATCACTCATAGTCCATTATTATCATGGTATTACGATAGATGCGAGAAAATTAGAGCACATGGTTATGTCCGCTTCAATGACCGGATCGAAACATTGGCAACGCACGCTTGGGCTCTGGCGTTGCTGCGTTGAGCGCGGCTATCTGCTGCCGCCAAGCGCTCAGGTGCGATGAATACAAGAGCTCTCGCCGTAGTAAGGCGCCGATCTCGCCGTCCGGCAGGTTCTGCGCCATGCCAACGATCCGGCGCTTATCACACAAGGAGAATCGCCGTCGCGACGCCTTGGCTGTCAACTCATTGGATCCACGGGACTTTGCTGCCGAGGCACTTGGCACTGCTTGCTCCGAGGCGGAAAGGGCTGGGATTTCGGGTTTCATGAGAGGCGACTACCTTCAGTAATTGTGACGAGGTAGCAGTCTCAGGTCGCATTGGCATGGGGGTGAGTAATTTCTGGGGAGGGTATCGGTCGAGGAATGCCCTATTGTTCTATACAGTCCTTTGGACGCTGTGAGCCGGGTGGTGGTGGAGCCAACCCCGGCACCGGCGAGTATCCGCGACCTTCCACTCAAAAACCGACCCCGATGACTCAGTCGCAGCAGAATTCCGCGCAGGCGCCGCTTGCGGCCGTGACTGGCGCCACCGGCTTCATTGGCCGGCATCTCGTCCCGGCACTGGTGCATGCGGGCTGGCGGGTGCGGCTGTTGCTGCGCCGCGAGCCGGTCGATCCCTTGTGGCAGGGGTTGCGACCGGAGGTCGTGGCCGGCGCGCTGGGACAGCCTGCGGCGCTATCGCGTCTGGTCGAAGGCGCCGATGCGATCATTCACGTCGCCGGCCTGATCAAGGCGGCACGGCGAGAGCAGTTCCATCGCGTCAATCTCCAAGGGACCGAATCGCTGGCGCGGATCGCGGCGAGCGTGGCGCCGGATGCGCATTTCCTGCATGTCTCCAGTCTCGCGGCGCGTGAACCAACGTTGTCCGACTACGCTGCCAGCAAGCGAGCCGGTGAAGAAGCGGCGTTGGCCTTGTGTGGTGGCCAAGCGACGGTGCTGCGTCCGCCGGCAGTCTACGGGCCCGGCGATCGCGAAACCCTGGTGTTCTTCCAGCTTGCGAGCGGACGCCTGGTGCCGTTGCTGGGTCCACGCGCGGCCCGCTCCGCGCTGATTCACGTTGCGGATCTGGTGTCGCTGCTGACGGCGCTGGTGGCGGGACCGCCGCAGGGGCGGGTGCTTGCAGCCGCCGATGCCCGGCCGCAGGGGTATTCCTGGGCGCAGGTTCTCGGTGCCGCCGCGCGTGCGGTCGGCAACCCGAATCCCAGATTGTTCGCGGCGCCGTGGCCGTTGCTGCGCGGGGTCGCGGCGGTCGGCGATGTCGCACACTGGTTCGGCTCCGCGTCGATGTTGAGTTCGCAGAAGCTGCGCGAGCTGCGTCATCTCGATTGGTCGGTGTCCGAGACCGAATGGGCGCGGCCCGCCGCGTGGCAGCCGCGCTACGATCTGGAATCGGGGTTCGCCGAAACCGCCGACTGGTATCGGCGGGCGGGTTGGCTCTGATTGCCACCGGGGTTTCGAGACCCGCCGTCGCCCGGTTCCCGGATTCCGCTGCGCTTCATCCGGGCTACTCGCCACCCGTTTTTTGGGATGTCGGATCAGGTCGACGAACGTTCCTAACGCAGCACGCCGTTGCGGCGCAGCCGCAGATACAGGGCGGGCGCGGCCAGAACAGGATGTCGCCGCTGAAACTCGGTCGGCTCCAGGCGGTACCCGGAGTGACGCTCGACCTTCCAGGCGATGTAGTCCATGCCGTTGTCGAAGGTACCGGCTGCCTTGATCAGGCGCAGCGCGTTGAGCGGACGTCCCAGCCGTTGACGCAAGGCCCAGCGGCGTCCAGCGGCGGTGCGCTCGGTTGGGCTGAATCGCGTCAGCAGCAGTTCACCATCATGATCGAAATCGACGCCGGCAGCGCGCCAGGCGGCGGGCAGCAGTGCGGCGTAGCGCGCGGCATCACGGGCCACCAGATCGGCACCGCGATCGCTGCGTTCCACACGCAGTTCCGCCTGGTAGGTGCGTGCATACAGCGCGCGCCAGTAGTCGAGTGCCTTGCCGCGTTCGGGTCCGAGCAGCGCCGCCCATTGTGCGGCGGTGAGGGTGGCCGCCCGCACCGCGTCCCGCACGTTTTGCCGGTCCGCGTCGCTGCGTGCGTAGAGGCAGACGCTGGGCTGTGAGAATCGCGCCCAGAGTGTGGTGTCGATCGTGCGGACGGACATTGCCTTGCGGAACTGCGCCAAGCTCATCACCGCGTACTTGGCCCGCAGCGTCTGCCCGCCGAGCTCGGTCTCGATGTAGCCCACGTTCGGAGGCAGCAGACGGTTGGCGAGGGTCGCCGTCGCGGGCGCTGGCCAGTCGGCGCAATGGTCGAGCAGGATGTAGAAATCGAGCACGCCATCGAGTGCCGCGTCACGTAGTGCGGAGCCGTAGAACAGCACCGCCGCTGCACCGCCGCCGGACCGTTCGGCCAACTGCCGCGCGAGTTCCACAGCGGCCTCGGGTGCATCGCGGCCCAGCTCGGCATCGAGCAGGGACTCGATGGCGTCGCTCATGGCGCCGATGCGAGCCAGGAACGCAGCGGCCGCCGGCGTTTTGCGAGCAGGGCCTGGATCAGACGCAGCGCGTGGACGATCAGGCACAGCACGGTCCAGATCGCGACCGCGAGTATGCCCAGGTCCGGTCGGCCGAACAGCACCGAGGCGGTCAGCAGCAGCAGGTTCGGATTGCGGCGCGCGGTGATCAGCCGGAAGCGGCTGTCGAAGCGCTCCCAAACGTGCATGTCCATGCCGATCCAGGTGATGAACAGGCCTTCCTCCAGTCGCTGCAGGACGTAGCCCGCCACGATCGCTCCGAGGGCAAGCGAGGCCTGCGGCAGGGTGAATCCGGCGGCCGGCAGGCCCACAATCCAGGCCCACCACCAGAACGGGGGATGGATCAGATCGATGGAATGATCGAAGACGTTGCCGAACGGCGAGGAGCGCACGGTGACGCGCGCCAGCTTGCCGTCCACGGTGTCGAGAAAGGTCATTGGCCAGGCGGCCAGCAGGCCCAGCACATAGTGGCCGGTCCAGAATCCGAGCATCGCCAGCAGGACCAGCAACAGGCTGAGGCTGGTGACCTGGTTGGGGCTGATGCCTAGCCGGGCGCACCAATGCGTCACCGCGCGCGCCGGGCGCGGCCACAGGTACAGCGTGACCAGATCGGTGACGCCCTTGTAGGCGCCGCCGAAGATGCGTTTCTCGACCGCCGGAAGATCCCCGACATTCAGCGGCAGCAGATAGGGCGCCTCGCGTTTGCGCAGCACGTCGTTGTAGGCATTGCCGAGCGTTGCCGCGGTCACCGTCCGGACCGAGTCCGGCGCAGCTCGTTCGGCGAGCAGTCGACGACCGTCCTCGGCCTGAGCGGCCGGCAGTCTCAGCGCCACTGGCGCACCATCCGCGCCGAGCAGGGTGAGGGCGCCTTCGGCTTCCACCAGGCCACGTATCAGGATGTCGTCGAACACCCAGTCCGCCCGAAGCAGCACAATGTGCTGCGCGGCGGCGGACGGTTCATCCAGGCGGACACCGAATCGCGCCAATTGGCGGCCGATACGTGCCTGCGGAGACAGCCCCCAGACGCGCAGTGCCGATTTGCCGACGACCTCGCCGCTCACCGCCGAGGGCGTTGCGGCGCTCACAGGGAACACTCGGTGACGGGGCCGCAGCACGGCGACGGCGTCAGATTTGGCATGATCGACACGATTCGAAACGTAGATCCCCATTATCGATGAACAGCTTCACGTTTGCGCATGTCTCGGACTTGCACCTGCCGTTCGAGCCGGTGCTGTCGGCGCGCCAGCACTTCAGCAAGCGCCAGCTCAGTGTTTGGTCATGGCGTCGGCGCAAGGCGCTGCATCGCCCAGAAATCCTCGATGCGTTGGCGAAAGACTTGCGATCAGCGGACATCGAACACGTCGTCATCACCGGTGATCTCACCAATTTCTCCTTGCCCGATGAATTCCGTCAGGCTGCGCGGTGGCTGGAGGCTCTGGTGCCGGCCGGCCAGCTCAGTCTGGTGCCCGGCAACCACGACGCCTTGGTGCCGGTGGTGGCGGATCAGGGCATCGACCATCTGGCGCCGTGGATGCGCGCCGAAAGCGGTTGGCCGACGCTGCATCGGCATCAGGGTGTTGCCTTGATCGGTCTGAGCTCGGCTTTGCCGACGGCGCCGCTGCTGGCACAGGGGCGCCTCGGCGATGATCAGCTTGCGCGTCTGGAACAGGTCTTGATCGAAGAAGGTCAGGCCGGCCGCATTCGTGTGGTGATGCTTCACCACCCCGTGGCTGACGGTGCCGTGTCGTGGCGCAAGGCCTTGCGGGATCGCGCCGGCCTGCAAGCGGTACTGCGGCGCGTTGGCGCCGAACTGATACTGCATGGCCATGCGCGCGATGCGCGCTTGGACGCCATTGCCGGACCGGGCGCGCCGATCCCTTGCCTGTGCGTTCCGTCGTCCTCGGCGGTGCCGAATCGGCAGGATGAAGGCGCTCGCTGGCATCGACTGTGCCTGTACGAAGAGGCCGGAAAGAGGCGTCTGGAGGTTGAGGTGCGGCGCTGGACGCCGGACACGCAGACGTTCGCACGATCGGCACGTTATGCGCTGTGCCTGCCATGATGCGATTGTCCGGTTTGCGGCCGCATGGCTGGCAACCGGTCCGCGGCTGCGGCACGCTGCGCAGCCAGCCGACGAACCCATAGCCGAGTTGATATCCGATGAGCAACCCGACAGAAAGCAAATTCGGTGACCCCGAAACGCGCATCGCACAGACGGCGTACTGGACCGTGCTGCTGCGGCCGAAGCAGCCCACACTCGGCTCGCTGGTGCTGGTGTGCCGCGAGCCGGTGCAGGCCTTCGCCGAACTCAGCGCTGCCGCCTATGCCGATCTGCGCGACATCGTTGGCCGCGTGGAACCGATGCTGAAGCGCGTGAGTGACTATCAGCGCATCAACTATCTGATGCTGATGATGGTCGACCCCGATGTGCACTTTCATGTCATTCCGCGCTACGACGGCGTACGCAGCTTTGCCGATACCGAGTATCGCGATGCCGGCTGGCCGGGGCCGCCGGCACTGGACGTGGCCGTGAGTCCGGAAGGCGCAGCCCGCGATGAATTGCTGGCGCGCCTGCGCGAGGCTTGGCAGCACGCCGGTGACTGAGTTCACGGCATCGAATTGGATCGGTTCGTGCCCAACCGGCTAGATTTCTACACGCTGCGTCTGTTCGCAGGGCCGTTCGCATTGGCGCTCGGCATCTTGCTGTTGGCGCAGTTGCTGGAGCGCCTGCTGCGTCTTTTTGATCTCGCGGCTTCGGCCGGCGCGCCGCTGTCCACGGTCCTGTTGATGGCAGCCAATCTGGTCCCGCACTACCTGGGGCTTGCCGTGCCGATGGCCTTCACCGCCGCGATCTTCATGGCGGTGGCACGCATGGGCGACGACAACGAACTTGACGTGATGCTGGCGACCGGGCGTTCCATCACCCGAATCGCCTTGCCGTTTTTCGGTGTGGCGATCGTGCTGAGTCTGGTCAATCTGTATCTGTTCGGAACCTTGCAACCGATGAGCCGCTATGGCTATCACCTGGCGATGGACGCGGCGCTCCACACCGGCTGGGGCGCCAAGATCGAGGACCGCCGGTTCATCGATACCGGCAAGGGCCTGGTCTTTACCGCCACAAGCGTGGATGCGGACGGGCGTGGCCTTCAGGGCATCTTTGTCGAGCATATCGATGCCGGTCGCGAGGAAATCACCACGGCACCACGCGGCCGTCTGGTTCCGTCTGACGACGGGCAGCGTCTGCTGCTGAGCCTCGAACAGGGTCTGGTCGTGCGGGACGAAGGCGAGCAGCGGGTATCCACGCTGAGTTTCCAGCGCGCCTTGATCGATGAGGACTTCACGCCAGCCGCGCCGCCGTTTCGGGCGCGTGGCGAATCGGTACGGGAAAGAACCTCGGCCGAACTGCGTCAGGACATGGCGTCGACCGGTGTGCGCGGCGAGCCGGCGGCCGAGTTTCACGGGCGCCTGGCCCGTGCGCTGATGTTGCCCTTGCTACCCCTGTTCGCGCTGCCGCTGGGCATGGCCTCCAAGCGCGGGCGGCGCGCGCCCGGTGTGGTCTTCGCCAGCCTCGCGCTGTTGGCGCTGAATCACGCGATGCAGTTCGGGGAAAGTCTGGCCGAAAGCGGTCGTGCCGATGCACTGCCGGCGGTCTGGACGCCGTTGCTGGTGTTTGGCGGGCTCGGCGTGTGGCTGTTCCGCAGCAGTCTGGCCTGGCCCGGAGACAATCCGGTAACGCGCGCGCTGACGGCGATCGAGGCCGGGTTCGAAGGCGTTCTGGGCGGCTTGCGGCCACGCCTTCGTCGACGGCGCCCGACATGAACGGCGTGCTGTCACGCTATCTGCGCGGGCGCCTGTCGGTCCAGGTGCTGGGCTTGCTCGTGGCCCTGACGGCGCTGATGCAAGTGCTCGAACTGCTCGATGTGACCACCGACGTGCTCGACCGTGGGCTCGGACTGCGAGGGTTGATTTATTACGCGATGTTGCGCACGCCGTCGGAAATCGTCGTGGCCTTGCCGTTGGCGGTATTGCTCGGCACGGTGTCGGCGTTTCACGCGATGGCGCGCCAGCACGAGATCACGGCAATGCGCGCGGCCGGCGTCAGCCTCGGCAAGCTCTACCTGTGGCTGCTGCCGGTGCCGCTGTTGCTGGCGGTCGCGCATTTCGCACTCAGTCAGGCGGTACTGCCGCACGCCGAAACCGAACTGAAACGCTGGTGGGATGCGACCACGCCGGTCGAGGATATCGAGGTCAAGCCCTTGTGGGCGCATACGAGTACAGGACCGGTCTCGTTCGAGCACAGTGCTCCGGATGGCCGCAGCCTGCGGCGCCTGCGGATCTACGAAGTGGCGGACGATGGCCATCTGCTTGCGCGCATTTCGGCCGACGGTGCGCAATGGCGGGACGGGCGCTGGCAGCTTGAAGCCGTGCAGGAGTTTCGTTTTGCGGACCAGAAAATTGTCCGGACAGACCAGGATCATCGCTTGTGGAACAGCAACTTGCGCCCCGATGACGTGACGCGGATCGAGCTTGCGCGGCCGCAGCTGTCGAGTATCATGCTGGCCGATACGATTGCCGGCAGCCGCGTCGGCACGCAGCCCCTCCGCTACTACAAAACCGTTTTGTACCGGTCATTCACGGCGCCGCTCGGCGCGTTCGTCATGCTGTTGCTGGCAGTGCCTTCGGCGCTGGCCTTGCCGCGTGGCGGTGGCGGGGGAGAGATGCTGGCGGGACTCGGACTCGGACTCGGCTTCCTGTTGTGCGACGGACTCGTCGCTGCGCTGGGCAGTGGCGGGCAGCTTCCGCCGCTGGCCGCGGCATTGGCGGCACCGATCCTGTTCATCACAATCGGCCTGCAGCGCTTGCGCGCGCGCGACCGGCTATGACGCTCTGGATCGAAACCGGGGCCCTGTCGCGCGCCCAAGCCCTGTTCGGACTGCCCCCGCTGGAACGGTTGCGCCGCAGCGTCGCCAAGCTGGTGTCTCCCGAAGACGTCATCTTGTCCGGCCCGACCGAGGGCGGCATGAACTGGTCCGGCGCTCGAACCGACGTGGATGAATCCGCACTCGGCGCGCGTTTGCGCCGCGCACTTGGGCAGGGTGAGGCGCTGGTCGTGGTCGACGCCGCCAATGCGATCGATCCACGCTTGATCCGAACCCTGCTGAGCGCCACCAAGGACGTGCTGGCGTCGCGAGGTGAGGGGGTCGCACGTGCCGTGGTATTGCGCCTGAGCCCGGCACAGGCCGAGTCGATTCCGCCGCAGGCCGAAGACCTGCGCGCGGTGGCCGATGCGCTGCTCGCGGCCGGTAACATCCAGCCACTCGATGACGCGGCGTTTCCGGCCTACGTCGACAAGTTGCGCCGCTTTCTGCCGTACTGGATCTATGCCGTGGACGATGTGCCCATGCGGCGCCGACTGGAACGCCGGATGTTCTGGGACAACTACAAGGGCTCGACCGACCTGTTGACGCGCTGGGTCTTCCCGCCGCTGGTGTGGCCGATGGTGCGATTCTGCACGCGCTGGCGCATTCATCCGAATACCGTGACGGTGCTGTCGATCGTGCTCGCGTTCGCCGCCGTGCCCTTGTTCGCGCGTGGTGATTTCCTGGTTGGTTTCATTTGCGCCTACGCGATGAGCGTGCTCGATAGCGTGGATGGCAAGGTCGCGCGCGTGACGCTCACCGATTCGAAGATCGGCAACCTGCTCGACCACGGCTTGGATCAGGTGCATCCGCCATTTTGGTATTTCGCCTGGGCCTGGGGCCTGGGCGCGCACACGCCGGAGGCGCCGCTGTATCAGTTGGCGGTCTGGCTGATTATTTTCTATGTGGCTGACCGCATCGTGCTGGGCATCGCCCGGCATCGCATTGGTTTTGCCTTGCACGCCGCCGGGCATCTCGACGAGCGGGCACGCAGCTTTATCGCACGCCGCAACATCACCATGACGATCATGGCCCTGGCCTTGCTGCTCGGCGCGGGCAGCGCAGGCCTGTACGCGGTGACCGCCTGGCAGGGGCTGACCCTGGCCTGGCATTCCGCGCGCACCGCGTGGCACGGATTTCTGTCACCTCGACGCCCACGACCGGAGGCTCGATGAGCCGCATCGAAATTCTGCCGGTGAACACACCGGCCGAGCTGGACCGTTTTATCCGACTGCCCATGCGATTGTTCGCGAATGATCCGCAGTTTGTGCCGCCGCTGCTGCTGGAGCGGAGCGAAGCCCTGTCGCCGAAGAAAAATCCTTACTTCGCGCATGCCGAGACCGCTTTCTGGCTGGCGTGTCGCGACGGTCGCGACGTCGGGCGCATCAGCGCGCAGGTCGACGCTCTGGTGCAGGACCCGGAGATCGGGCACTTCGGCATGCTCGCCGCCGAGGATGACGCGGCGGTGTTCGCGGCACTGTTCGAGGTCGCCGAGGCCTGGCTGCGCGCACGCGGCAAGCGTCGCGTCATCGGGCCGTTCAGCCTGTCGATCAACGAGGAGACCGGGCTGCTGATCGACGGCTACGACACGCCGCCGGTGCTGATGATGCCGCACGATCCGCGCTACGCGTCGGCCCGTGTCGAGGAACAGGGCTACGCCAAGGCGAAGGACGTGATCGCGTACATGTACGACATCGAGCACGATCTGCCGAAGGCGGCACGCCGCATGATCGATCGGCGCAAGCCGGCGACGATGAGCGTGCGCAATCTCGACAAGTCCCGTTACTACCAGGAGTTCGATACCGTCACCGCGATCTTCAATGACGCCTGGGCCGAGAACTGGGGCTTCGTCCCGTTCACCGAGGCCGAAATCGCGCACATGGCGAAGAGCCTCAAGCCGCTGATCAACCCGAAGTGGGTGGCGATCGTGGAGATGAACGGCGAGGCGGTCGGTTTTGGTATCACGCTGCCGAATCTCAACGAGCTGATCACCGACTTCGGCGGCAAGCTGCTGCCCTTCAACTGGATCAAGCTGCTGTGGCGGCTCAAGCGCGGCGTGCGCAGTACGCGTGTGCCCTTGATGGGCATCCGGCGCAGCCTGAGCGGCAGCCTGATTGGTGGAATGGCGCCGTTTCTGGTCATCGACAAGATGCGTGAAGGCTTGCTGGCGGACGGCGTGCAGAGAGTCGAGCTGTCCTGGATTCTGGAAGACAACCACGCGATGCGACACATCATCGAGTCGCTGGGTGCCGACGCCTACAAGACCTATCGCGTCTACGACAAAGCGCTCGCGTGAAGCCTCTGGCGGCATTGGTCTTGGCCGGTACGCGCAGCGGCGGCGATCCGATGGCGACCGCAGCCGGGGTCAGTCACAAGGCACTGATCGACATCGATGGCCGCAGCATGATCGAACGCGTGGTCGCGGCCCTGGCGCAGTCGCCGGCCGTCGAACGTATCGTCATCGCGATCGAGTATCCAGAGCTGCTGGCCGAACGGCCGGCGCTGCGCGAGGCAGCCTGCGGCAAGCCGCTGACGCTCATGCCGACGGGTGCCGGCCCCAGCGCGACCGTGTCTGCGGCCTTGAGCGGCGAGGGCACGCCGCTGCTGGTCACGACTGCCGATCACGCCTTGCTTGAACCGTCTTGGATCGCCGAATTTCTCGCGGCCTGTCCGGCCGATGCCGATGTGGTGGTGGCGATGGCGCGCCGCGAACAGGTGCAGACGGCGGTGCCGGACACGCAGCGAACCTATCTGCGCTTCGCCGACGGCGGATTTTCAGGCTGCAATCTGTTCCTGCTGGCGCGCCCTGCGGCGGGCGATGTGGTCGGCTTCTGGCGCCAACTCGAAAGCGAGCGCAAGAAACCGCTGCGCATGATCGGCCGGCTCGGCTGGGTGTTCGCGCTGCGCTACCGCCTCGGCCAACTCAGTCTTGCCGATGCGATCGCGCGCTTGGGGCGGTTGGCGGGCGGGGCCCATCTGGCCATCGTCGAAATGAAAGACGGGCGCGCCGCCATCGACGTGGACAAACCGCAGGATCTGGAATTGGTGCGGCGCTTGATCGCTGCGGACCGCGAATCGAAATTCAGGCTGTGATGGCGGCGGCCTGAGCGCCGCTGACGTCGTTGTTGCCGAGCCAGCTCGCAGTCAGCGCGCGTGCACGCACCAAGTCAGCCTGGAAGTCGAGTTCGCCCCACTGCAGCCCTTCGATCAGCGCTGTCCGCACATCCGTGCCGGCATTGGCGAGACGATGGATCGCCGACAGGTACCACAGGCCGGGGCCTTCCGCAGTGCGCATCGTGCGTTCGATCTCGGCGACGAACTGCGCGGCGCCGTCGGCGTCGAAGCGCAGGAAGCCGATCGATTCGCCATTGACCTGCTCCGCGCTCAGGGTCTTTCCGATCGCCCGCAGCTGCGACCCTTCAGTTTCGACCTTCATGTCGTCGGTGTCGTAGCGCGCCTTGCGGTCAATGGTCACGGTAATCGGGGCGGCCGGTGCCGCGATCAGCCTGCGCGCGATCTCGGCTTCGAACAGCGTGTCCCCGTTCAGCAGCAGGCACGAGCCCTTCAGTTCGTTACGCACCATCCAGCAGCTCGCGAGATTGTCAGCCAGCTTGTAGAACGGGTTGAAAAGGGTGCGGACCTTCATCGATGCCGGGCTGATGCGCGACAGCGCGTCTTCCACAAGGTCGGCGCGAAAGCCGGTTACCACCACGGCCTCGCGGACACCGGACGCGGCCAGTCCCAGCAGCTGCCATTCCAGCATGCTGCGGCCACTGATATCGATCAGACACTTCGGCATCTGCTCGGTCAGAGGCAGCAGGCGGCTGCCCTGCCCGGCGCTGAGGATGATCGCCTTGTCGGCCTTGTTCGAGAGAAATGCCATTGGTAGTCGGACCGCCTGAACTCGATAAGATTGCAGCAAGATGAACGCAAGCTTACAGCCAAGCGGCGAACTCACTCAATCGTTCTGACGCAGATCTTCGAGTCGCGGCTGTTCGAGCGGCAGTGTCGTCAAGGGGTGCAACACCGCCAGATGGGCCACATGTTGCGAGCCGACGGAAACCGCCGGTGTGTGCCACAAGCGCTTATCGAAGCGCGCTCGGCAATCTTCGGTGGTCTGCACTTCGTGCAAGCGCGCCAGCCCGGAACCGGTGGCTTTGACCACGGCTTCCTTGCGGGTCCAGAGCGAATAGAAGCGCTGCGGATCGTCGCCGGCCCAGTAGCGCTCGGCTTCGCTCAGGTAGCGCCGGAAGTCCACGGCGCGCATGGATTCGGTCGTCGATTCGACGTCGACGCCGATCGCGCCGATGGCAGACAGTGCGCACAGGACGCGGCCCTCGCAGTGCGAGAGGCTGAAATCGACGGGCAGATCGAGCGTCGGCTTGCCTTGTGGGGGATGGTGAAGCGATTGCAGGCTTTGCGGCGCGAAGCCCCAGGCGCGCAGGCCGTACAGCAGCAGTCGGCTGCCAAGCAAGGAGCGGTGCCGTGCTCGAGCGTCTGGCCAGCCCAGCAACTGCGTTTGTCGCGCAGGCGACAGCGCGGCCAGCCAGCGGCGCTCCAGGGCCGGCGGGAGCGTCACATCGTCGGTGCTTAGTACGGAAACCGTAGGGCGCGCGGAGTGGTTCAAACGGGGCCGGTTGTGGGCGGGCGGGGATGGCCGGTCGATTATGCGGCAGTACGTCTGTCGCTTCCGGTTAAAATGCCGCGCTTCCGTTTCGGCGGAGATCATCTATCCAAGCCATTCGCGTTTCAGCCCGCGGCCGTACCTAGGCCCGTTTGAACGCCGAGTAACCGCATGCCGCAGCTTCAGACTTTGCACGCCGCCCTGAGCACCGATCCGCGCAAGGATCGTGAAATCGTGTTCATCGATGCGGATGACAACCAGCGCGCACTGAGCTTTGCCTTGCTGCGCAAACGCGCGCTGGCGGTACTCGGTGCATTGCAGCGACGCGGGCTCGGCGCCGGCGATGCGGTGATTCTTTTCGTGGCGGACAACGAGCGATTCCTGGAGATGTTCTGGGCCTGCGTGCTGGGCGCGATCGTCCCGGTGCCGCTCGCAGCCGGCAGCAGCGAGGAGCACCGACGCAAGCTGTTTCGCGTCTTTGCCCAGTTCGAACGGGCCTGGGTCTACAGCGACGCGCGAACCCTCGAACGGCTTGATGGATTCGCTGCCGCGCAGGGATTCACCGAAAGCTGGGCCTTGTTGCAGCAGCGCCTGTTGCCGGTCGGCGGGCTCGACATCGCCGGCGAGCCGGGGCGAGCGGTCGTGGTTTCGCCGGACGATATTGCCTTCATCCAGTTCTCATCCGGTTCGACCAGCGAGCCCAAGGGTGTGGTGCTGACGCATCGCAACGTCTGCGCAAATATCGCCTCGATCGGCGAAGCCGCCGCATTCAGTGACCGCGACATTGCCTTGAGCTGGATGCCCTTGTCGCATGACATGGGACTGATCGGCTTTCATCTGAACATGCTCGCCTGCGGCGTTAGCCACCTGATCATGCGCACCGATCTGTTCGCGCGCCGGCCGCTGCTGTGGCTGGAACTGGCGAGCCGGCGTGGCGCCACCGTGTTGTGTTCGCCCAACTTCGGCTATCAGCACTACCTCAAGCAGTACGAACTGAAGCGGCCCCAGGGGCTGGACCTGTCGAAGGTGCGCTTGATTTTCAACGGTGCAGAGCCGATTTCCGCCGAGTTGTGCCAGCGCTTTGTCGAAACCTTGGCACCGCACGGCCTGGATCCACACAGCATGTTCACGGTCTACGGCTTGGCCGAGGCCAGCCTCGCCGTGAGCTTTCCGCAACCCGGTGCCGCCACTGAGGTGTTGTATCTGGACCGATCGAGTCTGAAGCTCGGTGAGCCCGCCACAGCGGTGGATGCGGGACATGCCCATGCTGCGGCGTTCGTCAAACTTGGGCGGACGGTGCCGGGCACGCAGCTTCGCATCGTCGACGATGCCGGGCAGGCCTGCACGGCGTGCGCGCCGGGGCATGTGCAGATTCGAGGCGCCAATGTCACCGGCGGTTACTTTCGTGACGAGGCTGGCACCAAGGCGGTGCAGTCCGGCGACGGCTGGCTCGACACCGGCGATATCGGCCTGATCGATCAGGGCCAACTGGTCATCACCGGCCGCGCCAAGGACATTATTTTTGTCGGCGGGCAGAACTATTACCCGCATGACCTCGAGCGCATCGCCGAAAGCGTGGAGGGCATCGAGATCAACAAAGTGGCGGCCGTCGGCGTATGTGGCGCTACGGACAACGCCGAGGCACTGGTGCTGTTCGTACTGCACCGAGCGCCCGCCGTCGATCTGGTGCCGACGGCGCTGGCACTACGTCGCGCCATCAATATTCAGACCGGCCTGGAAGTGGCACAAGTGTTGCCGCTGGCGCGTATGCCCAAGACCACCAGCGGAAAATTGCAGCGTTACGCGCTGGCGCGGGCCTACGAGGCGGGCGAATTCGACGCGGTGATCGCCGAGATGGAGCCCGTAATAGTGGCAATGTCTGCGAATGCGGGCTCACCGTTTGATGACCCTGCAATTTCTGTAACCCTGCAAAATTTGCTGACGATATGTGCACCCTTTATCCCTGATCGGGATCTCACCGCAGACACCAATCTGCTTGAGATCAACTTGAGCTCGCTGATGCTTGCGCGCATTCACGAAGCGATCGATCAGGCCTATCCGCAGCGTGTGGAGGTTGTGGATCTGTTCGATCACCCGAGTCTGCGGGCCTTGGCGGCATTTCTCGACGCTTCGGGATGAGGATGGGCGGGTGCCGATTGAACCTTTTGATTTGGCAGCGATCAGAGTGTCGCCCGCAGGAAATCGCGGGTACCCTATAAAGACGACATAATTATTGCATTGAAGTTGCGCGGGCATTACATTTCTTCGCGATTTCAAGCGTTCGGGGGGACGTCTTAATGTCGACAGGAGCCGGTTCGGGGATGTTTTTGTGAATGAAGATACGCAGCAGGATCGGGGGCACGCAGTGAAGACAATTCTCCCTGCAGGTACTCCCACAGCGACGATCAGTGGAATTCCGCTACGCAGTGCCGATTTTTCGACGCTGGCGGAGGCGCTCGACTACGCGGCGCAAGGCGAGACTGGCTTCAATTTTTATGACGGTCGCGGCGAGTTGTCGGACGCCTTGCCTTATCGCGAATTGCGCAGCCGCGCCCGGGCACTGGCGCTGCGTCTGGCCCGCTGGGAGCGTGGCCAGCGCGTGGCCCTGGTCGCGCATACGCACCCCGACTTCGCAGTGATGTTCTATGCCTGTCAGTACGCGGGCCTGGTACCGGTCCCGGTGCCGGCCTCGGTGCATTTGGGTGGACATGAAGCCTATGTGCGCCATCTGCGTCAGCTGGTTGGCGATTGTGAGGCCGTGGCGGCGTTCGCACCCTCCGAATTCATCGGTTTTTTGAGTGAAGCCACGAGCGGTCTGTCGATGGCATTGACCGGCACGATGGATGACTTCATGGCGCTCGACGCCCTGGACGAACTGCCCGCGCCGCCGTCGCCATCGGACCTGGCCTATCTGCAGTACACCTCGGGCAGCACCCGTTTCCCGCGCGGAACGATGATTCCGCAGTCCGCAGTGATGGCCAATCTGCATGCCATCTTCAACGATGGCTTCCCGCTCGACGACAACGACCGTTTCTGCTCCTGGCTGCCGTTCTATCACGACATGGGACTGGTCGGCATCGTGCTCGGCTGCGTCGCGATGCAGCGCACCGTGGACTACCTGCCGACGCGTGATTTCGCGATGCGTCCGCGAGTCTGGCTCAAGCTGATCTCGCGCAATCGCAGCACCATCTCGTTCAGCCCGCCGTTCGGGTACACGCTGTGCGCGCGTCGCCTGCGGCCGGCCGACATTGCGGCTCTGGACCTTTCGGCCTGGCGCGTAGCCGGCGTCGGCGCCGAGATGATTCATCCGGATTCGCTGAGCCACTTCGCCGAAGTCCTGGCCCCCGCCGGTTTCCGCGCCACGGCCTTCCTGCCGTGCTACGGCATGGCCGAGTGCGCGCTGGCGGTGAGCTTTTCTCCGGTGGCTGCCGGCGCCAGCAGCGATTGCGTGGATATCGAACGACTTTCCGATGAAGCGCAGGCGCATCCGCTGGATGCCTCCGAGCCTCAGGCGCGTGCCCGTGCGTTCATCAATTGCGGCAGGCCCTTGCCCGGATTCGAGGTCGAAGTGCGTGACCCGCAGGGTGAGGCCCTGGCGGATCGGCACGTCGGGCAGGTTTTCCTGCGCGGCGCCAGCGTGATGTCGGGCTACTTCGGAAATCCGGATGCGACACGCGACGTGCTATCCGAGGACGGCTGGCTCAATACCGGCGATCTCGGCTATCGCGTCGATGGCAATCTGCACATCACCGGTCGCGCCAAGGACCTGATGATCATCAAGGGCCGCAACATCTGGCCGCAGGATCTTGAGCATCTCGCAGAGCAGCAGCCGGAGGTTCGCCCCACCGACGCCTCGGCGTTCTCGGTCGCCGGTGCCGATGAAAATGAAATCGCAGTGCTGGTCGTGCAGTGCCGGGTGACCGATCCCCAGGCGCTCGCGGCGCTGGCCGGGCGGCTGCAGGAGGGCATCTCCGCCGAGTTCGGCATACAGTGCCTGATCGAACTGGTGCCGCCGCATACCTTGCCGAGAACCTCCTCCGGCAAGCTGTCGCGTAGCCGGGCACGCAATGAGTTCCTGGAACGTCATACCGACGAGCGCCTGAAGGAGTCTCCGCGCTTCCTCGTGAGCGAAGGGCGAAGGACGGCGGCCAAGTCTTCGGCAGCGGTTTCGTGACGGCACCCTCCAGTTCGGAGAGCGATAGCGCTGTCAGGATCGAAGCCGCGGTACGTGACGCGCTGGTGATGATTCAGCCGAATGCGGTGGGCCTGGACGGCGATGCCGATCTGGCAAGCGCGGTCGGACTGGATTCGGTGCAGGTCATGGACATGATCATGGAGATCGAGGACAGCCTGGATATTTCGGTTCCGGTGGAAGTGCTGGCGCAGGCGCGCACCGTCAATGAACTCCGTGATGGAATCGAACGCCTGATCGGTCAAGCCTCTTGAGTCTGTTCGACAAGTTCGCAACGCAGCGTGCGTTGCAGGCCTCGCTGGCCGAAGGCGGGCGCGTGGCCTCGCTGGCCACGCCAATGGACGTGATCCATTCGGCAACCTCGGCGACGATCGACGGTCGGCGCATGGTGCTGGCCGGCACCAACAACTACCTGGGCCTGACCTACGACGACGAGTGCCGCGCCGCCGCGATCGCGGCGATCGAAGCCTATGGCACCGGCACCACCGGATCGCGCATGGCCAGCGGCAACTACGCCGGCCATCGCGCCCTGGAGCAGGCCATGGCCGAGGCCTTTGGCTGGCCTGCCGCGATCGTATTCTCGACCGGATATCAGGCCAATCTGGGTGCCCTGTCGGCCCTGGCCGGCCCCGACGATTTCCTGATGGTGGATGGCGACAGCCACGCCAGCATTCACGACGGTTGCAAACTCAGCACCGCGACCACGATCCGTTTCCGCCACAACGATCCGGAGAATCTCGATCGACGGCTGGCACGTCTCGGCGATGACGCCAAGCGTACGCTCGTGGTCGTCGAAAGCCTGTACAGCACGCTCGGCGACCGTGCGCCGCTGCGCGAGATCGCCGAGGTGACGAAGCGTCACGGTGCCTGGCTGCTGGTCGACGAGGCGCATTCCTTCGGTGCCTTCGGCGAGCGCGGAATGGGTTTGTGCGAAGAACTCGGCCTGCTCGATCAGGTCGATTTCATTGTCGGCACCTTTTCCAAGAGTCTCGGCGGCATCGGTGGCTTCTGCGTCAGTCGGCATGCCGATTTGGAATTGCTGCGCTTCGCCAGCCGGCCGTACATCTTCACCGCCTCACCGGCGCCGGCCGTGATCGCGGCCACCCATCAGGCGCTGCGCCGGGTGCTGCGCGGGCAGGACCTGCGCGAACGCCTGATGGCACATGCGCGTCGCTTCTATGCGGAGGCCGCGCAACTTGGCTACCGGCTCGGTACCACCACGCCGGGGCCGGTCGCGGCCCTGGTGTTTTCCGAACGCGATGCGGCTCAGGCGCTCTGGCGTGGTCTGTTCGACGCCGGCATTTACACCAATTTAATGGTGCCGCCGGCGACGCCGTCCGGATTGTGCCTGGTCCGCATCAGCCTCAGTGCCGCGCACAGCGACGACGAGCTTTCCAAGATCATCGCGGCGCTCGCCGAATGGGCGCCGAACCTCGGAGTGTCCGCTGCCGGCTGATTCACGGTCGCGGTGATTGCGGTGCCGGGATAGGATCGCGCGGCAGCCTGTCTGGAAATCGAGTCCGTGAGCATCCTGCGCATTTCAACCGAGCTCAGCGAGATGGACCTCGCGCGGGTGCATCGCTGGATCAGCGAACAATCCTATTGGGCGGCCGGCGTGCCGATGGAGACGCTGCGGCGCGCGCTCGAACATTCGATTGGCTTCGCCGGCTTTGTCGGCACGCGGCAGGTCGCGTTCGCACGTGTAACGACTGATCGCGCCACCTTCGCCTATCTCGCCGATGTGTTCGTCGACGAACAATACCGTGGCCGTGGTTACTCGAAAATCCTGATGGACGCGGTGCTCGCGCATCCCGATCTGCAGGGTCTGCGACGTTTCGTACTCGCGACCCGTGACGCTCACGACTTGTACCGGGGCTACGGGTTCACGCCGCTGAAGTCTCCCGACTCGTTCATGGAAATTCACCGGCCGGACATCTACCGGACCTGAGCGCGGTGTGGGCATAGATGTGGGCATAGAATGGGCCAGCGCCACGACCGAAATAGGGATAACAGGCCCTGATGCAAACCCGCTTCGACTTCCCACCTGCCGCCGCCGCCGCGAGCGGTGAGCCGTTTCATCCGGCGGTCAGCCGCTGGCTGGAGACGCGTTTCGGTCAGCCGACCGAGGCCCAGGCGCGGGCCTGGCCGGTCACCTCGCAGCATCGAAACGCGCTGATCGCGGCACCGACCGGTTCGGGCAAGACGCTGGCGGCGTTTCTGTCGGCGATCAACGATCTGGTCGTGGAGGGGCAGCAGCAGACGCTGCGCAACGAGGTCTATGTCCTCTACGTGTCGCCGCTCAAGGCGCTGTCCAACGACATTCAGAAGAATCTTCAGGAGCCGCTGGCAGGGATACGCGAGCAACTCCGGACGCTGGGATATCCGGACGTGGCGATCAGCGACGGCGTGCGTACCGGCGACACGCCGCAGGTCGAGCGCGAGCGCATGCGCCGCTGTCCGCCGCAGATTCTGGTGACCACACCGGAGTCGCTGTTCATCCTGCTGACCTCCGACAGCGGCCGCAAGATGTTCGGTTCGCTACGCACCATCATCGTCGACGAACTGCATGCGGTGGCCGGCAGCAAGCGCGGCGCTCACCTGATGCTGAGCCTGGAACGCCTGGTCGCGCTGTGTCCGCAGACGCCGACCCGCATCGGCCTTTCGGCGACGGTGAAGCCCCTGGATGCGATGGCGGATTTTCTGATGGGGGGCGCTGATCTCCCTTCTCCCTCCGGGAGAAGGGCCGGGGATGAGGGCCAGACGCCCGAGCGTAGCGCCGAGCCTCAATCGGTGCCGCGCGCCCTCACCCCGGCCCTCTCCCCAGGGGAGAGGGAGAACGACATCACCATCATCGACGCCGGCCACATTCGCGAACGCGACCTGGCGCTGGAGATTCCGGAGTCGCCGCTGACGGCGGTGATGGCCACCGAAGTCTGGGGCGAGATCTACGACCGGCTGGCGACGCTGATCGCGCAGCATCGCACCACCCTGATCTTCGTCAACCAGCGCCGCGTCGCGGAGCGCGTGTCGCGCCATCTGGCGGAACGGCTTGGCGAGGAGCACGTCACCGCGCATCACGGCAGCCTCGCCAAGGAACACCGGCTCAAGGCCGAGCAGCGGCTCAAGGCCGGTCAGCTCAAGGCCCTGGTGGCGACCAGCTCGCTGGAGCTGGGCATCGACATCGGCGATATCGATCTGGTCTGCCAGCTCGGTTCGCCGCGCGCGATCAATGCCTTTCTGCAACGCGTGGGCCGTGCCGGCCATGCCATCGGCGCGATTCCAAAAGGCCGCCTGTTTCCACTGGCGCTGGACGATCTGCTCGAATCCACAGCGCTGCTGCATGCGATCGAGCGCGGTGAACTGGACCGCATCCGCGTGCCGGAGGCGCCGCTGGATGCGCTGGCACAACAGGTCGTGGCCGAGGTCAGTTGCCAGGAATGGGCGCTGGATGCGCTGTACCAACGGCTGCGTCGCGCGCGCCCGTATCAGGCCTTGAGCTTGCAGCGCTTCGAGCAGATCGTGCAGATGCTGGCCGAGGGCTACGCCACGCGTCGTGGACGGCGCGGCGCCTACATTCACTACGACGCGGTCAATCGCATGCTGCGCCCGCGCCGTGGCGCCAAGCTCACGGCGGTGACCAATGCCGGCGTGATTCCCGACCAGTTCGACCACGACGTACTGCTATTGCCGGAGGGCCATCGCATCGGCACCATCGGCGAGGACTTCGCCTTCGAGGCGATTCCCGGCGACATCTTCCAGCTTGGCAATGCCTCGTACCGCTTTACCAAGGTCGAGACCGGCAAGGTGCTGGTCGAGGACGCGCACGGTTTGCCGCCGACCCTCCCGTTCTGGTTTGGCGAAGGCCTGGGACGCACCGACGAACTCTGCGCGGCGGTTTCCGGCCTCAGTGAAACGGCGGTCAAAAAACTCGCCGAAGGTGCCGATGTCTGTCTGCGATGGCTGGTGGATGACATCAGCATGCCGCTCGCTGCGGCCGAGCAACTTACGGCCTATCTGGCGGCTTCATGGACGGCGCTGGGCAGCTTGCCGAGCGAACGCACGATCATCTTCGAGCGCTTCTTCGACGATGTCGGCGACACCCATCTGGTGATTCATTCGCCGTATGGCTCGCGTGTCAATCGCGCCTGGGGTCTGGCGCTGCGCAAGCGCTTTTGCCGTCAGTTCAATTTCGAACTGCAGGCCAGCGCGCTGGACGACAGCATCGTGCTGTCGCTGGGGCCCACGCACAGTTTTCCGCTGGAGGACGTCAAGGCTTTCCTCAAATCCGCCACCGTGCGAGACGTGCTGATCCAGGCCTTGCTGGACGCACCGATGTTCGGTACGCGCTGGCGCTGGGCGGCGACGGCGGCGCTGGCGATCCGACGTATGAATGGCAACAAACGGGTGCCGCCGCAGTTCCAGCGATCGGATGCGGAAGACCTGCTGACCGTGGTGTTCCCGGATCAGGTGGCCTGCGCCGAAAACCTGGCAGGCCCCCGCGAAGTGCCGGACCATCCGCTGGTGCACCAGACCCTGGACGACTGTCTGCACGAGGTCATGGACATCGACGGCCTGGAGCGCCTGCTGGCGCGCATCGAGGCGAACGAGGTACGGATCGTGTGCCGCGACCTGGCCTCACCGTCGCCGCTGGCGCACGCCATCATCAACGCCAAGCCCTACGCCTTTCTCGACGACGGCGAAGCCGAGGAACGGCGCACGCGTGCGATCAGCACCAAGCCGCTGATGGACCTGCGCACTGCGGCCGATATCGGCCGCCTCGATCCGCAGGCGATCGAGCTGGTGCGTTCCGAGGCACGACCCGAAATCGGCAACGCCGACGAACTGCACGACGCGATGCTGAGCTTCGGCTTTCTGAGCGATGCCGATCTGGACGGGGCCGGCGACGTTTCGTCCCGGCTGCGTGAGCTGTACCAGCAGCGGCGTGCCACGCGCCTGCAGGTGCCCGGCGGCGCGGCGCTGCATGTCGCCGCCGAGCGGCTGCATGAATTCATCGCGGTGTTTCCGCAGGCGGTGCGGCAACCGCCGATCGATCCGGTGGTGCGCGAAGCAGCCGATCCCGGCGATGCCCTGCGCGAGATCGTCCGCAACCGCATGGAACTGCTCGGTCCCGTCACCGAAGCCGCGCTCGCCGAAGCCCTCGGCCTGGAACCTTCGGTCGTGCAGATCGCCTTGTTGCAACTCGAAGGCGAGGGCGCGGTGATGCGCGGCGCGATGAGTTCACCGGCGGCGCTCGAATGGTGTGACCGGCGCCTGCTGGCGCGGATTCACCGCTACACCCGTGACACGCGGCGCGCCGAAATCCGCACCGTGCCGCCGACGCAGTTCCTGCGCTTCCTGTTCCGTTGGCACGGGCTGGCGCAGGGCGAGGGCGCCTCGGACGAACGTCGCGAAGGCAGCACCGCCCTGCTCGCCGTGCTCAAACAGCTGGAAGGCTACCCGGCGCCCGCCGCGGCCTGGGAGGAGGACATCCTGCCGGCGCGCATCGCCGACTACATGCCCTACATGCTCGACAATCACTGCGCGGCCGGGCGCATCGCCTGGGCGCGCCCGGCGCCGGCCGCCAGCGATGAGGCCAAGCGCAAGGCCGGTCCGATCCGTACCACGCCGATCGTATTGTCCGAGCGCGAAACCCTGATGCACTGGCAGCAGGCCGGCAACACGCCGGTCGAGGATGCACCACTGTCCTCGCGCGCCCAGCGCGTGCTCGATGAACTGCGTACCCACGGCGCCAGCTTTCATACCGATCTGCTGCAGGACAGTGGCCTGATCGGCAGCGAACTCGAAAACGCGCTCGGCGAACTCGTCAGCCAGGGGCTGGTCACCTGCGATTCCTTCGTTGGCCTGCGCGCGCTGGTGATGCCGGCCGAGAAGCGCAACCGCCTGCGCCGCCGCACTCTGCGCAACTCGGTGAATCTCGATGAGGCCGGCCGCTGGTCGCTGACGCGCCGCCGCCGCGCACCGGAGGACGACGGCACCGCACTGGCCGCGCCGCATGTGGAACACATCGCGCGCGTGCTGCTGCGCCGCTACGGCGTGGTGTTCCGCAAGCTGCTGGAACGCGAGGACGGGCTGCCGCCGTGGCGTGAGCTTTACTACGTCTATCGGCGTCTGGAGGCGCGCGGCGAAATCCGTGGTGGTCGCTTCGTCAGCGGCTTCTCGGGTGAACAGTTCGCGCTGCCTGAAGCCGCGACGACACTGCGCCAGCTGCCCGAGGTTCCGGCGCACGGTGCCGGTGTCGAACACGTCTCGATCTCGGCAGCGGACCCGCTGAACCTCGTCGGCATCCTCACGCCGGGCGACAAGCTGGCGCGCCTGCCCGGCAACCGCGTGCTGTTCGAAAACGGCGTGCCGGTGGCGCTGCAGTCCGGCGGCGATGTGCGCGTGCTCAAGCCAATGGACGCCGCGCAGGAATGGGAGCTGCACACGCTGTTGGTGCGGCGTGCGCGTGCCGGCGGGCTATCCGAGCCGCCGCGTTTGCCGCAATAGTCGCCGACCCCGGATGTGGACAGCCCCACCCGATATTCACATGATGACGGCATCAGTCGTCATTCGGAATCGGCCATGAGAACCATCATCGAATTGCCCGAAGCGCAAATCAAAGCGCTGACCGCGCTTTGCGAGCGCGAGCAGGTATCACGGGCCGCGCTCATCCGCGAAGCCGTCGCCGAGTATCTGTCGGCCAGGGCGACCGGTGTGCCGGATCAGGCGTTCGGGCTTTGGCGCGGTCGCGGCGAGGATGGACTGAGCTACCAGGAACGTCTGCGCAGCAACCGGTGCGTGCCTTCCTGCAGGGGTTCACGCAGCTTGCGATCGACGCCAACGTAGCCGAACGAGCGGTCGGGATTCGCAAGAGCGCTTCGATCCGTTTGCCGGACGCCATCATCCGCGCCAGCGCCCAGTCGCACGGGGCTTTGTTGGTGACCCGCAACACGCGCGACTTTCCGCCGTCCGATCCCGGCGTACGCATGCCGTATCGGCTGTAGATGGCAGCCCGCGACCCGCGAATCGACGACTACATCGGCCGCTCGGCGCCATTCGCGCAGCCGATCCTGCGGCATTTGCGCGACTGCGTGCACAGCGCCTGCCCGGACCTTCGGGAAACCATCAAATGGTCGGCGCCGTTCTTCGACTATCACGGTCCGCTGTGCCATATGGCGGCCTTCAAGCAGCACTGCGCCTTCGGATTCTGGAAAGCCAAGCTGGTGTTTGAGGATGTTGATTCCGCACCTGCGACGACCGGGACGGCCATGGGGCAACTCGGGCGCATCACCGATCTGTCGGACCTGCCGGGCGAAGCGGTGCTGCGGGCTTGGCTGCACAAGGCGATGCGGATCAACGAAGCCGGAACGCCGTCGCCGAGCCGATCCAGGTCACGCGCACCACGCGCACTTCCGGACCTGCCGGACGATCTGGCCGAGGCGCTGCGAAACAAGCCGGCGGCGCAAGCCTGCTATGAGGGCTTCAGCCCCAGCAACAAGCGCGAGTATCTGGAGTGGATCATCGAAGCCAAGCGTCCTGAAACGCGGGCGAAACGCCTGGAGACCGCCGTTCAGTGGATGGCCGAAGGCAAGACGCGCAACTGGAAGTACGTGAAGTGCTGACCGCGCAGGTTTTCCGGTCTGCTGGGCCGGTGTCGCCGGGCGGCGACAGTTCAGAACGCTAAAGCCTGCCTATTAGCCAATCAAGGACTGTGCCCACGTAGCTCCCCGCAGCGTAGGCAGCCAAACAGACGAGCCAAAAGCCGAGCGCCTGCACCGATGACCATGCAGCGTGGCGCCATTGCATTGAGCGAAAGAAATACAACGGTACGCCAACAATCGGAAGCAGGGCGACCCAGAATGCAGCAGCACGGGGCGCCTTGATGCCCCGGCTATCTGCGTGTGCTTTACACCAGGAAAATCCCAGCACCATGAGAACGAACATGTGCGCAAGCGCGAACTCGTTCATTGTTTGGCCGGCCACGCCAAAAGCGCCTTCCACGGAACCACTCATGACGAACGAAACTAGAATCATCCAGAGGTATAGTTTGGCTCGGTTCATCAATCGCCAACATTCAGATTCAGGCGCGTGGATCGCCCGGTAAATAGAAGCCGCTCACCTTTTTGAAGGCCTCCGAAGTGGCCTTGCCGGGCCAGCCGTCGGGTTTCACGAAGATGCCGGAATAGGTGTTGAGCCAAGTCTGAAGATTCTCCGCCTTTTCGCGTTCGGTCTGTGAGTTTGGGCGGCTTGTGGCGTAGCGGCAGATCAGCGGTGTCGATTGGGTTTGCGTGAGGGGTTGATCGGTAAACGCGATCTCGCCGCGTTCGCTCAGGCGCCGCAACAGCACGGCGGCGCCGATCTGCCTGGAGACGGCGGTATCGCTCCAGGTGCCGTCGGCCACGTACTTGCCGCTGCGATAGTGCTCCGAACCGGCCCACAGATACGGCGACAGTACGTGCGCGTGATACAGCCGATAGCCCCAGCCGTTGTAGCCCTCCAATTGATACAGCGTGCCGGCGAGGCTCCAGTCGGTGGCGGCGTCGAGTCGCCGCAATGCCAGCGCATCTGCGGCGCTTTGTTCCCAAGTGAACGGCGGCTCGCCCGGCGGCCGACCGGCCGGCACATGGGTGGTGCGTGCCCTCAGCGGATCGCCGTTGTGCAGGTGCCGGTCGAAGCGCAGGCCGGTTTCGAGACTGTGCACGGCGCCGATGAAGAACCACGGCACGCCGCTGTTGGTGGCCGCCGCAACGTAGCGCGTCTTGTGCTGCAGGATCGTACCGACCGTGCTTTCGACCTCACCGAACGCCGCATCGCGCACACGGCAGGTTTCGAACAGGGTTTCGTATTCGGCACGCAGCGATGCCGTCAGGTTCACCTTGGCCATGTGTCTCTCCCTCGCGGCCCGATTGGCGGAATCAGCTTACGCCGGGACGATCGCTGCGCGCGTCCCCGATTCGGGGGACTTATGAAGGCCTTCATTTGCTCTGCTGGCGCCAGCACGACCGCGGCAGTGCCGTATTGCCCAGCTTTGAATCTCGGGTGCCCAAAGCGGTTTACGAAATTGTCGCCGCTTTGTTGCTAAGCTGCGCGCCGTCGGACGTCGCCGGCGTCCCAAACTCGAGCGTTGCCGCCATGCAAGTCATCCCGTTCGATCTGGAAGGCGAGTTCGTCGAACTCAACCAACTGCTGAAACTGGTGGGCCTGTGTGACAGCGGCGGCGCCGGCAAGGCGATGGTCGCGAGCGGCGTGGTGTCGGTGGACGGTCAGATCGAATCGCGCAAGACCTGCAAGATCCGCGCGGGGCAGAAGGTCCACATCGGCGACGCCTGCATCGAAGTGCGCGCCGCCGGCTGATGGCGTCGCTTCCGAGACTGGCGATCTTCGTCGACGTACAGAACGTCTACTACACCTGCCGCCACACCTATTCCCGGCATTTCGACTACAACCGTTTCTGGGCACAGGCCACGGCGGGCCGCGAATTGGTCACCGCGATCGCTTACGCCACCGATCGCGGTGACGCCAAGCAACGTCAGTTCCAGAACATCCTGCGCGGCATCGGCTTCGAGGTGAAGCTCAAGCCCTTCATCCAGCGCGCGGACGGGTCCGCCAAGGGCGATTGGGACGTGGGCATCACGCTGGACGTGATCGAAACCGCGCCCGAAGTCGATGTGGTGATCCTGCTCTCTGGAGACGGCGACTTCGATCAGCTTGCGCAGCGTGCTATCGAAAAGCACGGCGTACGCTTCGAGGTCTACGGCGTGCGCGAACTCACCGCCGCCTCCCTGGTCCATGCCGCCTCGCAATTCAATCCGATCACGCAGGACCTGCTGCTGTAGCACCGGTCGGCGCGGCTGTTGTGCTGCTCCCATATGGCCTTATGCTCGGCTTGTTCCGTATTCAGATTTGGAGATTCACGCGTGAGATCGCTCTGGCCGCAGTGTCTGTTTGTTCTCCTGTTTCCGCTTGTGGCCTGCGCCGCCGCCGAGGTGCAGAGCGGCCCCGGCCGCGCGGCCGTGGCCAGCGCCCACCATCTTGCGACCGAAGCCGGCCTCAAGATCATGGCCGACGGCGGCAATGCCTTCGACGCGGCGGTGGCCGTGGCCGCCACGCTGGCCGTCGTGGAGCCGCAAAGCTCCGGCATCGGCGGCGGCTTCTTCATGTTGATTCACCGCGCCTCGGATGGCCGGGAAGTGATGATCGACGCGCGCGAAACCGCGCCTGCGGCCGTCAATGAGGCGATGTATGTGGACGAGGACGGCAAGCCGAATCGCGACGCTTCGATCAACGGACCGACCTCGTCCGGCATACCGGGCGAACCGGCCGGCCTCGCCTGGGTGGCCGAGCACTACGGCAAGCTGCCGCTGAAAGCATCCTTGGCGCCGGCCATCGCGCATGCGCGCAACGGCTATCAGCCGGACGCGCGCTTTCTACGCGAACTCGAGCGGCGCAGCGAAGTGATCGCCCGCTATCCCGCGTCCGCCGCCATTCTGTTGCCGGGCGGCAAGGTTCCGCAGGCTGGCTGGACCTTCAAGCAAGCCGAGCTGGCAGGCACGCTGGAGCGCATTGCCGCCGATGGTGCCGATTCGTTCTACAAAGGTGCCATCGCACAGCAACTGGTCAAAGCGGTACGTGCCGCCGGCGGTAACTGGGTCGCCGAGGATCTTGCGAACTATCAGGTTAAGGAACGCGAACCGGTTGTCGTCAACTACGGGGACTGGCGCGTGGTCTCGGCGCCGCCGCCCTCGTCCGGCGGTGTGGCGATCGGCGAGATGTTCAATATTCTCGGCGGCTACGATCTGGACAAGGTGGACGCTGCGCAGCGCTATCACTACATCATCGAAGCGATGCGCCGCGCTTTCCGTGATCGCAACGAATACCTCGGCGATCCGGATTTCGTGGAGATGCCGCTGCGGCAATTGCTGTCGCCGGACTACGCGGCTGGCTTGCGTGCTTCGATCCGCGCCGACAAGGCCACGCCCTCGGACATGCTGCCGTCTGTGCTGAGGCGCGATCCCGGCATGCACACCACGCATTTCTCGATCATTGATGCGGAAGGCAACATGGTGGCCTGTACTTCCACCGTGAACCTCGCCTTCGGTTCGGGCTTCATCGCCGAAGGCACCGGCGTGCTGCTCAACAATGAAATGGACGATTTCGCGCTGGTGGCCGGCGCACCGAATGCCTACGGCTTGATCGGCAGTGATGCCAACGCCGTCGCGCCGGGCAAACGCATGCTGTCCTCGATGAGCCCGAGCTTCGTCATGGGTCCGGAACGCGTCGCGGCGCTCGGCTCACCCGGCGGTTCGACCATCATCACCCAGGTGTTCGAAGGCATGCTGGCCTTCATGGACGGCAAGAGCGCCGCCGAGATCACCGCGCAGCCGCGTTACCACGAGCAGCACATGCCGGACCTGGTGTTCATGGAGCCGGGCGCCTTCGGCGACGCAGCCACCGAAAAGGCCTTGGAAGCGCGCGGGCATACGCTGCAGCCGCGTGGTCCCTGGGGCTTCATGAACGTGGTGACCTGGGATTTGAAGTCCGGTGAGCTTGAGGCCGCGAGCGACCCGAGGGGTGACTCGGGGCTGGGGAAGGTCGAATAAGCCAGGCGTATTGTTTTTGTTTCGCGCCAAGACGCCGAGGTACGAGCTTGCTCAACGGCCCCGCAGTGAAATCGGGGCTGAACTGCCTTCTCTTCGGCATGAAGGCTACTCATGGTCATTTTCGATGTTCTCGAAAGTGACCGAAATGTCGGGTTAGCACCCGTTTGCGAGCCAGCAGCTCATCGAATTGACGGCATCGGGGTCGATCGCTGATTCTTGGCTTCGGGGGTACGGGTATGGGAAAGAAGTCTCCGCCGGAGTTTTTCTCGGGCGATGAAGGGGGGAGCGCTCGGCGCGCGCGCTGGGCATTCGGGGAATTCGAGTTGGACGAGACGCGGCGCGAGCTCTGCTTCCGCGGTCAGGTCGTGACGCTGGAGCCCAAGCCATTCAACCTGTTGATGCTGTTCCTGCGCCATCAGGCCGAGCTGATCACCAAGGATGATTTGATCGACGCGCTCTGGGCCGGGCGTATCGTCACTGAATCGGTCCTCACGCGTTGCGTCGCCAAGCTTCGGCAGTCGCTGAACGACGATACCCAGGAGTGGATCAAGACCGTTCACGGTTATGGCTATCGTTTCGATGCGCCGGTCACGCTGCTGAACGAAGAAGCCGGCGCGAGTGCGGCGGCCAAGGTCGATCTGGTTGCCGGGGCGGCTGTGCCGCTGCGCGGTAACTGGCGCCTGCTTCGTCGCCTCGGCCGGTCCGGCGATGCCTGGCTGGCCGAGCACGCCAAGACACGGGCGCAGCGTGTCTACAAGTTCACGAATGACCCGCGCGCGCTGCCTGGCCTCAAGCGCGAGGTCACGATCTTCCGCCTGCTCAAGGAAAGCATCGGCGACGCCCGATGCAGCGTCGAAGTCATCGACTGGAATTTCGATGAGCCGCCCTGGTTCATCGAGTCGGAATACTGTGTGGGCGGCAGTCTCCAGGAGTGGCTGGAGGCTCAGGGCGGGGTCCAGGCGGTGCCGCTGGCCGTGCGCCTCGACATCATCATCCAGATTGCCGAAGCGCTCGCCCAGGTGCATGCGCTGGGTGTGCTGCACAAGGACCTCAAGCCCGCCAACGTGCTGATCGTCCCTGAGGGCGTGGGCGGGGTCCGTATCCGCCTGGGTGACTTCGGCAGCGGCCGGTTGCTCGATCCGGCCCGGCTGGAGGCGCTGGACATCACCCGAATGGGCTTCACCACCCTGGTCGATGAGGCCACCACCAGCAGTGGTACACCGCTTTACTACGCGCCGGAAATCGTCGCCGGAAAGCCGTTCACCGTACAGGCCGACATCTATGCGCTCGGCGTGATGCTGTTCCAACTGGTGACCGGCAATCTGCGGCGGCCGCTGGCGCCGGGCTGGGAGCGCGAAGTCGACGACGAAATGCTGCGCGAGGACATCGGTCTGGCGGCCGATGGGAATCCCGACGACAGGCTCAGCGATGTCGCGCTGCTGGCGGATCGCCTGCGCCAGATCGAGACGCGCAGGGACGCCAGCGTCCGCGAACAGCGTGCCCGTGAGCAGGCCGAGGTCGAGCGACGTGCAATGGAGCGCATGCGTGCCCGGCGTGCTGGTATCCGCGTCGCGGTCGCGGTGCTGATCCTGGGTCTGATGGTGAGCACCTATCTGTATTTTCAGGCGCGCAGCGCGCGGGACCGGGCCGAGACCGAGGCGCGTCGCGCGCAGGCCGTCAGCGACTTTCTGAGTCAGGGCATGCTGGCCACGATCAGCCGTGGCGAGCAGCCGGTGAAGGACCTGACGGTCAAGCAGTTGCTGGATGCGGCCTCAGCCGAGGTGCCCATACGATTCCCCGGCCAGCCCGACATCGCCGCGCAGATCTACGAGGCACTCGGCCGTTCGCAACTGGCGCTGGAGTTTCCCGGTCAGGCTTATGCCGACCTCGACCATGCGCTGAGCCTGCTCGAATCGAGCGGCAAGCAAACCAGCGAGTCGGCAGTGGCCTTGACCGAAACCCTGGTCGGCCTGGCCTGGCCGGTCGGGCAGCTCGGCGATCAATTGCCGCGGTATCAGGCGATCCTCGACGCCGCGACGCTGGAACTGGGAGGGGGACACCCACGCGTGCTCTCACTGCGTTTTGCCCTTGCCAGCGCACGTGCGCGCAATGGCGAATGGGTCCGTGCCGGTGAGGATCTGCGGCAGGCCGGGACGCTGATGGCGCGCGCCGCCGGCCACGACCGTGCCTTGCTGACGCGCACGCAGCTATCCTACAGCGCGGTGCTGCTCGACCTGACGAGCTATGGCGAGGCCGAGCGCCTGTTGCGGCAGCTGCTGCGGTCCGGCGAACTGAGTCCGGTCGATACGGCGACCGCGCGTGCGCGGCTCGGTCAGGTGCTCAGCCTGACCGGACGCTACCACGAGGCCGCCGTCGAACTCGATGCAGCGCAGGCGATCTTTCGCGACTGGATGAAGGACGATGGCGCCAGCATGCTGACCGTGGACCTTTACCGGGCCTACCTGCAGCTCGAACAGCATCGTCCCGAACTGGCGATTCCCCAGCTGAAGTCGGTGCTGGCCGTGGTCCAGCGCTGGGCCGGGCGCGGGGTCGACCAGAGCTATGTCGAATTCGAGGCGATCGGCCGCGCGCAAATGCAACAGGGCGACTTGGAGCGGGCCACGGCCACGCTGGAGCAGGCCGTCGACGTGGCCGACAAGGCGCTGGGTGCCGCGCATCCACTGACGCGTGGCATCCGTCTTCAGTTGATCGAGGCGTGGCGGCGGAGCGGCCGGATGGACCAGGCCTGGGCCGGGCTCAATGGCGCCGAAGCGCTGAACTTCGACGATCTGCCGCCGATGCATCTCTACAACGCAGACCTGCATCGCGAACGGGGGATGGTGCTGCTGTCGCGCGGTGATCGCTCGACGGCGCGAGAGGAACTGCGAAAAGCCGCGCACATCTACGACGCGGTTCTGGGGGCCGGGCATTGGCGGTCGCAAGAGCTTGCCCGGCGCTTGGCGGCCCTGGCTTGAGTCGGTCGGCGCGACGGCGAGGGGTCAGAAAATCGTCGGACGTTCATCCGGACTGTTTGCGTTGTGGCCGGCACGCTGTGCCAGCGAGTTGATCTCAACACGTCCGCCGTCGCCGCCTCAGCAGGGTCGGCGCCGCAGTTTGTAGCAATTCTCAAGGAGTGAACACATGGCAACTTTGATGCAGATCAAGAGTTTCTTCGACGGCCTCGCGATCCCGCACAGCCCGCTACGGACCGCGTTCGATGGTCTGCAGCTGTCGGACGAGGGCGCCGTGCAGGCCTTTGCCGAGAATCATGGGGGATTTTCGCCGACGCAGAAGCGGGCGTTTTTCATGCTGGGCAACCGCATCCGCAGCCGACTGTCCGGGCCGGTGCTGGGTTTGCCGGAATGGACCGTGGAGGTGAGTGCTGTCGTCGGCGGCTGCGTGCCGACCTATGCGGCGGCATTCCCCAACCCGTCCGCGAACGAGTGGCGTGCCACCGATCCGGTCTTCGTACTCCTCAAGGACAAGGTGCTCGCGCAGGTCAGCGGCCCCGGTGCGCTGGACGCTCTCCGCGCGCACGGGCAGGCGCTGATCGATCTCGCCGACGAACTCGAGTAGCGTCGCGCATGGCCCGATCCCGCGCGATCGCGCCGCGATTCAGTCTGCAGCGCCGCCGCGTCCTCAAGTCGGCACTGGCCGTCACCGCCGGAGGGCTCTCCGCAGGCTGCATCGCGCTTGCGGCGCCGATGCGCACACCGATACGCATGCGGCGCGACATCGAAACCATGGCCGACGACGATCCGGACCTGTGCGCCTTTCGTCGAGCCTTCGAATGCCTGCTCGCGATCGAGGACGAGCAGGACCCTCGTGGCCTAGTCGGCCAGGCCACGATCCATGCCCGGCACTGCGCGCACGGCAACTGGTATTTCCTGCCGTGGCATCGCGCCTTCCTGAAGTACTTCGAGCAATTGTGCGCGAAGCTTTCCGGCCGGCCGACATTCGCGCTTCCGTACTGGAACTGGCAGCGCGATGCAGCGCGGATCGCCTTGCCCGATGCCGTATCCAGCGGTGCGCTGTCGTACGCCAACCGGAATCCGCACGCTGCCGCCGACCTCAGCGTCGACCGCCGGCAGTTGATGCGCGACTACCCGGCGCTGGATACACAACTGGCGTTCGTCGGCGGCCGGCCGACCCCGCTGGATCAGCGCACGGCGGCGATCGGTTCCGTGCTCGAAGGTGACCACCGTCTGATCCACGACAGAATCGGTGGCGCCATGATTGGCCCCTATGCGCCGAAGGACCCGATGTTCTGGTTGCTGCATGCCAATTTGGACCGGTTGTGGGACCTTTGGAGCGCGCGCCACCCACAGCTGAATCCTTGCGACAGCACCTGGACGGAGCTGCCCCTGGCCGCGTTCTGGTCGGCCGAGGCGCAGGAGTGGATGCGTCCGCGCGTCGCATCGCTGCTCGATACGCGCGCGCTTGGGTACGCCTATGAGCCGTCGGAACCCGAGCGAAGTGCTGCGATTTCCTGTGGTCGTGACGAGCGCGCGAAGATTCTCACGCCCCTTGTCACGAACCCGACCGTGTCGTCCGCCAGCGCGGACAAGGCCGGCGCCGCCGCAGCCGTGCGTGTGCCCCTGGAGTCGTCGCTGCTGCAGGCGCTGCGACGCGGTTTCGACACCCACCCCGAGCCGCGCTTCTTCGCACGGATCACGCTGGATGTGCCGGTCGACACGCGCAGCGTCGTGCTGCTGGGGGTCAATTGCAAGGATTTGCGCGCGGCACGCCGCGACGACGACCCGCGATACCTCGGTGTCGCCGCGTTCTTCATGCTTGCACATGAAGCGCACCCAGCGCATGGGGTTGGAGCGAGCGGTGTTGCGCGCGTCGAATCAAGCAGCTTGTTCAGCCTGGACCGCGCACTGCGCCATTTGGCGCCCGCGCTGCTGACGCGCGAGCATCCGGCGCTCGAATTCTCGATGCATGTCGAGACAGTCGACGGGCGCGACAGTTCGGAACACATTCGGATCAGCGCAGTACAGGTTCAGGCCCTGCTCTGAAACCGCAGCGCTCCAAATGCCCATCACCCAATCAGGTGATGGTTTCAAGCCGCACCGAAGCGTAGTCTCGCTGAAGGACACACATAGCTTCGGGGGGAGCGGTGCTCCAACTTCACCATCAAACGTACCCGCAGCCACCGCCACCGGCATCACGCCGCCGCACCCCGTGTGCCGCACGCGCGCCCCGCGAATGAGAACCCGACTCGTGCTCCGCCCAGGCCAAGCCGGGACCAAGAAGGCCGCCCGAAAATACGGCGACCGATTGCTCGCCGTCCGATACGTGTATGACGACGCGCGTCGCCGTCGGTACAAGACCGTCGAACTGATTGAAGAGCAACTGCCCTGGGACCCGCCCCCCAGTCACGCCGTCGACAAGGCACTACCCGTACGCATCCCCTGGAATGAAACCGAGCTACGCAACCGCGCCCGCGCAGCCGGAGGCCGATGGGATCCCAACAAGAAAGTCTGGCTGCTTTCCTACGAGTCCATCCTCGACCTGGGTCTGGAATCTCGTGTCACGGAAACCATATAGCATCTATATGTATATACACGCCGACCCCGAGGCATCTACATGAAAATATTTATATATACATGTAGATGGTATATGGGATTGCCTAATTAAGCGTTGGGCTACAAATAGAGGACGTTGATGGAATCACAAGAAATACAGAGGATCAGGGACCAATATTTGGGAGGGCTTTGGCCACAGTTCTTGGAGCGAGTGGAAATATCGGGCCTTCGAGGGTGGAATGGACAGTCTATACAGTTCCGATACCCAGTTACAGCAATTGTTGGTGAGAATGGCACTGGGAAAAGCACAGTATTAAAAGTCGCTGCGTCTGCATATGATCCGAGGCAAGGAGCGGGTTACTATCCATCCGATTTTTTTCTTAGTACCCATTGGGATCAAGTAAGTGGGATTTCTTTAGCTTACCGAATCCGCTTGGGCGATGACACACGATCATTCACGATTAATAAACCAAGCAAGCGTTGGAGTTTTCCTGAAACGAGATATCAAAGGAATATTTTCTGGTTCGATGTTGCGCGTACGCTACCGCTTGATGCTTCAGCCGGATATGCGCGTGTAGCAAGATTGGCGGCGGGTGAAGTATCTGATGAAGAAATATCTCACGAATACGTAGAGCACCTTTCTCATATTCTTGGTCGAAACTACGCTTCTGCTAGGTTTGCAGCCCCGGATGTAAATGCCGCCCGAAAAGTTGGCTTGCTCGGCCGAGAGTTCGGTGAGGTTTCTCAGTTCCATCAAGGTGCCGGCGAAGACACCACGCTGGATTTAATCCAAGCGCTTCAGTCTGTGCCTAATCACTCGCTCATTATTATTGACGAGGTAGAAGCCTCACTTCACCCAAGAGCGCAACGTCGACTAATCCGATTTCTGTTGAATCTGTCTCGGCTGAAAAGAATCCAGGTGATCGTGTCTACTCATAGTCCATATGTTCTTGAAGAACTGCCAACTGAAGCTAGGGCCCTACTAATTCCGTCGCCTGACGGGCCAAGTATCGTTTATGGTGCGAGCCCAGAGTTCGCACTGAGCAGAATTGATGATTCAGTTCATCCGGAAGCATTTGTTTATGTTGAAGACGATTCAGCAAAAGTTTGGCTGCGAGAAATCATTGCCGCTCACCCCGATGGGGGTGAGCTTTTGCCCAGAATTAAGATTAATCCAGTTGGCCCTTCGAACGTAGTTGCATTGATGGGACAACTGGGCGCAAACGGGCGGCTACCACACAAGTCAATATCCATATTGGATGGTGACATTGAAATCTCTGAAGGCTGCATCGGACTGCCGGGTGAAGATGCGCCCGAGAAAGTTGTGTTTTCAGGCCTGAGAGGTGCTGGCTGGCCTAGTCTTGATGCTCGATTTGGAATTGGTGCGGGTTCACTTTTGGGCTATTTAGAAGACGCCATGCTTACGCCAGACCATCACCATTGGTCTAGCCTCGTTGGGGATCGCGTTGTTAAGAGTGCGAGAAGCGTCTGGGAAATCTTAGCAACTGAATGGTGCCGGACATGCCTCTCTGAAGAGGACAAGAATCGTATCTTTGAGGCAATTCGTTCAGTAGTGGACCAATGAATAGCCCAACAAGGGGCTACAGTCGACCCCGAAAACGCTGGCGCGTTTTCGGGTCGGCTGAGCCCAAGCGTTAGACAATAACAAGGAAGAACATGGCTTCCATCGAGTACAGTCTTTTCCGGGCCAAGTTCGTTAAGCCCAGACAAGTCCCTCTCTTTGGGGGAGACATAACGCCTCGGGACGCATTCCTAGGAGCGCTGGAGAGTCGTCCATCAGGGGAGTTGCGGCAGGGACACGTCTGGCACATCGGAAACATTCGATACTTTTCTAGGACTACCGGATACTTTGCGGTAGGGCGTACAACTAACGCCACCATCGAGAAATTCAACGAGGACACTGGTGACTTCGTTGAAGAGGAGCAGGAGACAAGTCCATATACTCACTGCGTATTTAACGCCGACATCGGGTTCATCGGCATAGCGAAGAAATCCAGCCTGTCACAAACGGCAAAGGGCGTTGCCAACCGCATTGAGCAGCTCCTTGCTCGCACCCCGGTAGTCTCCGACTACGGCCTCTCCGTGGAGATTCCGCCCATTCCGGACCCTGAGGGATTCATCAGGGCGTTGCAGACCGCCTATCGCGTGTCTCGCTTTACCGCAACTTTTAGGGGTCCAAACCCCTTTGATGCAGACGAGCATTTTCAGAAGCCGCTGTCTGTCTACCTGGCATCGGCGAATGGTGACAAGGGCAAGGCCCAAATCCATGGCGATGATTTAAACAGAGATGTCCTGCAGGCAGTCACCAGAAGTACTGCCGCGACTGGAAATGAGGCATCCGCCCGGATTACTAAGAGCAGGTCCCAGAAGCCCATCACCGTCAATTTGCGCGGCGATCCTGTAAAGAAACGATATGACGAAGCTGAGCACGTGCCGGAGGTTGTCCTCTCAGACTTGACCAACCTCTACCACCGAGTAAGGCACGATGAATGAGTTGACTGTCGAGTCCGTTGCCGAGTTGTTGGAGCGTCTGAATAAACTTCCAAATAATTTCATTTACCGCGGCCACGCAAACGCTGACTGGTACCTTGAGTCATCTCTTGAGCGTGTTGTCGGGTCATCGTGGTCCGCAGCGTGGGCAAACAAATTCGAGGAATTCTCTCTCACAGAATTCCAGTCGAAGTTTCATCTCTACGATCACGAAAACATTCAGCCGACGTCGAAGTTAGCTTGGCTATCTATCATGCAACACTATGGCGTACCGACGCGCTTGCTGGACTTCACGGCCAGTCCTTTTGTTGCTCTGTACTTTGCATTGGAAGCCTATAACCCGCAATCGAAGGCTGATTTCGCGATATTTGCAGTCGACCACAGCGCTCTAATGCAGCAGTCACTCGATCATATTTCGTCAAAAGACGCTGCTTTCAAAGAGACAAGGGCTACTCTGTATCAAAGGCACGATGACATCTTTGACTCGATAGTTGATCGCTTTTCCTACGACATCGCATGGGTGGCCGAGCCGAGGCTGCTCAACGCACGACTGGATCGCCAAGCAGGCTCTTTTTTACTATCCGGTAATCGGGGAGTACGCATTGAGGCCGTTCTTGAGCGCGATACTTACGCCAAAGTTGAGATGACGAAGTACCGCATACCGCATGACCTATACGAAGGGCTATTTGCTCTCCTGAGAAAAATGAACATCACCAGCAAAAGCTTGTACGGCGATCTAGACGGTTTGGCGCGATCTATACGGATGCACATGCAGGTGTATTCAGTCTAGGAAAAAGGGGGGGGCAGATTTATTATTCGGAACAGAAAATAAATCTGTCCCCTTTTCCGGTCCCCTTTTCCGGTCCCCATTTCCGATGTCCCCATTTCCGAATCACCTTGAGCGCCACACGGCTCGCAAGTATGCTGTCGCCATGGTCATCACCGTCGAACAACTGACAGAAGCTGCGCTGTCCGTTCCGAGCGAAGCTCGGGCGTTGCTTGCTGATCGCCTCGTGGAAAGCCTTGACCCGTTGGAAGATCAAGAAATTCAAGCGCTTTGGGCCGCAGAGGCGATGAGGCGGAGGGATGAGGTGCGTGGCGGCCTCGTCAAGACCATTCCGGGCGCAGAAGCACTGGAGCGAGTTCGCCGCGCAGTAGCGCGATGAACTATGAGTTTCATCCTGAAGCTCTCGCAGAGTTTGAATGAAAAAAGGGGACAGATTTATTATTCGGAACAGAAGATAAATCTGCCCCCTTTTTCCCTTTATCTCCTATTTTGGAATAGCCCGTCTGATCCAACAACATTATTTGGTAGAGTCGGAAGATTTGCTCAAGTGCCAAGTCGGAGCGCATTCTCGACGGCGGGAGCGTACGGACAATGACTTGGGTTAGAGTAAATGTATCGATGTTCTTGTTTCTGGTTTTAATAGGAACGATATCCTGCGTGTTTGCGGCGAAGAACAAATATTACGATTATGAACGGTCAGTTCACATTACAGGCTTGGGCAAATTTTCTGTTGGGCTGGAGTCCGATTCTAAGCTTTCACAAGAGAGAGGCGAGAATATAGAAATATTTGGAACTCCATATCGTTTCAATGTGCAGTACTCAGCTGATGGTAAGGCTGTATTAAATGGAGAAATTTCGAATATCGAAATTAGGTCGCTAGAAACTGGTGAGATTGTCTTCAGAAAGGGTGTGAGCATGGATACGTATCGCGCATCTCAAAACTTAAAGCATCATGCATCTAAACTAAAACGTGCCATGGGGTTTGAAGGTGCGTCGCTTAACATCCCATACCACGATTACAGGGTTTCATTTGATTTTAGGGTATACAAGGAAGAGGGTGTCGTGTTTGAAGAGGGCAAGTTAAGGTGGTGGTTAAAGCGCCACTATTACGAAGGTCATGTTCGAAAAGGCGCTGGCATTATTTGAGGCGCGTTTTGCCGGAGAATTACCGAATGGGGGACAACGGGGGACAGACCACGATTATACGAATACGACGCCTTTGACAATCTCAGGCTCACCACTCAGCGCGCCACCGGCCTGCCGGACGTCATCGTTGCCATGGAGTACGGGAAAAAGGGGACATTGCGCCAGGCAAAGCCTGGAGGAGAGGGAAGCTGAGGGAGAGAATCTGAAGCGGAAATCTCCTTGAGGGATCCAGTCGGGTGGAAGTCCCGACCCGGCAAAGGC